>Ga0247778_1000064_pt1 | contig 174852 bp, 134 predicted proteins | sample UWRJL049202B5_FD_179939 | JGI IMG/M metagenome (GOLD analysis project Ga0247778, IMG submission 179939) | Plant litter microbial communities from Arlington Agricultural Research Station in Wisconsin, United States - UWRJ-L049-202B-5 | ecosystem: Environmental > Terrestrial > Plant litter >... | reverse complement strand
TTTCGCCCGTCGCTCTCACCTCCGCAATCAGTCGCGCTCGATCTTCTGCAGTGTGCCGTTTACGCATGCCCGCGTCATGCCACCCCGAAACCGGCCTCAACAGATGGGCTTGGCGCAACGCTTACGTCGCTTCGAGACGAGAGTAACTTTCTCCCACGACCGGCTCGAACAAGGGCACCGCGTCCAGTCACACACTGCATTTCGACAGACGCGTGGGGCGTAGACCGAGCCGGACTGACGAGGAACGCGCAAGTGCTCGCGGTTGGTGCCCGCCGGTTTGCGCTGCTTCGCCTGGCAAATTGGAGCTCGGCTAGCTCGCACTGGGAGTCAGCTTTTACTAAGCGTTTGCGGAGGTCATTGGTCGGAGTGTTTTCGCGCCGCGATTTTGGCTGCGATATGCATCACCCCGAAACAGTGGCGAGCGTGCAAGAGATTGTGAGCCTTGCATAGCAAACGAAGATTGCGGTCATCGGCCGGGCCGGCCTTCGCAAAGGGTTTGACGTGCTCGAATTCGACGAAGGTCCGCGCATTGCAACGTCGGCCATCGGCAGAGACGAACGCGCATCGCCCACCATCCCGAGCGAAGGTGGCTCGCCGCACCGCCACGGGCAAGTAACGGCTATGCTTGTCGTGAGGCGCTGGGCCAGCTTCGCGCTGTTTCGGTTCGGTTGGCTCGGGCGGCATTGGCGCTCCGCCTGGCGGAGTGACCTCAGCCGCGGGACCGACCAACTCGGTCTTGTTTGCGCGGCGTGACCTCGCCCCGACCCCGAAGCGACGCTTCTCTTCTCGTTGCACGAAGTTCGCCGCCATCAACCTAATCAGGCTCGCCAGGTCACCCTTGGGCAGCCGATGACTGGCAAGGGCACGCGCCCGCTCGATCAACTCCCGGAGCTCGGCATCGGCGGTAAAGTGCACCCCGAATCGATCGGCCGAAAGCGGCTGGAGTTGGACACGGCGCTGGTTTGCGGCTGGTAAGGATTGTGAGCCGGGCGAAGGCGGGTGACTGCCTGAAATCGCCGCCATTTCCGCACTCGTCCGCGGTACGGCGGGCGCCCCTTCCTTTTGCCCTTGAATCGCGATTGGCGGGGAAGCGGCCGGAATTGGAGCGCGCGCCGGCAAACGACGGATTTGCTCTCGCACGTCCGGCCGCGGAAACCGAGCCGCGAGCATTGCTCGATCTGCCGTCGAGTCTTGCCGCGACAGGCATCGAAGAGATCGCCTGCGTTCTCAGTACTGAGGTGTGGAGCGAGCGCGCCCAACGCGCACAGGTGCAGCTCGCCGAGCGCGACCCGTTCGAACACTACAGGAAATCGTCGACATACGCGAGCTGCCGCGACTCGTCGTCCCGCCGTTCCTTCACTCATTCCCAACGCTTCTACGCAGTACGAAAACAGCGAAGAGAAACCCAACTCCAGGTGCAGCAGGCGCTGTTCGAGTTCGACCAAGTGCGCGAGCAGTTGGCCAGTCAGAAGATTGTTCTGGCGAACCAAAGACGCCAACCCCGCGATGAGTTCCGAATTCGCCAGAGCCACCAATCGATATTGGTTGTCCATCCGCTGTGCATACCATGCGTTTTCCGAGGGTCCGCAATTGGCCTTCGCTGACGTTTTTGGGCGCAAATCGGCTTGGAACTTCAATCACTCTTCGAAAGCTGCGCTGCGCGAAACGTGGCGCAAGCGTGGCGCCAATTCCATCTCACGCAAGGCGGGGAGGCAATGAGGGCGCAAAACTCTGTCCACAAAAATCGACCATTCAGGGGCCGAGTCAACGATGATCAACAGTGCATTTCCGAGCGCGTCAGCGAGTTGGTCTTCAGTCTTGCTACGCATGGCTGGAGCTCGCCCGCGTGTCCGCGCTAGCACGGCGTAGAGACATTCTCTGTCTCAGCGTGGCTCAATTCCTCTCGCGGGTAAGCACCAGAAGTGTATTATTTTCATCATGGGCGGCGATGCTTTTCCGTGGCGAGAGCACGAGCTCCTTCTCAAAAAGGCGAAGGAGGCAATCGATTCTCAGGGCACATCAGTTCCGGGCGGTTGGACCAACAAATCGAAGGGCACGGGGATCTACCGCGGGGCCGTATTCGAACACGAAGGCGAGAGTTGGGCAGCGTGCAGTGGCAAGCAGCGTCCCAGCCACGCTAGACTTTTGGACGCCACGACGTGTTTCATGTCGAGCCGAAACGCCGTAAGGGCGGTAGCGTTGCTTGAACCCGCGCCGGGGAGGGGGCTTCCGAACGGTATCTATCATGAGCGATTCGTCTCGGCTGCCTGGCATGGGCACGGAATCGTGTGGGTACCCGTCACAGCCGATCTCGCAGTGCCAGGTATGAGCCTAGATCCTCTGCCTGCGATCGACGCCGACTTTGCGGACGAGATCCAGCGCGTCATTCTAAGGTCCGTCACCAACGATTGGTTCGCTGCAAAGAACAGTAGGGCTGCAGAAGCTCTCGTTGCGCCGGTGGTCCGCCGCGTGCTGCAAGCTCGAGGATACGTCGATTGTTCGCCTCGCTTCGCGAGCTATTGGCGCAACGGTGTCACTGACGGCGCGTGGCAGCATGAGCGAGGCAATCCCCGGCGCGTGGCGCTCGAAGTGAAGGTCAATGAGGACGGGGATGCTCCGTTTGGCCAAATTGTCGATGACCTTGGCGAGTTCGACGCCGTTGTTCACGTCCGCATCCTCAATAGGGAAGGGACCCGACGGCGCCTATTCAATACTCCGGGAATCGACCACGCCCGAGCTAGTTTTCGTCCCTGCCGGTGATTACGATTACCCTGCGAGCCTGCGCGATCTGCGGCAGGGCGACTGAGTTCGGCGGGGAGTCGTATCCGCATTTCGTCTGCGAAACTTGCGACAGCCGCGCGCTGGCTGTGCACGGTGGTGCCCCAGCTGTCGACCCAACTTCGGACGCTGGCGAGAACCCAGTGTTCATTGACGGACGTCAATGCTGGCGTCGCTATCGTTTCGGCGGATGGCGCACAATGTCAGGCCCGGACCGGGTAGATAGTATCGACGCCTATTACGAGAAGCACATGGACCCTAAGTTAGTCCAAGCTCCACCAGGTGGAGTTCCATTTGCAACGCGGGCAGGCGTGGCTGCAGTGCCGAGCGTTGGTCGCTCTACGGAGCTCGCTGCGCATGCTGCGTCAGCAAGCGCGCCCGTTCCCGCGTGGCCCCCCAAAAATAAAGCGAGACTCAGTGATACGCGCCCGGTTCGCGGAGGGCGAACGGCGCGACTTCGGCGAGGAAGCGCTCGCCGTTCTCGAGCACCATTTCGTAGCTACCGTGCATCGAGCCGAACGGGGTCTTCAGGGGGCAACCCGAGGTGTACTCGAAGCTTTCACCTTGGCTGAGCGTGGGCTGATGGCCGACCACGCCGGGGCCGCGCACATGTTCGACTTCTCCGGTGGCGTCGGTGATCACCCAGTGGCGATTCAAGAGCTGTACGGTGTCGGGCCCTTCATTGACGATCGTGATTGTGTACAGGAAGAACCACTGGCCTTGGCGCGGGTCGGAGTGATCGGGTGAGTAGCGCGCGTCGACGCGCACGCGCACGCCGCGAGTCAGGGCTTCGGAGGTGGACACGCTCGGCAATATAGCGGCAGTTTCAGCGAGACGCCCTGCCGAACGTCAGGCACTCGCGGATTTGAGCGGGAACGCCGCGGCAAAGCGGACGAGCGGGGCGGCGAGCAGCGTCCTCCGCCAGCCATCCAAGGCATCGGCCAGGTGCTCCGTGCCGTGATTCAGGAGCTGACTGCGCAAGCCCTTCATGATCCGCGAAGGGAGTGCCAGCTCCGGCGCGACCTCCAAAGAGACGCACAGATCAGCGCGCGCCGCTGCCAGCCAGCCGTCGATGGAGAGCTCTTGCTTGGTCGCATAGGCGGGCGGATCGATGGGCACGAAACTGGTCGCGTCGGCAGACTCAGCGGCACGCGTGAGCCCCGTGACCAGGGTTTGCGAAAGCTCGCGCGACCAGGCGCGGGGCACGCCTTTGATTCGCTGCAGGTCGTCGACCGAGCGCGGCAACCTGCTTGCGAGCGACAGCAGCGTCTTATTTTCGGGTGCTTGTTCGCGATCGCGCTCGGGCAGGGCGTTGAACCACTGAATCAAATAGCGAAGCGCCGCTTGCCCGCGATGATCGAGCTGCCAGGCGTTGCGAAACGATTCCAGCGCGAGCACGGTGGGCGCTGCGGTTTCGGTCCAGACGCTCTCGGCCGAGGCGATGGGCACCAAGTCGAGCCGGCCCAGCTCGGTCAAGCGTTGGCTCAAGAAGCGATACAGGTCGGGCAGGTGTTCGACGTCGGCGGCCGCGTACGCGAGCTGCGACGCAGGCAGCGGGCGACGCACCCAGTCGTCGGCTTGGTGTGCCTTGGTGCCGCGCAGGCCGAGCGCGCGAAATTGCGCGTAAGCGAGCGACACGCTGTGTTCGACGGTGCACAGTGACCAGGCAATTTGCGTATCGAACACGCGCGGGCGAGTGCGAAGCCTCAGCCGGTCGCCGAGCAGCATCACGTCTTGCTGGCCGGCGTGCAGGACCCAAAGCCCGCCGCTCTGGAAGGCTTCGCCGAGCGGGCTCAGATCGCGCAGCGCGATCGCGTCGACCAAGTAGATCTGCTGCCCGTCCGAGACCTGCAGCAGGCACAGTTCGATGCCGGAGCGGTTCGATTCGAACTCGGTGTCCAAGAACAGCACTTCGGCGCCGCGCAGGGCTTGGTTGAGAGCGGCAAGGTCGCTAGCGGTGGCGATCAGTTTCACGACCTTCTCCTTACAGGATTTCACCCGCGGTTCAGGGCGTTTGATCCGCCCGACGCGTCGCGGCAATCGATCCGTTCTGCGGGGCTCCCGTTTTCACTCAGCTCGTGGTTAGAATGCGCCCCCGCCGGTCGGCCGCTCGACCAGTGAGCCGACCGAGCCTATAACCCCGAATCAACCCGAGCGAACGCACCCATTGGCAGCCTGTTACTTCGACGTCGACGGAACGTTGGTGAAGACCAACCTGGTTCATCCAACGCTCTACTATTTGGTCAACCAAGGCACACCGCTGCAGACCGCCAAGCGGATCGGGCGGGCCCTGTTCGGCGCGCCGCGTATGGCGCTCGCCGAGCTGGTCGACCGCCGCACCTTCAACGAGCTCTTGTTCGCGAGCTACGCCGGCATGAGCGAAGATCGCATGGTGCTCTTGGCCCAAGATGCGTTCGAAAACGTGATGCGTCCCTCGCTCTTTCCGGCGGCCAAGGGGCTGATCGAAAAGAGCCGCGCTGCAGGGCACGACGTGGTGCTGATCTCCGGTGCGCTCGAGATCGTGCTCGAGCACACGGCGCGCTTCTTGGGTGCGCAAGAGGTGATCGGCAATCGCCTGGAAATGAAGGCGGGCATCGCCACGGGAAAGTTGCTCAAGCCGGTCGTGGCGGGCCCAGAAAAGGCGCGCTTGATCCGCGAGCACGCCAAATTGAAAGGCTACGATCTGGCTGAATGCTTTGCGTTCAGCGACAGCTACTCCGATGTCCCCATGTTGAGCGTCGTGGGCCACCCCGCCGCTGTGAATCCCGATAAACGCTTGGCGCTCCTGGCCAAGGCCTATAGCTGGCCCAGCTTCGATCTGAATCATCCGCAATGAATCATCCCTGCCTCGTCACATTGGAGCGCGATAGCGCTCCGCGCGTTCTGTTCTCCGGCGATCGTCTGGTGGAGGTGGATTTGCCGCCCGGCACCCGCTGCATCTACCCCAAGCCGCCCGCCGAGGGTCTCAAGGATCCGGACGCTGCGATTCGCTACGCGATCAATCACCCGCTCGGCAGCGACCCGCTGTACGCCAAGCTTCGCCCAGGCATGAAGGTCACGATCGCAATCGACGACATCTCGGTGCCCTTGCCGCCGATGAAGCGACCGGATGCGCGCGAACGCGTGCTGACCATCGTCTTGGCAATGCTGGCCGACCACGGCGTCGATGATATCGAGCTGATCGTGGCGACGGGCATTCACCGGCGTATGAAGCCGCATGAGATCCGGCACATGGTCGGCGACAAGATCTTCGACGCTTACTACCCGGATCGCTTGTACAACCACGACGCCGAGGACAAGCACAACCTGGTCGAGATCGGTCAGACTCGCCACGGGGACGTGCTGGAGCTGAATCGCAGAGCCGCCGAGAGCGACCTCTTGATTTACGTGAACCTGAACTTCGTGGCCATGAATGGCGGTCACAAGTCGGTGGCGGTCGGCTTGTGCAGCTACAAGAGCCTGCGCCCGCACCACAACCCGCGCACGATCGCCGAGAGCGACAGCTACATGGATCCGAAGCGTTCCAAGCTGGCGAGCGACATCGAGCTGATGGGCCGGCTCGCCCACAAGCACCTGAACATCTTCACCATCGAGACCACGGTCAACAATCGCATGTTCGACCGCTCGCTCGAGTTCTTGACCAAGAACGAAGACGACCTGACCGGCACCGAGCGCATGAAGCTCAAGGGGCTGGTGATGGCCACGAGCAAGCTGCCGCAGAGCGCGCGCCAAGCGATCTTCGACAAGTTCCCGGCGCCGTATGCGATCACGGGCGTGGTGGCGGGGGCGACGGACGCCGTGCACGAGCAGACGATCGCCCGCAATTTCGACCAATATTGCGTGCCGATCGAGGGCCAAGCCGACGTGCTCGTGACCGGCATCCCGTTCATCAGTCCGTACAACGTGCATGCGTTCCTGAACCCGTTGTTGGTTCAGGTGTTGGCCCAGGGTTACCTGTTCAACATGTATCGCAACGCGCCGCTAGTGAAGAAGGGCGGCACGCTGATCATCACCCACCCTTGCACCGACAAATTCGATCACGAGCAGCACGCGCCGTACATCGACTTCGTGCATCGGCTCTTGCCCGAGACGCGCGACTCGGAGACCCTGCGCAACCGCTACGAAGAGAAGTTCGCCCAAGATCCGGCGTTCATTCAAATGTTCCGCACCGGCTACGCTTACCACCCCGCGCACCCGTTTTTCATGTGGTACTGGGGCGAGAACGGGCGCCAACACCTGGGCCGCGTGATCGTCGTCGGCGCCGACAACGAGTACATCCCCAAGCTGCTCGGCTGGGAAACCGCGCCCAGCATGGAAGATGCCCTGTACCGCGCCAAGGGCGGCGAGCTGCGTTCGCTCGACATCACGCTGCTCAAAGTTCCGCCGATCGTCATGGGCGACATGCGCTTGCCTGCGGGCGAAAACGGAGGCGCGTAGTGAGCACCGGATCGATCCGGCCCCTGAACGGCGCTGCTCCCCCGCTCGACTTGGCGCGCCTGCTGCGTGGCCGCCGGCTGGTCGTGGTCGGCGGAACCGGCTTTTTGGGCAAGGTTTGGTGGGCGTTTTTGCTCTCTCGCTTCCCGGACATCGAGCGCATCTATCTGGTGATGCGGCCCAAGGGCGGCGCGAGCGTCGAAGAGCGCTACCTGAAGGACGTGGAGCCGAGCGCGGTGCTCGATCCCCTTCGCACCACGCACGGCACTGGGTTTACCGCGTTCATTCGCGGCAAGCTAACGGTCGTCGCGGGTGACGTCGTACAACCCTTTTGCGGCATGTCATCGGAGATGCGCGAAGAGCTGCGCGGCAACATCGACGCCGTCGTCAACGTGGCGGGCGTCGTCGACTTCGATCCACCCCTCGACGAAGCGTTGGAAGTGAACGCTTTCGGCGTCCAGAATTTGGTCGCCTTGGCGCGTGATCTGGGCGGCGTGCCGCTGCTCCACACCAGCACCTGCTACGTCGCAGGCAACCAAACCGGCCACGTGCCGGAGATCGACCCACGTGAGTTTCCGTTCCCGCGCGCTCACGAGCTCGACCGCTCGCATTGGGATCCCGATCGGGAGATCGCCGAATGTTTGGACGTGATCGAGCAAGCTCGCCACCGCGCGAGCGATGCCTTCCGACAGAGTCGCTTCTTGGATGAAGCGAAGAAGAACCTACTCGAGCGCAACGAACCGGGGAGCGGCTCGGTGCTGGAGGCCGAAGTGCGCCGTGTGAAGCGCAAGTTCGTCGAAGCGCGCTTGGCCGAAATGGGCATGGAACGCGCCCAATTTTGGGGTTTTCCCAACACCTACACGTACACCAAAGCGATCGGTGAGCAGATCGCGGCGCGCTCTGGTTTACCGTTCACGATCGTGCGACCGGCCGTGGTCGAGTCGACCTCGCACTTCCCGTTTCCGGGCTGGAACGAGGGCGTCAACACCAGCGCGCCGTTGATTTTCATCATTCGCCAGGGCGGTCTGCAGATCCCGGGTTCCGACAACTATTTGGACGTGATCCCCTGCGACATGGTCGCCGCCGGTCTAACGCTCGCGCTCGGCGAGCTGCTCGAAGGCAACGCCAAGCCGGTCTACCAACTCGGCTCGAGTGACTCCAACCCGTGCACGATGCGCCGCTTCTTCGAGTTGAGCGGGCTATACAAGCGTCGCTATTTTCAGCAGACCGGCAAAGGCGGTCCGGTGCTCTCGTTTTTGCAGTCGCACTACGAGGGCGCCATGCTCTCCAAGAGTCAGTTCGAGCAATACGGCCCGAACGTGATCGCGAAGCACGGCAAAACGCTCTCTCAGCTCATGCGCAAAGCCGCCGTCGGACCGGCCGCGCCGCTCTTGAAGCCCGCCGCCAAGGCGCTCTTCGATTTCTCCGAGCAGCAACGCAAAGTGGGCAACGTGCTGACCGTCTTTTTGCCGTTTACCAGCCAATTTCACTATATTTTCAGCTGCGCCAACACGCGCGCGGCGCACGCCCGCTTGTCGGAGGCGGAGCGCGCGCTGGTGGATTGGTCACCCGAGAGCATCGATTGGCGGGCGTGGTTCTTGGACGTGCACGTGCCCGGCCTCGAGCGCTTCGTGTTTCCGCAAATCGAGGAGCGCTTGCGCCGGCCCAAGAAGGCGCCCGAACGCCACGATACGCTACCGGCGCTGCTGGACGAAATGGCCGAACGCTTCGAACTCGGCGTGGCCTTGCAGCGCACCGAGAAGGACGGACTCAGCCGGCTTTCGTTCAGCGAGTGGCGCGAGCGCTCCGCAGCCTGCGCGGCGCGTCTGATCGAGGCCGGCGTGCGTCCGGGCGATCGCGTGCTGCTCTCGGCGCAGAATCACCCCGCGTGGCCGATCACGTTCTTCGGTATTTTGAAGGCGGGCGCCACCGTGGTGCCGCTCGATCCGAACATCGACTTGGCCGCGGCCGAGAATTTGCGTGAAGCTTCTGGCGCGCGCGTGTTCATCGCCGACGCGCACGTGAAAGAGCGGCTGGCCGCGCTGTCCAGCCGCTTGGCCTTTTGCGATCTGCTGGCCATGGCCGAAAATGGCTCGATCGGCCTAGGCGTCTCGGTCGAAGCCGACGACGTCGCAGTGCTGATCTACACCAGTGGCACCACCGGCAAGCCCAAGGGCGTGCAACTCACGCACAAGAACCTGACCTCGCTGATCGCCTCGCTGGCTCCGCTCTTTCCGCTCGGGCGCGGTGATCGCGTGCTGAGCGTATTGCCGCTGCACCACACCTTCGAGCTGACGTGCGGCATGCTGCTGCCGTTGTCACGTGGGTCGCGCATCGTTTACCTCGACGAACTGAACGCGGATCGTTTGGTCAACGGTTTGCAGGTGGGCAAGATCACGGCTTTGATCGGCGTCCCCGCGCTGTGGGAGATGCTCGAACGGCGGATCGTAGCGCGCATCGCCGAGCACGGCGCGCTGGCCTCCCACGTGTTCGAGTTCGCGATCGAGCTCAATCGTTCATTGGGCAAAAACTTGGGGATGGATACGGGTAAGCTGTTGTTCGGTCCGGTCCATCAAGGCCTCGGCGGTCACCTCAAGTTCTTGGTCAGCGGCGGGGCCGCGCTGCCGCAAAGCACGCACCACTTGTTCGCCGGGCTCGGCCTGCACTTGGCCGAAGGCTACGGCTTGACCGAGGCTTCGCCGGTGCTGAGCGTGGCTCAAGGCGGACCGCGCGCGAAGGCCGGCCACGTGGGCAAGGCGATTCCCGGCATTCAGCTCAAAATCGACTCGCCCAACGCAGAAGGCGTGGGCGAGGTTTGGGCGCGCGGCCCGAACGTGATGCTCGGCTACGCGGGCGACGAAGAAGCGACCAGCAGCGTGATCAGCGATGGCTGGCTGCGCACCGGCGATCTCGGCAAAATCGACCGCAAGGGCCAGCTCACGCTGGTCGGGCGCGCCAAGGACGTGGTGGTCGCCTCCAGCGGCGAGAACGTCTACCCGGACGACGTCGAGGCCCGCATGGGCAAGCTCGAGCACGTGCACGAGCTCACCGTGCTCGGCATTCCCGACGGGCGGGGCGGCGAACGCCTAGCCTGCGTACTGATTCCGGAGACCGCTGAAGACGTACCGCGCAGCAAGCGTCACGAGCGCGCGCGGGCGGCTTTCGATGCGGCCATCACCCACCTGCCACAAGTCCAGCGCCCGGCGCTGGTCTTGGTTTTCGACGCGCGTCTACCGCGCACCGCGAGTCTCAAGGTGAAGCGTGGCGAGGTGCGGCGCTTGATCGAGCGAGCCCTTTCCGCGGCGGAAGTGCCGGCGAGCTCGCGGGGCGCGGCCCGCGACGGCGCAGCAACCCTCGTGCGCAACGCGGTCGGCACCATCGCGCGGCGCGACCCGGCTTCGATTCGCTCGGAAATGACGCTGCGTGGCGATTTCGGCTTCGATTCGCTGATGTTGCTCGAGCTGCTCGTCGCGCTCGAAGCGCAGGTCGGGCACTCACTCGACGCGGAGCGCCTCGCGGCCGTCACTTCGGTAGCCGAAGTCGAGGCCGTGGTGCGTGAAACGCGCGACGCGCGCAAGCTCGCCACCACCAGCCAGATCGAAGAGGCAGAGCAAAAGCCACTCGAGATCCCGCCCGTGCTGCGCGAAGCCGCGATGCATTGGATGGGCCGCGCGCAGATGGGCTTCTACGACAAGGTACTGCGCACCAAGGTCACGGGGCGTGCGTTCATCCCCCACAACCGCAGCACGATCGTGGCCGCCAACCACGCCAGCCACTTGGACATGGGGCTCGTGAAGTACGCGCTTGGCGGGTACGGTGAAGATTTGGTTTCGCTGGCCGCGCAGGACTACTTCTTCGAGGGCAACCGCTTCCGCAAAGCGTACTTCGAGAACTTCACCAACCTGGTGCCGATGACGCGCAACGGGTCCTTGCGCCAAGCGCTTCGCCAAGCCGGCGATCTGCTGGAGCGAGGCAAAACCGTGTTGATTTTCCCGGAAGGGACGCGCAGCGCGGACGGCCAGATCCACGAGTTCAAAGCCTCGCTCGGGCACCTCTCGCTTCATCACGACAAAGACATCTTGCCCGTCTGGCTCGGCGGCACGCACGCCGCGCTGCCCAAGGGCAGCAGCGTGCCGCGACAGCGAGAGGTCGAAGCGCGAATTGGTTTGCCGCTGCTCGCGGCCGACCTCAAGCGGCTCACCCAGGGCTTGCCGATGAGTGAGGCGTCGCGCGTGGTCGCCAAGCTCGCGGAGCGGGCGGTTTCCGAGTTGTCCAAAGGCGGCGTGCTCGACCTGAAGACGCTTCTGCCGAAAGATGTCGTGGCGGCCCCGCCGGTGTTGGAAGATCGCACGCTGGCCCCGGTGTTTCACGAGCTGAAGACGCGCTTTCTCGCCGGCAGCGTAGAAAAGCCGGTCAGCTTCTACTTTTCGCTGGGCGATACCGAGCGCTGGAGCGTGCGCATCACCCAAGACACTTGTGAAGTGATCGCGGGCAAAGTCGAGAGCCCCGCCGATTGCGTGCTGAAGACCACGCCCGCCATGTTTACCCGGATCGTACGGGAAAAATACACGCCTTCGCCGGCCGAGTTCGTGGCCGGCGCCGTGAAATCGAACAACATTCAGCTTTTGTTCACGTTTCAGAAGGCATTTCAGCTGCAAGGGACCGGAAATTGAAACGGCTTTGGATTGGTGGTGCGACCGGTTTTCTCGGGGCGCACCTGGTGCGCGTCCTGAAAGCGCAAGGTCACGAGCTAGTGCTCGCTTCGCGCTCGGGCGGTGAGGTCGAAGGCCTCTCGGTACAGGCCGTCGATGTGCTCGACCCAGCCGCGGTCGCGGCAAGCGCGCGCGGCTGCGAGGGCGCGTTCTTGGCCACCGGCAAGGTCTCGCGCGATCGAGACGCGGGTGAGGAGCTGCACCGCGCGCACGTACTGGGCACGCGCAGCGCACTCGCCGGTTTGCGCGACGCGGGCGTGAGGCGGGTGGTCGTCGCCAGTACCAGCGGGACCGTGGCCGTCAGTGGTGACGCTTCGCAAATTGCGGACGAGAGTGCCCGCGTGCCCTTGGAGCTGGTGGCGCTGTGGCCTTACTACCGGACCAAGCTGTACGCCGAGCGTGAAGCACTCGAGGCGAACTGTGCGGAGTTCGAGGTGGTGTTGGTCAACCCTAGCCTGCTGCTCGGTCCGGGCGATCTGCGTGAGTCGTCCACGGGCGATGTCCGACGCTTTCTCGAACGCGCGATCCCCGCCATCCCGGGCGGGGGCATCGCTTTCGTGGACGTGCGCGACGCGGCTCAGGGCATGTGGCTCGCGTTCGAGCGTGGGCGGGCCGGTGAGCGATACATCCTGAACGCCAAGAACATGACCGTGGCCGCCTTCTTTCAGCGCCTGGAGCGGATTGCCGGGGTCAAGGCGCCCGCCCTGCACATGCCGCGCTCGCGGCCCTTGGCGATCGGCGTCAATCGCCTATTTTCCAAGGCATTACGCGCGATTGGCGGACAACCACCGGTGGACGAAGTGAGCGTGGAGATGGCCCAGTACTACTGGTATTGCAGCTCCAGCAAGGCCGAGCGCGAACTGGGCTTCAGTGCGCGCGATCCGGGCGAAACACTGCACGAAACCGTGGCGGATCTGATCGAGCGCAAGGTCGTGTTTCCGAAGCGCACAGCGAGCGTATCCGGCTTCGCCTGAGTACTCGCTAGGCGGGCAAAACACCCGAGAAACACAGTTATTCCCTAGGCTCAGCGGGCTTTACAGAGCGTTTTCTGGTGCTTACCTCAGTGGCTAGGGCTTGGCGTTTGCCGAGCCCAAGCTGTTGGAGGAAAGGTCCGTGTTCAAACGCATTGCGTTACTAGTGCTCACCAACTTCGCCGTCATGATCGCGATCACGGTGGTGATCAACGTGCTGAATGCCCTTGGTGTTTTCGGGCAAGGCGACTTCATGCGGAACTATGGCCCGCTGGTCGTGCTGTCCGGCGTTGCTGGGTTCGGTGGCTCGTTCATCTCGCTGTTGGCCTCGAAGTGGATCGCCAAGTGGACCACGGGCGCTCAGGTCATCACTCAGCCCCGCACTTCGGATGAAGCCTGGCTCTTGCAAACCGTGCAGCAGTTGGCCGAACGCGCCGGCGTAGCCACGCCCGAAGTCGCCATTTACGATTCGCCCGAGCTGAACGCCTTTGCCACGGGCGCCACGCGCAATAGCTCACTCGTGGCTGTCAGCTCCGGCTTGCTCGCGCGCATGAGCCGGCCCGAAGTCGAAGCGGTGATCGGTCACGAAATCAGCCACGTCGCCAACGGCGACATGGTGACCCTGACCTTGCTCCAGGGCGTGTTGAACACGTTCGTGATCTTCTTCTCCCACGTGATCGGTCGCTTGATCGACAGCGCGCTCCGTAGCCGCGACGAAGAGCAGCGCGGTCCGGGCCTGGGTCAGTTCTTCGCCACCATGCTGGCGCAGTTCGTGCTCGGCTTCTTGGCCATGCTGATCATCAATGCCTTCAGCCGCTGGCGCGAATTCCGCGCCGACCGCGGTGGAGCAAACCTCGCTGGCCGCGCCAAGATGATCGCCGCGCTGCGCCGCTTGGGCGGCGAGCAAGAGGCCGGCTTGCCCAAGTCGATGGCCGCCTTCGGTATCAACGGCGGCGGCCTCGTCGGTCTCCTGCGCTCGCATCCTCCCATCGAACAACGCATTCAGGCGCTGCAAGCCGAGAGTTACGGGCGAACGGTCAACGCTTCCGTTTGAGCACGTCGCCGCGCGGCGGGCCGCTCGAGGCAGAGGCCTTCGCCGGGCCGGACGAGCCGAGCTTGCCGCGCATCAAATCACCCAAGCTGCCGAAGCCGACCTTTTCGGGCGGCTTCTTCTTTTGCGCTTCTGGCTTGGCCGAGGCCTCCTCGGCCGCTGCGGCGGCGTTGCTGGCTGCGGCGCCAGCGGCAAAGTCCCGGAAATTTTGCTCTTCTTCGACGCGGGCAACGCTGGTTGCGCTGAAGCGCAGCTTGCCTTGGGCGTTCGCGTCGAGCACGACGACCGTGAGATCTTTCCCCACGGGGAAGAGCTTGCGGTGATCGGAGCCGGGAGGCAGCGGGAGCTCCCTCAGCGGGATCAAACCGTCACCCCGGGCCGTCGAGACGAACACGCCAAATTTTTCGACCCGGGTGACCTTGGCCGACAGCACTTCGTTGCCGATTGGCGCATCGCCGCCTGGCGCTGGGGCCTGCCCCAAAGCCTTGCACAGCGAACCCTCGAAGCGCGGTTCGACGACACTCACTCGCAATCGATCGCCCACCGCGACTCGCACCTTGCCCTGAGCATCGAGCAAGTCCACGCGCGGGATACGGCCATCACTGGGCATGCCCACGTCGATGAATACGTACTCACCCGCTACTTGCATCACGGTGGCGTCGATGACCTCTCCCTTGTTCAGACGGCGGCGAGCGCGATCGCTCCCGCCCTCGGTGGTCATCAAAGACGCAAAGCTGTCGGTCGGCATGGCGGGGAGTGTGCCATCGCCCCGAGATTGTACAAGACTTGCGCCACCCCGCCGTTTTCTCGGCCGAAAAGCGCGACTTTCGCGCTGGTTTGGGCTGAACGGTGCCGCCCATCGGGCTGAACACGAAAGCCATGAGGCCAGCCGAGAGGGGCGCTCGCGTTCCCGCATCGCACCTCGTTGTCGCGCCTCATTCCCGGCCTGCGTCGCCCAAAGGCCGTGGCGGGCCTCTCGAGCACCGGTCACGGCTCTTCGCGACTCACGAGGCCGAGGCCTCTATTCTCAGCAAGATGCGCTCGATCTTGCGCATCAACAGTTGTGCGTCCTGCTTCTCGACGTAGTCTTCTGCGCCCAGAGACAGCGCGATGCGGCTCTCGGACTCGCGATCACGCCGGGCCGACCAGACGAGGACTGGGATGTCACGCGTGCGCTCGTCGGCCTTGAGCCGCGCCAGCAGATCCCGACCGTCTGCGTCCGGAAAATTCATGTCCAGCACGATCAGGGTGGGCACCAAACTGGCCGCCGCTTCCATGACCTCGGCGCCTGTCGTCACCTGCAGCAGTTCATGCCCGAATTGGAGCGCGACGCGCTTTACCGCGCGCTGCACATCGGGGTCGTCATCAGCGAGGAGAATTCGGCGTTTCACGGGCAAGCTCAACTGGCGATTCGCCGCATCGCGTCGAGCGCTTCCCGAACCTTGCGGACGAGCGGCTCCGGCGTGATCGGCTTTTGCAGGAACGCGACTCTCGAGTAGAAAATTCCATGCCGCACGACCGCGTCATCCGTGTAGCCCGACATGTAGAGCACTCGCATTTCCGGACGGACCGTGAGCAGGCGCTCGGCCAACTCTCGGCCGCTCATCCGTCGCATCACCACGTCCGTCAAAAGCAGGTGGATCGGCGATGAGTATTGCTCACACAACAACAGCGCATCGCCGCCGCTCTGTGCATCGAGGACGTTGTAGCCGTATCGACCGAGGATCGTCCGCGCCAAGACTCGCACTTGCTCGTCGTCCTCGACCAGTAGGATCGTCTCGGAGCCGTGCAGGGCGCCACTGTACGGCGGGGGCGCGGATGACCGGACGAGCGCGGACCGGTCGACCATGGGCAGGTAGATCTTGATCCTCGTTCCCTGTTTGGGCCGGCTGTGCACGTCGATGATCCCACCACTTTGTTTGACGATTCCAAACACGGTGGCGAGGCCCAAACCGGTCCCCTTTCCCGGTTCCTTGGTGGTGAAGAACGGTTCGAACATGCGGGCGCACGTCACTTCGTCCATGCCGCTTCCGCTGTCACTCACCGACAGCAGAACATGGGGGCCCGCGGTCACGTCCAGATGCTCGGACGCAAAATCTTCGTCCAGCATCACCTCGCTGGCCTCGATGTTCAGCTTTCCGCCATCTGGCATCGCATCGCGCGCGTTCACCACGAGATTCATCACGACTTGCTCGATTTGCCCGGGATCGACCAAGACTTTGCCACATTCGGGCGCGAAATCGGTGACCATCTCCACGTCCTCGCCGATCAGGCGGCGTAGCATCGTCTCCAACCCAACGATGATCGCACACAGATCCACGACCTTCGGTTGGAGCACCTGCTGGCGGCCGAAGGCGAGCAGCCTGCGCGTCAGGGTCACCCCGAGCAAACCCGCGGTTTGAATCTCATGCAGATCGGCGCGCATCGGGTCGCCCTCTTTCAAGCCCAACGCGAGCAACTCACTATAGCTCAAAATGACCGACAAAAGATTGTTGAAATCGTGCGCGACGCCGGCCGCGAGGCTACCGATCGCTTCCAGCTTTTGCGCCTGTTGCAGCTGCAATTCCCAATTTTTTCGTTCGGTCAGATCACGAATCACCTTGGCAAAGCCGAGCACTACGCCCGATGAGTCGACAATCGCCGACAAGACGACGCTCGCCCAGAACGTCGTCCCGTCTTTTCTGACACGCAGTCCCTCCTCTTCGACCCTGCCCACGAGCGCTGCGGTCTCTAGGTTTTTCTGCGCGCGGGCGCAGTCAGCGGCCTCGTAGAGCATGGACAGGGGTTTGCCCACGATCTCCTCCGCTCGATAGCCTTCGATCAGCTCGGCGCCCGCGTTCCAGCTGGCCACGTTTCCGGAGGCGTCCAGCATGTACAAGGCGTAGTCCTTCGCGCCCCTCATCAGTCTGAGAAAGCGATCTTCACTTTCGCGGAGTGCCAGCGTGACATCGGCGAGAGCCGTGGATTGCGCGGAAGTATCGCCCTTCGACTCGAGCTCGCCTGCTTCGGTTTTTCGGTCGTGCTCGCTTCGATCAAGCGCTGATTCCACGTTCATGGTGATCCCCAGTTCGAATGCTTCGGAGAAGAAGCGGGCAGGCCCCCCTGACACAGACCACGCTCGAGCGAGACGGGCGGCCGCGCCTTGGGGCCAATAGTCTGGTCATCGAATAGGGTTAGGACAAGGCCTGTAGAGATGAGTTCGAACCCGGCGCACGAAGAACTTTCCTCGGCAGCACACTGCAATACCCGTTGAGCTCAGGGCCGCCAAAGCGCAACAGGGCAGAAGTCATCACTCACTCACGCTAACCCTTTCAGCTGTTCTGGCCGTACCCGACTTGTGATCCGCGTCACCCCACCACGGACCCTGGCCGAACGGCTCAGCGGTGCATTCGTCGTATTGGGCGCCCTGGTGGCGGGGGCGTTCCTTTTGACCGCCCTGGCATATGCCATCGGCGCCATCTGGTTAACGCCCGAATTGGAGCGGAGCCGCTCCGCGGAAAAAGCCGAAGCTTCCTCGTACGCGGCCATGCTCGACGAAGAACACGGGCTTCGTGATTTCCTCGAGTCACGCGATCCACGTTCGCTCCGGGCTCACGCCCAGGCGGAGCTCCGGCGTCAACGAGCGAACGACGCTCTGAGTAGCAATGTAGCGACGAGCCCCGGACTGGCCCTGCCGATGGTCAACACTCGGCTTGCCGAAGAGCGCTGGCGAGCGGAGTGGGCGAGCTCTGCCTCAGTCCCGCAGGCCGTCGGTCTTCCACCATCGATTGCCGCGGGCAAACGCTTGTTCGATGCCTATCGAACCGAGCAGGCTGCGTTCGCGGCCGCGCTCGAACGGCGAACCGAAGGCTTGGCTCGGCGCGACCAATGGCTGATCGACAGCCGAGTTCTGCTCGAGCTATTCGTGTTCATTGCGGTGCTCTGGCTCGTGACCCGTCAGCATCGCGCTTTGCGTGACGCGATCGTCACACCCGTTGCGGCCCTTCTGCAGCACATTCGTCGAATTCGTGACGGTCAGCTGGAGGCTGCGGTAGATCGCACCGCGCCTCGTGAGCTGGCGGAGCTCGCCGAAGGCCTGAACGAAGTCGTGCGCGCACTCGTGAGCGCGCGCGAATCGGCCGCTTGCCGCGACGAAGCGCTCAGCGATCACTCGATCCGGCTGCACCAAATCTTCGATGCGAGTCGGGAATTTTCCGAGAGCCTCAATCTTGCCTACGTGGTGGGCTCGGTGCGCGCGAGCACCGCGGCCATCGGCGACTACGAGCGCGTCGTGGTCTGGCTCATGGATGACGAGCAGAAGTGCCTCGTCGACAGCCAAGAGAGTGCCGTCGACGCCGGAATCGACGCCGCCGTGGAGATCGGACAGGGGCTCGCGGGGCGGGCTGCCAAGTCTGGGCGCACGACATTCGAGGGCAGCACTGGCCAAATTCGTTTCAGCAATGACGACCAGGGACGGGTCCTGGCAATCGCGATTCCATTGATTGTCGGCGCGCGAGTGGTGGGAGTGTTGGAGGCGCGCCACCTCGAAGCGCGAGTCGCGACCAAAGAGGTCTTGGAGATCGTGGAAATGCTCGCAACGCACGCCGCCACTGCCATCGAATCCGCGCGTCTGCACGAGGTGATCGAGGAACGAAGTCAGGTGGACGCGCTCACCCGACTCTTGAATCGCCGCCGTCTAGAGGGTGACTTGGACGCCGAGTGCAAACGCTGTGCGCGCTATGGAAGGCCGTTGGCCTTCGTCATGCTCGACGTCGATCACTTCAAGGCGTTCAACGACTCGCACGGTCATCCCCAGGCCGACACGGCCCTGCAGGCGGTGGCGGAGGTGATCGAGGGCTGCACGCGCGCTACCGATACGGCCTATCGCTATGGAGGCGAGGAGTTTTGCGTGCTTCTGCGAGAGACGACGGCAGAAGATGCAATGCACTTCGCGGAACGCCTGCGTCAAAGAATCGAACAGCGCTTCGAGTCGGGCGAGCTGAAGGGCATCACCGCGTCCTTCGGGGTGGCAGATTTCCGCGCCGAGGCACCTACACCGCGAGCGCTGGTGGAGGCGGCGGACGCGGCCATGTACGACTCGAAGCACGCCGGGAGGAATCGCGTCGCGCTCAGCCTCAGACCATTGTTCTCGCCGGTTGCTGTCCTGCCGGCTACTTCTTGAGCTGGCGGCGCACGTCCTCGGCGTTGACACCGATTTCGTTCACAGCGGCCCGCAGCTGTGCCTCGGTGCAGCCCAAAGCCGTCGTCCAGTAACGAACGACCTCCTGAGACTCTTCGAGATCGATGCGCGCGCGCTCTCGCTTTTGCCTCGCCCTTGGTTCACGAGGCAATTGGCTTTGCTCGGGGGGCCGGGTGTATATCCCGCTCGGCCGCGTCTCGCCCACTGCCAAGAGCAGCTCCTCGAGCCCCACCGGCTTGGTCAGGTAGCCGTGAAAACCAGCCCATTGGCTGCGAAGTCGATTCAATCCCGAAGAATCTCCGGTCAATGCGATGAATCTGCATTCGGGAAGATCGTCGCGCAAAGCGGCCCCGAGTTCGTAGCCGTCCATGGTGGGCAGATTGATATCGAGAATCGCGATCTCGGGGCGGAACTCGAGCGCCATGGCGAGCGCACCGAGCGGGTCGTACGCGGCGCGCGCATCGTGGCCGTGCAGCTCGAGGGCGGTCGCAATCACGTCCGCCGAATCGACGTGATCGTCGACGATCAGAATGGATCGCGACCGCGCGAAACCCGTAGCGACGAACTCTGCTACCGATGGCATGCTCTTGACTGACAATGAGCGTGACCCGGTCTGCCGTCAACCGCCATCACGCCGCGCAGCACTGCCATATTGCAGATGTTGCAGATGTTGCAGATGTTGCAGATGTTGCAGATCGTCCCTCCCGGGCGAGGGCTAGCCTGGGTCAAAACGAGTCGAGCTCAAACCGCCAACTGGCCCGGTGTCGGCCGGCGCCATGGCAAATCGAGCACGAAGACGCAGCCCGTGCCAGGAACATCTCGCACTCGGATCTCGCCACCGTTTGCGCGGACCGCGCTGCGCGCAATCAAAAGCCCCAGACCGAGCCCTGAACGATCTGAGCTGCCTTGGCTGAACGGACGAAACAAGTCTTCGGCTTTTCCAGGCGGTAGCCCCCCGCATTCGTCGCTGACTTCGATCAACACTCGGTCTTCGCTGGTGCGCGCAGAGAGCGAAGCTCGACCGCGGGCGCGGCTGAATTTGAACGCATTCTGGAGTAAATTCGAAACGGCGGACGATAGAAACTGCCAGTCGCCTTCGATCGTCAAATCCCGATCGACGGGGTGTACGGTCAGCTGGATCCCGTATCCATCAGCGTGCACGGCACCAGTGACTTGCATTTCCTCCAGGAATCGAGACAACGAAATGGGCTCGAGCTTCAGGCGCCCCGCTTCTAACCGGACCTCGGTCACCGAACGATCGACGAGCGTGCACAAACCCGCCATGCTTCGAGCCAGCATGGCGCCCGTGCTGCCGCCCAGCCCGACCTTGCCTTCGCGAATGAGCGCGAACGAGAGCGACATGGTATTGAGTAGGTTTCGCATCTCGTGGGCCAGCACGCCGATTCGCTCGGTACCCTCGTAGGCGAGGTCGCGCTCGCGTTGCTGGGCAAAAGCGCTCACGGCTCCCGCGATCGCTTCGTCCAAGCAGCGGTTGAATATATGAAAGTCTCGAGCGCTGATGAGGGCATTGAGCTCACCGGCGAGTTGGGTCACGACCTGGCAAAGATCACCATAGCCATTCACCACTTGCGTGATCGTGAAGCCGTCTCGCAGGAGTTGCTGGCCGTGGAGGGCAGCGCTGTCATTGATGGTCGTGGTCGCCGACTCCGAACGGAGGATGCGCAAAATACTCGCTTCCGCCAAAGCATCGACGATTTGCGTCAGGAGCACCGGCACACCCTGCTCGGGTTTCGTCGCGACGCCGCCTTGGCCCGTCCTGCCCATGGCTCGCTGCCCGACGCGGTCGACTATTTCGCCTCGGTTCGCGACGATGAATTCCTGGAGCATCCCAATACGACGGTGCGCATCATCTGTCCCTGACGCAAGCTCGGCTTGGAGTGTTTCTCAGCGACTCCGGTCTCCCTCCGAGGCATTAATGCCAATCTCCGGCGAAGTCGTGGCGTCGGATTGCGACCTTTCGCTAGCGATTCCGCATCGTCGGTAGGGGTTCTGCTCGGAAATCGAGATGGCGTGCGCGCGCGTATCCACCTCTCGACGCTGACGAACGCCACTTGGGATTGATTGAGTGGCGTTGGCCCGAGCGTCGCTTCTCGTGCGCGCCGGCCCTACTTACGACGCCTCCGCGTTCGTTGCCATCGACCGCGACAGCACCGCGGGCACGGCAAGCACGACAAGACGCAGCCGGTGCAGCTCAGCGCCAAGATCACCTGTGACGGCGCAGCCCCGGCCTCGATCTCGTTTGCGACGGGTGGCGCGCGCCGGCACGAGTATACCGCGCTCGACGGCACGCTCACGCTGCCGCTGTACAACCTCACGCAGGCCTTGCACTACGCCCAAGTTCTGGACGCCGACGTCGATCTTCTGATCGACGAGTTGAGCGGTAGCTATGTCCGGCCGCCGTGCAACGACCTGTCGCAGCTCACCTTGTACTTCGAGGGCCCCCGCCTCCGGCGTCGACGAAATCGTGGACGACGTGCAGCTTGCCCGCGCGTTGTACGTCGGCGCAAATCGACGTGCAGCAGCTCGACGGTTCGACCAACCCGGACATCTACGTGCACGACTTGGTCGTCAACGCCAGCAGAGTAGCCAACTTCTCGGGTAACCCGGGCTTCGAGAACGACGCATGGCCAGCTTCACATTCTTTACCCGACCGGTGCGGGTAAGCGGCTCGGCCTTTCCGGATATGAACGTGGACGACCTCGTGGCACAGCCGATTTTGCCCTGACGATTTCGATTTGAATCGCCTCGCTCTTCGGGAAGGGCGTGCTCGTTGTCGGGGACCGACCTGCTTTGTCATGGAACAGCGCGGAAAGTTTGGCGTACGGGCTGCCCTTGATCGAGCGCATGAATCATAAAAGGCTGCCCGGCCGCCGGCAGGTCTTCGCGAGCTTCGCGCTCGCTGTGTCCGGCCATGGCATTCCCAGCGCCGGAGCAGCCACGAGCGGAGCCAACGCTACCCAAGATCCTTCGCGGATCGTCGAATCAGCGGGAAAGCTTTACTTTTGTAGCACGGGTGGCAACTGCGCTTCGTCATCGGACGGCCTGAGGTGGTCGGAGGCCGCGCTACGCATATCGATCCCCGCTTGGGCAGAGACTCATACGGAAGTCACGGGGTATAGCGGCAATCAGGGGATCTGGGCGCCAGATCTGCTGCGGTCGCTGGCGATCTCGGCTTTCGTGGGCGGCTTGCGCCGAAACCGCTCATGACTCGCGCGCGGACCAACCAACGACGCCGGCACTGCGCGCACTGCGCGCTGCTGGCGACGTGCATCGCGCTCGGCTGCGGTGAGCAAACGCCGTCCGTGAACCAAAATGGCGGAGCGGCGGGCAAGCCTCCCACGTCAGACGCGGGCACACTGATCAGCGCAGGCAATGCTGGCGCTAGCTCGAATTCAGCGAACGGCGGAAGCAGCGGAGCACCGATCATCGCGGGCGGCCCTGGCGACGGCGCCCACGCCGGGCGCGTTGATACTGCCGGCAACGGTGGCACCGCAGCCGCAGCCGGGGCTGGCAGCGCATCGGCCGGCAGTTCGAGCAATGGTGGCAACGCGAGCGCAAGCGCAGGCTTTGGCGGCGGCGGACGAGCGAGTGCGGGCAGCGCGGGCAGCAGTGATCCACTGGGCGTGCCCCACAACCCGGTGTTGAAGGGCTACAACGCCGACCCGCAAATTGCCTCTTTCGACGGCAAATTCTACATTTATCCGACGAGTGATGGCTTCAGCGATTGGCTCGGAACCAAGTTTCACGCTTTTTCCTCCACCGACCTCCTGAACTGGAACGACGAAGGAACGATTCTCGATCTGGGTCCGGACGTGAGCTGGGCAGATGACAAAGCCTGGGCGCCGGGGATCGCCCGCAAAGATGGAACGTACTACTTCTATTTCTCGGCCGGGCAAGCCATCGGCGTCGCCAAGGGCAACTCGCCGAGGGGCCCCTTTAGCGACGCGTTGGGACATGCGCTAGTGAGCATGGGTCAATACGGCGTGCAGGCCATCGATCCCTATCCCTTCACGGACGACGATGGACGGTCCTATCTGTACTTCGGGAGCTCCTCGAGCGCGCGCGTGGTTGAGCTGAACAATGACATGGTGTCGTTCAAGGGCACTCCGCAAACGCTCACCATCGCCGGCTTCCGCGAGGGGAGTGTCGCCTTCAAGCGAAACGGCAAGTACTACTTCATGTACTCCGTGAACGACACGCGCAGCGAAGATTACAACGTTGCGTACGGCATCGGCACATCACCGTTCGGGCCGTTCACCAAAGCTACCATCAATCCGATCCTTCAAAAGAACACGAGCAAAGGGATCTTGGGCACCGGCCACAACTCGGTTCTCGGATTGCCGAACGGTGATTACTACATCGCGTACCATCGTTTCGCGATCCCGGGCGGTGACGGCACACACCGTGAGGTGTGTCTGGATCGCCTCGAATTCAACGCCGACGGGACAATCAAGCCCGTGCTTCCGACGCTCTGATAGAGAGTGACAAGGTGAGGGGACGCGCCGCCCTTCTTCCAGGCATGCAGAGCGCCACTTGAACCGTCACGCGTTCGCAACGCTCGGTCGGGTCCTGGGTGCGCGCTGCTCGTCGCGCTATCGGCCTGCGCTGCTTCGACGGACGGCGTAAGCGCGTCGAACGCACGCGCAGGCGGGGCGGCGGCGGGAGCAGCGCCAAGTACAGCTCAGCCGAACGCGGGCGCTCCTTCCGGCGGGCGTTGCCGCGAATGCGGCTGGAGCAAGTGCGGGGACGTCATGATCACCGATCAAGAAGATCCGGACTACGCGGGCTGGGGACAGCACTTGCCGCAACACTTCCTGAGCCCGATCTCGATCGCGAATTACGCAGACTCCGGCGAGAGTTCGAGCAGCGTGTTAGCCAGCCCCAAGCTGTGGCCCACGATCAAGGCGGGGATGAAGCCTGGTGACTGGGTGATGGTTCAGCTCGGTCACAACGACAAAGACATCACCGCGGCCGCGTTCAAGAAAAATATCGGGACGATGGTCGCCGACGCCAAGGCCGCGGGCGCGCACATGATGGTGACGCCGATTTCGCGTGTCGGCTATGCGCTCGCCGAAGAACACATCAGCTCGGCAGGCGCGAACTTGCCGCAGATCATCCGCGACCTCGGCAAAAGCGAAAATATACCGGTGATCGACCTGACCGTGACGACGTGGAACTGGATCCAAACCATCAAGTGTCAGGACTATTTCGCGCTTGGCACCGATCACACGCACACCAATCAAAAAGGTGCAGACATCGTGTCTGGTTTCGTGCGCGACGCGGTGCAAGCGCAAGTCCCAGAGCTCGCGCTCTACCTGCGTTAGCTCGTGGCGTCTCGGCTTCGCCCCGCAGTGGGGGCCCCGGCCCGCTCGCGGGCGCGCTGGACCCGCCCGCCATTTGTGCGAAGCTGGACGCCTCGAGCCAACAAAACGTGCCTTGTCTCGGTTTCGTGACGGGTTTCAGCTCTCTTTCGCGACTAAGTATCCCGATGCGCCTGTCGTTTGTTCCGACCGCTCCCCTCACAAAGGCTTTTTTTTCCGGGCTCTTGTGCCTGCCGCTCGGCACCGGTTGCGGCGCCGACACCGCGACCGATACCGGTAGCGAAGCCGGCGCATCGTCCAACGGCGTCGCCGGCAGGCTGGGCGTCGCTGGCAGCTTCAGCAGCGCAGGGAGCGTCAGCGGCGCGGGCACCGCGTCCCTTGGCGGCAGTGGCAATGGCCAGGGCGGGACCCCCGGCGCGCCCGCTGCTGGCTCGGGGGGCCAGGCCGTGAACGGGGGCGCGATGAACGGTGGCAGCGGGGGTATCAGCAACGTGGCCGGTGCCAGCGGCAATGGCGGCGCCAGCGCGGGAGCGGCGGGAAAGGCAAGTGCGGGCGGCAGCGCGGGGAGCAGTGCAGGCAGTGCGGGCGTGGCCGGCTCCGGTGGTAACGGCGCGAGCGCGCCCGATTGCAACAGCGTGACCGGGCAATCGGTCGTCACGGTGGGTCCGAGCGGTGCGAGCTTCAAGACCGTGCAAGCCGCGCTGAACAGCCTATCGAAGACCAACACGACTCCGACTCAAATTCGCATCGCGCCCGGCACGTACCAAGAGAAACTGAGCATTCAGGTTCCGAACATCACGCTCTGTGGTCAGGCCGGCAAAGCCAGCTCCACCATCCTCACTTTCAGCGACAACGCCAACACCTCGAACGGCAACGGCGGCACGCTGGGCACGACCGGTGGGGCAAGCACCAACCTGTCGAGCAACGACGTCTCGGTCGAGAATATCACCTTTGCGAACAGCACGCCGGTCGGTGGCTCGCAAGCGGTGGCCTTGCTCGTGAGCGGCAACCAAGTGCAGTTCAGGAACTGCCGCTTTTTGAGCTTTCAAGACACGCTTTACGTGCGCAAAGCCAAGCAATACTTCAAGGACTGCTACGTGGAAGGCACGGTCGACTTCATCTTCGGTGACGCCACTGCGGTCTTCGACAACTGCACCGTGAAGAGTGTCAGTGGCGGAGGCACCGCGGTGTCCGCACCCAACACTGATCAGGCCGCGCCCGTCGGTCTGGTCTTTCTCGGCGGCCAGCTGACGGCCGACGCTAGCGTGAAAGCGGGATCGACGGCGCTCGGTCGCAACTGGGGTGCTTACGGTGCCGCCGCGTACTTGCGCACAGCATTGGGCGCGCACATCTCTGGTGTCGGTTGGTCGCCGATGGGCACCAACACACTCGATACGGCACGTTTCAGTGAGTACAAGACCACCGGCCCAGGCGCCACGATCAGCTCGCGCGCCTCTCAGGCAAAGCAGCTCAGCGATCAGCAATCGGCCAGCTACACGCTGCCTGCGATCTTCGGCGCCTGGCTGCCCAGCTTCAGCAAGTAGCAGCCCGGCCGGGTTGAGCCGGCCAGGGAGAAGCAGCGGCTCAAGTCGCGAGCACGGACAACAGCGCTTCGGCCGGATGGCGCGGCGTGAAGCCCAACGTGCGCTCGACCTGATGCCGGCAGGAGTGCCCCGTGGCCAGCACCCGCTCGCGGTCGGTGCTCGGATCCAGCTTCTTTTTCCACGACAGCTCGAAGATACCGAGGGACTCGTCCAAGTGGCGCGCCTCGTGACCGTACACGCCGCACATGCCGCAGCAGCCGGTCTTGACCAGCTCCAAGGGCACACCGAGACTTTCGAAGACTTTGGCCCACAGCGCGGGCGCCTTGCTGACCAGCGCCTGCTCCGTGCAATGCGAGAGCAAGCGAAACTTGACGTCTTTCTGCAGCTTGCCCGGCGAGAGCGGCTGCTCCGCGAGCCACTCTTGGAGCAGCGCGACGCGAAAGCCCGCAGGCTCCGCGAGCTCTTTCGGATACTCGTCACGGTAGGTCAACACCACCGCCGGTTCCACGCCGACCATGGGCAAGCCCAACCCGGCGATTTGCCGTAAAAGGGCGCTGTTCTTGCGCACGACGCGTTGGAATTGGCCGAGGAAGCCCTTGATGTGCAGCGCTTTGCCGTTCTCGAAATAGGGCAGCACGTGGGGCACGAAGCCAAGGCCGCGCAGCAGCAAGCAAGACGCTTCGAGCACCGCTGGCTCGTAAAAGCTGGTGAAAGCATCCTGCAGCACCACCACCAGCTTGTCGTTCTTCGGCAAGGCGCGGAGCGCGGCGATGTCCGATACCGGGATGCCGTGCTTGCGCAGTCGCGAAAGCGCAGGCTCCGGATCCAAGCGCGGCGCGTCGACGATCCCGGCGACGCGCTCGAGCAACGCGCGCGTCAGTGGGTTGTGCGAGAAGAAGTTCGACAGGCGAGGCGCGAGCCCGAGCCACGGCAACATCCGCTCCAACATCACGGTCGTATAATCGCCGAACGGGCGAGCGTAGCGGCGGTGATACAGCTCCAAGAACTGAGCCCGAAAATCGGGCACGTCGACCTTGATCGGGCACTGCGTGGCGCACGCTTTGCAAGCCAGGCAACCCTGCATCGCGTCGTAGACTTCATGCGAGAAATCCGCGCTGCGAGCCTGGAAAAATAGCTTTTGATACAAGCGCGCGACCCAGGGCAACGAGCGCCCGCCGTGCAGAGCACTGGTCGCCTCGAGGCCCTTCTCGCTGAGCAAGCGCAGCCACTCTCGCATCAACCCGGCGCGACCCTTGGGCGAATGGATGCGGTCGCGCGTGATCTTGGACGACGGGCACATGATATTGTCGTTGTTGGTGTCGAAGCACTGCCCATTGCCGTTGCAGTTCACCACCGTGCTGAGCGCGCTCAGATCGCTCTTCGCGATCGTTCGATCTTGGGCGCCGCGAGTCGGCCCGGAAATGGTGGCCAGCTGATACTTCTTGCCGAAGGGGGTCGCGATCTTGCCCGGGTTCAGCTGATTGTGCGGATCGAAGACGGCTTTGATGCGCTGCAGCTCGCGATACAGAACGGGGCCAAAGTGGTGCGGCACGAGCTCCGAGCGAAAGCCCTTGCCGTGCTCGCCCCACAGCAAGCCGCCGTGGCGCGTGACCAGCTCGGTGACGGCGTCGGAGATGCGGCGAATGCGCGCTTCGTCTTCCGGATCCTTGAGATCCAGCGCGGGCCGCACGTGCAGACAGCCGACGTCCACGTGCCCGAACATGCCGTAAAATAGCCCTTCTTTGTCCAGGATGGCGCGGAACTCGCGCACGTAGGCCTGGAGGTTCTCGGGCGGCACCACCGTGTCTTCCACGAACGGGACGGGCTTCCGCGCGCCCGGCGAATTGCCCAAAAGTCCGACGCCCTTCTTGCGCAGATTCCACAAGCTTTCGCGTTCGTTTGCTTGCCAGGTCAGCGCGTAGCCGTGCGGCACGCCGGGCTGCCCGGCGCGCTGGGCCATCAGCGCGAGCAGCTCGTCCACCTTGCGCTGTACCGCCGCGACCTCATCGCCACTGTATTCCACGAGGTTGATCGCGCGCGTTTCGACGCCGGGTTCATCCAGCAAAAACGGCTTCACTTGATCGTAGATCACGTCCGCCTTCGCGAGCCGCATCACGGTCTCGTCGATGGTTTCGACCGAGCCCGGATCGGTCGAGACCAGCCACTCGGAGCTGGCGAGGGCATCGTCGAAGCTCGGGTAGCGCAGCACGAACAGCGCGCGCTGCTTCTGAAACGGCGTCAGCTTGAGGCGCGCCTCCGTGACCACTGCCAGCGAGCCTTCGCTGCCCGCGACCAACTGCCCCAAATCCACGCTCTCCCCGTCGGGCGTGGCCATGTGGGCTAGGTTGTAGCCGGTCATGTAGCGCAGCAGCTTGGGGAACGTGCGCTGAATGTCCTCCGCTTTGCTCTGAGCGACCTCGCGTACCAGCCGATACGCCTCGCCCACCACGTCTGGCTGGGCGCACAGCGCCGTGAGCTCTGCGCCGTTCACTCGGCGCGTGCGATGCTCGATGCCACCGCGCAGCACGAGCGACAACTCGAGCACATGGCGGCTGGTCTTGCCGTGCAAGCGGGAGCCTTCTCCGCTGGCATCCGTGGCGATCATGCCGCCCATCGTGGCGCGGTTGCTGGGCGAGAGGTTGGCGGCGAAATACACGCCGTGCGGCTTCAAGTGCGCATTGAGATCATCGAGCACCACGCCGGGCTGCACGCGCACCCAGCCCTCCGCCAGATTCAGCTCCAAGATGCCGCGCAAGTGTCGCGACAGATCCATCACCACGCCGCGCGTGAGCGCCTGACCATTGGTGCCCGTACCGCCGCCGCGCGCGGTGAGCGACACACCCTCGAAGCGCGGCTCGGCCAACAGCCGCAAGGCGAGCACCACGTCTGCTTGCTCGCGAGGGAAGATCACGGCCTGCGGCAGCTGCTGATAGATGCTGTTGTCGGTCGCGGCGGTCAAGCGCGTGCCGTAGTCGCTACGGATGTCGCCGCGAAACCCGCTCTGCGTGAGCGAATCGAGAAAACTCAGGACGCTGGCTTCGACGCTGGCGCGAGGGTCGATCCGAGGGATGGCGCGAGACACGATGGCGGCTGACACGCCGAAGCTCTCGCACGCGGCCTAGCCCTCCGCAAGCTTGAAACCGGTTGTCAGGCCAATTCCCAGCGCGCTCTGGCGTTGCCCTGAGGTTTGCTGCACGCAGCACCCGCGCGGCGGCCCAGGGAGAAATCCGCGGATTGCGGCCGGCAAAGCCAAGATCTCGCTGCGCGCTTGGTTCGCGCCCGTCAGCGCCCGCAAACGAAAATCGAGCCGACGTGAAAGCAGCAGACGCGCTCGTTCGTCCGTGAAGGACCGTTCGTTGGCCGCGGACGCGGCACGGCGTCACGCCAAGCGCTGGCCGAGGTCGAAGCGCTTTTCGAAGGCCCCTGATTCACATTGAAAATCGTGCGCTGATCAGCCTGACTGCCACGCTTCCTTCTCCGACTTGAGCGCGCGGGCGAGCTGCTCGAGGAACGCGCGTTGAGCGGGGTCGGCGCGGGCCGTGGTGGCGACGAACAGCCAGAGCGGCGTGCCTTCGTCCAATAAGGATACTCGTTCGAGCCGCGCGTCGTCAGTGGCCAAGAAGCAGGGCAGGATGGCTTGCCCGAGGCCTGCCACGCAGGCATCGCGCAGGGCCAAGAGACGATCACTCTCGAGCGCGATGCGTGCGCCATCCGGGATGCGCCGCAGAAAGCGCAGGGACGCGCGCCTTTGCATCTCTTCCGAGGCGACCAGCCAGGCGCTCGGCGCGCTCGCCGTGCCTCGCTTGCGGTATACACCGGCCGCGAGCACACCGAGACGCCGCCCGCGCAGCGAGCGGCGCGGCGCGCCGGTAGGGCGCAGCGCGACGTCGACGCTGCCCGCCTCGAGCTCGTGCTCCTCGTCGCTGATCAGCAGACGGACGCGCGGCGCCGCTGTCGAACGCGTGAGGGCGCGCAGCAAGAGCGGCGCGAGCGCGTCACTGGTGGTGATCGCGAGCTCACTCTCGCGTCGAGCCTTGCGCGCGGCCAGCGCCGCCGTCAGCCGCCCGGCGGCCGCGGCCATCGACTCTGCGTGAGCTTCGATCTCGAGCGCCAGCCTCGTCGGTGTCAGGCGGCGGCCGCGCAGGAACAAGGCTTCCCCGAGCTCGGCTTCGATCGCGGCGATGCGCCGCGACACGGACGAGTGCTGCACCCCGAGCTCCTTGGCCGCGCCGAGCAAGCTTTTCGTGCGCACCACCGCAGCGACCGTGGCAATGGCGTCCCAGTGCATGTGCATGAACGTACACCAGATGTGCATTCATGCACATTGAGATCCGCGCTCGAAATCGCCAGATTGGGCTCACCAACGCGGGGCGAGACGAGCCGCGCCCGCCCCACCAACCCATACAGGAGCATCATCATGAACGAGATTCGAAGCATTCTATTTTTGGCCTTCCCGAACGCTGGCGAGCAAGATTTGCTCGCTCCCTGGGAGCTGCTCAAGTCTGTCGCTTGGTCGCTGGGCGCGCGGGGCGAAAAGCTGGAGGTCACGCTCGGCAGTTTCGCAGGCGGCGTGGTCACTACCCAGATGGGGGCCAAGCTCGAAATGGACCGCAAGATCGAGTCGAGCGACCGCTACGACCTGGTATACGTCCCGGGGGGCATTGGCGCCGGGCAACTCTCGCTGAACGCGGAAGTTCTGGAGTTCCTCCGCGCGCACCACCGCGAAGGCCGCTGGGTCGCAGCGAACTGCGCGGGCGTGGGCGTGCTGCACCGCGCCGGCATCCTCGCCGGCGCGACGGTGACGTCGCCCGCGACACTCGCTCGTCGCCTACCGGCGCAGGGCACCCCGATCGAAAATCCTCGCCGCGCCTGGCAGATCGACCACGAACGCAAGATCTTCACTTCCGGCGGAGCGGCCACCGTGCACCCGGGCACGATCGCGCTGGTGAGCGCGCTGTTCGGCGAGCAACAGGGGCGCGAGCTCGCGGCCGGTTGGGACACGCTGCCGCTCCACGGCGAGGCGTTGTTTGCCGCTCACGGGCCAGCGATGCGCGACGAAGCAGCCACTGCTGCCGGCTTGCAAGACCAATGGGAAAATGTCTTTTTGCCGAGCGTCGCGAGCGATCGTGACGACGCGGCCGCTTGAAGGTGAGCGATGAAAACACTGACCATCGTGCTCTCCGCTCTGCTCGTGAACTCGGCGGCCGCAGCGGACCCAGCCTCACGTTCGACTCTGAGCCTGCTCGCGCACGGATCCGCCGTCGACACACCGACGGCGCGCGAGCGCCCACTGAACCCCGAATCGAGCGAGGTCCGTGTGGGCACTCGGCTGCTCGAGACGGCCGACGTCGCGGCGCGCGTCGAACCCGCCGGCGCGGCGGTTCGCGTGGGGCTGGTGCTTCATCACGGCGCGGCCATCGATCCCAGCGGCGATCACGAGAACTCGTACCTCGAGGGAGGGCTAGCCGTCGTGGCCACCCCTGCAACGCTCGAGCCGCAGGCGCACATCGAACATTTGCCGGTGCCCTTTTTGGTTTGGCGCGCAGAATTGTCGGCGGTCCGCTACCTGGGCGTCAACTCTGGCCTGCTGAACTTCGCTTCGCGCGACGCGGATTTTGGCCAGCGAACGCTGGCCGCGCGCAAGGGCGACGAGCAGCAGGCCTGGGGCTTGCGCGGCGGTTTGTCGATCACACCGCGCGTCAAACTCGGCCGCGTCCTGCTGCGCTCGAAACTCAGCCTCACGGCTTACCACTTCGATCAGCCGGGGCCCTACGTGTACGACGCCGATCTCGATGCCTTACTCGGCGTGACCGACTTGGTCGTGTCGAGCCGCAGTGACGTGCTGTTCGAACTCCATGACGGACCCGGCGCCGAAACCGTACTCCTCGGCCCCACCGTCGAGACCCGTCGCACCATCGCCAGTGCGCTCTCACGCACGCGCGCCGGTCTCGCGCTCTGGTACGTGCCGACCGAGCGCTGGGCAAACTTGCATCAGCCACGGCTGTACGCCCAAGCAGGCATCAACCTCGTCGACCCGAACCGTCGCGGAGAACCGTTCGGCGCCGTCGGCTTCGGCGCGGACTTCTACTGAACTCGCAAAAGATCCAATTCGAGAAAATCCGAGACTTACGAGCTTACGGCGTTCACCGAGCTACGCGACGTACTGCGCGCGGCGCGCCCGCTAACCCCCGAGGCCGCTCAATCGTTGGGCACCCAGCTACAGGACCCGCCGGGTTGCGCGGAGGCGCGCGCTTCGCCTTCGGTGAGGGGAGCTTGCGGGGGCGGGGCTTGCGCCGAGCCTGGGGCTTGCTGACAGGAGTACACGAGGGACTGGCCACAGCCAGAGGCGCGCGCAGTACGCGGGCCCCAGTCTTCCACCTCGATGCGCGACTCTGCGCAGGAAAAACGCCGCGCAGCGTCGGTACGCACCGCGTTCCGACCTGCGCTGCCGCAGCCAACGCAGAGGGCCGCTACGCTCGCCAGCACGGCGCGGATGCTCGTTGAACCGAATTTCACCGATCGCGTCGCCACGGGGATGTGCATACCATCCTTCGGCGCAACTGTCCGGCAACGCGTTGGGCCAACTTTCCGCGCCGATCCGACCTCGAATCCAAAAGTCCGCTGATGCCCGCCCACCCACTCGAGCCCGAAGAAAGCTCGCCCGCCAGTCGGTCATTCCCGTTCCAGGAAACGCGACGGCGATCCGCATTCGCGGGCGCATACCTGCTGCTGATCGTCTTGTTGGCCTACCTGCCCGCATTGCGGGGCGGGTTCGTTTGGGATGACGATTCCTGGACCAGCAAATTGCTTCACGTGCTGCGCGATACGTCGGGTCTGCGTGCGATCTGGTTCGAACCGACGACCCTGCAGCAGTACTACCCGTTGACTGGCACGACGTTCTGGTTGGACTACCAACTGTGGGCATTTCGGCCGCTGCCCTATCACCTCGAGAACGTGCTGCTGCACGCGCTTGCCGCGCTGCTATTTTGGCGCTCTCTGCGAGCCCTGCGCATCCCCGGCGCTGGGTTCGCAAGCGCGATCTTCGCGTTGCACCCGATGATGGTCGAGTCTGCCGCCTGGATCACGGAGCGCAAGAACGTGCTGTCCTTGTGCCTCGGCCTCGGTTCTTTCCTGGCTTTCTTGCGCTATCGCCGCGCTGCGGGCCTGAGCGCTCCGAGTGAAGGCGAGGCGCTGTCGGCTGACACGCCACGAGAGACGAATCGGCGCGAGACGAATCGGCGCGAGACGAATCGGCGCGCGCTCTTCTATTTCCTGGCTCTGCTCCTGTTCGTGGCCGCCATGGCGGCCAAAACATCGGTGTGCACGATGCCGGCGGCCACTTTGCTGCTGCTCTGGTTCCGAAACGGCACGCTCCGCTGGCGCGAAGACGTGCTGCCGACGCTCCCGTTCTTTGCCGTCGCGCTGGGGCTGGGAGCAGTAACGGCCTGGCTCGAGAAGACGCACGTCGGGGCACAAGGAGCTGACTACGCATTGACGTTCTGGCAACGTAGCTTGATTGCGGGACGGGCGTTTTGGTTCTACCTGGGCAAGCTCTTGTGGCCGGCGAAGCTGTCTTTCATCTATCCCCGCTGGCAAGCCGACGTTGCGGAGTGGGGGCAGTGGCTTTACCCCGCCGCAGCGCTGGGCTTGCTTTTCACGCTCTGGTACCGGCGGAGGCAGCTCGGCCGCGGACCGGTGACCGCGCTGCTCTTCTTCGTTGGCACATTGGCTCCTTTGCTCGGGTTCGTGAATGTCTATTTCATGCGCTACTCGTTCGTGTGCGATCACTGGACGTACCTGCCGAGCCTCGGTCCCATCGCACTGGCATCAGCGGGGGCAACCCAGCTTTTGGATCGGCTGAGCCGAAAGCCGGTGCTGAAGGCTGCGCTCGCCGGGGCGGTGTTGGTCGTTCTTTTTTTTCTCACGAGGCAGCGAGCGGCGATGTACGCGGACCTGGAGACCTTGTGGCGCACGACAATCGCCGAAAACCCCCTCAGTTGGATAGCGCACAACAACTTGGGCAACGCCCTCTTTCGCCAGGGCCGAGCCGCAGAAGCGGTGACCAGTTTCAAGCGAGCCATCGAGTTGAAACCGGACCTCGCTGAGGCTCACACGAGCTTCGGGGTCGCTCTGGCCTCTCAGGGGCGGATCAACGAGGCAATCGCCGAGTTCAAAGCAGCCATTGTCGTCGCCCCCGACTACGCCGAGGCCTACTACGATCTCGGAATCGCGCTCGAGCGCAGCGGTCGAACGGAGGAGGCGATTCCCCTCTTTCGCGAGGCTATTCGGCTGAAACCCGGCTTCACGGCCGCCAAAATGAGCCTGCACGCCGCGCTCGCGCGCTGACCGTTTCGCGAACGCCGAAGAGCCGACGCAGTCGCATACTCGACCCGATCGTGCGGGCTCGAGTTCACTCGATGTTTCTCAGAAAGTTCGTCCACTCGAAGGCGCGACGCTGCCACGAGTACATGTTGTCCGCGTATTGTTTCTGCGCGGCGAGGTGTTCGCCGAGAGTTTCGCGTTGTTCCTGCCAGGCCACGATGGCGTTGTTCAGCTGGTTGAAGAACACCGTCGCGTGGCGCTGCATGTCTTCGTCCCATTGGTACATCACCGCAAAGCCTGCCGTCGTTTCGGGCAGCGCTGCATAGTTCGGCGCGACAATCACAGCTGCGGCCGACATGGCCTCGATCGCGCAGATGCAGGAGGTCTCACGCCAAATCGACGGATACGCAAAGATGTGCGCCTTGGCGACCGCTTCGCGAACGACCTCGTTCGGCTGCGCGCCGTGATAGTTGATCTTGGGATGAGCCTTACAGCGCTGAATGATCGGCTCGAATTGCTCGTCGCGCTCTTCCCAGCCGTACAGCTTGAAACTGCTGAAGACATCGAGCTCGAGGTCAGCATGGAAGTCACACAGCCGTTCGAACACCGGCACAAGGATCTGTAGCCCGCGGTGCGGAGTCGAGTGATAAATGAGCCGAATTTTGTCGCCGCGTTTGTCGATGTTCGTGATCGGAACGATGGCGTTCTTCAGCACCACACAGTCGCTGTATGGAACGCCGAGGTAGTTGTTGTACTGCTGCATCTGCCAGTTGGAGACCATCACGATCTTTTTGAACCGGCCGCGAGAGGCTGGGTCACGCAGGTGTTCACTTTCCGGATCTTCTGGAAGATCGTGCAGCCAAAGGATCTGCTGGCGAGCGGGGTCGAGCTCGCGCACGCGGGAGCGGATGATCTGAAACTTGCTCAAGAGTTGCGGATCGACGTGCCGTTCCAGACCGGCGCCCATGAGCTCGGTGCCGCCCATTGCCTTTACGTCTACTTCGTTGCGTTCCATCGCCAAAGTCTCTCGCCGCGGTCGCTTCGGGCCCCGCCTACTTGGCCCGTGCTTCTAGCGGAGGGAGCGCGCCACCGCGAGCGCCGTGATGCACGATCGTATCCACGTTCGCGCCCTGTTGCCGCACGTTGACCGGCCTCTTCATGCCCAACACGATTGGCCCGATTTTGCGCGTGACGCAAGTTTGGCCGGCGCGCCTCGACGATCACCGTCGCTGCCGCGACCGTCTGCGATGGCGCGAATTTGCGACCAATACTCGCAAATTCAGCTCGAAACCGTCCATCGCCCGACTCGCGGTCGAGAACTCGGGTGTGGTACGGTCGCTGGCATGAGTCAGGGGTCGTTGTTCTCGACGCGGTTCACGCTGGGGCTGGCGGCGTACTTGATCGGAGCAGCTTGTCTCGCTTTTTTCACTCCGTTCGAGCCGTTCCCAGCGGTATTTCTTCCGGGCGGTGGTGACCCCGTTCCGGTCCAGAATGGCGTCGCGCGCTTCTCCTCGATGGGGTTGTGGGGTCGCGCGCCGGGCGGCAAGAAGAAGCGCATCGTCGTGAGCGAATTCCTGGCCCCTATCCCGGACTATTACGTCTTCGGCATCGCCCGCAACGAATTCGGCGTCGCGCGGCCGAAGCCGCTGCAATTCAAGTGGGGGCCCTTGGCGTTCAGCGTGCCCTATCCTGCGCACAGTAGAGAAGCGCGCAGGGAAGTCGTTGCGTGGCTGAAGCAGCGTCTGCGCGAGGCGGGCCTCGCCGACGACCGTTTGTTCGTACGCCGAGAGGAGATCGAGATCGAGATGGCGAGCGACCGCGAGCTTAGCCGAAGGACGAAACGTGAAAAGACTGTGCGTCTTCACTGAAAATCTGGTCGAGCAGTTTTGGGAGCGAGTAGGGCGCGCGACTGAGACGGACGCGGAGTCGCTCGCGTGCTTCCGCGTATTCTATTGCACGATGCTGCTTTTCTTCTGGGCGCCGTATTTCAGCTGGATTAACCGTGTCCCCGCCGGTTTCTTCGAGCCGCCGGTCTTGAGCCTCGCCAAACTATTCTCGACGTTCCCGCCGGCTCCCTTCTTCGCGCTGCTCGACGGCATCTTGCTGATGAGCCTCGTGTTCATGGCAATCGGCTTTTTCACGCGCTGGTTCACCGCCGTGTATCTGATCGGCCTCATCGTCGGCCAGAGCTTCCACTACAGCTTCGGTAAAATCGATCACTCCATGATCGACTGGGCGATCTTGACGGCGATGCTAATCGCCGACTGGGGTCGCGCTGGATCGATCGACGCCCTGCGCGGCCGCGTTGTTGTGTCACCGACGGCGGAGCGCAGGCAAAAGCAAGGGGTGGCTCTCTTCTCCGTGCTGCTCGCTTTCGGCATGTTGACGGGGGGGATCCCAAAAGCCGTGGACTGGCTCGACTTCGACCCAACGAAAAGCGGGTTTCTGAGCTGGTATTATCCCAATCGAGACGCGGTCGGCCGCACGTACCTCCTCGCGGGGCTCGTCCCGCACGTCCCCCTTCTGCTGCTCGAACTGGGCGACTACTCGGCGGTCGCGCTCGAACTCTCGGGGTTCGTCGCTCTCTTGGCCTCTGTCCGCTGGTTTCGTATCTGGCTCGCCACGGCGACGCTCTTCCACGTTCTGAACGACGTCGCCCTGAACATCCCATTTCTCGGTCAGCTCGTGACCTACACCGTGTTCGTCAACTGGCGCCGGAGCGTCCCTCTGGGCTCCTGGCTGTTCGGCGCACTGACGCGACCCCGTGCGCTCGCTGGCGTCGGCATCGTCGCGAGCATCGCCGCGCTCTACCATCTCTTCGCACGTTGGTGGCTCGGCGGGGATTCCATTGTCTTTCTCAGGCCCGGCGACAAGGCTGCGGATGTGGTCCAACTCTATGTCACGCTCGTGATTGGGCTCGCGGTATTGGTCGTGATCGTTCGAGACGTGATGAATCGCGGGTCGACTCCAATCGACGCGGGCCGGGCCAACGTCTCGAGCGATAGTGAGCGCGAGTTGGGCTGAGGGGGGTGGGGAGAGACGGATTTTTGGCGGTGCTCGCCGGCGCTCGTCGAAACCAAGAGTTTGCGCGGGGATTCGCACGGCAGCCCGGCTGCGTGCCGTTCGAATCTGCCTTATCTGGCCCGCGCATCGAGGCGGATGGAGCGCGCCACGGTGATCGCCGTGATGTGCACGATCGTATCCACGTTCGCGCCCTGTTGCAGCACGTTGACCGGCTTCTTCATGCCCAGCACGATTGGCCCGATCACGTCGCCGTCGCCGATCACTCCGAGTAACTTGTAGGCCGCGTTGCCCGCATCCAAGTTCGGGAAAATGAGCACGTTGGCGGCGCCTTTGAGTCGGCTGAACGGGTAGGGCGCGCGTGCTTCTTCGTCCAAGGCGAGGTTGGCCTGCATCTCGCCTTCGATCATCAAGTCTGGCCGGCGCGCCTTGACGATGGCAGTCGCCGCCGCGACCTTCTGCGACTGCGCGTGCGGGGCGTCCCCGAAGTTCGAGAACGAAAGCATCGCGATTCTAGGCTCCAAGCCGAGGTCGATGACCGTGTCGGCAGCGAGGATCGCGATCTCGGCCAGTGTGTCGGCGTCGGGTTCGATGTTGATCGTGGTGTCCGCTAGGAAGCGCACGCCGCTCTTCGCGACCACCATGTACATTCCGGCCGCGCGACGCACGCCTTCGCTGGTGCCGATGATCTGCAGCGCGGGGCGAATCGTGGCCGGATAATCTTGACGCACACCCGCGACCAGGCCGTCGGCGTCGCCCAGGTCCAGCATCATCAATCCGAAGGCGGTTCGCGAACGGCGGATTTCTTTGTAGGCCGCGTGGCGCGTCACGCCCTTGCGCTCTCGCTTGTGCCAATAGGCGTCGACATAGGCATCGAGCCGGTCACTGGCTCGCGGATCGACGATCGTGACTTGTTCCAGGTGCAAGCCGAGCTTGCGCGCTTGCTCGTGAATGCGTTCCGGAACCCCGAGCAAGATGGGATGAGCGATGCCTTCTTCGAGGACGCGCTGGGCCGCGCGTAAAATGTTGTCGCTCTCCGATTCTGGAAATACGATGCGCCGAGGGTCGCTTTTGGCGCTCTCGGTAATGGTCCACAGCACGCGGCGCGTGGGCGAGATCGTGCGGTAGAGCCGCTCTTTGTACTCTTCGACGTCGATCTCGTCGCGCGCGACGCCACCGGCCATGGCCGCTTGGGCCACGGCGGGCGCCACCCAATACAGGACGCGATTGTCGAACGGTTTGGGAATGATGTAGTCACGCCCGAAGCGCATGCGCTGCCGGCCGTACGCGCGCAACACCTGATCGGGCACGTCCTCACGAGCCAGCCGCGCAATGGCTTCCGCGGCCGCGACCTTCATCTCCTCGCTCACGGTGGTCGCGCGCACGTCGAGGGCGCCGCGGAAGATGTAAGGAAACCCGAGCACGTTGTTGACCTGATTCGGAAAGTCACTGCGGCCGGTGGCGACGATCGCGTCGGGGCGTACCGAAAGCGCTTCCGCATAGCCAATTTCCGGATCGGGGTTGGCGAGCGCGAAGATGATTGGCTTGTGGGCCATCGTCTTCAGCATGGCCGCGTTCACCACGCCGGCCGCGGACAGGCCGATCATCACGTCGGCATCGACCATGGCCTCGGCCAAGGTGCGCCGTCCGTCGCTCTTCGGACGCGCAAACGCGGCTCGAAATTCGTCGATATCTCCGCGATCTTGGTACAAAACTCCGGCGACGTCCACGAGCGTGATCAGCTCGCGGCGCACGCCCATGCGTACCCACATCTCCATGCAGCTGGTCGCGGCCGCGCCCGCGCCAACGCAGGTGACACGCAGGGTGTCCATCGGCTTGTCCTGCAGCTCGGCGGCGTTGCGCACGGCCGCGGCCGTGATGATCGCCGTGCCATGTTGGTCGTCGTGAAAGACGGGGATTTTCATCTGCTTGCGCAGCGCCCGCTCGATCACGAAGCAATCTGGCGCGCGGATGTCCTCCAAATTGATGGCACCAAAAGTGGGCTCTAGCGCGCGCACGATGGCGATGAACTTCTCGGGGTCGGTTTCATCGACTTCGATGTCGAACACGTCGATGTCCGCGAAGCGCTTGAACAGCACGCCCTTGCCCTCCATCACCGGCTTGGCCGCGCGCGGACCGATGTTGCCTAGGCCGAGTACGGCCGTGCCGTTGGTCACCACGCCCACCAGATTCCGGCGCGCGGTGTACAAATCGACCGCGTCGGGATCCTTGGCGATCTCCAAGCAAGGTGCGGCGACACCCGGCGAATACGCGAGTGACAAGTCCAGCTGTGAAGCGACCGGCTTGGTCCAAACTACTTCGATCTTTCCGGGACGCCCCTCACGGTGGTAGCGCAGGGCATCTTCGTATCGGCTCATTGGCGCGATGCTAGCAAAAAGCTCGCCCCGTGACACACTGCGGGCCGACCATGGAACCCCGCACGGAACGACTGAGCGCGGAACTCGAGCGCGCTGCGCTGCTCGCCATTATCCGCACCTGGGAAGATTTGAATGGCGCCCTGTTCCGTTTTCAGCTGGCCCGTCCCGCGCTCGAGCTCGTCGACTCGAGTTCGCGCTTGGGCCGCTGGCATGGCGGACTACGGATGATCGAAATCGCACGCAGTCTACTGATTGATCACGGTTGGGGTGTGCTGGTGGAGGTGCTCAAGCACGAGATGGCGCACCAATACGTCGATGAAGTCCTGGGCCAGCCGGACGACGCCATGCACGGTGCCGTGTTTCGCAGAGTGTGTGAAGAGCGGGGAATCGATCCGAGCGCGGCGGGCGTACCCGGCGTTGCCAAACAGCCCGCTGTCGATCAACCTCTGCTGGAACGCATCGCCAAGCTCTTGGCCCTCGCGGAGAGCTCCAACGAGCACGAGGCGCAAGCCGCGATGAGCGCCGCGCAGCGCTTGATGCTCAAGTACAACATCGATCTGGCGGTGAGTGGCCGCGAACCGGCCTACGGTTTTCGGCATCTCGGAGAGCCGAGCGGTCGTGTCAACGAGGCGCAGCGCATTCTGGCTGGGATCCTCGCCGACCATTTCTTCGTGCAGGCGATTTGGGTGCCGGTGTGGCGTGCGCAAGAGGGCAGGCGAGGCAGCGTGCTGGAAATCTGCGGCTCCGACGCGAACCTGGAGTTGGCTGAATACGTGCACGCGTTTCTAAATGTGACCGCCGAGCGTTTGTTTCGCGAGTACCGGCGATCCCCTTCCGGCAGAGGCGCAAAACGGCTGACCTTCATGGCCGGGGTGATGTCCGGGTTTCGTGAGCGCCTTTCGCGCGAGCGCCAGAAGACCAAGGCCGAGGGGCTGGTGTGGGTGGGGGACGCCGCACTCGATGGCTTCTTTCGCAAGCGGCATCCGCGCATCCGCTGGACGCGCTATGCTGTCGGCCATGGATCCGAGGCCTATGCACGCGGTCGGGAGGCCGGTGAAAAAATTGTCCTACATCGGGGGATTACCGCAAATTCCGGCGGCAATGCGCCACGGCTCTTAGGCTCTGGCAAGCGCTAGCCGTATTCCTCGACTCTCGGTGCAAAGCTTCCCAGAATATGAGCCCGTGAGCCCGCGCGACGACGAACAGTCTGCTGAGCGCGATGCTCTGCTCGGCAGCTTGCTTGCTGGGCGCTACCGGATCGAAGCGCTGATCGGCAGCGGCGGCATGGGCGCGGTTTATCGCGCCGAGCACGTGCACATGCGCAAGGCGGTGGCCGTCAAGGTGCTGCACAAAGAGATGACGGCCTTCCCCGAGGTCGTCGCGCGCTTCGAGCGTGAAGCGGTCGCGGCCGGTCGCATCGAGCACCCGCACGTCGTGTCTGCCAGTGACTTCGGTCAATTGGAAGACGGCTCGTTCTATCTGGTGCTCGAGTTCATCGAGGGCCAAAGCCTAGCCAAGCTGGTGAGCAAGGTCGGCGCGCTCTCGCCGATCCGTGCGCTGTGCATCACACGCCAGATTGCGGAGGCCCTTTCGGCTGCGCACGGCGTGGGCATCGTGCATCGCGATTTGAAGCCCGACAACGTGATGCTGGTCGACAAGGACGACGACCCGGATTTCGTGAAGGTGCTCGACTTCGGGATTGCGAAAATCAAAGTCGAAGAGACCGTGGAACAGCCGGCGCTGACGCAAATCGGCACCGTATTCGGCACGCCGGAGTACATGTCGCCCGAGCAGGCCCGCGGCGAGCTGGTCGATGCGCGCGCCGATCTATACACTGTGGGTGTGATCTTATTCGAGATGTTGGCGGGCGTCTCGCCCTTCAAAGACGACGATTTGGTGGTCGTGCTCACTCGTCATCTGACGGCCGACCCGCCGCCGCTACCGAGCAATCTCGATCCGAAGATTCGAGACCTGGTGCTGCAGCTGCTGCAGAAAAATCGCGACCAACGGGTCCAGAGCGCGGCCGAGCTGATCGAGCGCATCGACTTGATTTTGGGCGCGGCTTCCTCGCCCGCTCCGACCTCGGGCGTGATGCGGGCCGGCTTGGCGGCGCGCTCGAATCCCGATCTGTCCGTCACCGCGCGCGAGCCGGCCGAGGGCTTCGCACCGACGATCTTGGGCGAGACTACGCCGCATGCGCTGGTTCGCAATGGGCTCGCGGGAGCGCTGCTCGAACGTCAGGTTTCGCTCGGAAATCGCACCATTTTGCTGTGGCACTTGGCGGCCGGGGCGTTGCTTTCCGTGTTCGGCATCGCCACCGTGATCGTGATTGGTTCGCTGCTCTTCGGCGGCAAGCGCGAGGCGGCTACGGTCAAGGACGACGCTTCGACCAGCGCCGTCGCCAAAGACTCGCAGCTCGCGCAGCTGATCGCGCGCGCCAGCACCGGCGATCAGACCGCCCTCGCCGAACTCAGCGCTCGACCGGAGCCGCTACGGGGCGCGAACGAATGGCTAGCGCTCGGGCGTGGCTACGCCAAGCTCGAGCACCTCTCGGCCAGCCTGTCCGTGTACCAAAAAGGCGTGGCGGTGAAGCCCGAGATCAAGAGCGATCCGAATTTGCTCGCCGACGTTCGGCGCGCGGCGCTCGATGCCACGAGCTCCGAACCCGCGTTGAAATTCGCGGCCAGCGCGCTCGGCGCGAGCGGCGTCGACTTGTTGTACGACGTTTGGGACTTCTCGAGGGGCGTCCCTAGCCGCGCCGCGCTGACCAAGCTTGCCCGGTCCTACCTCGACGACGATACCGTCAGGGCCAAGGCATCTCCCGCACTCCGGCTGTTGCTCGAACTCGGCAAGGCACAAAAAGAGGGCTGCGCGAGCGTGAAGCGCTGGCTCGCGCGCGCCGCCAGCGAAGGCGATGCGCGCGTGGTGCCCGCGCTCAAGCGCTTCGAAGACCGCCGCGGCTGCGGCTTCCTCGGCCTGAGTGATTGTTACTACTGCTTGCGCGCCGGCAAAGACCTCGGAGCCGCCGCCAACGGCGCCGCCGCCCGTCCGGCGCCGAACTTCGACTGACCCGCGCGGCGGAGCGTTGCGGCCCGCGCGAGCGCCGCAATTTGCAGGATGCCGGCTCGCGGAGCTGCTAGCTTCACGGGCGCCATGAAGCTACTGCGCGTCGCCGCCGCGACCTTGAACCAGACCCCGCTCGACTGGGACGGAAATCGCGCGCACATCATCGCGGCTATCGAAGAAGCGCGCGGTGAGGGGGTGAGCGTGCTGTGTCTGCCAGAGCTGTGCATCTCTGGTTACGGTTGCGAAGACGCCTTCCTCGCGCCGGGTACGCAAGCCATGTCGCTGCAAGTGTTGGAAGAGATCCTACCCTACGCGCGGGGGCTAGTGGTCAGTGTGGGCTTACCGTTATTTCACAACAAGGCCCTGTACAACGCTTGCGCTCTGATCGCGGACGGCAAGCTGCTCGGGCTGGTCGCCAAACGCATCCTTGCCGGCGACGGGATCCACTACGAGCCGCGTTGGTTCAAGCCCTGGCCGCAAGGCATGCGCACGACCATTTCGCTGTTCGGTCAAGACGTCCCAGTGGGTGACATCTTCTTCGACTGTTCGGGAGTGCGCATCGGCTTCGAGATTTGCGAAGACGCCTGGGTGGCTCAACGCCGCGGGGCCGAGCTGGCGCTGACGGGGGTGGATTTGATCCTCAACCCGAGCGCGAGTCATTTTGCGTTCGGCAAGCAAGAGGTCAGGCGGCGCCTGGTGCTGGAAGGTTCGCGGGCTTTCGGTGTCAGCTACGTGTACGCGAACCTACTCGGCAACGAAGCAGGCCGCGCAATTTACGACGGTGATGCGCTGATCGCCACTGCGGGCAAGGTGATTGCCCAAGCGCAGCGCTTCAGTTTCGCCAATCACGCTTTGATCACTGCCGTGATCGACGTCGATTTGACGCGCGTGCAGCACGCCTCGCTCAATAGCTCACAGCCGCGCGTGGTCAGCGCAGTGGGGGAGTGCGTGCTGGCCGACTTCGCTTTCCCCCCCGTGGAGGCGTTCGCTCCAGATGCGGCGGTGGCCGAGTGGGAGCGCTCGCCCGCATTGAAGGAAGAGGAGTTTGCCCGGGCGATTGCCCTGGGTTTGTTCGACTATTGCAGGAAGAGCCGCTCGCGCGGCTTCGTGGTGTCCCTGAGCGGTGGGGCTGATTCGGCGGCCGTCGCCTGTTTGGTCGCGCTGATGGTCCGCTTCGCGGTGCGCGAGCTCGGTCTCGATGGGTTCGCAGAGAGGTTCGAGCATATCGAAGGGCTGTCACGTCTGGTCTCGGAGCGCGAGCTGATCGGCGCACTGCTCACCACCGCCTACCAAGCGACGCGCAACAGCTCCCGCGTGACGCGCGAAGCCGCCTCCGGCGTCGCCCGTGCGCTCGGCGCGACGCACCTCGAGTTCGACGTCGATGCATTGGTGGCCGGTTACGTCTCGGCCGTCGAGGGGGCACTCGGCCGCAAGCTCGAATGGCAGCGCGACGATTTGGCGTTGCAGAACATCCAAGCGCGGGTGCGCGCGCCCTCGGTCTGGCTGCTCGCGAACCTGAATTCGGCCCTGCTGCTCTCGACCAGTAACCGCTCGGAGGCGGCCGTCGGCTACGCCACGATGGACGGTGACACCGCTGGCGGGTTGAGCCCGATCGCTGGTATCGATAAAGCCTTCTTGCGCCGGTTCTTGGTTTGGCTGGAAAGAACTGGCCCGCACGAGTTCGACCCGATCCCAGAGCTCGGAGCCGTGAACGTGCAAGCGCCGACCGCCGAGCTGCGGCCGGCCTCCGCTACTCAAACGGATGAAGCCGACCTGATGCCGTATGAAGTGCTGGACGCGATCGAGCGCGCCGCGATTCGCGACAAGCGCAGTCCGCGCGAAGTGCTGACGCTGATCACGGCTCAGTTCAGCCAATATTCGAAAGACGAGCTCTGGCTCTGGCTCGACCGCTTCTTCCGCTTGTGGAGTCGCAATCAATGGAAGCGCGAACGCTACGCACCCAGTTTTCACGTCGACGACGAGAGCCTCGATCCCAAGACCTGGTGCCGCTTCCCCATCCTCTCCGGCGGCTTTACTCGCGAACTGCGCGAACTGCGCCTCTCCCTCGCCCAGGAAAAAACCTAGCCCACCAAGGCCAACCTGCGACCAACAGCTCGGACACACTCATACGGCGCTGACCACGGCTTTCCTGAGCCGCCGAGATCGGTCGTGAATTTTCAGGACCAGTGTCACGTCTCAGCGATGCACGACAACCAGAGTGGAGGGCCCTAGCCAGGGGAGCCAGCGAACACCGTGCCAGCCGGGGGGGAGGGCGGGCTCCGTGAATTCGAACAGGGTGCGGCCGTCGATCGGTGACAGGTTCACGCAGCCGCCGCTTTTGAATTCGCCCCAGCTGTCGTGCCAATAGGCGGTGTGCAAGGCGTGCGGTCCGCTGAAGTTTTGCGTCCAAGGAACGTCCGAGTGGATCAGCTCGCCGGGCGCTTCCATGGTCGCGGTCGCGAATTTGCCAGACACGGGGAAGGTGCCGGTGGGCGTGAGCGCATGCTCGATCGGATCTTCTCCGGGTTTGGCGAAACCGCCGCGACCGGGTGAGATTAATGTCGTGAACACGGGCTTCGTGCCTTCGTAGGCGATCAGGTAGCCCGCTGTGACGGCCACTTCTAGCCAGGTTGCGCGGCCTTTGGGCGCGTGCGCGGTCGTGTCGACTGCACCGACGTCAGCGCCCCAGGGGGTTTGCGACTGCGGGATCGGGAGTACGGCGTCGCTCGCTTTGACCCAGAGCTCGCCGCGTTTGGTGCGCAAGAAGCGGTCCGTGCCGACGGTTTGTTGCTCACCCTGCAGCTCGACGAAGCTGAGCCGCGGGAATGTTTCGCCGCTTTCCGCGAACTCGCCGCTTTCGGTGCGGGTATACGCGGGCCGATCTTTGGCTCTGAAGAATGCGAGCGGTAGTTGCGCGTCTTGCCCCAATTTCACGCCTTGGAACTTCACCACCGGATACGGCGTGATGCTCGCTTTGGGCAACCACTGGAAGTCGGCGCTGAGCAAGAAATCGTGTCCGTTGACGCTCACCTCACGGCTGTAGGCAGCGGTCGAACGCCGATGCAGCTGGTTGCGCGGTTCGTGAATCGCGTTCGGCAAAGGCGGGAAACTCACGGGCGAGCCAGCCAGCGCAGCTTCGCTGGTGAGGCCGAGCGACTCCCCGTATTGATGTGGCCAAGGCGAGCTCAGATTCGGCGCATACGGCAAGACGGCTCGGTACACGGCATCGTTTTCATCGAGCGTCGCGCGGTTGCCATCGACGCAGACGTAGCCGCGCGGTTCGATGGCGTACCAATTCGTGCAGCCCGGCCCAAACGTCGGCTTCGTGCTCTTCAGTGCGACCGAACCTCCGGTCCACAAGTAGCCGATCCACTCTTTGGACCCGTCCGGCTCGGGCCGGATCCAGACGTAGCGGGTACGCGCATAGACGCGCGCTACGGGCGGCGCCGACGGCGTGCTGGATGCAGCGGTAGGGGCTGGCGCATCAGCTGCGGTGGGGGCGCCGTCTTGTCGCGCGCTGGAGGCCGCCGATGCAGCGATCGGCGCTACGTGGTCGGCAATTGCCGGTTTCGCGATAGTTGTCGGCTGCGGAACCTGGCGTTGCGTGGTGTCGGGTTTCGACGTTGCGCACTGTGTGCTGCAAAGTAAGGAAAACAGCGCGCCGGGGGCGACATGCCGCAATTTTATAACGAAGCACCTCACTCGCGAACGGTAGCGCATTTGCGCCGTGCATCTGGCCTTTTTGCATGGACTTGGAAAGAGTGGGGCGGATCTGGTAGCGGTGGTTTCGCTAGAGGGTGTTTCAGAGTGGTGCAAGCTCAAAGGGTGTCAAGAATATGTCTAAGCCGCTAACTTGTTGGGTTGTCTGGGGCTTCGGTTTGACGGTTGCGGGCAGCGCGTTCGCCCAAAGCGCAGGCACCTCCGCGTCCGCCTCTGTATCGACCAAGGAAGGCGCAGCCAGTGACGCTTCGGCGAGCGCTGCCGCGCCAGCACCTGCCGCCGCGAGCGACGCTGCGGCGGCCGCTGCGGAGCCGCCCAAGGGCGAGCCCGCGTTCGAGCCATACGAACCGGGCTATCCGCCCGAGGGCAACGTGCTCGAATTGGGCATCTTTGGCGGCGCGATCTTCCCGAGCACCGATCACAATTTGCGTTACGAGGCGTATCCGCAACAACCGTACACCGCGGGCGGTGAGGTCGGCGCGCGCTTGGGTTATTACCCATTGTCGTTCTTGGGTTTGGAAGCGGAAGCGATGACCGCGGCGAGCAAGATCAAGGACACGAAGACCGCCGCGAACTTGTATGCTTTTCGCGGACAGCTCGTGCTGCAGGCACCGCTTCCCTATGTGGCGCCGTTCCTCTTGGTCGGTGCCGGTCGTTTGGGCGCCATCAGCCGCAACATGGCCAACGATAGTGATCCGGCCTGGCACTTCGGCATCGGTGCCAAGCTGCCCTTGACTCACGCGCTGTCGGCGCGGCTCGACCTTCGCGATACGTTGACGCGCAACGTGCAGCAAGACGGGCAGGCGCAGACGTTCGAAATCTTGCTCGGGCTCTCTGCGACCGTCGAGCGCAGCCGCAAACAGCCGCCGCCCCCGCCGCCAGACTCCGATCACGACGGCTATTTGGACAGCGAGGATCAATGCCCGGCCGAGCCCGGCGTGGCTCCGCGCGGCTGCCCCGCCGACACGGACAGCGACGGCGTTTTGGACATCGACGACTTCTGTCCGCGAGAAGCCGGTCCCGCGCCAAAGGGCTGCCCCGATCCGGATCCGGATCACGACGGCGTGCCGCTGCCGTGTGACCAGTGCCCGAAAGAGGTCGGCGTGAAGCCCACTGGTTGCCCAATTCGCGATACGGATGGTGACGGCATCTTCGATGACAAGGACAAGTGCGTCGACAAGCCGGAGACCAAGAACGGCTTCGAAGACGAAGATGGCTGCCCCGATACCATCCCGGACGCGGTGAAGAAGTTCTCGGGTGTGATCGAAGGCATCTACTTCGACAAGAACAAGGCCACGATTCGCGCGCAATCGAAGGGCGTGTTGGCGAGCGCCGCCAAGGTTTTGCAAACCTACCCGAGCATCAGCCTCGAAATCTCGGGTCACACTTCTAGTGAGGGTGACGCGGCGGTCAACCAGCGGCTCTCCCAAGAGCGCGCGGACGCCGTGAAGCAATGGCTGGTCGACAACGGCGTTCCTCCGGAGCGGCTGAAGACTCGCGGTGCGGGTCCGGACGAGCCGATCGCCGACAACAAGACGGCGGCCGGGCGCGAGAAGAACCGACGCATCGAGTTCAAGGTCCTACAATAGGCACGCGGCACCCTTTGCCGAAAAGCACACGCCCCCGCCCGATCGTCGGCTTACTGCTCGACGCGCTGTACAACGAGTACGCGAGCATGGTGGTGGGGGCGTTCGACGCAGAATGCGCCCGGCGAGGCTTGGACTTGATGTGCTTCGCCGGTGGCTCGCTGCAGTCCACCGCGGGCTACGAGAAGCAGCGCAACCGCTGCTTCGATCTCGCCAGCAGCGAAGCCCTGGATGGGGTGGTGGCGCTCAACTTGAACACCACCGCCCCGGCGATGAAGGATTTTCTCGACTCCTTCCATGGCTTGCCGATCTGCTCGGTGGGCATCGAGGTGCCGGGCTACTCGGTGGTGCAGGCGGACAATGCGGCCGGCATGCGCGATGCCGTGCTTCATTTGATCACCGTGCACAACCGCCGAGAAATCGCGTTTCTGCGCGGTCCGACGGACTATCCGGAAGCCGAAATTCGACTGGAGGCGTACCGGGACGCCCTCGCTCAGTTCGGGATCCCGTTCGACGAACAGCGAGTCGTCAGCGCTCATTTCAATGAGACCCAAGGCTACCAAGCGATGATCGAGCTGATCGATCAGCGTGTGTCGTTCGATGCCGTGGTCGGTGCCAACGATCGTTCGGCCCTGGGCGCGATGCGCGCGCTCAAAGATCGCGGTATTCGCGTCCCCGACGACGTGGCCGTGGTGGGCTTCGACGACAGTGAGGATGCACGCAGCGCCTCGCCCAGCCTGGCGACGGTGCGCCAACCGTACTGGGAAATCGCGGAGTCGGCGCTCGAGTTCATCGTCGCTTCAATGGCCGGCGAGCTCGCTTTCGGCAGCCGCCTCCTGGCCTCGCATTTCATCAAGCGTCGCTCCTGCGGTTGCCTCTCAGAAGGCGCTCCGTCGGAAACGCAGACGATGCTGGAAGCCGATCCCCTTCCGTTCGAAGAAGCTTTCGCGCGGCGGCGGCAGGAGCTGTCAGCAGAGCTCGCACGTGCCGAGCGAGTCTCGCGCGTCGTCGGTCCCGAGGCGTGGATCGAAAAGACCTTGGACGCGGTCCGGCTCGCGACCTTGGGTGCGCCAGATCACGATCTCTTGTCCTTGCTCGACGAAATGCTGGCCCGAACCGCGGCCGCCGAAGGGGATGTGGGGGCCTGGCAACACGCGGTCTCGGTGATTCGGCGCCGGGTCTTGCCGTGCGTGATGAACGATCCTCGACGCTGGATGCGCTTCGAAGACGTGTGGCAGCGCGTTCGGGTGATGATCGCCGATGCGGTGGAGCGTGAGCAGCGTGGTTTGCGCGGCCAAGCCGAACGAGCGGCTGGCATCCTGACCGATACCAGCGAGTCGTTGATCACGTCTTTCGACGTGGAATCGTTGCCCCGCGCCTTGGCGGACCGCTTGCCCGCGCTCGACATTGGCTCTGCCTACGTGGCCCTGTACGAGGGCCAGGGTCAGCCGCCGGTCGAGTCGCGCATGATCGTGGCCTACGAAGGGCGGCGCTTGCTGGACATCCCCAGCTCTGCCTCGTACTTCGAGACCGCGCAAATCGTGCCCAGCGAGCTGCGCGGCGAGCGCAGAAAATCGCTCGTCGTCGAGCCGCTATTCTTCGAAGGTCGCCAGCTCGGCTACGCGGTGCTCGAACTCGGCCCGAAGCGCCGTGTGGTGTACGAGCTGCTGCGGGAGCTGATCAGTGCCGCGCTGCGCGGCGCCGAGCTCGTGCGGCGCGTGGCGGAAGAGGCCAGAAATCGCGAAAAGGCGGAGACGGCGCGCTTGGAACAAGAGCTGGATATCGCCACCCGCATCCAGACCTCGATTTTACCCCGCGATCTGCAGGTGGAGAACTTGGAGATCGCGGCCACGATGGTGCCGGCCACCGAGGTGGGTGGTGACTACTACGACGTGCTACCGGGAAGCGGCGGTTGTTGGCTCGGGATTGGCGACGTAGCCGGGCATGGGCTACGCCCCGGCTTGGTGATGATGATGCTGCAGAGCATGGTGGCGGCACTCGGACGGGAAAATTTTTCTGCAGCGCCGAGCGAAATCATCCAGATCGTGAACGCGACACTTTACGACAACGTGAGAAATCGTCTGGGCCAAGACGAGCACGCGACCCTGACCTTACTGCGCTACTTTGCCAACGGCGAGCTGGTGTTCGCCGGCGCACACGAGGACCTCGTGATCTTGCGTGCCGCGACTGGTCGGTGCGAGCGCATCGAGACCCTTGGTACCTGGGTCGGCGCGACCGAAGACATTGCAGACGCGACCGAAGATCAACGCGCGCGTCTCCAAGACGGCGACGTGCTGCTGCTCTTCACCGACGGTGTGATCGAAGCGTCCAACGCCAAAGGTGAGCAGTATGGGATCGAACGCCTGTGTGCCGCCTTCGAAGCGGCGCGCGGCGCGCCCGTGGCCGAGATTCGGGACCGGCTGCTCGCCTCGGTGCAGGGGTTTCTCGCCGTGCAGGACGACGACATTGCGCTGCTCGTGGCTCGCCACACTCGGCCCGGCGTGTGATATTGCCGGCGTGGCCCCCGAGACCGAAGCCGAGCTGATCGCGAGCGCCCGCGCCCTCGCTGGCGCCACGATCGCGGAGGTCGCCGCGCGCTTTTCGCTCACCGCTCCGGCGGATTTGCGGCGGCACAAGGGTTTCGTCGGCGGGCTGATCGAGCGCGCCCTGGGGGCAACCGCGGGCTCACGCGCCGCGCCCGATTTCGAGGCCCTCGGCATCGAGCTCAAGACACTGCCCGTTGACGCTCGCGGTCGCGCGCTCGAGTCGACCTTCGTTTGTACCATTCCCCTGATCGAAATCGGCGAGGTCGAGTGGCTCTCCTCGCGCGTGCGTCGGAAGTTGAGCCGTGTCTTGTGGGTCCCCGTGCAGGGCGACCGGCAAATCCCGGTTCCGGAGCGCCGGATCGGGGAACCGCTTCTGTGGTCGCTCGATGCTGCTTCCGAGGCCGCACTCCGTTTCGATTGGGAAGAGCTCGCTGGCATCATCGGCCGCGGCGACGTCGAGACCATCACGGGACACATCGGTCACTGCCTGCAAATTCGACCCAAGGCGCGCGATTCGCACGCCCGTCGGCGTGGCGTCGACGTGGACGGCGCGCGCTTCGCCGCGTTGCCGCGCGGTTTCTATCTCCGGGCCACCTTTACCAGCGAAATCTTGCGTCAGAACTACGCGCTTTAACGCGCGCGCCGATCGTCATTCGACCTCGTCGGGCAGCGGCGAGACACCTACGTGCACGTGGTCGTGGTGATCGGCGTTGTCATCGGGCGTCAAATATTCATGAAATAGGCCGCTATTGTGAAAGCGGGTAGCGATCGCGTTCGCCACTGGTGCATCGGCTTCGAGCGTCGTGCCCAGGCCCTTGTGAAAGTCGCGCTGCACCTCGTAGTGCACACCGAGCCGAGTAAAGCCGTGCATGTCGATGGCGAGGCCGTACGCGTGCAGGCTGACCCTGCCCTTGGCGCTCAAGCGGTACACGTACGCGCCGGAGAAGCGTACCTCGCTGACGCCGTAAGCCGTGAGTTCGCTGCCGACTAGGGCCAAAGCCAAGATCAATCGGCAATCGCCGATCAATGGCCCATTTTGGCCTGTGTAGTAGTGGACGCCCGCGATTGGGCCATCGACGGCGATCGGCGTCCGCACGCCCAACTCGTGATCGAGCGCGTGGAAGCGCACGCCACGTGCAGTGAGCCGCGTGAGGCAATCAGCGCTGCCCGGCAAGACCGAGCGAAGTTCGTTGCGTGTGCGCGGCCGAGGCACATCGCCCAGAGTCTTGGCGAACACCGAGGTCGGGGTGCTCAATGGACTTTTGCCCGACTGTCCGGGCAGATTCAGCGTGCGAGTCACCTCCCGTGTCGCGCCCCCCTTGGGCGCACCGTGGCTCACGGCGGCCGGTGGCCAAGCGTAGCCCGCGGGCACGACCCAGCCTGCGCTGGCCGCGTCGGGATACGCCGCCTCCGGAGCCTCGTGCGCACAGCCGCCGAGCCCGAGTGCCAGGGCGGTCAGCAGCACAAAAGTGAGGACCCGGCTGTTCACGCGCGAAATTGTGACAGGGGAGCGGGGGCCGGGGCCAAGAATTGGGCACGTGGGCGGGTCGAACGGCCAGGGCGTCGAGAAATGCTAGGTCATTTGTGCATGCTCCCGGAGCCCAACTCGTCGGCATCACGCTTTCGCGAACGCTTTCCCAAACCGAATTTCATGACCCTGACCGTGCTCGTGGCGCTGCTGGTGACGCCCAGCGTCGGCCTCTTGGCGGCCGAGCTGCGCGATCCGATCGCCGAGCGAGGCCGCTTGGCAGAAGAAGCCGATCGTGCTCTGCGTGGGGACTTGCTCGAGCAAGGCTTTGGCCCGCTGGACGAAGGCGGCGCTGATGTCCAGACCCTGCGGCAGCTGGGGATCGAAGTGCTGGGGCCCGAACGGCCATTTCGACTCGAATCCGGCGCCGCTAGCCTCGGCGGTCAGCCGGCGACCGTGGAACTGCGAACGCGCGCGCTCGCGACGCTCGCCCGCGAACTCTCGCGCTATCCAGCCGCGTTCCTGGCTCGCGCTCGTCTGCGCCGTTTGCTGCTGTGTGCCCAGCTCCACGAAGGCAGTGAAGCGATCCCTTCGCTGCCGAACTACCATGGCGCGCTGCTGGTCGACGTCGATGCCGACGCCCCGTATCTCCGGCGGCTCGTGCATCACGAAGTCTTCCACTTTGCCGACTACGCGGACGACGATCAACTCTCGCGCGACCCCGCTTGGCTCAGCCTCAATGATCGCTACTTCGTTTACGGTTCGGGCGGGCGCTTTTTGCGCGAGCCCGGGGCCGGGCGGTTCACCGCGGAAATTCCGGGCTTCGTCTCACGCTACGCGACTGCTGCACTCGAAGAAGACAAGGCCGAGACGTTTGCGCTGCGCATGTCCGCACCGGAGCTATTTGCGGCGTTGATGGCCAGCGATCCTATCCTGCGTACGAAATCAGCGGCACTCGAGGCTCAGTTGCATCGGTTGAGCGCAACGATGGACGCACGATTTTTCGCTGCCGTCGACGCTCATCGAGCTTTCGACTGACGCACCATCAGCGACTCAGCGTGCTGACGAGGGTGGCGGCTTCGTTGGGGGGGATTTCGAGGACTTGGGCGGTTTCCAGGATCAGCTCGCGTTCGCCGGGGCGAATGATGCCGTCTGCGGCCGTGACCTGAATCGCCAGGGATAGCGCCACGCGGCGCGAGCCAGGGTCCGGTAAGCGGCTCTTGACGCTCAGCAAGCGCGCGGCGCGGCCCTCGTGCTCGAGTGCCTCACCGGCCTCGGCCACCAACTGGGCGAGCCGCGCGGTGGGTAAGCGCCCGTTCGTGAGTGACTCGATGGTCTTCAGGAAGTGCGCGCGTTCGACGGGGCTGAATTCGCCGTCGGCAGAGGCAGCGAGGTACATCGCCTCCACCAAGGCTTCCAACTTTGCTTTACCCAGCGCCTGTGAATCATTCCCGCTCATGGCGCGCCACTATAGCGACCCACTCGGGTTGGCTGCAATTGGCGTCGTTCAGGAATCGCTGCCGCGGTCGGCTTCGTCGACGAGAAACGGCGAATGCGTGAATTGACGAATCAGTTCGGTCGCATAGCTTCCAGAAGGCAGCGAGAATTCGAGCTCGAGTCGACCCACGCCCGCCCAGCGCATTTCTAGATCGGTCACCTTGGCGATCAAATCGCGACGCGTGCCGGGTGCCAGGCGCGCGAGTTTATCGCGCGCTTCCGGGGTGAGACCGAGCTCCTCCAGCTGCGCTAGTTCCAAAGTGGCCGCATCCGCCGAGGTCGGGCGCGCTTTCGGACCAAAGATTGGGCCGGTCAGGTGGATGTCGCCACTGGCCAAGCGCGGCCCTTCGCGCTCGGTGTCCTCCACCGAAAACATCGCTCCCGCGTTGTCCAGGCGGACCACTTCGCCGAGCAGCAGCCGATCCAGACCCAACACGCGCCGAGCGGAGAAATAGCGGTTGAAGACCTCCGCTTGAATCACGCTCGGGTACAGCTTGGTCAAGAAGCGCGGCATGCCGTGCAGCTTTGCCCCCTCACGAAGCCACGAAAGCGCTTGGCGCAAGCCGTCACCCCGCCGACCAAAGCGCTGTCCGCCGTAGTAGTTGAACAGGCCGCGCGCGCGCAACCGCTCGGCCAGCGGCGCCGCTTTCTCGAGCGTGCCCAGATCGCTCGTCACCAAGGTGATTCGAAAGCGATTGCCCAGTAGGTGACCGGTTCTCAGCTTGTTCGAGTGCCGAGTGTGCTCGACCACGCTGATACCTTCGGGTAGCTGCCATTCGCTCGGCGGTCGCGTCTTGGCCGGCAGTGAGAGCCACTGCCTGGTGACCGCGTGCTTGTCTTTGAGCCCGGCGTAACCCACGTCCCGCTCATCCACACCTGCGGCGCGGGTGACGGCTCGCACCATGGCCGGCGTGGTGTAACCGCGCTTCTCGACCCGCACATACACGTGCTCCCCCAGGCCGCTCTGGGGATAGAGCGGAATTTCGTCGACCACGAAATCCTCGGGCGACGCGCCGATCAGCGCGTCGATGGGGCCCAGTTCGGGGAACATCAGCGGCGGCTCGTGGGCGCTTGTTTCGAGCGCCGGAGCGCTGCCAAGGTCGATATTCATTTGCGTGGTGGTCCGACAATCAGGTCGCCGAGCGCTTTGAACAAACTGTCGCTCGCGCTCTCTTTGTCTTCAGCCAGGTCGAGGTCTTCAATGCCCAAGATCAATAGCTCGGGGTCGGACTGGTCACGTTCGACGTCGCCGGGCAAGCTGAATACCTCGGCTGGAGGAGGGGGTACCACGTCGGCGGTTAGAGCTTGAATCTGGCCGGCTCGGCAATGCAGCACCAATACCGCGATGTTGTCCGGACCGCCTGCCGCATTGGCGAGCTCGATCAGCCGGGTTGCGATTTGCGGCGGGGTTTCGTCGCGCCCGAGCGCGGCTGCGATGTCGATCGTGGGGACCGGGCCGCTCAATCCGTCGCTGCACAAGAGATAGCGATCGCCTTCCACCGCGGAATGCGAGCCCATCGACACGCGCAGCTGCCCGTCCATCCCCAGCGCGCGCGTGACCACGTTCTTCGGTAGCCGCGCCAAGACTTGATCGTCGAGCTCTGGTCGCTGCTCGATCACGTCGGTCAAGAGGGAATGGTCCTTGGTCAGTAGCTCCAACTGCCCGCCCCTCAGGCGGTAGCAGCGACTGTCGCCGACGTGCGCGACGTGCAGTAACGCGGAGCGGGCCGAAAAGTAGCTCGCCACCACCGTCGTGCCCATGCCCCGATGCGCCTGCGAGGAGCGCGAGATTTCCACGATGTCTCGATTGGCCTTGAGTACCGCAGCAGACAAACGCCGCGCGCCTTGCGGGATCCCAAAACGATCGAACTCAGGGCTTCGGTGAGTGCTGCGGATGGTAGCGCCAAAGTAGTTGGCCATCGAACGTGCGCACAAGGCGCTCGCGACCTCTCCGGCATTGTGTCCACCCGCGCCGTCGGCAACCAAGTACAAGCTCAAATCGTCGCGAATGAGTACGGCGTCCTCGTTGTGCGTGCGGCGCTTTCCAACATCGGTCGCGCCGCCTGCCTGAATCACCAGCTGTGCGGTCATCTGCGAGCTTGCAGGAAGTGTCGCAGGATCGCGCACTTGCGGAAAGCACGCGCCCCGTCACGTCGGCATAAACCGCGGAAATCGCTATAAATCCGGCCAGCCGCTCGATCGCCCAAGGGGCCCCCGTGGAAATCGACTGGCTTTTCCTTGCATGGGCACTGAGGACGCCCGAAAGTTCGAAGGTAGTGAGTAGTGATGCGCCGCGTGCGAAGCCCAAGACGGGGCTGGTGCTTTCCGGCGGCGGCATGCGAGGCGCCTACGAGGTGGGCATCGTTGCGGGGATCATGGAGGTCCTCGATCCCGAACCCGCGTCGGGGCCCGTGTTTCAAATTTTTGCCGGGACTTCCGTAGGCGCCATCAACGCGACGTACCTCGCGTCCAACGCGTCCCACCCCGATCACGGCGCGGAGCGTTTGGCCGAGGTTTGGAGCAGCTTGCGCCTGGAAGACCACGCTCGCTTTCGCCCGTTTGGCTTGGCTCGCTTGCCGGACGCACTCGCCCGCTTCCGGGCCAAGCCCGGAGAAGCCAGGGGCAGCTCCTTACTCGACTCGCGGGGCATCGAGGTGCTCGTTCGGCGCACCATCGATTGGGAAAAGCTTCACCAAAATATCGACCAGGGCACGATCGACGCGGTGATGGTCGCTGCTCTGCACGTCGTTTCCGGACGCACGACGATGTTCACCGAACGCGCCCCGAACTGTCACATCGAGCCGACGCGCGACGAACGCAAAGCGACCGTGTTCGAGCGCATTACTGCCGATCACGTGTTGGCTTCGGCAGCGATTCCGCTGCTCTTCCCGACGCGGCGTATCGGCGCGCACTATTATTGCGACGGTGGCCTGCGCTTCAATACGCCGATCGCGCCGGCCATTCGTGCTGGCGCCGAGCGGCTGGTGATCGTGTCCGTGCGCCATGAGCGCTCGCAGCGCGAAGTGGCCGCGGTGGAAGCGGCGGATCCGGGAACGGGCGGCGAACTGAGTTCGGCGTTCCTGATCGGTAAGCTGTTGAATGCCCTGCTTTTGGATCCGGTTGCCTATGACTTGCAGGTGCTCGAGCGGCTGAATCAAGTGATGGAGGTATTGGAGGAGACCCTTGACGCGGACGATCTCGAACGTATCCAAAGAGTGTGGATCAAGCATCGCGGTGCGCCGTATCGCCGACTGAAAAAGCTGGTCTTCCAACCGTCCCGGGATCTGGGCCGCGTCGCGGGCGAGTTCATCAAGAAGTCGCTCAAGACCACCAACCTGCGCCCAGTAGCCAAGTACTTGATCGAGAAATTCGCCAGCGACGCGCCAGAGCCGGAAGCAGATTGGGCGTCGTACCTGCTATTCGACGGCAGCTTCGCCCACGAGCTGATCGAGATTGGCCGGCAAGATGCCCGGGATCAGGCCGAAAAGATTCGAGAATTTTTCAGTTGAGCCGCGCGCTCCGGCGGGGAATGAACCCGCCGCCCCCGATGTTGACGAGCCACGTGGCTGTAACAGCTGCTCAATTCGAGGAAAGCTATCGATGATCAAGCGCCGACTTTCGACTCCGTTGCTCGCTCTGGCTTCCATTGTGGGCGTGGCCGCCGCGGGCTGCGCCAAGTCTGGCGGCTCGCCGCACCCTGAAATTGCCGCCGAAACGCGCGGTACCCCGGCCCCGGTCACGGTGCTCCCGAGCCCCTTGCTCAACCGCGTGGGGGCCGAGTCGATCGCCGACATCACCGAGCGCGTGTTGCCTTCGGTGGTGAACATCTCGATGACCAAGGTGACCAAGATGAGCGCGTCACCCCTACCGTTCATGCCCTTCTTCGGTCCGCAGGGCCAGGAGGATCGTCGCGAGCAGGGTATGGGCTCCGGAGTCATCGTCTCCAAGGACGGCTACATCCTGACCAATAACCACGTGGTCGCGGACGCCCAAGAGATCAAAGTCACGACCTCCGACCGCAAGAATTACACCGCAACCATCGTGGGTACCGATCCGAAGAGCGATCTGGCCGTGATCAAGTTGAAGGGCGACGTCGGTAACCTGACGCCGGTGGAGTTCGGTGATTCGGGTCGCCTCCGACTGGGTGACGTCGTGCTAGCAATTGGCAATCCCTTTGGAGTGGGGCAGACGGTGACGATGGGCATCGTCTCCGCCAAAGGTCGCACCGATCTCGGCATCGAGACCTACGAAGATTTCATCCAGACGGACGCGGCCATCAATCCTGGCAACTCCGGCGGCGCGCTGATCAACGGCGAAGGTAAGCTGGTCGGCATCAACACCGCGATCCTATCGCGCAGCGGCGGCTACCAGGGGATCGGCTTCGCGATCCCGAGCAACATGGCCTCGCCCATCATGGACAGCCTGAAAAAGAGCGGGAAAGTGATCCGCGGCTGGCTCGGCGTGGCGATTCAAGACGTCGATCAAGAGCTGGCAGATGCGATGAAGCTGCCCGCCGCGACCGGTATTTTGCTGTCTGACGTCAAGTCCGGCACACCTGCCGCCAAGGCCGGGCTCACCCGGGGTGACGTGGTGCTCAAAGTCGACGGCAAGGTGGTCGACACGAGTGGCCAGTTCCGCAACGTGATCGCCGCCAGTGGCTCCAAGCGCAAGGTGCGGCTGGATTTGATCCGCGACGGCAAGGCCATGTCTGCGGACGTGGAGCTCGGAGAAATGCCCGAGGCTGACGCTGCCGCCGCGGCCGGCCCGAACTCGACGCAAGGCAGCGCTCTCGACGGCATCGTGCTCGAGAGCATCAATCCGCAGAATCGCCGCGCCTTCGAGATCGACGACTCGTTGAAGCAAGGCGTCGTGATCACGCGCCTCGATCCGCAGAGCAACGCGGCGCACGCGGGTCTGCGACCCGGTGACGTCGTGCTAGAGGTCAACCGTGTGCGTATCGACACGCCGCAGCGCTTCCAAGAGCTGTACGCCAAGTCCAAAGAGCGGGTGCTCTTGCTGGTCAATCGCCACGGCAGTACGAGCTACTTGGTCGTCAGAGGTTGAGTCTGCCCCCCGGATCGCGGCGGGCGCCCTGGAAGGCGGGGCCCGCGCTTCCAATCCCGCTGCTCGCGGCACGTCTGGCGAACGACTCGGCAGCTACAGGCCGAGAGGCCGTTAGTGGGTCTGGTACGCTGCTCGACGGTGGCACGGGCTTGGCCGTACCCAGCGCCCAGTCGAAGCGCTAGCATGGCCTCGTTTTGGAAGGCCTCACCGCACCTCGCAGTTCGCAGAGCAGCCTCGCGGCCATCAATCCACGGGTCTGTCCGGCTTGCGGCGCGCGCTATCCCGCGGATTTTCGCGTGTGTCCTCGCGACGCGACTCCGCTCGAAGACGCGCCAGACGACGAAGATCCTCTCATCGGCCAATTGCTCGACGGTTCGTACGAGGTGTTGCGCGTGATCGGCGAAGGGGGCATGGGCCGCGTCTACGAAGCGCGGCACACTCGCCTCCACACCAAGCGCTTCGCAGTGAAGCTTTTGCATCAGGAGCTCGCGCGTCAGCCAGACGTCGTCACGCGTTTCCAACGTGAGGCCGAAGCGGCCAGCGTGCTCACTCACCCGAACGTGGTCGGCGTGTACGACGTCAATACCAGCGCCGATGGGCGCCCGTACATCGTGGCCGAGCTGCTGCAAGGTGAAGACCTCGGGAGTTACCTGGACCGCGTAGGCAAGCTGCCCACGGTCGAAGCCGTGCACATCGTGCGTCAGGTCTGCCACGCCCTGGGCGCCGCTCACGCGCACGGCATCGTGCACCGCGACGTGAAGCCCGAGAACGTATTTTTGGCCGGGCCCGGCGCGACCGTCAAAGTGCTGGATTTTGGCATCTCCAAGGTGCTCGAAACGAGTGATGGTTTGACCAAAACCGGCACCGTGATGGGTACGCCGGACTACATGGCGCCCGAGCAAGCCAGAGGCGATCGCGTCGACTCGCGCGCCGACACCTACGCGGTGGGCGCGATCTTGTATCGCGCGCTGACCGGCCACAAGCCGTTCGAAGGCAGCGACGCGATGGCCATTCTGACTGCCGTGCTGACGCAGGAACCCGAGCGCCCTTCCACGCTCGAGCCGAAGATCCCGCTCTCGTTGGAGCTGGTCGTGCAGCAGACGATGGCCAAAAATCCGAACGAACGCTTTGCCTCGATGGATGCGCTCGAACAAGCCTTGGCGTCGTTCGATGCGCCGGACGCCCATTTGCCGGCGGCTTCGCTGAAATCGGTCGCTGACCCCACGAGCACGCCCGCGCCGACGACTTTGCTGCAGGCCGCGGCACGCACGCTGCTCGCGACTCCGCCCAGCACGTCCGCTCGCGAAGCCATGGAACAGACGGCTCGCGATGTTCGGCTGGCGCGCCCGGGCCTGGTCTTCTTCACCGCCTTTGGCTTGTTGTGGGGCTTCGTCAACGTCGTGGTCGTGGCGGCGGCGCTCGTACGTCTGGTGCGTGGCAACGATCTGAGCACCGCCGAGGTCACACTCTCGATCGTCGGAGTGCTGGCCACTCTGGCGAGCCCCGCCCTGATCTGGATCCGCCACGTGCGCCGCGACGTTTGGCCGAGTACCCCACGCTCGATGGAAATGGTCGTCCGTTTGCGACGAGTCGTCTTGTACAGCGCCGCCGCCTACGGGCTGGGAGCCGTGCTCGTGCAGCTGTTCGAAGGTGTCGTCGGCCGCAATGGCCTGGGCGTCGCCCGTCCCGGTTGGTCTCTGTTCGTGTTCGTGATCGCGCTTGCCGTCGGGACTCTGACTTGGCTCGGTTCGGTGGCCCGCAGTCGGGAAGCCCAGTGAGCCCTGCTGTTGGATCGCCCGCGAGCTGGGCGGCGCGTTGCGGATGGCGACCTTGGTCGAAGAGTCCCGATGGATGGCGACCACCGATGCCCTGACCGGGCTCTCGAACCGTCGAGCCTTCATCGACTGGGCGACGCGCGAAGTGGCACGCTGCACGCGTTACGGGGATCAGCTCTGCATTGGACGTGGATCACTTCAAGCTGATCAACGACCGGCACGGCCACGCGGTGGGGGACGCCGTGCTCGCGGCAGTGAGTCGTTTGATCGGCAGCATCGTGCGCTCGTGTGACGTCGTGGCGCGTTGGGGCGGTGAAGAATTCGTGATCGCACTGCCATCGACGGCACTCGATTGGGGCGACGTTGGTCGCCGACCGCATCCGTGTGGCGCTCGAGCGGCACCCGATCGCCGATCCCAACGGGCAAAACGTGACGGTCACCGCCAGCTTTGGGTGGCACAGCCCGAGCCGGGGGAAGCCGTCGATCAACTCGTCGATCGCGCCGACCGCGCGATGTACGCGGCAAAGAGCGCGGGGCGCAACCGAGTCCTGTCCACGACCCAGCTCGTGCCAGTGCTTCAGTCGGTGACGCCTCAGAGTATTACGCGGGGCGCGCCGCTGGCCCTGGCGAACGCGGCGTTTACTCCGAAAAAAGCCGCCGAGTGCTAAGTCTGGTTCTCACCGCTCCGAGGCAGCCTTCACGACCGCGCTGCGAGCGCGCGTGCGCGACTCAGCCCAATTTCGTCACGTCTTTGCCGACTTGATAGGCTGGGCGGGCCACGACGCGATCGAGCCAGGCTTTGACGTGTGGGAACTCGGACAGAGGCAACACATCTCCCGCGCCGTAGCTGGTGCCCAAGGCGTTTACCCAGGGTACGGTGGCGATGTCCGCGATCGTGTATTCGCCGATCAGGTATTCCTTGTCGCTGAGCTGTGTTTCGAGCACGCCGAGGAGGCGCTTGGCCTCGCTCGTGTAGCGGGCGAGCGGGTAGGGGTGATCGCACTTGTCGCGCGCATACTTGAAGAAGTGCCCGAATTGGCCAAACATGGGGCCAATGTGGCCCACTTGGAAGAACAGCCACTGCAAGCATTTGAAACGCCGCGCGGGGTCGGTCGGCAGCAAGCGCCCGGCTCGCTCAGCCAAGTAGATCAGGATCGCGCCCGATTCCATCAAGGCGAACGGTTGGCCCCCCGGTCCGTTGAGATCCACGATGGCCGGGATTTTGGAGTTCGGGCTGATCGACTTGTAGGCCTCGGTGAACTGCGCACCCTTGCCGATGTGCACGGTGTGCGGTTCGTACGGGATCTGCAGCTCTTCCAGCCCGACCGCGACTTTGATGCCGTTCGGCGTATTGAGGGAGAACAGCTGGAGTTTGGAGCGATCGGCGATGGGGAATTGTGACTCGATCAGGAGCGGCTCGACCATCGCCTTAGCCTAAGGCTGGTCCCCAGGGAGTGACAGTGAGCCGCGGCCATTCGCGCCAAATCTCGCTCATCGGGTCGGGAAAAGCTCAGCTCTTCGGGCCGAGCATTTCTTCCGGACGGACGAAGCGGCTGAAGTCTTCGGAAGAGACGAGCCCCAGGGCCTCCGCTGCCTGACGCAACGTGAGCCCCTCTTTATGGGCTTTCTTGGCGATTTTCGCGGCGTTGTCGTAGCCAATGTGCGGGTTCAGCGCGGTCACCAGCATCAACGAGTTTTCCAGGTGCTCCTGGATGCGCTTCCTGTTTGGTTCGATGCCGACCGCGCAGTTCTTGCGGAAGCTCTCGCAGCCATCCGCAATCAAGCGCGTGCTCTGCAGGAAATTGTAAGCCAGGAGCGGCTTGTACACGTTGAGCTCGAAGTTGCCGCTGGCACCGCCGAAATTGATCGCCACATCATTGCCGAACACTTGCGCGCAGAGCATGGTCATCGCCTCCGATTGAGTCGGGTTGACCTTGCCGGGCATGATCGAACTGCCCGGTTCGTTCTCCGGGATCGAGATTTCGCCGATGCCGCAGCGCGGACCAGAGGCGAGCCAGCGCACATCGTTGGCGATTTTCATCAGCGACGCAGCAAGCGTCTTCAGTGCGCCGTGGCCGAACACGATCGCGTCGTGTGCGGCCAGCGACTCGAACTTGTTCGGCGCAGTCACGATGGGGTGCGAGGTGAGCTCGGCAACCTTGGCCGCCACGCGCACCGCGTACTCCGGATGGGCATTGAGCCCCGTGCCCACGGCTGTCCCTCCGAGCGCCAATTCTCCCAAGTGCGGAACCGCGCTTTCCAGGTGTTTTAGTCCGTGATCCAGCTGGGCGACCCAGCCGCTGATCTCTTGCCCCAAGGTCAGCGGCGTGGCGTCCATCAAATGGGTGCGACCGATTTTGACGATGTCTTTGAACGCAGTCGACTTCTCGAACAGCGTGTCGCGCAGGGCTTTGACGTTCGGCAGCACGCGGGTACGCAGGGCATCCACGCAGGCGAGCGACATGGCGGCGGGGAACACGTCGTTCGACGATTGTCCGCGGTTCACGTGGTCGTTGGGGTGAACCAGGCGCTTTTCCCCACGCACCCCGCCCAAGATCTCGCTGGCGCGATTGGCGAGCACCTCGTTCATGTTCATGTTGCTCTGCGTGCCGCTGCCGGTTTGCCAAACCACGAGTGGAAACTCGCCGTCGTGTTGGCCTGCGATCACTTCGTCGGCCGCAGCGACGATCGCGTTGCCCAATCGCGAATCGACCGCGCCGAGGTCCATGTTTACCAGCGCGGCAGCCTTTTTGACGATGGCCAGCGCGCGCAGCAATTGCGCGGGCATCCGCTCGCCGGAGATGTCGAAGTTTTGCAGGCTGCGCTGGGTCTGAGCGCCCCACAGGCGATCGTCCGGGACTTCGATCGGGCCGAAAGTGTCGAGTTCGGTGCGGGTGCTCTTGGCGGTCATGGCCCGAGGACCTGCACAAGACCCGCGCCGGGATCAAGATCCTCGCGAAATCTCACGGGGATTTGACCAAATTTGGCAAGATCGGTAGTACCCTTCCCATGCCCCGAGCCCGCTTTGTCGCCCAAGCCGCGCTCGCTGCCGTCCTGGGCCTGACGGCGCTCGGCGCGCAGGCTGCGCCCGATGGAAAACCCGCAGAATCTGCCAAGCCTGCGGAACCCAAAACGAGCAAGCCGGACCCTAAAGCTGAGGCCAAGGGCGACCCGAAGAATGAGGCCAAGGGCGACCCGAAGCCCGAGGCCAAAGCCGAGCCGAAAGCCGACCCGAAGCCTGAGGCCAAAGCCGACCCGAGACCCGAGGCGAAGGCAGAGCCGAAGGTCCGTACCGCGGGCAAGCCGGACAAACCCAAGCCCAGCGGGACCCCGGCCGCCGAACCTGCCAAGCGCCCCGAGCCCGCCAAGTCCACCGCTGCCCCTGACCCGCAACGGGGCGTCGGCACGCGTTCCGTGGGCGCTTTGCCGGCCGCGCCCGTTAGCGACGAGCCGGACGCCAGCAAGACGCCCAAGGCCGCACCCTCCGACAAGTCCGACAAGTCGCCAGTGCGCTCGCACCAAAAAGGCAAGCCGCCCCACAAGCCCTCGCCGACGCTACCGGCTGGCGCCACGCGCGTGCAGCCCGATCGGCTGGCGCGGCAGAAGATCGCCGAAGGTCCGACGGACGAGGACCTTCGCGCTGGCAAAGACGATCCTGAGCTGCGAAGTTTGAAGGCCGCCGAGCGTGTGCTTTTTCCGCGCCCGTTGACGGGCGTCGAGCCGGGGTGGTCGTGGGATCTGCCGGAAGCAGTCGGCAAAATTGGGCCCGAGGTGATCACGCAGGGGGCGCCTAGCCTGCGCCCGAGTGGCGCACATCGCGAGGCCGTCGATGGCGCGCCGGACGCGGTCTGGTTGAAGAGCCTGGCGATGCCGAGTTTGCCGATCGTGCTCGACGAGTTCGTGATCAAATACCTCCGCTTTTATCGCGATAGCCCTAGCGGCAAAGCCATCGCCCGCGTGTGGACCAAGAAGAGCGGGCGCTATGCCGCGGCCATGCGCAGCGAGCTTGCGCGTGCAGGCGTGCCGACGGAGCTGGTCTGGCTATCGATGATCGAGAGCGGTCACAACCCGACGGTCGTCTCGCCGGCAGGCGCGGCTGGGCTCTGGCAATTCATGCCGGACGCGGGCCGCACCTACGGCTTGACCGTCGATCGCTGGGTCGATGAGCGATTAGACCCCGAGCGCTCGACGCAAGCCGCGAGCCGCTACCTGAGCGATTTGTACCGGCGCTTCGGCAGCTGGGAGCTCGCGATCGCTTCCTACAATATGGGTTATGCGGGGCTCGCGCGTTCGATTCGCAAATTCAACAGCAATGATTTCTGGGAGCTGGTTCGCTACGAGGCTGGAGTTCCTTGGGAAACCACGCTGTACGTCCCCAAGATTTTCGCGCTCGCAATCGTGATGAACAACAAGAAGGCGTTCGGGCTCGACAGCATCGAGACCGATCCGCCGGAGAACTTCGACGTCGTACAGGTCGGGCCGAGCGTGGCGCTCGCGGACGTCGCGCGCGCGGCGGGCATCAGCGAGGCCGAACTGACGGCGTTGAATCCGGCGCTGCTCGCGGGGCGCACTCCGCCCGCGTTGCCGGGCTCGAGCAAGCCGAGCATTCGCGTTCATGTCCCGGTTGGTAAGGGCCCACCCTGCACGGCCGCTCTGGCCCGCATCGCCGGCGACGAAGAGGCGTTACAAACGTACCTGACCAAGTTCGGCGAGACCGTGGAGTCGATCGCGAATGCGCATGGTGTGAGCGAGGCCAGGCTGCGCGCGATCAACCACGTCGAACCGAAAGAGCAACTCGCCGCCGGCACCGTTTTGCTCGTGCCGCGCACGGCGCGGGCCGCGGCCACGCCCCCCAATGACGAGGTAGTGGTGGTCCCACCGCGAGAATTTGCTTATGCCGAACGCTCGCGCTTGTTTTATCGGGTGCTCTCGGGCGACACGCTGAGCCGAATCGCCAATGTGTTCGCGGTCAGCGTGGCCGACATTGGGCTGTGGAATGCGCTCGATGAGAACGCTCGCTTGCAATCGGGGATGGCGCTGCAACTGTTCGTGGACAAGCGCAAGGCCTTCTCGGCGCGCACCATCAACCCTTCCGAAACGCACGTCTTGGTCGCGGGCAGCCCCGAGTTTTACGACTACTTCGAAGGCCAAAATGGCAGAAAGCGCGTGGTCGTCAGCGCGCGCGAGAACGACACGCTGGCGACGCTCGGCAAACGCTACGGCATGACCGTGGGGAGCATGGAGCGCATCAATCGTCGCTCGCGCACCGACAAGCTGCGCGCGGGAGACAGCATCGTCGTCTACGTGGATCGTGGCCGCGCGGTCACGGCGCGCAAACCGAGCCCCGACGACGACGTCGCGAGCGGTACACTCTTGCCACTGGAGCCCGCGCTCGCTGCGCCTAGCCCGGATCTCTCGGCCCCGGCCTCCGACGTGAGCGCAACACCTGCAGAAGTCGGCGCTCCCTAGCGCCTACGGAGCGCCAGCTCTTGCTAGGATCTGGCATTTTTCGTGCACAAATGGGACATCTCAGCCATGCCCCGCCTCACCGCCGTAATCCTCGCCGCCGGCCTCGGAACGCGTATGAAAAGCGCACTACCCAAGGTGATGCATCCGATTGCCGGTCGCCCGTTGCTCCACTATGCCGTGCGGGCGGCGTTCGAAGCCGGGGTCGAACAGGCCGTAGTCGTGACCAGCGGGCACGCGCAGATCGACGAGCTGTTGGCGCGAGACTTCGGCGATCGCGTGAGCACGGTCGTGCAAGATCCTCCGCGCGGCACGGGCGACGCAGCCCGTATCGGTATCGAGCGGGTAGATTCGGATCGAGTCTTGATCTTGTACGGCGACACGCCGCTAGTGCGAGCGGAGGAGCTCGCGCGCCTGGTTTCCGCGCTCGAACAACCTGGCGCCGAAGAGCTGAGTCTGATGACTTGCGCGCTCGATAGCCCCCACGGCTATGGCCGCGTCCTGCGCGACGCCGCGGGGCGGGTTAGTGAGGTGCGCGAACAGCGCGACCTGAACAGCCCCGAGCAACACGCGGTCCGTGAAGTGAATGCCGGCATGTATGCGGGAAAGACCGCGGTCTTGCGGCAGGCGCTGGCGCAAATTCAACCGAACAACGCTCAGGGCGAGTATTATCTCACCGACGTGATCGCCCTGGTCGCGCGCTCCAGCCGAGTGACGGCCGTCGGGGGCCATACCGATGCGCTCTTGGGCGTCAACGATCGCGCCCAGCTGGCAGAGGCAGAAGAGCTCATGCTGCAGCGGATTCGGCTTCGCCACGCCAAAAATGGCGTCACGGTGCGCGGCTCGGCCCGGATCGACGACCGCGTCGAGATCGGCGAGGACTCGCTGATCGAAGCCACGGTGACGCTGCGCGGTCAGACCCGTATCGGCAAGGGCACGCGGATCGACGTGGGCTGCGTGTTGGACGATTCGACGCTCGGCGACGGGGTAATCCTCAAGCCGTACACCGTGGTCAGTTCGAGCAACGTCGGCGACGCCGCGCAGCTCGGGCCATTCACGCATTTGCGCCCGAAATCGGAGATCGAGGCCGAAGTGCACCTCGGGAATTTCGTCGAGACCAAGAATACGCACGTCCGCCGCGGCGCCAAAGCCAACCACTTGGCGTATCTGGGCGACGGGGACATCGGCGAGCGCGCCAACGTGGGAGCGGGCACGATCTTCTGCAACTACGATGGCTTCAACAAACACAAAACCGTGATTGGGGCAGATGCCTTCATCGGTAGCGATTCGCAGTTGGTCGCGCCGATCACGATCGGTCGCGGCGCGTATGTCGCTAGCGGTACCACCGTCGTGACGGACGTCCCGGACGATGCGCTCGCACTCGGAAGAATCAAACAGGAAAATAAGCTCGGCTACGCGCCCAAGCTCAAAGCGCGCTTCGCCGCCAGCAAGGCAGCCGCCAAAAAGACCTGAGCGGCCGGTTCACTACTGCGCGGCGCGCCGGCCCGTGGTCGATCCGCCGCCGTCCACGACCGCGGAAACGGGCTCGGATGCGGGGGCGGGAGAGCTCGGGAGCTCGTGCGCCATGCGACGCCGCTTCACTTCCAAATACGAAGCGGAGAACGGGTTGGCCGGAATCAACACGGGCAGCCGCGCCTCGACACTGACTCCCAACTTTCGCAGCTCATCGACCTTGGCCGGGTTGTTCGTCATCAGCTCGATCGATTCGACCCCGAGCTCACGCAGCATGGCGGCGGCGACGTCGTAGGTGCGCGCATCTACTGGCAAGTGCAACAGCTCGTTGGCTTCGACCGTGTCGGCGCCCATGGCCTGCAGCGCGTAAGCTCGCACCTTGTTGGCCAAGCCGATACCGCGGCCCTCTTGGCGCAAATACAGGATCACGCCGTAGCCGTGTTCGGCGATCGCCGCTTGCGCGTGCTCGAACTGCTCCCGGCAGTCACACTTGAGGGATGAGAAGACCTCACCCGTGAGGCACTCGGAGTGCACCCGCACCGGGACGTTGCGGCGGCCACGCACTTCACCCATCACCAACGCGCAGTGTTCGCGGCTCAGGCTCGGATGTACGCTGGCGTCCTCCCAACGGAACACCCTCAGCTGAAACAGCCCGTGCCGCGTAGGGAGTGGCGCCACTGCAAGCTGCTCGATGCGAGCGGTGGGCTGATCCGCCCGAGACAAGGTATCCATCACGCTGCTTCCGTCAGGCAATGTGGGGCTGGCTTTCCTCGAGGTCAAGCTCGGCGCTCGCCCGCGCGCCCGACAGAACTTCGACACAGCTTCAAAATGCCGTGTTCGAGCACGGATTTCGCGGGCCGTTTGGAGCCCCCTTTCAACGCGTAATCGAGCTCGGCCAGGGTTTCTAGCCAGCGCTCCAGATCGACTCGCGCGATGCGTTTGACCTGTTCGGCCAGCTCGCGCGCCTTGAACGGAGGAGCGCCGGCCCGCACTGCCGCGTCATTGGCAGACGCGCCCTCGCTGAGTGCGGATTCGAAGCGCAGCATTTGACGCGTCGACCAAGCGAGCAAGCCGACCAAGCGCAGGCCGCGATCTTGAGCATCGTACACTTCGTCGAGTGCGCTCAAAGCGGCGCCTGGATCACGCTGACCGACCGCAGCGACCAGCTCCCAGACCGTTTTCGCGCGCAGCCGCACCACGCATTCGGCGACGATGTCTTCGCTCACCGCGAGACCGGCACCGGCGTACAAGCAGCAGCGCTCCAAAGCGTCCGTGACCGGGCCGAGCTCCGGCCCCGCGAGCTCGGCGATCAGGTCGGCGACGCCCGGCTCGAGTGGATTGCCGCGCTCGCGCGCAGCGCGTTCGATGAACCCGGGCAGATCGGCGCGGGCAAGGGCCTCGCAGCTGACCATCCAACCGTCCTTGCGGGCGGTCGTGTACAGTTTCCGGCGCTTGTCCAGGCTTCCGCCGAGCAGCACGAGCGTCGTGCTGGGGGAGGGGTTTTGTGCGTACTCGAGCAAGCGGTCGAGCGGGCTGACTTTGTCTTTGCCTTCAGTGCCCTCGCGCGGCTCCCAATGTTCGAGACCGCGCACGAGTACGAAGCGGCGCTTGGCCATCATGGGCAAGGTTCGCGCAGCGGCGATCGCAGTCTCGGCGTCAGTCTCTTGAGCTTGGATTTGGTCTTCGTTCAAGCCCGGAATACCGCCCGCGGTGGCCGCCGCCTTCAGCGCCTGCACGACTTTCCCCTCGAGGTGGCGCTCCTCACCCACGAGCAGATAGACCGGGCGGAGCTTTTGCTCCTGTGCTTCGCGGATGGCTTGGTCGGGGGTCATTGGCTCGGGCGGTCCGGACGGCGGAGCATTATTGATGGCGCCGGCGGCCGCAAGTAGACCCTCTGCCACACATAAAGGCGACGCGGCATTTGGCATGTAGTAAGAAGGCCGGGTCGTGAAAGCTCGCGTGCGTGCCTCGATATCAATAGCGCCAGGCCAAGGTTCGCTGGTCGTGATCGGCAATTTCGACGGTGTCCACCTCGGTCACCGCGCGGTGATCGAATCCGCCTCTTCCGAGGCGCGTGAACGCGGCTTGCAGCCCTTGGTGTTGACCTTCGACCCGCACCCGGCGGAAGTTTTGGGGCGCGGTGCGCGTCCGCCGCTGACCGTGCTCGATCGCAAAATCGAGCTGATCGAACGGCTCGGTTCGGAGCTGAAGGTGGTGGTCGAACCCTTTACGCTGGCACTTTCACAATTTACGCCAGCGCAATTCGCGCGCGAATTTCTAGTCGAGCGGCTCGGGGCCAAGGTCGTGATCGTTGGCGAGAATTTTCGCTTTGGGCATGGTCGCGTGGGCGATCTACCGACGCTGGTTGCGCTCGGACAAGAGCTCGGCTTCGCGGCGCACGCATCGTCTTTGATTGGGGACGCCCAGGGCGCGTACTCCAGTACCCGCGCTCGCGCCGCGCTGGCGGCCGGTGAACTCGCCGCGGTCGAGGCGGTGCTGGGTCGCCCGCATTCACTGAGTGGTACCGTCGTGCACGGCATGCAGCGCGGCCGCACGATCGGCGTGCCCACCGCAAACCTAGGTGGCGTTCGGGAATCTTTGCCCCCCTACGGCGTCTACGCGGTGCTCGTCGATCGCATGGCCGACGGGCAGAGCACGGCTATCGGCACGGGCGTCGCCAACATCGGCCTTCGCCCCACGGTCGACGCGGGCTTCAGCGTGGAGACGCACCTGTTCGACTTCTCCCAGGACTTGTACGGCGAAAATCTGCGCGTGCACCTCGTGTTACGGCTGCGTGAAGAGCGAAAGTTCGCCGGCCTGCCCGAGCTCAAGGCGCAAATCGCGCTCGACAGCGAGCAAGCGCGTCACGCGCTGAGCTCACTGCGGCCGGATCCACTCGCGGGCGGCGCCTGGCGCTGAGCCGCGCCGCCGAGCCCGCCGAGAGCCACGCGGCAAGGACCTTGACCTCGCGCGGCTCCGGGCCGCAATAATAGCCGGCCCATGGCCGAAAGCAGCGACGACCTCGAGCGCCTGAGCCGCGAACAGCTGATCTTGAAAGCACGCGTGCTCGGCGTCGAGCGCCCCGAGCTGATGACCCGGGTCGAGATGCGCGACGAAATCGTGCGTCGCTCGGAGCCGGACATCGCGCAACAAAAGCGCGCGCGTGGCTTCCTCGGTGTGGCACGCGATCTGGTCGCAAGCGTAGTCGAAGCGGGCCTCAATCTGCCGGACGCGGCCGCGCTGATTCGAGGCGATGGCAATCGCGAAGCCCACTGGAAGGGTCCGCCCCCCGTCGCCACTGTCACACTGGCCGAGATCTATGCGGCCCAGGGCCATCTCGATCGCGCCCTGCGCATGCTCGATGAAGTTCTGGCCAAGGAACCCGATCACGATCCGGCGCGCGCCTTGCGCACCCGCCTCGCCACCGCGACGGATCTACCGGTCGCGCCCGTACGCCGCCGTCAGAAAATCTCCTTCGCTGACAACTCGACCGTGACCGTGCCCGACCTCGATCGCGCGGACGCGGAAGAACCCGCCGCCAGCATCGTCCCCGCTCCAGGCCCCACCACACCCGCCGAACCGGAACCCGCTCCCGCGCCCGCCCTCGAGCGAGCGCCCGAACCCGAACCCGAGCCTGCCCTCGAGCGAGCGCCCGAACCCGCGCCCGCTCTCGAGCGAGCGCCCGAACCCGCGCCCGCCCTCGAGCTAGCGCCCGAACCCGCACTCGCGTCGGAATCAGCTCCGTCCTTCGAAGCCGCACTCGCGTCGGAATCAGCCCAAAGCTCCGAACCAGCGCCCGCTCCGGCACCAGCGCCCGCTCCGGCCATCGAGCTCGCCCCCGCCCCGATCTCGACTCCCGTGTCAGCGCCCGTGAACGTGAACGATCCCGCGCCGGCGTCTCCCTCTCTCGCTGTGCCCGTGCCCGCTCCCGCCCTCCTCACTCTCTCCCTCTCCGGCCAACGCCAAGTCTATTGGGAACTCCCGCCCGAGTCCCTGCGCGCTTTGCGTGCTCACTCACCCACGGGTCGCCCCGTCGTGCGCGTGATCAGTTTCCGCACCCGTTCCGGTCGCGTCGAGCGCCAATCGAGCCAGCTCAGCCCTGATTCCGAAGTAGGGTTCGCCGTACTTCCCAATCTCAGAGCCGATGCCATCGTCCGCGCTGTGCTCGGCTGGGAAGCGGAGGGCCGCTTCATGCCCTACGTGGTCGCTTCCGACCTGCCCTCGGGCAATCCGAGTGCGCGGCACAGGGGACCGTTTCGAGCGAACCCCCTGGTCGGCTCCCTCGCCCACGAAGTCGAGCAGCGCGCGCTCAGCCATTGCAGCCGTCACCCCTCGCACTGAGCCACGCATTCAGTTCGCAACCAGGACGCCGCTGCGCCCGAACTGCCCCTCATGCGGGTTCTTTGGGTGGCAATCCTGTGCGGCATCGTTCTGGCCGCTGCGCCGGCGCATGCCTCGCGCAGTCCTAGCGGCTTTTCGATCGCGATTTCAGGCGAATATCGCAGCTCTCGCTTCATCCGCGAGTGGGCTGGCTTCCTCTCGCTCGAGATCGCGCTCGAGCGCTTCGCGGCGCCACGCATCGGCCGCTCGTCGGCGGCGGCGCCTGAATTGCCGCGCGCCGAGCCGCTGGCGCTCGGCTCCCGAGCAGCGCGCGTCGAGTCGCGAAGGTCAGGCAGCGAGCCGGCGACGCGTGCCGAACGGCGCCTAACCGACGGACCTCGAGCAATGCGCGCCGGACCGCGGTTGACCGAGGGACCCCCAAAAAAGGAAAGCGATGCTGCGCCGCCCCAGCCAGCGCCCGCCTCGCCCAAGCCGATGCCCGCGCTCGATGGCGCGCCTTCGGCCCCGCCCGCTCTCAGCTCGAAGCTGGCGCGTGGCACGGTGCGACACGCGCTGGTCAGCGCTGGCTACCTGAACGCGCGTTCGCGCTTGTTCGGTTTGGCAAGCCGCGCGCGTAGCTCGGCCGTGTTGCCCGAGCTCGGTGTTCGCACCCTGCGCAGCTCAGGGCAATTGCTGCGCCTCACCCCCACCGTCGACGACCCAAATCGTTACACGCAGGCCGGCACTTCGGAGCTGACGTTCGAGGCCCGGCTCACTTGGCATCTCGATCGCTTGGTGTTCGCCGACGAAGAGGTGACGCTCGAGCGCTTGCAAATCGAACGCGACGCGGCCGAGCGCCGCTTGATCGACTACGTGCTCGAGCGGCTGGAGCTATGGCAGCGCGCGCGGGTGCGAGCCGCCGACCCCGATACGGAGCCCGAGCAGCGTGAAGTGGCAGAAGTCAACGCGGTGGCGGCGGCCGTCGAACTCGACGTGCTCACGGATGGCTGGTTTTCTCAGGCAATTGGTGAAAGCGAGGGGAGTACGCAGCCGCCAGTGGCGAACCGGCCCGAGTCGAGGTAAACACCCCCCGTTATGCTCGCTGATGCTCGCAATTCCCTGTCCGACCTCCAAAGGCGCGTCGATGCGCTAAGGGGGTCTCTTTGACGTCCCGGCACTAAAGCGGGAAATCGAAGAGCTCGACGAATTATCTGCAGCGCCCAAATTCTGGGACAATCAAGAGAAGGCGCAAGCCTTGATGCGCAAGCGCGCAACGGCCGTCGAGAAGCTCAGCTGGATCGAGTCACTGAGCAAAGACGTGGCTGACTCGTCAGAGCTGCTCGAGCTCGGGGCCGCCGACAACGACGAAAGCATCACGGGCGAGGTCGAGGCGCAGATCCCGGCTATCGAGGGGCGTGTGCGCAAGGCCGAGCTACAACGGATGCTCTCCGGCCCGGTCGATCACGCCAATGCCATCGTCAGCGTTCACCCCGGTACGGGCGGCACGGAGGCCAAGGATTGGGCCGAGATGCTGCTGCGCATGTATTTGCGATGGTGCGAGCGGCGCGGCTTCAAGACCGAGGTGATCGACTTTCAACCGGGTGACGAAGCCGGCATCGATGGCGCATCCTTCACCGTCAGCGGCCCCAATGCGTACGGTTATTTGCGCGCCGAAATGGGCGTGCACCGCTTGGTCCGCATCAGCCCGTTCGATGGCAACGCGCGCCGCCAAACCAGCTTCGCGGCGATCGAAGTCACCCCCGACATCGAAGACGAAATCGACATCGAGATCAAAGATACGGATCTGGAAACCACGACCATGCGCGCCGGCGGTAAAGGCGGCCAGAACGTGAACAAGGTCGAGACCGCCGTGCGCATGAAGCACATCCCGACCGGGATCGTGGTCGTGTGCCGCGCCGAGCGCAGTCAGCACCAGAACCGAGCCATGGCACTGAAGACCATGAAATCGCGCCTGTATGAGCTGGAAGCGGCCAAGCGTGAGGCCGCTCAAGATCGCTACGAAGCGGCCAAAGGCCAAATCGCGTGGGGCAGCCAGATCCGCAGCTACGTGATGCAACCCTATCAGCTGGTCAAAGACTACCGCAGCGAGCATGAGACCTCGAACGTGCAGGGCGTGCTCGATGGCGATTTGGACGCTTTCATCGAGGCATACTTGCTGAAGAATGCGGACCGCAGCACCGACGGCCTCGCCACTCCGCCCAGCGCGCTTTCATGAGCGCGGCGTAGTAGACGCCCCCAGCCACTCGCGCTACACCGAGCGCGATCAATCATGGAGAAGAGTGGCGAAGATGCGCTAATCGAGGCGCGGCGTGGCAAGGCGGAGCACCTTCGCTCGCGCGGTCAGAATCCGTTCGCGAACGACGCAGACGCGGCCAACCGCAGCCTGCTGCGCGAGCTGCGTGAGCAATTCGCGTCCGCGTTGCTCGAGCCCGTTTCGGAGCTGCGTTACGATCCTGCGAAGGTCGAGGCGCTCGCCGCAGGTCGCGAGTACTACGTCCTCGGCCGGTTGGTTTCGCGGCGTGGTTTCGGCAAAGCCTCCTTCCTTCGCCTGCGCGACATGAGCGACGAGCTGCAGCTATTCGCCAAGCAAGACGTGCTGGGCGAAAGCTTTGCCGCGCTCGAAGACATCGACATCGCCGATCACCTCGAAGCGCGCGGCCAAGCGATGGTGACCAAGACCGGCGAGCTCAGTCTACAGATTACGTCGCTGCGCTTGTTGACCAAGGCGCTGCGCCCGCTCCCGGACAAGTTCCACGGCTTGACCGACGTGGACTTGCGCTATCGCCGTCGCTACGTCGATTTGGTCGCCAACCCGGAGGTCAGCGTCGCCTTGCGCGCTCGCTCGATCATCGTCCAAGGCTTGCGCGATTTCTTGGATGGGCAGGGTTTCCTCGAGGTCGAGACGCCGACCTTGCATCCGCTGGTGGGCGGCGCGGCGGCCAAGCCCTTCAAGACCCATCACAATGCCCTGGATCTCGAGCTCTTCCTGCGCATCGCGCCGGAGCTGTACCTGAAACGCTTGCTCGTGGGCGGTCTCGAGCGCGTGTACGAGATCGGGCGTTGCTACCGCAACGAAGGCATCAGCACTCGCCACAACCCCGAATTCACGATGCTCGAGTTCTATCAAGCGTACGCCACGTACGAAACGCTGATGGACCAAGCAGAGCGTCTATTTCGGCACGTGGATGCTTTCCTCGAGCGACGCCTTTCGGCTCTCGGTCTCTCTCTGCACTACCAGCGCTGGCTCGCCGAGCGGCCGTTCGCGCTCGATGAACCCTTCGCGCGGGTGCCGATGAAGCTCGCCGTGAGCTCCGCGCTCGCCCGCGCCGAGCTGCCCGCCGAAATTGCTTCGCAGTTTGCCGAGCTCGCCTTCGTATTGGGACCGGATGGCAAGCGCTTGGCCAGCCCTTTGGACGCAGCGGTCGAGGATTGGAAGCTTCGTTCGGAGCGCGCCAAGAGCATCGACTGGGGCAACCTGCGCCGCGCGCTCACGCACTGCAAGTCGGACGGGGAGCGGCTGTTCGTCGCCTATGAGTACCTCGCGGAGCCGTTCTTGGCGGTGGATTACCGCGCCGCGAACGGCGAAAAAAGCTTGCCCGTGTTCATCACCGATTACCCGGCCGAGGTTTCGCCGCTGGCGCGGAAAAAAGACGCAGATCCCACTCTGGTCGATCGCTTCGAGCTGTTCGTGCACGGCCGCGAGCTGTGCAACGCGTTCAGCGAGCTGAACGATCCGGACGACCAAGCGGCGCGCTTTCGCGCTCAACTCGAGCTGAAGGCGGGCGGCGCCGAAGAGACCATGGACTACGACGAAGACTACGTACTGGCCCTGGAGCACGGCATGCCGCCAGCGGCAGGCTTCGGCTTGGGTGTGGATCGCTTGGCGATGGCACTCACGGCCCAACCATCGATTCGTGACGTGATCGCTTTTCCGCTGCTTCGCCCCGAGTCGGCATGATCCTCGCCGCGCCCCTCATCGGTCGTTTGCTGAGTCGAGTTTGGTTCGGCGCAGGCATGCCCGGTCGCATCGCCTTGATTGGCACGGCCGCGCTGATCTTGGGTACGCTGATTTGGCTATTGGTCCGTCGTGCGCTGCGCAAGGGGGGCAAGAACCTACTGCGCTGGATCACGGTAATCAGCCTCTTGTTACTCGCAGGCCTCGGCACGTGGGTAAAGCGCTTGCCCGAGCCGCGCGGTAGCTCGTTCATTCTGTGGCACCAGATCGTGCGTGTTGGGGCTGCCCTCTCCGGCACCGCGTTCGTGGTCTGCTTCATGGTCCTGGCCGTGCCTTGGCTGATGGACCGCTTCGAGGGCCGGGGCTTCGTCGCGTTCGTCGCGGCTCGCCACGTACGGGCCCAGAAGAGCGGGTTTTTGACGGTCATTTCGCTGCTCTCCATTTCGGGGGTCGGCGTCAGTTCGTTCGCGCTGTGCGCCGTGGTCTCGATCATGGGCGGCTTCGGCGCCGACTTGAAGCACAAGATCCTGGGCAACAACGCGCACGTGAAGATCGAAGCCAAGCGCATCGGCGGCTTCGAGCACTGGAGTGACCTGCTCGAGGAGATGCGGCTGGTAAAAGGCGTGCGTGCCGCGACTCCCGTCGCGGGCGGCGAGGCCATGGCCTCCAGCTCCTCGAACACCGCCGGCGTCAACTTGCGTGGCATCGACACGGTGACCATCGGCACGGTGATCGACTTGTTGCAAAACATCGAGGTGGGTAAATTCGCGTACCTCGATGATCCCAAGAGGCTCGCCAGCTTGCCGCCCGACGAACCGATCGGCATCGGCAGCGGAGGCGAGTTCTATTTGAAGGGGCCGGACATCAAACCGTACTTGTCCCGGCTCGATTCGGACGTCGAGGATGCGGTGATTCCGCCGGACGCTTTTCCGGGCATCGTGATCGGCCGAGAGCTCGCCAAATCGCTGCACGTCTATGTCGGCGACGAGTTGACGCTGATTTCTCCTTTGGGTGATCTGGGCCCAATGGGGGTCTTGCCGCGCAGCCGCAAGTTCCGTGTCGCGGCCATCTTCTACAGTGGCATGTACGAATACGATGCCAGTCATGCTTACGTGAAAATCGAAGCCGCGCAGGACTTCTTCGATTTGAAACAGAACGTGACCGGGATCGAGATCAAGATCGACGACGCAGAGCGCGTCTCCGAGATCCGCCCGGCGATTGAAGCCAAGGTCAACCGCGACGATCTGCGGATCCGAGACTGGAAAGAGCTGAACAAGAACCTGTTCAGCGCGCTCAAGCTGGAAAAGATCGCGACCTTCATCATCCTCTCCTTGGCCATTCTGGTCGCCAGTTTCTGCATCATTTGCACGCTTTTGTTGATGGTGACGGAGAAGAGCAAGGAGATTGCGATCTTGAAGTCGCTGGGCGCGAGCGACAACGCGATCCTCAAGATCTTCATGGCCGAAGGCGTGATGATCGGTGGGATCGGCACCGTCTTCGGGGTGACGACCGGGCTCGCGGCCACCTTGGGCCTGCAGTGGTTCGGCGTGCGCCTCGATCCGGACGTGTATTACGTGGATAAACTGCCGATCAACGTCGATGGTACGGAGTTCCTGTTGGTCGCGCTGGCCGCTCTGCTGATTACGACGATCGCTACGATCTACCCCGCTGTCGCTGCCAGCCGCTTACGGCCAGTCGACGGCATTCGCTACGAATGAGGCATGTCAGTGGCCGAACCCTTAGTTACGATCAAAGACCTGAAGAAGAGCTTTCAGCATATGGGGCGCACCCTCGAGGTGTTGAAGGGCATCGATTTGACCATCTATGCCGGTCAGATTTTGGCCATCGTGGGGCAATCGGGCGCCGGTAAGAGCACGCTGCTTCATTGCATTGGTACTCTCGATTTGCCGAGCTCGGGGCGAATTCGGTTGGGCAAAGAGGAGCTCACGACCATGAGCGGCTCGCGGCTCGCGGCCGTCCGCAATCGCGACATCGGCTTCGTGTTTCAGTTTCACCACTTGTTGCCCGAGTTCACGGCGCTCGAGAACGTGATGGTTCCCGGTTTGATTCAGGGTCGCCCGCGGCGCGAGATGGAAAAACGCGCACAGTCGTTGTTGGAAGAAGTGGGGCTGACCAGCCGCGCCTCGCATCGCCCGGGTGAGCTCTCGGGTGGCGAACAGCAGCGGGTCGCGGTCGCGCGCGCGCTGGCCTTGGATCCCAAGCTCGTGCTCGCGGACGAACCTACCGGTAACCTCGACAGCGCGACCAGCGACGCCATTCACCAGCTATTTTTTCAGATCAACCGCGAGCATGGCACCACCATCATCGTGGTCACCCACAATCCCGCGTTTGCGGAGCGGATGCCGCGCGTCGTTCGCATGCGCGATGGTCGGGTCGAATTCGACGACGTGGGCCGCGAGCACCCGTCCAACCCGTCGCTCGAATCCAAGCCCGACGTCAACTGAACGAGCGGTTCGGGCTCGAATACGCTCTCTTCCGAGGCCGTGTTCGAGCGCTCGTCTCCCGTGATTCGAGATTGCCCGCGCTGTGTCGGCGCGCCTTTGCATACATCGAACCCGCGCGCGCAACGTGAACGCAACGCGCAGAACACACGTGTCCGGCAACGTACGAGTCCTGGAGGATGCCAATGTACGTTTCCAACCGACAAGTGTCGCTGCTTTCCAATTGCATGACCCGCTAAAAGCCCGAAATTGAGGGCAATTTGTCGAGTCCGATTAGTAACCTTCAGGAGTTACTAAGTGACGCCGAAAGAATCCGCGGGCGCGTTCACGACTCGCTCACTCGACCACGAGCGGCAATCACCACGATGGAGTGTCCAACAACGTACAACGTGCGTACCACGTGACGACCGAGCTAATGAAGTTCACCGGATGACCGTTGCAAGTTGGCGAGGCGTTCTGTAACTTTAGAAGTATTGGGTTCGCTGTCGAAATTCACCCGCAAGTGAAGAGGTGACGATGTCTCTACGTCGTGCCATTCAGATGGTCCTCGTGCCGTGCGTTGTCGTGCTCGCTCTCGGCAGCGCCATGGCCAGGCCGCGCGAGCTCGCAGGGCTGAGCCTATTTTTCGAGCCGGCTGCGCAAAGCCACGCGGCCCGGGACGCCGGCATCGCTCCGAGCATGGAGCGCAGTGAAGACCCCAATAGTACTTTCGTCGCCATTCCGAACGAGTCAGCGGCAAGCCCGAAATCCAGACACTGAAAGGAAAACGACCCATGCAGTCTCCCAGTCGTCGCGCGCAGGAAGAGAGAAAGTTGCAAGTTTCTCGACGTCGGATGCTGGCGGGCGCGGCCGCGGCCACCCTCGTGTTCGGATTCGATCCCGTCTCTCGGACGTGGCTTGGCGAGGCACGAGCTGCTTCCGGCTTCGATCATTTGCCCGACCTCGATGGGGTCGTGGCGACCGACGCCGCGACGCTCTCGCAGCACGCAACGGACGCCGGCAACATCGTGAGCGGGAGGCCCGCCGCCGTGCTGTTTCCCGGCTCTGTTCGCGATATCCAAAAAATGGTGAAGTTCTGCCGCAAGCGCGGGATCAACGTCGCGCCGCGTGGGCAGGGGCACGCCATGTTCGGACAGGCGCTGGTGAAGGGCGGCCTTTCGATCGACATGGGCTCGCTGAACCAGATTCATTCCATTACATCGTCCAGCGCCGACGTCGACGCGGGGGCAACCTGGAAAGAGCTCGTGACCGCCAGCGTAGCTCGCGGACTCACACCGCCCGTGCTCACCGGCTACTTGGGACTCTCGGTGGGCGGAACGCTGTCTGTCGGAGGAATCTCGCCGACCTACAACCAGGGCGCCCAAGTCGACCACGCGCGAGAGTTGGAAGTGGTGACCGGGGAAGGGGAGCTCGTCCGCTGTTCGGCCAAGCTGCACCCCGATCTATTCGAGGCGTGCCTGGCGGGCATCGGTCAATACGGGATCATTACCCGGGCAGTGGTGGACATGGTTCCCGCCAAGCCGACAGTACGCGTGTTTCAAATCAACTACTTCGATATCGCCACGCTGCTCTCGGACATGAACACGTTGGCTGAGCGCGGCGAATTCAACGACGTGTCGATGCTCGGCTTCCCCGACGGCGCAGGCGGCTTCGTTTTCCAGCTCAGTGGGGTCAAGTACTTCGACGCGGCCCATCCCCCCGACAATGCCCGGCTGCTGCGCGGACTGATCGCGGCCCCGGCCACGGCGCAAATCGCGGACCAGCCCTACCTCGAGTACGTGTTGCGCGTCGACGCGCTCGTCGATGTGCTTCGGGCGATTGGGCAATGGGACGGCATCGTGCACCCATGGTACGACGCTTGGCTGCCGGGCTCGCAAGTCGAAGGTTACCTTGAAAAGGTGCTTCCGACCCTGAAGCCCGAGGACATCGGCCCGAGCGGGTTCCTGCTGCTGTTTCCTCAGCGCCGCGCCAAGTTCACGCGTCCTCTGCTGCGTGTGCCGAAGTGCGATGGCTGGGTCTATCTGTTCGATATCTTCACCGCTTCAGCGGCGCCCGGAGCAAATCCGCAATTTGCCGCGCAAATGCTGGACCGCAATCGAGAGTTGTTCGATCTGGCGAGAGCGAAGGGTGGGACTCGGTATCCGATTGGAGCCCTCGAGTTCAATCGCTTCGATTGGGCCTTTCACTACGGTGAGCAATTTCCCGAGATCGTTCGCCTGAAACGGCGCTTCGATCCAGACCGCATCCTCACGCCCGGTCCCGGGATTTTCTAACGGCCCTTCCGGTATTTCATGTGCAGCTCTAGAGAAATCTTCCCACCTTGCGTCTTGAAAACAGGACGCACCTCCGTCGTCTGTTGGCCGGCCAAATGAAGCATGAACTCACAAGCCAGGGGAAATTGCCGCTGCATTTCCTCTTGCATCGACGGCGGCGCATCGTGAAACCGCATCACGATTTCACCGGGTACGTGCGACACCATGTCGATCTTTCCGTGGCTGTACACCCGGTTCATGACCGGGACGAGCTTCTCCGTCGCCGTGCTGACTTCGAACAAGCTCAGCATGAAGCGGTAAATCTTCAGCAGCGTTTCTCGTGTCGGCTCGAAGACGATGCGGCGATCGAACGTTTTCCCGTCTTCGCCCGTGCTGGCTTGGACTTCCTTGCGCATCGCGTTCGAAAAGGAAGTCCAGGCTTGCAGCGGATACCAGCCGACGCTCACGATTTTACCTCGCACGACTTCGGCGGCGTCTTTGCCTATCGCGGCCAGCGCGCGCTCGTAGGTCGGCGTGCCATAGGTTTTGATCATCCAGTCACGCGCCGGAAGGATGATCGCCCCTTTGATGTGGGGCTCCGAGAAGGCGGGGGTATCCGGCGAGTTGCTCATTCGAAAATCGATTGCTGCGCTGTAAACGGCGCCAACGGTACTCGTGTTCTGTTCTCGCTTCAAGCTCCGCTGCGCGCGTCTCTGCGGTGCGCCCATGAACGGAGCGCTTCACGTGTGTCGATCGACTCGCAAGATTCGACCGACTCAGGCCACTAGACCCCTCAATTCACGAGCTGATACCAAGATGAATCCAAAATCGACTCTGGCTGGAAACACACTAGATTTGCTCGAAGAAGCCCACCCGTCGGAAGTGAGCTCTGGGGTATCTCGCACGGCGGAGAGGGTATCGATGGACAGCGTCGCGACGCCTCGTCTCAGGCGACTGTGTGAAGCGCTCGGGATGGAACGTGACAGCGCGCACATTGAAAGCGTTTTTAGGCGTCTTGTTGCGCCTTGGGGCGCGACGGCGCCCCTCGACACCCCTTCCTGGTTGTCGGAGGTCGGTGACGATCATACGCCGTTCGAGTTCTCGGCCGCCTTTGGTGCACGAAACGAGCTGCGTATCTTGGTCGAACCACTTGGTAACCCTGCGGGGTTAGTCGCCAATCGCGATCGCGCTTTGGCCGTGCTCGACGATCTGGCGAAAGATCATCAAATCTCCCTCGAGCGGCTGCGACGAATCGAAGACTTGTTCCTGCCCAGGGACCCCCAAGGCTTGTTCTCGATTTGGCTGGGCGTTTCGTTTTTCTCGAATGCGCCGGCGGACGTAAAAATCTACCTGAATCCAGAGGCGCAAGGCGTCGCCAACGCGGCTCAGCTCGTGGAAGAGGCGATGGTGCGGCTCGGTTTCTCGAACGCTTGGCCGGCGATCGCGGGGTCGATCGGGCGGCGGGGGCGCGAGCTGGACGAGCTCAAGTATTTCTCGCTCGATCTCGCGCCACGCGCGGAGTCGCGCGTGAAGGTGTACGTACGGCACCTGGCCGCCACGGTAGCAGACGTCGAGTTGGCGGCGTCCGCCGCGCGCTCGCATCGCGCGGGGGACGTTTCGGAATTCGTCGCGGCGACGAGCGGCAGCACTTCGGGCGTGTTCGGCGGACGCCCGCCCGCCACTTGCCTTTCCTTCGTCGAGGGCGTGGGCAACCAGGCGGCCGCCGCCACGCATCATTTTCCCGTCAACGGCGGGTACGCCGCGAACGACACGGAGGTCGCCGCGCGCCTCGTCCGCTACATGACCCAGAAAGGTCTGCCCGCTGAGACGTACGAGCGAGCGCTGGCCGCGATGGCCGAGCGCTCGCCAGCGGCCGGTGTCGGCCTCCAGAGCTACGCCAGCTTTCGGCGAGATGGGGAGCAGGTTCGGCTGACCGTCTATTTCCCGCTCGAGCTGTATCAACCGGGCAAGATCGCTTCGGCGAGCGCGCGCAGCGCCCCCTCGACGCCAGCGGGGATCGTCGAACGCTTCGAGCAGGAGCCGCTTGCCGATCATCCTTTCATGCGTCGCCTGCGCCGAGAACCGGTCGACCTATACAAGCTGTGGAAGCTGATGAAGAACGCCCAGATCGGCATCATCAATGGCTTTGCGCGCCGCCTTTCACAGGTCGTTGCCAAAGTCGACGATGATCGGATTCGGTCGATCTTGGCCCACCAGCTCAATGACGAGCTCGGCAATGGCAAGTTGGAGCGCGCGCACAGCCAGCTATTCGGCAAGCTGGTGGCGGGCCTCGATCGCTGGAAGGCCGACGTCGAGGACGATGCCCTGCTGGCGCCAGGGAGGGCGCTCAGCAAAGGCCTCGAGGAAATCTATTTCACCTCGGACGGCTTCGAAGGCGTAGGGGCCACGATGGTGATCGAGATTTTCGGACGCCAGGTGGACATGTTCTTCGGTGACGAATTTCGGCGCCAGAAAGAGGTCGATCCGAAGTCGCTCGAGTGGCTCAACATGCACGAAGAGCTAGAAGTCGAGCACTCTGCGGAATCCCTGGATCTCGCGCAGCTGGTGCCCGCACACGCCCTGCCCGCGCTGTGGCGTGGCGCAACCCGCGTCAACCTCGTCAGCACCGCGTTTTTCGATGCAATGTACGGAGTGTGCTTCGGATGAGCGAAGACCTGACGCGGTACCGGCGGCGCTTTGCGATATTGCGCGAGCGTTCGTACTTTACCGCGCAATGTCTCGGCCCACTACCCGACGAAGTATTCGCCGATCTCAACGAGTACACCCAAACCTTGCTCCTGCGCAGTCGCTCGCTCGAGCTTTGGCTGTTTCGGATGTACGAGCTGATTGGCCTGCTCGAAGGCTTTCTGAACGCGCCACCGGAGACGGTCGCGCTGCGTGATTCGGCAACTGCTTGCCACGCGGCCATCGTTTCCGCGCTGGAGCCGAGCCCCGAGCGAAATCACATCGTCACCGTGCAGGATCTGCACTTCAGGTCCACCCGCTACTTGTGGAGCTCGCAACAAGCGCGCGGCTTTTCCCTGCTCGATGTTCGGGCTACGGGCGAGAGCTCGATGGCCGAGGCCCTGTGCTCCAAGATCGACGAACGAACCGCGATCGTCGCAATCCCGCTCGTGTCTGCTCAAACCGGCGAGCTGCTACCCGTCGCCGAGATCGCGCGGCGCGCGCGTGACGTGGGCGCGATCACGATCGTCGACGCTTATCAGGCCGTCGGTATCGTTCCGGTCGACGTGCGCGCGTTGGGCGCGGACGTTTTGATTGGAGGCACGCATAAGTGGATGTGCGGCGCGGACATGGGGCTAGCATTCATGTACGTGAGTCCGGAGCTTTCGCAACGGCTCGAGCCCAGATATCCAGGATGGATTGGGCACGCGGATCTCAAGACTTTGACCCCGACGTTCATCCCCGCCCAGGGGGCGCAACGCTTTCAGCAGGGGGCGCCCGCCATGGAGCCTATCTACCTCGCGCGCGCGGGGCTTCGTTTTCTGCTCGAGGTCGGCGTCGATGCCCTGCGCGCCCGATCGCTATCCCTGACACAGCGGATGATCGACGGCGCTCGCGAACGCGGGCTCCGTTTGTTGACGCCCGTGGATGCCGAACGCCGCGGCGGCATGCTGTGTATCGATGTCCCCGAGCCCGATCGCATCGTCAGCGTATTGGCGGCCGAGAAAATCGACGTCGACACTCGGCCCGGATCTGGCCTGCGGATTGGCCCCTACCCGTGCTTGGATGAAGCGGAGTGCGATCACCTGCTTGACCGCTTGGCAGTACTGAGCCGATCCTGAAGCCAGAGGCCGAAAGGCGAAACAGGTCTGCAATGGGAGACTACGGGTGGCGAACGTTCATGACCTCGACCGCTACGTTTCCCGCCACTCCCGTTGATATCCATTCTACACCCCGTTGCCCCCGGAGAGACACACTTCCCATGGATCATCGTCACCGCTTGCTGGCTGCTTGCGCAACGGCACTCGTTGCCCTGATTTCGCCAACCGCGCGCGCCACGACCGAACCACCGAGCAACTACGACGCGCGGTCGGTCGCAATGGGCAGCACCGGCGCCGCCAATACTCGTAGCGCCACGGCCATCTACTACAACGTCGGCGAACTCGCCGAGGTGAAGAAGCTCACCCTCACTGCCGACATCGCGCCGACGATGGTCGCGCTGCGGGGACCGGCGGACGGCCCCAACACCCAGGTCGACAGCAAGAACGCGGTATTCCCCACGTTCTTTTTGGGAGCCGGATATCGCTTGAGCGATCGAGTGGTGGTCGGGCTCGCCGCCTACGCGGTGGGCGGTTTCGGCACGGAGTACAGCGCCGTCGCAGGGCCGCCCGGTACACCCAGAGGTCTATCCGTCGGCTCATTCGAGGTTTCGCCGGCGGTCGCCTTCGAGTTGTCGAAACAGTTTTCGATAGGCGTTGCTTATCGCGCTTCCTACGTCATGGAAACGTTGAAGTTGAGCCTGCCCACGCCGCCCATGGGCGCAGTGGCCGACGGTGAAGCCAGCCTGTCGGGCGCGAGCTTTTTGGGTGCGCAGATTGGATTGTACTACCGCCCGTTGTCGACGGCGCGCTTCGGCCTCAGCTACCGCACGAAGACCACGACCAAGGTCGACGGCAAATTGACGGTAGGACCCATCAGCGACGATTGGTCGTCCAAGTTTTCGTTCCCGCATAGCTTCCGACTCGGCGGGGCTTACGACATCATTGCCGAGAAGCTCACGGTGGCTTTGGATTTCAGGTACCTGTTGTATGCGGAATCCAACAAGGAAATCGTGATTCACTCCTCGCAGCCTGACCAAGTTCAGACGCTCGATTGGATCAACACCTTCGCCGTCGGCGCGGGAGTCGAGTATTTTGCCTCGCCCAAGATCCCGGTGCGCGCGGGCTACGTTTTGACTCAGTCTGCGACGCCCAAGGATCATGCTGGGCTGTTCTTCGTCCCGCCCGGCCTGATTCATTCGCTTCACGCTGGTTTGGGCGTGAAGCTCCAGAATCTCGATCTCGATCTGGGTGGCTACTACGCGTTCGGCGGATCGGACGTCAGCGATTCATCGAATGGCCCGCCCGGCCATTACGGCATGAAGACGTACGTCGGCTCGCTTTCCGCGAGTTATCATCTGTGAGGCGCCCGGAACGTCGCCACCGCGACCGCTAGGCCGTCGGCTCAGCCCAACGGCCAACGCATTCACATTTTGTTCAGCGACAAGAACTCACCGTACTCCGGGTCGTAGTCGAACACCTCGCCTCGACCCACGTCGAAAATCCAGCCGTTGACGTGCAGCTCCCCAGCCTCTAGCCGCTTCGCCACGAAGGGGTATTCGCGAAGGTGCTCGATCTGGGCCAGCACGTTCTCTTGGATCGCGGCGGTGAGCTTCTCCTCGCCTTCGAGATGAGCGTATTTCTCTTCGATCACGTTCTTGACGCTGATCGTGCTCTTGACCCAGCGGCTCACGTATTCGAGATGCGTGACGCTCTCCGGATCCAAGATGGCTTTCAGAGCCCCGCACTGAGTGTGCCCGCACAGAATGATGTTCTGTACTTTGAGCACCTCGACCGCGTATTGAATGGCCGCCGCCGTGCCGCCCGGCAGATCCCTGGTCGGCACGACGTTGCCGACGTTGCGCACGATGAACAGCTCGCCGGGCTGTGAGTTCGTGATCAAATTCGGGTCGACGCGGCTGTCGGAGCAAGTGATGAACAGCGTTTCGGGCTGTTGCCCTGCTTCGGCGAGCTGTTTGAAGAGCTCACGGTGGCTCGCGAAGAAACCGCGCTGAAACGAATGGATCCCTTTCACCAATTTCTGCATCACGGCTCGAACGTACGCGAGGTCCGGACAAAGTGCACGTGCTTGTCACTAGCCGAGCGGCAATACATAGGCGATGTCGCCTTCGGCCAAGTCCAGTTGCGCTTGAACTTCGCTGGAGACGGCCACATGGGTCTCGTCCAAGGTCTGTACGTCGCAGGCAACCGCCCGGAAAAACGGCGCTTGCCCGAGGTCTCGGGCGACCAGGGCGCGCGCCGCCGGACGCGCCCCAGCGGCACGCCCGATGCGAACGACACGTGCGTTTCGCAGCAATGTCACGTCGTCGCTGGTGGCGATGAAATGCGGCCCGCCATCGAAGGGATCGATGCGCTCGGCGTAGCGGAAGCCAATCCGACGCAGCATTTTTTCCACGCCCTTGGTCTGCGCGCCGACCTTGCCGATCACGGCTTGCGCCTCGGGCGAGAGCAGGCTCGCGTAGATCCCGCCGCTTGGAAATAAATCACGAATGAAAGATTTGTCGGTGCTGGAGAGCAAATCCGCTTCGCCGTAGCTCATCCCCGTGAAACGCCGGCCGAGCGCTTCCCACAGATGGCTAGTTCCGTCGGCCTCGAGCGGTGGCAAGAGTTCGGCGAGCAGTTCGGACTGGAACAGCTCGCGATGCACGGCGATGTACAGGAAGCGCACGTAGGAGATCAATAGCCCGTAGCGATCGCCGGAATTGCGCCGCTCCGGAGCGACGACCAAACCGCCCAGCTCGGTCGGCCCGTGATACGAGAAGCCGAGATGCAACACGGTGTGTTGAAAGTGTCGATCGAGGGCGCCGTGGTACTTCTCTTCCGAGATCACGTCGAAGTAGATGTAAGGAGCGTCCCGGCGCCCGAGCTGCGCTACGATCATCGACGTACCAACGGGCTCGCGCGTTTCCAGGTCGCGCAGTAAGAACACGTATTTGCGCTTGCGCAGATCTTTGATCTCGCCGCTGTAGCTGCGCTCGGAATGGTCGAGCAACCGCTGTACGTGCGCGCGGTCGTGCGGCAGGTTCACCGAGTTGAGGTGACGCGCCAGGCTCAGCAGCTCTTCTTCGTCGGAGCGGACCGCGCCGCGTATCTCACATCGGAGCATGACCTTGCTCGTGTATCACGAAGCAAGCGCCGCCGGAAAATGCCGGCAAATCCAGAAATAATGCCCGATTGTGGCCCCAGAAAACGCTAAACGGCGCAAAAAGCTGGCCGGGAAGTACGGCGGGTCCAGACTTTCATGATAAGGAGTCGCGCCGTGACAGCTCAGGATTGGACTTTCAAACGCGCGGAGGCGCTCCCCCCCTACGCATTCGTGGTCACCGATGCCGTGAAAGCGCGCGTGCGTGCCACTGGCGCGGACATCATCGACCTCGGGCTCGGCAATCCGGATCATCCGACGCCGCCCGAAATCGTGGCCCAGCTGCAAGCCGCCGCGACGGTCACGGAGAACCATCGCTACCATCCGGGCCGCGGCTTGAAACCACTGCGCGTCGCCGCCGCGGCTTGGTACGCGCGTCGCTACGGCGTCAGCTTCGACATCGAGCGCGAAGTGATCATCACCATGGGCGCCAAGGAGGGCATGAGCAATTTGTGCCTGGCCATCCTCGGCCCGGGTGACGTCGCGGTCGTTCCCGACCCGTGTTACCCGATCCACGCGTACGCGCCGCAGATCGCTGGCGCGACGGTGGAATACTACCCGGCAACCACCGAGGTGGCGCCCGCCAAAGCCATCGCTGATGCCATCCAGCGGGTGCTCGGGCGCGGTCAACGCGTGAAATTGGTGATCGCCAATTACCCGCAAAACCCCACCGGGCAGGTGATCTCGCCGGACGCTTTGGCGGATCTGGTGCGGGTCGTGCACAAATCGGGCGCCATGTTGCTGCACGATCTGGCCTATGCAGACTTCGATTTCTCGCGCCGCTTTGCGCCCAGCATCTTCGATTGTGGCATCGATCGCGATCTGGTGAAATCATTCGCGGTCGAGGTGTTCTCGATGTCGAAGAGCTACAACATGCCCGGCTGGCGCATTGCATACATGGCCGGCAACGAGCGCATGATCGCGGCGCTCGCGCACATGAAGACGTACCTCGACTACGGCACCTTCGCGCCGCTGCAGCTGGCTTCGGCCTGGGCGCTCGAGCACGGCGAGCGTTTTCCCGACGAGATCAGGAACTTGTACAAAACGCGCGCCCACGCCCTGGCTCTTGGGCTACGCGCCGCAGGCTGGCCGGACGTCGCCGAACCGAGCGGCACCATGTTCGTGTGGACCAAGATCCCGAGTGCGTTTGGCGGTAAGCGCTCACTCGCCGCAACGACCGAGCTTTTGGAGTCTGCGCACGTCGCGGTTTCGCCCGGCGTGGGCTTTGGTCCCGGCGGCGACGAGTACCTGCGTTTCGCGCTGATCGAGGATCCGCCGCGCGTTCAAGAGGCGTGCGCGCGCATCGCGCGCTTCTTGAAGAGCAAACGCTGAGCGCGAGCTCGAGATTGGGCGCTCGCGATCCAGCCACGCACCTCGCGCCGCGGCGCGATGACAGCGCGGCTCGTTAGGAGGTGGACTCCAAGACGCGGTGAATCGCGTCCGGGACCAAGCCGTAGCCTTCGGAAGCGGCCAGCAGCCGAGCGTTGTCCGGCAATTCGGTCAGGAACTGACGCGCGTAGGGCGTGCCCACCAAGCCGTGCAGACGCCGGACGAGTGACGGCATGCCACGCGCAATCGCCTGCCGCGCTGCCTCCTCTTCACCGATGGCCGTGTAGGCCGCGTGCAGCGCGAGGTACACTGCTGACTCGTTGAGCAGGCTGGGCGCGCCTTGATCGAGCAAGCTGGCGGCCTCGCGCGCGAGCTCCACCGCGCCCGCCGCGTTGCCGCAACGGCGCTCGGCCTCGGCCCACAACCCCAACGCGACGGGCAACAGATCGCGGTGGCCCGTGGTGCGATAGGACTGCGCAGCGATGCGCAGTAAGCCGAGTGCCCGCCGCCACTCGCGCTCGGCGCTGGCGCGCAAGAGCTCGCTGCCCCGATAGAACAACATGCCCAAATTGGCGCGATCCGGCGCGGCCCAGGCCCCGGTTGCGGCGGCGTCTGCGTCCGCGCGTACCTCGGCCAAATGCGCCTCCAACAGGCGATCGTTGCCGAACGTCGCGGCCCAGCCGAGCAGGTTCATTTGCGCGTGGCGCACCGCCCCGAGACTGCCGATGGCGTCGGACAGGGCCAGGCCGGTCTCGAGCGCCGTGCGCGCTTCTTGCCGCGCGCCGATCGTAGTCAAGGCGAAGCCCAGATTGGTCATGATGATCGCCTCGCGCTCTTTCAGGCCCGCACTGCGGGCGGCGCTGGCCGCATTGCGGCGAGCTTCCAACGCGGACGCGAGCGAGCCCTGCGTTTGACGTACGATGGCCTGGGTCTGATAGGCATCGACCGCGGCGGCGCTGGTGCTCTGCTGACGAGCGAGCTTGAGCAAGCGCTTGATCTCGGCTTCAGCTTCCGCGAAGCGACCAGCGAATGCCACGCGCAAGGCCAGCACGGCCGAGCAGCGCGCTTCTTCGTCGAGCAAACCGAGGGCGGCGGCTTGGTCGCGCGCTTCGGCCAAGCGCTCGCTGATGCCTTCGCCCGAGCCGCGCGCGTCGTCGTAACGTGCCCGTGCGCCGCGCGCGCGCACCGCGCTGGCCTCGTCGTACACGTTGTCTTCCATCGATGAAATGGCCGATTCGCGATCGCTCGCGCGTGGGTCGAGCCGGCTCCACGCTTCGTCGAGGTAGGACGCGCGCAAAAAGCCTTTGGGCTTGTTTTCGGCGAACATCAACGCGCGCTCGGCCATGCTCATGGCGTCGGCCAATGCGTTGGCAGCGAGCGCACGCTGGGCGGCGCGCGCCCAGTGCTCCGCCGCCAGCACGTGCTGTGCGCCCAAGTCGTATTGCCCGGCGACGGTCGCGGAGTCTTCACCCATGGACGTCAGCCAGGCTGCGGCCAGCGCGTGCAGCTCTTTCCGCTCGCGTTCACCGAGTGAGGCGTAGGCGACCTCGCGCACGAGGGCATGCTTGAATACCCACTCGCGCGTACCGGTGAAGCGCGACACGTTTTGCTCGGTCAGGATTTCGGACGCGACCAGCGCCTTCATCACGCTTTCGGCGCGTGGCATGCCCAGCGATTCGAGCGCGGAATCCCAGCAGGTCAAACCGAACACGCTCAGCCGACCGACGGCGTCGCGGCATTCCTCATCGAGCGCGTCCAGGCTGACCTGAATCGCGGCTTCGATCGTCGGAGCATGCGCGGTGTCCCGCCCAGACGCGCTCAACCTGGCCAATTCCTCGGCAAACAGCGGGAGCCCCGCGGCCTGCTCGGCGATCCGCTCGACGATGTCTTCGGCCACCGCTTCGCCCACGACGGCACGTGCGATCGCACGCGACGCTCGCTTCGAGATCGGACGCAGCTCCAAGCGCACGTGATCGCGACCGGCGAAACGGTTCGCCTGCTCGGGCCAAAAATCGGGACGCACCAGCGCCATCACCACCAGGGCCCGCCCCGTGGCACGGCCCAGCATGTGATCGAGCCAACCGATGCTCTCGGGATCCGCCCACTGCAGATCTTCCATCAAGATCGCGGTTTGCTGATTCTCGGCGACCTGCAGCACGAGATCGGTCATGGCCAGCCACAGCACGTCGCGCGAACCGCGCGGATCGAGGCCTTCGGGCAGAGGTTCGTTGGCCAGCAGCCGGGCGAGCAGATCGCGATTTTTGGCCGTCAGCTCGTCGCGGGTCGAAGGACCGAGCCGGGACACGATCGCCTTGTCGGCCTCGGCGCTGGTGGCGCCCTTGGGCAGGCTGACGATGCCGCGCAGCACGTCCGCCGCCGCGCCCAGGGCGTGCCCTTGCGCGTACGCTTCACTGCGTTGCAAAACGATGTGCGGGGCTTCGGCTTGCGCGGAGATGCGCGCCATGACTTCGCGCCGCAAGCGGCTCTTGCCGATCCCGGGCGGACCAGCGATCGAGACCAGGATCGGCGTGGTATCGAGCCGCGAACGTTCGAAGGCGCTCAGCACTTGAGCCAGCTCCGGATCACGCCCGACGAAGGGGGCGCCGCCCGCGCCACGCCGCCCGTGGACGGGCTCGCCGACGACCGAAGAGCCGTCGTCGCGGGTGCGGAACTCGTAGCGGCCGCGGCCGAGCTCGCTGGTCGTAGCATCCGCCAGCACCACGCCCGCTTCTGCGTCGCGCGAGAGCGAGGAAGCGCGGTCGACGACGTCACCCACGGGCAAGACGTCGCCCAAGTCGTGAGCCCAATCCAGTCGTGCGCGTCCGCTGGCCACGCCGACACGCGCGCCCGCCCGCGCCAAACGGCGGCCGAGCTCGAGCCCCACCGCCGCTTCGTTGCCCACCGCGCGGCGCGCGCCAAGGTGCGCGACGATCGAATCTTGCCCGAGTGGCACCGCGTCGGCGCCGCGCTGCCGCAGCTGCTCGAGTGCGCGTTCGCGGGCAGAAGCCGTCGCGAAGCGAATGGCGACGATCGACGTTACCAAGCGCGAGGCACTCGAACCAAGCCGCGAGGAGCGCGGATCCGGCACCGGCTCGATCCAACTCATGCGCTCGACGTCGTCGGAGGCGCTATGCAGCATGGCTAGCACCTCGGTCATGCTGCTGGGGCGCGAAGCCGGATCGGTGTGCAGCATACTGCTCACCAAATCGTCGATCTCCGGGGGCGTATCGCGGCGCAGCTCGCTCAAGCGCGGCGGCGCGGTGGTGACCAAGCGAGCCAAGGTGGCGATCACCGTCGGACCGACGTGCGGAGGCCGGCCCGCGATCAGCTCGAACAGCGTCGCTCCCAGCGAGTAGATGTCGCAGCGCGCGTCGATCGGTGCGTCACCACGCGCCTGCTCCGGTGCCATGTAGGCGGGGGTGCCCACGACGTCACCCGTGCGGGTGATACGGATGTCACTCCGGGCGGCCACGCCGAAGTCCACCAGCTTGACCTGCCAGGGCCCCAGAAATCCTTCATTTCCCGGCGCTTTGCACAAGAACAAGTTGCCCGGCTTGATGTCCCGGTGAATCACGCCCGCGGCGTGCGCCGCTTGCAGCGCTTCGGCCACGTGCACGGTCAGGTCGATCGCCTGAGGAATGGTCAGCGGCTCGCGCTTCTGCCTGGCCGCCAAGTCTTCACCCTCGAGCCACTCCATGGCCACGAACGGCAGCCCGCTCTCGCCGAACACGCCAAAACCGACGGTTTTGACGATGCCGGGGTGATCCAGATTCTCCAGTAGCTGGCCCTCACGGGTGAAGCGCGCCTCTTCTTCGGGGGCGTCGCCCGCCTCCGAGGCGATCACCTTCAGCGCGACGACTCGCTCACTCTGCAAATCGTAGGCGCGATAAACGATGCCGGCTCCGCCGCGCCCGACCTCGCGTTCCACGACGAAGCGGTCGCCCAGCTGCTTGCGTTCGGTGATGGGGGCGATGGACACGATCGGTCGTAAAAGAGTAGTCCGCATGCCCACGGACGTCGACTAGGCGAGTGAAACGCCGATCGCAGGGGCAGCCCGGTCATTCCCCTTCCAGCTCGAAGACACCCGAATAGACCGCGTCAACGCTGATTGTGGCGCCATTGGTGAGCGTGATACGCCCACCCGCCGGCACGACTCGGTAGTGCCACTCTCCACTGGCTTCGCGACGATAGTGCTCGATGCGAGGGGTGGCTTGGGACAACAGGAGGTAGTCCGTTACCGACGCCAGCTCCCGGTAGCTCTCCCATTTCAGTCCGCGGTCGTAGGCTTCGGTTCGTTTCGACAGAACTTCGATCACGACGTCAGGATTCGCGAGCACGTCCGTCGTACCCTTCGCCAATTCGAGGGCGCCGCAGACGACGCTGGCATCCGCATACACGTAGTGTTCGCTCTCGCGAGCAGCGATTCGTTGGTCCGCGGAGAGCACGCGGCACTTACCGCCTCGCAGCGCAACGCCGAGCTCGATCGTGATTGCTGCCGAAAGGGCGTTGTGACGAGGCGTGCCGCCCGCCATCGCGAAGATCTCACCGCAAAAGAACTCGTGCCGTTCAAGCTGTGAAGGCTCCCAGGCGAGATACTGCGCGACGCTCATCCGTGGTTCCGAAGCGACGATCGACACTCCGGCACGGTAGCACGGAGTCGATTTTCGCGCTCATTCAGCGGCCGCGCGGCGCGCGGCGTGGTCGTGGTCGGCGCACGACGAGTGCGGGGGGCGGCGCGAGATCCGGCTCAGTCGCTGCGGCGGGCGCGAAACCGGTGGCGAGCAAGTCGTCGGCTCGGACGACCGCGCCCGGGGCACGACGCGCCGCCGACAGCAAGCGCGCGCGGAACTCCAGTTCATTGCCTGGCCAATCGTGTTCGGCGAGTAGGCGCATCGCGGCCGGCTCCAGACCGAGCGGTTCACCGCGCAGAGACAGCCCGACGCGCGACAACGCTTCCAGCGCGAGGGCCTGCAAATCCTCCGGCCGCTCGGCAAGCGTGGGGAGCGTGACCTCGGAGGCGCCGAGCCAGCGGGACAATTCGCGGCTGAGCCGTTGCTCTTCCAGCAAGCGCGCGAGGGGCACGCGCAGGGTCACGAACAGGCCAGGTTTCGCCACCGACGAAACAACCGGCGAATTTTGCCGGCGTGCGAACGAATGTGCGATCAAATCCTGGATCTCGAGCGGCAGCACGGCCACGTCCAAAATCGCGAGCGTGCCGCCATCGGCGAGCACCAACGGCGAGCGCTCTTTGTCTTCCCAAAGCTCACGCGCGTGCTCGGTCGGATTGGTGCCGTCGACGATCACGAACGCGCCGCCCGCGCGCCCGCTCTGCAAGTGCGCGTGAGCGGCCCAGCCGATGGCTTCTACGCCGGGGGGCGCCAAGAGCGAGATCGGCGCACCTTGCTTGCCCAAGCGCTCCAAACGCTCCAGGGCTTGGCGTGCGGCGGGGCTATAAGCGGACGTGCGCACGCTGCGCGCGAGCCGTTCCGCGAGCTCCAAGTGTCGGCCGGAAGCGGCGAAAATGATGTGCTCGAGGCGTTTACACTCGTCGTCCACGCGATCGGCGCGGGCAACCGCTTTGAGCTCCCGTTCGCGCGAGCGCGCCAGCGCGGACGAGACGGCCAAGAGCGCGCTGATGCGATCCCCGAGCACGCGCACCGCGCGTGCCTCCTCCAGCGTCATGGCCGAAGTGCGGGTGCCGGCGGGCAACAAGATGAAGCCAATCGCACCGTCGTCGTCGAGCACCAGCGTGGCCGAGAATGCGCGTCGATCCTCGAACCAGGCGATCAGGGGGCGCACCTCGGGGCGGCGCACGGCGAGCGCCTGCAAGGCTTCGGCGCGCAGCGTGCGCTCGGGCTCTTCTTTGGCTAGCTCGTACAGGCGGAGTGGCGCCTCGGCGGGCTCGACGTGCAGGTAGCCGGCCACGTCGACCGACAACATCTCGGGCGGATTGTTGCGGAAGATCGCCGGCCGGGCGTTGGGCGTGGTGGCGGTTTGGCCCAGCGCCTCTAGGGCCGCGCGCAGGGCCGAATCCGGCTCCGGTTGCAGCGCGCCGCGGCTAGCGGCTTCAATCGCGTCGAGCCAACGTGATTGTTCGGGGCCGAGCGGTTTTGCGACGGCGCGGGCAATCAAGCCCACGAAAATGCAAAGCGTGCTGGCCAAGAGCAAGATCCCGCCCGAGTGTTCCGGCGCGCTGCGCACGACGGCCCCCGCGCCGAGAATGATGGGCGTCCCCAAGATCAGAATCGAAAGAATGCCGCGCAGGCCTGTCGCTACGGTGGTCGGCTCGGGGGTCGTCGCGGCCCAAGTCATCGACAACGCAGCGATGCAGACCGCCACCGGCAGAATGCGGTCCGGGGGCGCCACATCCAGCAGCCCCGCCGGAATGGCGACCGAGAACGTGGTGATGGCCAGCGAAAGCGCCCCCGACGCGCGATCGCCCACCCCCAGCTCCAGACGGCGCAGCGCGTGCAAACGAAAGCTGGCCGCGACGAAGACCAAGAGCGAAGCGATCGCCGCGCTGGTCGTGGCGTAGTCGATCATCAGCGGATCGAGGCGCACGCGCTCGGCGGGCAAGAGCGCGAAGCCGAGCGGCAGCGCGGTGGCGATCGCCCAGAGCAACCCGGCAAACGTGGCTGCGTCGAGCGAAAGCGCTTGCTGCGAGGGCTTGAGCAGTCCTGGGCGCGGAGCAATGCGCGCAAGGGCGACCAAAGCCGCGATCGCCGCCGTGCCTGCGCCCAGATTGGCCGCCGCATCCAACGCGGGCCGACCGGCGGGACCGGTGCGCGCCGCGACCCACATCAGGCTACCCCAGACGACCGCCCGTAGTGCGCTGCGGGACGTCAGTGAAACGTCGTCTTTGCCCGCGGCGATGGCGGTGCGTCGCCAAGCCTCGGCCAGCAATGCGGGCAGCGCGAGCAGCGCAAACCAGGGCAGGGGGCTGCCCGCCAAATGCGCCGCGCCCACGCATACATAAGCAAGCGCGGCGGCAGAGAGCCAAAACGAGCGAGAGCGGCCGGTGACCGACACGGCGCGAGCCTAGCGCGTGCGTCGCCGCGCGGGCTAGCGCGGGGGGCGAGATCGAGGCATTTTCTAGCGCTCGTGTTCGAAAGGATAACGTGTGGATGTAAAAGGGCATTTGTGCGACCCTTGGGCCGTACGTGAGCGATGCGGGTTTCCTCGTTGCGCGGAACGTGGGGCAAGGTTATCGGCCCCTCGGTGGCGCGCGTCGCGACTGCGCGCCAAGGTGACGATGAAAAAAAATTACGTCCTCGATACGAATGTTCTGATCCACGATCCGCACGCATTCCTTAAATTCGAGGACAACGATGTCATCCTCCCGATCTACGTGATCGAGGAGATCGATCAGTTCAAGCGCGATGCGAACGAGCGCGGGCGCAATGCGCGCACCGTTTCGCGTTTGCTCGACGCACAGCGCGCCAAGGGCCCGCTCTCGAAGGGCGTCGAGTTGCCGGACGGCGGGTCCCTGCGCGTGCACGTCCCGCAGCGGCGTCTCGAGCTGAAAATCGCGCTCAACCCGAACACGGGTGACCACGCTATTTTGCAGACCGCCCTGGAGTTCCGCGACGAATCGCCGGACAAGCCGACGATCTTCGTGACGATGGACGTGAACCTGCGCATCCGCGCGGACGCGCTCGGGCTCACCACGCAGACTTACGAAAACTCGGCCGTCGACTTGGATCGAGTCGAGACTGGCATCATCGAGCTGGCCGTGACGGCTGCTGAACTCGACAAGTTCTTCGAGTCGAGCTCACTCAAGCCAGCCGACGCCGACAAGATCAATCCCAACGCGTGCGTGGTCCTGCGCGACGACAGCGCTCGGCCGCGTACCGCGCTCGGTCGCTTTCACAACGAGCCGCGCGAGATCCGCGCTTTGAAGACGCCGCGCGAGGGCTTGCTCGGCATTCGCCCGCGTAACAAAGAGCAAGCCTTCGCCCTCGATCTGCTGCTCGACGACAACGTGAAGTTGATCACCCTGGTCGGCAAAGCCGGCACCGGCAAAACCTTGCTGGCGCTGGCTGCGGGTCTCCGCCGGGTGGTCGACGATGGCGCTTACGCGCGGCTCTTGGTCAGCCGCCCCGTGATGCCACTCGGCCGCGACATCGGCTTTTTGCCCGGCGACGTGGACCAGAAGTTGAACCCGTGGATGCAGCCTATCTACGACAACCTGGAATTTCTGCTGGTGGCGGGCGGCAGCAAGCGGCGCGGCGTGCGCGGCTTCGAGGAACTGTTCGACGCGGGCCAATTGCAGGTCGAGCCGCTCACCTACATTCGCGGCCGCAGCCTCCCGCACCAGTACGTGATCGTGGATGAAGCGCAGAACCTGACGCCTCACGAAGTGAAAACCGTGATCACTCGCTGCGGCGAGGGCACCAAGATCATCCTCACCGGTGACCCATTTCAGATCGACAACCCGTACGTCGACAACGCCACCAACGGCCTATCGGTCACGGCCGACCGCTTGCGCGGCGAGCCAATCGTGGGTCACATCTTGCTCTCCAAGGGCGAACGCAGCGAGCTCGCCAACATCGCTGCCAATAAACTTTAAACGATGGCGATCGCCCCGCAACCGCGCGGCGTGATCGAGCTGGATCGAACGCCGCTCTTCCAGAACACGCAGCAGCTGCTGCGGCGGGCCGAGGCCGAAATACGGCTGCTCGATCGCGCGCAGCCGACCAATGCGGTGGCCGAGCGCGAAGCGCTGATCACAGACTTTGGTGCCGGTCGTGAGCGCGGGCCGAACTTCGAATATGCGAGCCCGCCCGCGCTCGGCAAGCTGCGCGCCGCGCTCTCGGCGGCGGCAACCGCGATTGGCGGGCTGGGCGCGCTGGGTGCCGCGTATGCGGCTCGCGCGCTCGAGCTCGAGTGCGAAGCAGAAGCAGCCGAGAAAATCGGCAGCCCCGAATTTGCCGCCTGCTGCGCGCGGCGCTACCCGCTCGAAGCGTCGCCCGACGCGGACGCCGCGGACGCCTGGGCCGCGCGTTGGATCCACGCGGCCGATGACGCACGCGCCACGCTCCACCGCAGCGACGACCGCAGCGATCCCGAAAGTTTGATCTGTGCGCTCGAGCGAGCCACCGAGGGCTTGCCGGTGCGGGTGCAGATCCGCAATCAGGCGGCGGCGGCCTCGGTCGGTGAGGGTTTCGTCGGGGTGCGCGCCGGGCTTTGGCACACCCGCGAAAGCGTGACCCGCATCGTGCTCCACGAAATCGAGGGTCATGTTCGCCCGCGCGTGTTGGCCCAGCGCGAGGTGCTCGGCTTATTTCGAGTGGGCTCGGCCAAGAGCAGCGACGACGAAGAGGGGCGCGCATTGCTCTTGGAGCGCGGCGCCGGCGTGCTCGAAGGAGCGCGCCGCCGCGAATTGGCGCGCCGCCACCTGGCCGCCCGCGCGGTGCGCTCAGGGGCCTCCTTTCAGGAAATCGTGCAGCAATTGTTGGGCCTCGGCCAAGACATCGCGAGCGCGGTCGAAGCCGCGTGCCGAGCTTGTCGCGGTGGAGGGCTCGGGCGCGAATACGTGTATTTGGTCTCACTCGCACGTGTGACGCGTGCCTTCGAGGCCGAGCCCGAACTCGAAGGCTACTTCGAACACGGCCGCGTCAGCGTCGAAGCCGCCCGCGCCTGCCGCGCCGGCTTCGGCTTCCGCAACGGCTAGAAACGCGTCTTCTGAAGTGGGCGATCGCGATCCCGCAGCGCACCTCGCAGCGCTCATTGTTGTCGGTCTAGCCGCGAGCCCACGACGGCAATGTCGGTTTCTACAAACCCAAGAGCACGCTGAACGCTTCCTGTGAGGCCGCCAAGATCGCCAAGATTACCAAGATCGCCAAGTCCTAACAGCGTCCCGGCGGCGCCGAATGAACCGGACCAAACGGCCAGAGTTTTGGGCTCGCGGATCGCGACAGTGACGTCGGTATTCACGGCGTACCGCCGCGCAGCGCGCGTCGGTGACCGAGAAGTAGACCAGGCGCAGGCGTGACACCCAGGGCACACGCTCACACCAAGACTGTGTCGTCAAAATCTCGAGCCGCGACTCCGAGTACGAACCCAAGAATTTCATCGAATTCTTGGGGTGTGGTCCAGTGTCGATGGGTCTCGAGGAGCTCTTGGCGATCTTGGTAATCTTGGCGATCTTGGCGACCTCTCGAACTCGTTCAACGCGCTGCATTGGCGCCACCGAGCCTGATGCAGGGTTCCGCACCGAGACGCCGAAGGCTGCGCCGGAGTGCGACGTGGTCGGTGACCATCAAAAAAATAATCGACGCTGTCAGGCGAGCTCGACCATTACGGGGATGTGATCGGAGGGCTTGTCCAGGCGCCGCGGTTCGGTATCCATGATCACGCTCGTGCAACGTTTGGCGAGCGATTCCGAGAGGAAAACGTAGTCGATGCGCAGGCCTTCGTTCTTGCGGAAGCCGCCGCCGCGGTAGTCCCACCAGCTGTACAGGCCGCCTTCCGAGTGGTGTTCGCGAAACGCGTCCTTCAAGCCGAAATCACGGATCTTGGCCAGAGCGCGGTGCTCGTCGGGGTGGAAGTGTACTTTGCCGCGGAAGAGCTCGGGGGCGTACACGTCGCGGTCGTCGGTGGCGATGTTGAAGTCGCCGCACACGAGCACGTCGCTATTCGGGTTCGCGGTTTCGTCGAGGGTGACGCGCAGCCGCTCGAGCCAGCCGAGCTTCTCCGGGAACGAGGGCGAGCTCGTGCTCTTGCCGTTCGGCACGTACACCGAAAAGATGCGCACGCCCGCGACGGTCGCGGCGATCGCTCGCCGATCCGCGTCCGCGGCCTCCCCGGCGAGCCCGATCGTGATCTCCTTCATGGGGAGCCGTGACAGGATCGCCACGCCATTGTACGAAAGCTGGCCGGCCATGGCGATACCGTAGCCGAGGCGCATGAACTCATCGGTCGGGAAGTCGTCGTCCGTGACTTTGGTTTCCTGCATGCACAGGACATCGGGCTGCACACGTTCCAGCCAATCACAAGCGTGGTCGAGGCGAGCGCGGATCGAATTGACGTTCCAGGTGGCGACTTTCACTTCGGCCCGCCGTAATACTGCGCGCGCCGGCTCGCAACCGCGTTGTTCGGGGGCCTCTGCTCGCGAGCGGCTCTAAACGCTTGTCAGGGGCGCCCGTGTGCACTAGCGAAGTAGCGGGTTGTCCATGGTTTTTGCTCCGGCCCGAGTCTCTTGGTTGATGGTGGCCGCATTGCTTGCGCGAAGCGGGCTGGCGGCTGCGCAGTCGGACGACGCCCCTGCGGATCAAGGCGCGGTGCCGAGCGGCATTTCGGGTGCGGTGGTGAGGCCCGCGCCGCCCCCGAAAGATGCGCCGAAAAAACCGGTCATCGTCTTGCCCGAGCTGACGCACTTCGAACACGCGGAGTATCCGGCCGAGGCCGAGAAGGCCGGCTTGCAAGCGGACGTGCTGCTCAAGCTCACCGTCGATCGGGAGGGCAACGTGACCAAGGCGGACGTGTCCGAGCCGGTCGGCAACGGCTTCGACGAGGCGGCCAAGGCTGCCGCGCTCAAGTTCAGGTTCAAGCCGGCTACTCGCGATGGCGTGCCGATCCCGGTGGTCATCCCCTACCGCTACTCCTTCACGCTGACCGCGAAGCCGGCAGCGGAGCCGCCGCCACCCGCGCCCACCACCGGCAACCTGCTCGGCGCAGTACGCTTGGCCGAGAGCAACTCGCCGCTGGCCGGCGCTACGGTCACGATCACGCTCGCTGACGGCTCACAGCGTCAAGTCGTCACGGACGAAACCGGGAAGTGGCGTTTCGATGCGCTGCCTCCCGGCAAATACAAGGTGCGCATCGAATCCCCCGGCTTCCAGCCGGTCGAGAATCCCGAAGAAGTCGGGGTGGGGGAGGAAACCGAAGCCACCTATCGCCTCGCGCCCGTCTCGGAGGGCATCGAAATCACCGTTCAAGGCGAGCGGCCGCCCCGTGAAGTCACACGCCGAACCATCGAGCGCCGAGAGATCGACCGCATCCCGGGCACCAGCGGCGATGCGCTGCGTTCGATCCAAAGCTTGCCCGGTGTGGCTCGCCCGCCGGGGCTCGCGGGGTTCTTGATCGTCCGCGGTTCTGCGCCGACAGACACGCAAGTGTACGTGGATGGCGCGCTCGTGCCGATGGTCTATCACTTCGGTGGCTTGTCGAGCGTGGTGCCCACCGAGCTCCTGGACAAGATCGACTTTTATCCCGGAAACTTCAGCGCGCGCTTCGGCCGCGTCAGCGGCGGCATCGTCGATGTCGGGCTGCGCAGCCCCGACACTCAATGCACCGGCCCGTACGGCGCGACCACCGATCGCAAGGGCTGCTTCCACGGCATGGCCCAGGTCGACATGATCGACGGGCGGCTGATGCTGCAAGGCCCCCTGCCAGCGAAGGATTGGACGTTCGCCGTAGCCGGTCGGCGCAGCTGGATCGACGTTTGGCTCAAGCCGGTGCTGGACAGCGCAGGCTCCACCGTCACCTCTGCCCCCGTCTATTACGACTACCAAGCGCTGATCGACCACAAGACCAACAGCTCCCGCTTCAGCTTGCGAGCTTACGGTTCGGACGACAAATTCCGGGTCATCATCACCGATCCGGCCGCGCAAGATCCGGCGCTCGGCGGCGCGCTCAAGTTCGGGACGTCTTTTTGGCGCGCTCAAGCGCTGTACGAGACCGATTTGGCGCGCTCGGTCACGAGCAATACCAGCTTCTCGGTGGGCCAAGACAACGCCGGCTTCTCGGTCGGCACGTACTTGTTCAACTTGGACAACTGGGCCATTTATGCGCGCCACGAGTTCGGCTTCAAAATCGCATCCGGCGTCAAGGTCAACACCGGTTTGGATTTCGCGATCGCGCCTTACGAGGTCACGGTGCGCTTTCCGCCGCCGCCGCGGCCCGGCGAGCCCGACCCTGGCCCCTTCGCATCCCGCCCACCCAAGGAATCGCACGAGAAGGGCACGGTTTTTCGGCCAGCCTGGTACGCCGAGGCAGAGCTGCAACCGACCAGTCGCCTGCGGGTCGTCCCCGGTGTGCGCGTCGACTACGCGCGCGACACGGGCCATGCGGACTTCGCGCCGCGCATCGTCGCCCGTTACGACCTGATCAAGGGCAGCGATCCGGATCACCCGGACGCGGTGTCGCAGCGCACTACCCTGAAGGGTGGTGTGGGCGTGTTCTATCAGCCGCCCCAGTTCCAAGAAACGAACCCGGTGTTCGGTACTCCGGGGCTCAGCTCGAACCGCGCGATCCATTACTCACTGGGCGTCGAGCGAGACATCACGCGCCAAGTCGACATCAGCCTCGAGGGCTTTTACAAAGACCTCACCAATCAGGTTTCGCGCACGCCCAACGAGACCGGCACGTACACCTACGGCAACCAGGGCTTGGGCTCGGTGATCGGCCTGGAAATGCTGCTCAAGTACAAACCGAGCAAGCGCTTCTTCGGCTGGGTGGCGTACACCCTTTCGCGCAGCGTGCGCCGAGATAGCCCGAGCAGTCCGGAATATTTGTTTCAGTACGATCAGACGCACAACTTGATCATGCTCGGGAGCTATCGCCTCGGGCGCGGCTGGGAGTTCGGCGGCCGTTTCCGGATTGTCTCGGGAAGTCTCGACACGCCAGTGCTGTCTCCACCCGCCTTGGCTGCGCTCTACGCCGCGGACGCCGGCGCTTACAGCCCGCTTCAAAGCAAGCCCTACAGCACTCGCTTGCCGGTTTTCCACCAATTGGATCTGCGCATCGACAAGCGCTGGCAGTTCCGCACGTGGCGCTTCTCCGCATATCTCGACATTCAGAACGTGTACAACAACGCTGCCGTGGAGGGGCTGGCCTACAACTACAACTACAGTCGGCAGTCCTATCAAACGGGCATTCCGATCATCCCCAGCCTGGGCATGAGAGGTGAGTTCTGATGCGCATCTCGATAGCGGGCGGCTTGCTCCACGGGCTCGGCGTTTTTTCGCTGTTCTTGCTCGGTTGCGGTCCATCCTTCGATCCGCCGAGCGAGCTCCACTCGTTGCGCGTGATGGCCGTGCAGAAGGACGTGCCCTACGCCCAGCCGGGCGAGACCGTGAACCTACAGATGCTTTGGCAAGATGCGTCGCCCCTGGCGGGGGCGGATCGACCCATCCAGATCTCTTGGTCTCCGCCGTGCTTCGATCCCCCGGGCGATTTGTACTACGCGTGCTTCAGCGAGCCGGGCTTGTTTGGTGGAATGATCAAGCAAGGCTCCGACAACACTTCCTTCGTGGTGCCGGCGGACATCATCAGCCGGCGTCCTCAGCCTGCGGACGGTTCGAAGAACCCCGCGTACGGTCTCACTTACGTATTTTTCGCGGCCTGCGCGGGTCAACTCACGCCGGCCCCGTCGACGGATGACGGCACCGCGTTTCCGATCGGCTGCCAGGGTGCCGATGGCAAGCTACTGGGCGCGGACGACTTCGTTGCCGGATACACCTCGATCTACTCGTTCGAGGGCTTTTCCAACCACAATCCGGTGATCGCAGGCTTCCAATTTCGCGGCAAAGCCGTGACCGAAGCGCAGCGCTGCATCGGCGATCAATGTTTAGCGTCGGACGGCTCCGACCCAGCCGTCGACATCGATTGTGACGATCCAGAACAGAGCCCCCTGTGCGTGCCAACCTGCGCCGACGACGGTGACAGCAGCTGCACGGGCTACGCGTTGGGTCCCACGATCGACAAGAACGATCCCAACAACCAAGACCAGGATGATGTCTCTGCGCAGCTGCTCGGTCGCGACGTCGGCGAGCAGATGTGGATCAACTACTACACGGACGCGGGCGGCTTCAAATCCCCCGTGCGTTTGCTGAACGACGCCACCAACGGCTGGAACGACGACAACGGGACGGAATTTTACGCGCCGAGTAAGCCGGGCCTAGCGCGCGTCTGGGCAGTAGCGCACGACAACCGCGGCGGCACCGCCTGGTCTGGAATCACGCTCAAGGTCCAGTAGCCTTGAGCTAGTCGCGGCGCTCGCCCGTGCTCGCCTGCGCCATCACGATTTTGTTGCCGTACTTGGGGGGCGGCGCGATGAGCCGCGGCAAACCACGCGGTTGCTTCAGGGGCGTGACACGCGTCTCGATGTCGGGCTGTGGCGCGGGCTTGGATGCACTCAGCGCGCTCTGCCCGCAACCCAGCAGCAGCGCCGCTGCGCTGAGGCAAAGTGCGAGGGCCGAAACGACGCGCATCACCCTTTTCAAGGTAGCAGCGCGCCGATCGCCAGCAACGCGCGGTCGGCGCGTGCCCGGGCACGCGTTTCGAGCGCGTGCGCGAAATTGCCACGCACGCGCCCGACGCGCGGAACTGTTACGGAATCAGTGACGCCCCGACGCCGTAGAGAGCTCCTGCGCCGTCACTGAACGAGCGCAGTGGAAATGCCAAAGCTATAATCTCCACCCCAAGAAGTCGGGCTGAGCACCGTCGAGGTTTGCGTCGCGAGCTGATAGCGGACGACGGCGCCCACCGAGCCCGTCACTTTCACGCCCAGCAGGTCCGTCCCGTCGTAGCTCACGCCCTCTGGCACATTGGCCAGTTCGGCGCCCAGCGTACCGTTGGACAAGTCGAGCTTGGTCCAGTGCGTGACGGAAGTCGCATCCTGCGATTCGATCAGTGCTTCCGAGCCGACGGTCTTGATCATGCTCGACAAATAGTCCGCGCCCGCGGCGACGTACGCGACAGTGGTCGCGCCATCCTCCGTCAGATCCACGACCTCTACGCCGCGGTGTACCTTTTTGGCGCCTTCGTAGCAGCCGTCGGCGAGCAAGTAGAGCGCGGTGCCGTCGTTGTTGACCGAGAGCGAACGCGGATTCACGAGTTCGAGCTCGATTGCTTTACCCTCCGCGCTACCGTTCAGATCCACGACTTCGTCGGTCTTGCTGTCGATGCCCACGATCAGGGCCGGGTTCTTGGAGCAAGGCAAGTGGTAGTCGGCGTCGTATGACCCGAGATCGATGCGCTGGAGCAAGAAGTACACGAGCTTGCTGTTTGGATCGTACACGCCCTCGGCGATTTCGGCACTGTGGTCGCTGTCGCCCGGCGCATTGTACTCGTTCAGGTCGATGCGATGGCTGACCGTATTCGTGGTCAGATCCAGCACCACGATCAGGCTTTGGTTGTACAGTGGAACGTAGGCTTTGGTTCCAGTGGGAACGTGGTTGGTGCCAAGATCCTCGAGATCGAAGGTCTTGTCGATCTTCCCGCCATCGAGCAGGTGAACCTTGTCATTGGTGCGCTCCACGGCGAAGCCGAGGCCGGCGCTGCTGACCGGTGAAACGTCGCCGTCAGCGTACGTCGTGGTATCGCCCAGCGCGCCCGAGGCCAGCGTGACGCTGACGATCTCGCCCGCGGTCGCGTAGTCCTTGGCGCCGACGAGCAGATGGGAGGGTGGCGAAGCGGCCGAGCCCACCACGATGACGCCTTGGGGATTGAGCGAAGGCGGGAAAACGAACGGAGGTTCGCCGCCCACGCCGCCTTCACCACCCACGCCGCCTTCACCACCCACGCCGCCTTCACCGGCTGCGCTGTTCGAACCCGCGTCCCCGCCCGAGGTTGCGTTGCCGGAGCCGGCGTGGTCGCCGGTATCGCCGGCCTCACCCGCGTCGCCATCGCCGATGGTGATGATCTTCGTGTCAGTGCAGGCCGCGGACGACAGCACGCCGCCGCCCAAGAGAAGTCCCAACATCAATAAGTGCCGCTTTGCCAATGTCATGCCTCCGGTTACGCGACGACGAGGGCAGGAAAATGAAACGGCACGGGCCAATCGTGGCCCTGCGTCGTCTCGCTTCCGCACCCCGCGGAATCGCAAGTCGAACCGACCCACCAGAAATTGATGGGTTCGGGCGTGAGCACGGCAGGTCTCCTGGCTTCCGGATCGTCCTCGGTCCGACCCTTCCCAGGCTCTTCGCCCAGTGGATTTGTCGGACTTTGTCCCCGGTTACAGTGGCGGGGGCCGCGCCGGTGCTGCACCGGCTTCCCTGTGGGGCTTTTCGACCGATTTCGGCAGAAAGGCCGCGTTAGACCGCGTTCACGGGCCGGTCGAGTGACCGAGCCAGGTGGGCGTGTACCATGGCCCCTGAGCCTGGGTCCAGAGTCGCTTCGGTCCCAGTTAAGAACATAGCCGATTGCAGTGTACTGCTAAATCGAGGACGCTACCCGCTCGCCGAAGCGCCGCTCTGAATGGCTCAATCCCCCAAAAATGTCCCTCCGTTAGGGCACGGAACCGTCGTCAACGATCGTTACGAGATCCGGCAAAGCCTCGGCAAGGGCGGCATGGGTGAGGTGTTCCTCGCGTACGACCGAAGCACTCAGCAGCCCGGAGCGTTGAAGGTGGTGCGTGAAGAGTCGCGCATGCCGGGTGACGACGAGGCGCTGCGCCAAGAGCTCTTGCTCGCGCGCTCGGTGAGTCACCCCAACGTCTGTCGCGTGCACGATCTCGCTCCCAGCCCTTGGGGACCGATCCTGGTGATGGAGCACATCGCCGGCCAAACGCTGCATACGCACATCCGGCGTCGCAAGGCGCAAGGCGGCTACACGGCGGACGAGTTTCGTAAGATCGCCAGCGAAGTGGCAGCGGGCTTGGCGGCCATCCACGCGCAGGGCTTGGTGCACGGCGATCTCAAGCCCGGCAACGTGATGGTCACCGGTGACCGCGCGATCATCCTGGATTTCGGTTTCGCACAGGAGCGCGCTCGGCTCAGCGCGCGTCGCCCCGGTGCTCCGCCGGATGGCGGTACGCCGAACTACATGGCCCCCGAACGCCTTCGCTCCGGTGGCGCGAGCCCCGAAGACGACATGTACGCGCTCGGCCTCACGCTCTGGGAGATGTGGACGTGTCGCGTGCCCGAACCCGGTTATCGCCCGCGCGCCAAACCGATGCGTTCGCAGATCATGTTCGACGTGCCCTCGGGCCTCTCGGTCGACGAGATCAAGCAAATCTTCCGTTGCTTGGCCGAAGATTCTGCGCTCCGCCCGACGGCGCGCCACCTGCGCTTCTTCAATCCGAGCTCGCTCACCACTAGCCAAGTGCAGATCCCGCGCGAGCGGATCGCGCCCGGGGCGCCGCCAGGCCGCGCCGCGAGCGAAGCTTTCGCGCCTTCTTCGCAGGCCTTGTTGGTGACCTACTGCACCAACGCGCCGGAGGCGGCCGGCACCTTGTTCGTGCTCGACAAGCCGATCATCACCATTGGTCGCCGCAGCGGCCAGGACATCGTGATGCCCGAGGCCACCGTCTCCGGCTCGCACGCGGTCGTGCGTTGGAACGCCGGCTCCTGGACGATCGAAGATACCGGCAGCACCAACGGCACGTACGCGGACCACAGCTACGAGCGCAAGAAGACGATCGCACTGTTACACGGCGCAGAAGTTCAGCTCGGTGAATCGCGCGTCAAGCTGGTCAGCTTTCAAGAGCACTCGCCCCCGCACGAACGCGCCCGGGCGTACCTCGCGCGGCGCGACGGCTTGACCGGCCTGCTGCAACGCGATCACCTGATCAAAGCACTGGATGAAGAGCGCTCGTTCGCGGAGTGGGCGGCGGTGCCCTTGTCCGTCGCGCGCTATCACATTCGTGGGCCCAATCGTCACGTCAGTGAGCGCCCGACCATTGGCGAGATGCTCGCGTTGCGGCGCGCTGCCCAGCGCGTGGTCGAGCTCACGGAGATGTTGTTGCTCAGCATCGTGCCCATTACCGGCGGCCGCATTGGTCCGCTCAAGTTTGCGCTGATCATGGCCGGTCCCAATCCGGACGAAGCGCGCAACGTCGTCGAACAAGTCGTCTCACAGGTGCAAGGGCTGATGCCCGAAGCGCTCGATCTCGCCGCCACCTTGGTCAAGGTCGAGCCTGGCCACCAAGTGCAGGCGTTGCTCGATGATTGAGCGAGCCATTTAGCGGACTTGGCGGAGCTCGGCTCGGCATGGCAGGACCCCCTTCACGCTCGACGTTTCCATCCGGCTCGGGTGACCCCTCCTCGCGACGCTTGGGGGTGGGTTCCGGTGGTCGCGATCGTCCGCTGCGCGCACAAATCGTGGTGGCGCTGGTGGCGGTCTGCATTTTGATCGCGGTGCCGCTCTACTTGCTGCGCCGTCCGGGCGGGAAGTCGGCCACCGTGGCCAGTGCGAGCGCTAGCGCCGCCCTCGATGCCGGTAAAGCCCCCGCCGCCCCGGGTTCGGGGGGCGCGCAGGTCACCCCACTCGAAAGCGGAAAGCCGCCCGAGCGTTTGCGCGTCGCCCCGGTGCAGCACGTGCGTTGCGGGGCGAGCGCCAACGGCGGACACGAAGGCAACGTTTGCGACAGTGTGCCGTTCTTCGAAGAAGCGCTGAGCAAAGCGGTGCGTGAAAATCCCGACTGTGCTCCGAAGGCCAACGAGCAGGGCACGGTCAACTACGTGCTCACCGTGGACTTCAAACGCAAAGCGTTGCACCTGTTCCCGGGAGCGAGCGGCCAATGGCGCGGCAAGCAAGCGCGCCGCTCCGTCAACTGCGTCAAGCGCGCGTTCGTGTCGCCAGACTGGAGCAACACGCAGCATCAATATCGTTTTTATACGATCGCGGTGTTGGCCACTTACCTGCCGGCGAACGCAGCACCGGGCACGCCCGCGGCACCCGGTACGCCTGCCACTGCCCCCCGGAATCCGCTCGCCACGCCCAATTTCGAGTAGGCGCTTGGGATTTCTCCCGGCAAAATCGAGCGTCCAGCTCGACTCTTTGGCGTGTGCTACACTGGGCTCCGATGAGCGCGGTCCGCTTACCCTTGCTGTGTGCGTTCGCGGGTGGTTGCCTGAGCAGTGCCGTTCTGTTCGGTATCTGGCGGGCGGACGGCGGAGCCGCTGCGTCTGCGCAGCAGCCACGCGCGCACCAGACCGAGCTCGTCAGCGCTTCGCTCGTTGCCCCCAAAGCCGACCCCCGAGCTGAAGCGGCCGATGACCGCGCGTCGCTCGCCGCGCAGCGTGAGCCCGCGCCGAGCGAGAGCGCCGAGCGCAGAGCCGACGCGCTGCCGGCCAGCGACGCGGTGGATCCGAGTACGATGCCGACGCCGGGGAGCAGCGCCGTTTCTGACGTCTTGACGGATCTGGAGGCGGCCTATCGCCAGCGACTAATCGCCGCTGCCCGTGCCGAGGCCGAAGCCGCGCCGCCACCCGCGGCCGTGAACCCCACGCCGGCCCCCGCGGAGCCACCGCGCGAGGTGGCTGCTCAAGCGGTCGCGCCCGCAGCCGCGGTTGCTCCGGTCAGCGCGCCGGTCGTGCCCGCGCCCGCTGACCTACCGCCGCCGCCGAGCGCGCCGCCCGTCAGCCCGCCCGTGCTCGTGGCTCAAAATGATCTGCGCCCGCCGGACAATATCCACGTCGGCGACATCAATCAGAACACGTACAACATCACCAACGTGCGCCAGGGCGACGTGTACGTCACGCAGCAGCTCGCGATGCTTCAGTACCTGCAGCTCTTGGGCGCCTCCAACGCTGGCCTCGCTCAGCCGACGCATGCCGCCCGCGGGCTTTCGCAGCGGCAGGCGCCTCAGTTCAAACAATTCCCGAGCACGCTGACCAATCTCGACAATCCCTGGGGCTTCAACTTCGCCCCGCCCCATTTGGTCCATTGAGCTCGGGCCGTTGCGCGGCACGTCTAGAGCTCGAGTTCGCCGCGGAAGTGGACGCTCGAAACAGCGTCGCCCAGCACCTTGCGGCGCTCGCTCGACGGCGTGCGCTGGCGTAACTCAGCCAGCTTCTCCACGAACTCCGCCATCTTTGCCGCGCTGAGCAAGCGCTCGAGCTCTTCACGCAAGCGGCGGCCAAGGGCGGGGGCTTGGCCCGCGGTGCTGATCGCGATGGTGAGTAAGCCGGCGCGTGCTTGAGCCATGTGCGCGAAGCTGTTGTGCTCGGGTTGATCGACCGCGCAAAAGAAGACGCGCTCGATTTCGGCGATGCTGGCCATGCGCGCGGCGAGCGCCGGATTTTCGTCCACCAGCACGGCGAGCCACTTGCCGCTCAAGTCGCTGTCGACGAACTCGCGCTCGTACAGCGCGATTTTGCCTGCGGCGGCGAACGCACGAATGGCTTCGTTCGGCGCCTGACTGACGACGGTCGGCCGCGCGTGCACGTCGAGCAAGGCTTGGGTGCGGGCAACGAGTTCGGCGCTCGAGCCAACGACCAAGCAAGCGCGGCCCTTCAGCAAGAGCGCGATCGGGAAAACGGGGTCTGTCATTGACTGGCCTTCGAGTGAACGATGATGGGCGGTTGAGCGGCGGTGGTGAACTTCTGCTGGCGTTCGGCGTCGCCGATCCGCTGCAAGAACAGACCGGTGAAGGTACTGAACAATGCGTCACCTGGCGCAGCGGTGCCAGTCGCGCTGGGCCGCATCACCCAGCGCTTGATCTTGAGCAGCACCTCGGCGCTCACGGGATTGACCTGAATTCTGCCTGCGGCCAAGAGCGGCGCTCCGACCGGGATTTGCGTGGCATCTCCCGCGAGCAAGTGCCGCACCTCGGTGCAGCGGCGGATGACGCCCTCGGTGGTCGTGGTCCAGCTCTGGCGGGTCGACCCGGGGCGCATGACCTCCACGAGGTAGGCTTCCTCCCAGACGTGCCAGGTCACTTTGCAAGTTTGGGCGGTCGTCGAGAGCGGTTTGGGCGAACCCGCGCGGTATACGGCGGCCGTCAGCACGATGGTCGTCGGCAACCCACGGCTGAGCTTGCTCTGCAGGTTCGCGTCTACGATGTCGCGAAACAGTAGGTCCAAATACAAGAGCCCGGTATCGGCGTCCCACTCGAAGTGCGCCTCGCGAGTCACGCTCTCTTCGCTCGCTTCTTGTGCATACGCGGGGCGGATCGAAAACGTGCAGACCAGCGCAATGGCCAGGCCGAGCAGCGCTGCCAGCCTCCAGTGTGCCGAGCCTTGCTCGAGCCCCTTATTGACCACCAGCGGGCCCCTTGCCGCGAACGGGGATGAAGCCGAGCACGTTCGAGAAGGCGAACACGAACCCGCCCGCGCTCGTATCCATCCGGAACCCGAAATTGCCCGTCAAATCTACGGGAACCTGCGAGAGCCCCGAATAGCCGACGGGGGGGCTCGTGATATCCCGGGTGCCGGCGACGCCGTAGATCCCCATGCTGGCGAAGAAATCGATGCCGTAGATCGAGCGGTGTCCGCGAAACAACGGAACGCGATACTCACCCGCGAGTTTGAACGCGTACTTCCCGTAGCGAACCTCGACGATATCCGTGCCCAGGAAATTGGGCGCGGGTCGGCGGTCGAAGTTCACGCCCAGGATGCGTGAGGGCAGAAAATCACTGAAATCTCCCACGCAGTACTGCTCGAAGAACGGAGCGTTGCCCGAGATCGCGCCCGCGAACATTTCCAGGCGGAACACGTGCTCGTTCCACGGCAGCCGCCACCAATGGGAGGCGGCGACTTCTGCGCGTTGATAGTCGTAGTCGGAACCGAGGGGCAGCAGGCCGACCTCGGCCGTGACCGTGGCGTGCCAGCCGCGCGTGGGCAAGAACGGGTGATCGCGCGTGTCGTGTTCGAGCGACGCGCGGAGCGTGGACAGCACGCTGCGACCACGGATGATGTCGAAGTCGATCGGCTCGGTGCGGAAACCGCGCAAGTGCGAAGCCTCCAGCGGGTAGCTCGAGTCCAAGGTTTCGAGCCGATAATTCAGCCAAATTTGTGTAGAAATCGACAAATCGCGGCCGACCCCGAGGGAGCCGCCGAAGCGCTTGTAGTTGACGACGGCCGATTGCGAGGGGCTGGTTTCGGTGGGGGCGTCCTTCAGCACGTGCACGTTGCCGAAATAGTCCCGCGCGTCGTTGTACAGCAGTGTGCCGCTCGTCATCCACGAGCTGCCGAGGAACGCTGGGTCCAAAAAGCGAACCCGCAGCGCGAGCTGATCTTCGGCCACCGCCACGGCCGAACCGAGCGTGATGCCCGTGCCGAGCAAGTTGGTTTCGGCGACGTCGAGCGCGGCGTAGGCGGTGAGCGGGCGCTTGTTGCCGTGAGTGTCGGCATCCGCCGAGATCCCCATACGCACGTCGTTGAGCACGATCGTGTTGCGCTCGACGACGTCAATCACGAGTACGACGAGGCCGCGCGTCGAGCCTTTGCGTAGCGAGAACTGCACGTCGCGAAAGAACCCCGTGCCGAGCAAGCGATAGCGCGAGAGCTCGACTTCGGGATCGTCGACGTCGAACACGTCCCCGCGCTTGAACGGCACGTAGCGCAGCACCACTTGCGCGCGTGTGCGCCGGTTGCCGCGCACTTCCAAACCCTCGAGGGTGTAGCGCACTGCCTGCGTGACGAAGCCGGCGCGTGGCCCCGGATCTTGGCCGGGGCAGGGACAGGATTTTCCTGCGTCAATCGTCTGGGGTTCGGGCGTGCCCGCTGGGGCGCTCGCGGATGCCGACGGGGCTGGCGCGTCCCTCGGGCCGGCGGAGCCCCAGGTGTCGGTCGCAGCCGGGCTCTTCGGTTCGGCGGGCGCCGGAGCTTCCACCACCGCGACGGGCGGCGCCTCGCTCTGCGCGTGGGCGGGCAAGGCACTGCCCAGCGCACAAATTCCGGCTAGGGCGGTGACCGTGACACGAGCGAGCGCACGTCTCACCCGGTGTGAGACGCGACGAGACGCACTTCGATTCAATGGAGAACGCCGCCCGCGCTGCATTCCCGGAGCACCTTCAGCCCGTCCGCCGAATATCCGACGGAATACGCTCGTAAGTCTCGCACAGACTCCCCATTCGGTCGGCCACCGCTAGGTCGAGTTCGTTCGGTAGCGCGCGGTACTCCCAGTTGCCCGCCGCGGTGCCGGGCACGTTCATGCGCGCCTCGGCGCCTTGGCCCAGCAAATCTTGCAGGGGGAAGATCGCGGTGTTGGCGATGGACATCAGCGCGACGCGGATCAGGTCCCAGTGCGCTTCACGGCCGTCACTCCCCGCGTAGGCCAGCGCGCGCTCGCGCTCCGCGCGCAGTGCGCCTTGATCCTGCTCGGTGCGTGCGCGTTCGTGCCCCGCGAGCCAGCCCACGATCGTGTCGTTGTCGTGCGTGCCGGTATACACCACCGTTTGCCTGGGGAACCGGTGGGGCTGGTAATCGCGCGAGTTCGGATCGGCGAACGCGAATTCGAGCACGCGCATGCCCGGCATCTCGAAGCGATCGCGAAGCGCGCCCACTTCCGGCGTGATCAGCCCGAGGTCTTCGGCGATGAATGGCAGCTGCCCGAGTGTGCTCCGCACCTTCTCGAAAAAATCCTCGCCCGGTACGCCGACGAAGCGGCCTTCGCGGGCACTCGGCGAGTGCACTGGGATCTCCCAGTAGCGATGAAAGGCGATGAAGTGATCCAAGCGGAGGGCGTCGAAGCGCTCGAGCGTGGACTTGAAACGGGCCAGCCACCAGGCGTAACCCGTCTCGCGCAGCACGTTCCAGTCGTAGAGCGGGTTGCCCCACCGCTGCCCGTCCGCGCTGAAGTAGTCCGGGGGCACACCGGCAACGACGCGCTGCTGACCGTGTTCATCGAGCTGGAAGATGGCTTGATGCGCCCAGACATCCGAGCCGTCGTGAGCGACGAACATGGGCACGTCACCGAGCAGCTTCACCCCCCGGGAGTTCGCGTACTCTCGCAGCTTCGACCATTGGCGGGTGAACTCGAACTGCAGGAACTCGTGATACTGCACCTCGGCCTGCAGCTCGCGCCGGGCCTGCTCGAGCGCGCTCGCGTCACGGCGCTTGAGTTCGCTCGGCCAGGTCGTCCACGACTCGCCACCGCGTACGGATTTGAGCGCGCGAAATAGCGCGTAGTCGGGCAACCAATGGCGCTGTTGTTCCACAAAGCGCCCGAGCTCCGCGCGTTCGCCGTCAGAGAGGCGCGCCTGAAAGCGGGCGAAGGCGCGCCGCAGCCGGCGTTCACGGTAGCGCGCGGCCGCGGGATACCGAGCGTGGCGTGCGCTGGCGAAGGCGCGCGGATCGACGACTTCGTTCGGTTCCAGAAGCCCGCGCTCGACCAACGCCTCGAGGCTGATCAACAGCGGGCTGCCCGCGAAAGCGGAGGGGCTGTCGTACGGCGAGCCGCCACCGCCGAGCGGACCGACCGGCAGCATCTGCCAGTAACGCTGCCCCGCGCGGGCCAAAAAATTCACGAACCGATAGGCTTCGGGACCCAGATCACCGACGCCATGCGGACCTGGCAAGGAAGTGGGGTGAAGCAGGATCCCACTACAACGTTCCGAAAAAGCGTTCATGCTGGTGACTTTCGAGGGCTTAGGCAGCTCCGGCGTCGCCGTCGGGCGGGCGGAGCAAGGACAGCACGATCGAGCCGGCGAGTAGCGTCACGATCACCGCCAGCGAGACCAAGCTGGGGATGGGCAGGTAATGGACAATCGCCATTTTTACGCCGATGAAGATCAAGATTAGGGCCAGCCCCATGCCAAGGTGGTGGAAGCGATTCATCATGCCAGCGAGTACGAAATACAACGCTCGCAGGCCCAGGATAGCCATGATGTTCGAGGTGTATACGACGAACACGTCCCGCGAGACGGCCAGCACGGCCGGCACCGAATCGACGGCGAACAAAAGGTCGGTGACTTCGATCACGACCAACACCAGAAACAGTGGCGTAGCGTGGCGCACTCCGTCTTTGACGATCGTGAAGTGATCGCCGTTGTATTCTTCGGTCGTGCGCAGGAAGCGCCGGGCCAGCTTGAGCGCGACGTTGTCTTCCGGATTCACCGCGGCTTCCTCTTTGCGGATGGCCAGCCTCACCCCGGTGTAGATCAAGAACGCGCCGAAGCCGTACGTCAGCCAATGGAAGCGATGAAGCAACGCGGCGCCCGCGAAGATGAAGATGGCGCGCATGCCCATCGCGCCCGCCACACCCCAAGCCAGCACTCGGTGCTGACGTGAGTCCGACAGCTTGAAGTAGCTGAAGATGATCAAGAACACGAACAGGTTGTCGACCGACAGCGACTCTTCGACCAGGTACGCGACGAGGTAACTGGCGGCCAGATCTCGCCCGAGGCGCCACCAGACGAAGCCGCCAAACAGCAGGCCGGCTCCAATGTTGAATAGGCTGCGCACGACCGCCTCGCGAAACGACATGTGCCGCCCGCGCTTGCCGAGGAGCGCGATGTCGATAGCCATCACGCCGATTACGACGGCGGCAAACACGGCCCATTCGAACGGGCGTGCGCTCGTGTGCATCTTCGCTTTGCTATCATGATGGGCCCCCACATGCTAGAAGCAGGAACGCGCATGGCAGCCCGTTTTAGTCGAGAAATTCGTACTATTTGTCTGTTCTCGGGCTTGGTTTTGGCCCTCGCTTGTCGGAAGACGCCAGAACCCAGCGGAGCCGGTTCGAGCGAGAGCTCGCAAGCGCCTTCACCCGCGAGCCAGAGCCCCGGGCCGGGTTCGCATGCGGCGGCTGAAAGCTCGGCTTCGCCGCCCGTCGATATCACCTGGGTCGATCCCCCCGGTCTGCGCCGCGTCCCACCGAAGAACCCCATGCGCAAGGCCAGCTATGAAGTCCCGCGTGCCGATGGCGACGCCGAAGATGGCGAGCTGGCCGTGTTTTATTTCGGGCCAGGTCAGGGCGGGTCAATCGACGCCAACGTCGATCGTTGGGTCAAGCAGTTCTCCGGCATCTCCGCGAACGACGTGAAGCGAGCCGATCGCGAAGCCAACGGTCTCCGCCAGCACACCGTCGAAATCCAACACGGCACCTTCGATGCCGGGCAAATGATGGCAGCGGGCAGCAACAAGGGGCCGAAGCCGGACTACGCGCTCGAAGGCGCGATCGTCGAAGCGCCGAGCGGCGCCTATTTCTTCAAAATGACGGGGCCCGCGCGCACCGTCGCAGCGGCTCGCGCTCCATTCCTGCAACTGCTCGATAGCGTCCGCAGCGGTAAGTGAATGGCCCCGAGCGGCCCCCGGGCACTCCGCCTGCGTGCGAAAATATCCTCGCGAGCGTTCAAAAGAGCGCGTTGAGGCAGCACCGGCCGCCCCACCGGCTTGACCGGAGGCGGCGGCTCGGACAACTGTCCTGGCCCATGCGTACTTTTGAGCTGACCTCGATTTCCCTGCTCGTCACTGCTTGCTTGAGTGCCTGTACGACTCAGCCCGCGCCCGCGTTTGCCTCGGCAGCGAACGAATCGGGCTACGCGGAGCGCTATCCTACGGCGCTCCTCGGTGCTCGCACCGAATTTGCCGCGGACGAGACGCGCGCGCGCGAAATCTTCGCCGAATTTCCCAAATACCCGGCCGCGCTTTCGAACCCGGACGGCGAGCAGGTGTCGGCGGTGGTGAGCCGCGCTGACGCTGCTGGGAAGAGCGGCGCCTACGCGCGGCAAATGGAGGAGCAAGGCCACGTCTCCCGTTTCTTCAGCGAGGAGAAGGAGGGTCTGAACCAGAAGGTCGGCGGCGCAGCGCAATACGCAGCCAAGCAAAAGGAGTGCACGGTCGACGTCTCGAGCCCTGCCGTCGGTGCGCTCGACCGCGGCGTCGACAAGGCGATGGAGGATCGGCTACGCGACCACGACGAGGCCCAGCGTTACATCGAGGATCACCAAGATGCGCTCGGTAAAGCCAACCTGGAAAAACTGCAGAAGCAGGCGGACGACATCTCGCTCGCCAGCTACCTCGTACACGTGCGCGTGAAGCAGCTCAAAGTCGAGCTCACGCAGATGATCGCCGAATCTTCCGACGTCAAAAACACGCTCGAGCGGAGTGACAAGGAAGCCCAAGCCGTGCTCGCGGATCCGGGCGCATCCAAGCAGGCCAAGACCACCGCTGAAAAGCGCGCGAACGCTGCCAAGAAGGCCAGCACCGGGCTCGACATCGAGGTCGAACAAGCCAAGCGCGCGGCACAAGAGATGGACGCCCGCAGCGAGAAACTCGACAAAGACTACGGCGCCGCCCTCGACGCGCTGCAAAAAGCACTCAAGGAACTGCAGTAGGATTCGGAAATCGTGCGGGCACCCGTCAACTCGGGACAGCTTCTGGCGAGAGTGGGCGCTCGCGATCCAGCATCGCAGCTCGTAGCGCGTCGTGCATCCCGCGTTGACGGCTCTCAGATTCGGATCGCCAATGTTCTGGATTCGGGGGGCTCTGCGATCGAAATTCAGCCCGCTTGGAGGGGGGCAGGGGCCATCGGCGAGCTTGGCAAAATTCAACGATGCGCCACGACGAGCAATGCGAACCCTTCGTTCTCCTTCGTTTGGCGTCTTGCGGTGAGTCCCTTCCGGGGAGCGCTCTGGCCGTCCTCAGCCGTAGTGACTCTTTGCCACGCTGGCGCGGGGTCCGGTGCTCTTCCTTTGCCTGAGTTGGCCTGAGAAGTGCTAAGCAAACAAAACTCAGATGGCACAAGCATTCGCTCTGATTTTAGCCGGTGGTAGTGGGACTCGATTTTGGCCGGCCTCACGCACCAGTCGGCCAAAACAAGTATTGGCGATCGGTCCTGGCGCCAAAGACCCGCTGATCGCCCGCACCGCTCGCCGGATCGAAGAGCTGATCCCGGCGGAGCGCGCGATCATCGCCACCGGCAGCTCGCTGGTCGGCGTGACGCGTGAAGCTTTGCCTTGGTTCCCCGAGAGTTCGTTCTTGGCCGAGCCCGTCGCTCGAAACACCGCGGCGTGCATCGGTTGGGCGAGCGCGATCATCGCGCGCCGCGATCCGGAAGCGCTGATCGCCGCGCTCCCCAGCGATCAGTTGATGGACGACGAGGCGGGGTTCCGCGCGGCCGTCGCGCAGGCCTTCGAAATCGCCAAGGGCGGCACGATTGTCACCATGGGCATCAAGCCGAACCGCCCCGAGACCGGCTACGGTTACATCGAGGTCGGTAGCGAGCTCAGCCCGGGCGTGCGCCGCGTTCAGCGCTTCGTCGAGAAGCCCACGCGCGACGTCGCCGAGGGCTACGTGTCCAGCGGCAACTATCTGTGGAACGCGGGCATGTTCTTCTTCCGCGCGCAGACCATGCTGGATGCGATCCGGGAGCACATGCCGAAGCTGCATGAAGGCATCCAACGCATCGAGCTGGCCGCCAAGCGCGGCGCGGAAGCCGAGCGCGCCGAAACGGTGGCCGTGTTCGAGGCGCTGGAGTCAATCAGCATCGATTACGGGATCATGGAAAAGGTCCGTGAACTGGCCGTCATTCCCGCGGATGTGGGCTGGAGCGATTTGGGCAGCTGGCACACGGTCTGGGAACTCGGCCAGAAGGATGCCGCGGGCAACGTCGCGAACGATGCCGCGGTGTTGGTCGACGCGCAGAACAATTTGATCGAAAATTTGCGGACGGTGCCAGGTGGCAAACGCGTGATCGCATTGGTCGGCGTGCACGACCTCTGCGTCGTGGATACGGACGATGCGCTGCTGATCATCCCGCGCGAACGTTGCCAGGACGTGCGTGAAATCGTGGCTGCGCTCAAGGGCCGAGGTGATCCCGTTTGAGCCGCATTGCCGAAGCTGGTCGCGTTCGCTTGTGTGCGCTCGCTCTGATCGTCGGCGGCTGCGGCAAGTTCCAACAAGCACGTGAGTGCGGCACCTTCGTCAAAACGGTGAACGCATGGCTCGCCAGCTCGGCCGCTCAGAATGCGGCCGATGCCGGAACGTCGAGTGACCCCAAGCAGATCGCGGAACAGGCTCGGCAAACCGCGCAGCACTATACCGACTTGTCTCAGCGGCTAGCCGCTCTGCATGTACAGGGTGAGGACCTCGCGCCACGGGTCAAGCGCTACGAGCAGATTGCCGACAGCGCGGCCCTGGCTTTGCGCGAGGTCGCACAAGCGTTGGACGTGGGGGATCTAGAGAAAGCTCGGAAAAAACGGGTCGATTTCGACACCATTGCCCAGCTCGAGGCGCCCTTGGTCAAAGAGATCAACGGCGTCTGTCGCTGACCGGACGCGAAAAAGAGGCTACTTGCGCTTGCGCGGAGTGGCGCTCCGCGCCTTGGGGCGCGCCGATGGCCGCTCGGAACGCGGCGCGTTGCGCGCAGAAGATGGACCACGCGTCGAGGCGGGGATTGCATCACCAGCCAGGCCCTGCAAGCGCTTCAATTCATCCCGCAAGCGCGCCGCTGTCTCGAACTGCAGATTCTCTGCTGCGGCGAACATCTCTTGCCGCACGGCTTCGATCTTCTCGAGCACTTCGAATTCGCTCGGCTCTTTCGTACTACCGTCGGGTCGCTCGCGTGCGCCGCTCTTCGGGACCGCGTAGTAGTCGGTGGTCCCGCTGGCGGGGTTCATGTCGAAGATCGCGCGCTTGATGGTCGCGGGGGTGATCCCATGCTCGGTGTTGTACGCGATTTGAATCGCGCGCCGGCGGTAGGTCTCGCTGATCGCGAACTTCATCGCGTCCGTCTCGCGATCCGCGTACATCAAGACCTGGCCGCGGGCATTGCGTGCGGCGCGGCCGATGGTCTGAATCAAGGAGCGGGTGCTGCGCAAAAATCCTTCTTTGTCGGCGTCTAAGATCGCCACCAGGCTGACCTCGGGCAGATCCAAGCCTTCGCGCAGGAGATTGATGCCGACCAACACGTCGAACTCACCCGCCCGCAAATCCCGAAGAATTTCGATGCGTTCCATGGTGTCGACGTCGGAGTGCAAGTAGCGCACGCGGACGCCGAGCTCCGCGTAGTATTCGGTGAGATCTTCGGCCATGCGCTTGGTCAAGGTCGTCACCAGCACGCGCTCGCCCAGCCCGACACGGATGCGGATCTCACCCAGCAGATCGTCGACCTGACCAGTGACCGGGCGCACGATGATTTCGGGATCGATCAGACCCGTGGGACGGATCACCTGCTGGACAATCACGCCTTCGGAGCGCTCGAGCTCGAAATCTCCCGGGGTCGCCGAGACGAAGATCGTCTGGCGCATGTGCTTCTCGAACTCTTCGAACTTGAGCGGGCGATTGTCGAGCGCGCTCGGCAAGCGAAAGCCGTACTCGACGAGGGTCTCTTTGCGGGAGCGATCGCCGCGGTACATCGCGCCGATTTGCGGCACGGTCTGATGTGACTCGTCGATCACGAGCAGGAAATCTTCCGGAAAGTAGTCGATCAGGGTCGGGGCCGGGTCACCCGCTTTGCGCTGCGAAAGGTGGCGAGAATAATTCTCGATGCCCTGCACGAAGCCCATCTGCTCCATCATTTCCAGATCGTACGAAGTACGCTGACCGACACGCTGCTTCTCCAGGAAGCGCCCCGCTTTATCGAAGTAATCCAGCCGCTCGCGCAATTCCTCACGGATCCCTTCGATCGCGCGGTTCAGCTGCTGGCGCGGGGTCACGTAGTGCGAGCTCGGAAAGAGCGAATAACGATCGAGCGAATTGAGCACTTTGCCGCGCAGCGGATCGACCTCGCTGATGCCGTCGACCTCGTCGCCGAAGAACTCGACGCGAATGGCCGTGGCTTCTTCGTAAGCCGGAAAAATCTCGACCACGTCACCGCGCACGCGAAAGGTGCCACGGTGGAAGTCGACGTCGTTGCGCTCGTATTGAATGTCGACGAGGCGCCGCAGGAGTTCGTCCCGGCGCATCTCCTCGCCCTTGACGATTTCGATCAAGAGGCCGGAGTACGTTTCTGCGGAGCCGATACCGTAGATGCAGCTCACGCTGGCCACGATGATCACGTCCGAACGCGAGAGCAGCGCATGGGTTGCCGAGTGGCGCATGCGGTCGATCGTGTCGTTGATGATCGCGTCCTTCTCGATGAAGGTGTCGGTGGTCGGGATGTAGGCTTCGGGCTGGTAGTAGTCGTAGTAGCTGACGAAGAAGGCGACCGCGTTCTCCGGGAACAAGTCGCGCATTTCCGCGTACAGCTGCGCGGCGAGCGTCTTGTTCGGCGCGATGATCAGCGTCGGCTTCTGTAGCTTCTGGATGACGTTCGCGATCGTGAACGTCTTACCGCTGCCGGTGATGCCGAGCAGCGTCTGCTGCTTGATGCCCGCCGCAAAAGACCCGAGCAATGACTCGATCGCCGCCGGCTGATCGCCCTTGGGCTCGAACTCACTGCGCAGCTTGAAATCAGGCATGTCGGAGGAAGCTCCCAGCTTGTCACGATGAGCGCACGTTTCAAGCGTGGGCCCGCGGAAGCGCGGTCTACGCCCCGTCCGGGCCGGCTCCGTCTCGTTGGCGCATTGGCGCGTTGGACGCTCAGAACGAACAATGGCCGCCAGGGTCAGAAACCGTGGCGGCCATCCAGATCGCGCGGGAGCGAGCGATCGAGGCCCCGCATGCGGGCCAGCAGGCCCAGGAGATCAGCGCTTGCTGTACTGGAAGCGCTTACGGGCGCCGGCCTGACCATACTTCTTACGTTCGACCTTGCGGTCGTCGCGGGTCAGGAAGCCGGCCTTCTTGAGCGGGCGGCGGCGTTCCGGATCTTCCGTGGTCAGGGCGCGGGCGATGCCGTGGCGCATGGCATCGGCTTGGGCGCTGTGTCCGCCGCCGGCGACGGTCGCACGGACGTCGTACTTATCGACGATCTCGAGCAGCTCGAGCGCCTGGCGGGCGATCATGCGGCCGGTCTCACGCTCGAAGTACTCGTCGATGGTCTTACCGTTGACCGTGATTAGACCCGAACCGGCGCTGATCCAAACACGAGCGACGGCGGTCTTGCGCTTACCAGTGGCGTACGTCTGAGCTTCGGACATTATCTAAGTGTTCCTCGAAAAATCTGCGAATCTGGCGAGCTCTGACGAATCAGAGCGGCAAAACGGCGGGCTGTTGCGCCTTGTGGGGGTGCTCGGCGGAGCCGTACACCTTCAGCTTGCCGAGCATCTCGCGCCCGAGCACGTTCTTCGGGAGCATGCCTTTGACGGCTTCGGTGACCGGCAGATCCGGGTGACGCACGATGGCTTTCTCGAAGCTCTCCGAACGGATGGCACCCGGGTAGCCGCTATGCGTGTGGTAAAACTTGTTCTTGGCCTTGGTGCCAGTGACCTTCACCTTGTCGGCGTTGATCACGACCACGAAGTCGCCGGTGTCGACATGCGGCGTATACGTCGGCTTGTGCTTGCCGCGGAGAACGGAAGCCACCTTGGACGCCAAGCGTCCGAGCGGTTGATTGGTCGCATCGACCACCCACCACTTGCGGGTAGCGATCGATTCAGCGGGTTTTGCCACGTAACTGCGCATCTTGACGGACCTCTAAAGCGGCACTGCCGCGGGGAAAGGGGTCGGTCTACTAGCGTTCGCCGCGCCTTGCGTCAAGCACCGCAGAAAACCCCGCTGAAGATTCGTTCCGTCCCCCCCACGGGCGGGCCGCCGGCCTTTTGGCCGGCTTAGCTAAGCTGGGAAGTTCCGCGGGTTTTTGGGGCCGCAGTCATCTTTCCGAAACCCGCCGGAACGGCCGAGCGAATCGGTATACTCCTGAGCTTCACGATGTCCAACGTTGGCAGTCCGCGGCTTCTCGAGCGCTTGGTGGCCGATGGGCTGCTCGGTCCTGAACAACAAGAGGCTGCCCTCAATTACATGCAGCGCAGCGGCGAGCGGGTCGAGGAGGCGCTGCTCGATCTCAAATTCTTGGAGGAGGTCCCGCTCCTCAAGTACTTGGCGGCGCTGCACAAGACCCGCTTCGTCTCTACCGAGAAGCTGGCCAAGGCAGACATCGATCGGCTGACGCTGGACAAGGTACCCCGGAAGCTGGCCGAGCGAGATCTGATCTTTCCGGTGCTGTACGACACCACCAGCAACGTGCTCAGCGTGGTCACGCCCAACCCAGACAACGCGCCTGCCCTGCACGACATTCAGCTTGCCTCGAATCTGAAGGAGGTGCGCGCTTTCGTGGGCCGCCCGCGCTCGGTGCGGGCCGCGATCAACAAAGCGTTCAACGGCGATATCCATGCGTTCGCCACGCTCGACCGCAGCGCGCACGAACAGTTCACGACCATGCTCAATGTGTACGAGCGCAATCTGGTCAGTGAAGAAAGCTTGACCCTGTCCGTCGCGCGTGAGGCCAGCACCGATGAGCGCGTGCTGGGCAGCGCAGATTTTGCCAAGCCGCGCACAGCGACCTCCGGCAAAGGCATCAACGACGAATCTTATCTCGAAACGTTGAACGTGCTGGTCTCCCTGATCGAGAACACGCGCCCGGATCTGCGCGGCCATTCCGCACAGGTGGCGCGGCTGATCAAGAAGATTAGCGAGCGCATTGGGCTGCCCGAGGTCACGCGCAACTCGCTCGTGGTCGCCGGCCACGTTCACGACCTGGGCAAAATGGGCGCGTACCACCTGACCACGCTCAATGTCGCCGAGTACGAGGGGCACCGCTCCCAAGCCCAGAAGCAGTACAAAGCCCCGCTCCGCTTGCTCGAAGCCGTGCAGCTCCCGCGCGAGGTGGAGCAAGCCGTCGAGCAGATGTACGAACGCTACGACGGCAAAGGCTTACCCGAGGGTGCTTCGGGCAAGGAGATCGCGCTCGGTGCGCGGCTCTTGGCCATCGCCGACACCTACGCCGATCTGACACAAAATCCGCGTAACCCATTCCGAAAGACGCTCCGGCCGGTGCAAGCGTGTGAAGTGCTCGATCGCTACAAGGGCACGATCTTCGATCCGAACATGGTCGACCTATTCAAGCACACCGTGACCGGTGAAGACTTGAAAGCGCGGCTCTTGGCCAATCGCTACCGCGCCTTAATCGTCGATCCCGATCCGGAAGAAACGACGGTGCTCGAGCTCCGCATGGTCGAGCAGGGCTTCGAAGTTTCCCAGGCGCGGCAGTCCGACCAAGCGTTCAAGCTTTTGGAGAAGGGCGACATCGAGATCGTGGTCAGCGAACTCGATCTGCAGCCCAACGACGGCTTTGCGCTATTGAGTGAAGCTCGCAAACAGCCTTGGGGAAAGAAAGTTCCGTGGGTGATCGTCACCGGTCGCAGCGGGGGAGGGCGCACCGACGCTCAGCGCGCGTTCGAACTGGGCGCGACCGACTACATGACGAAGCCCGTTTCGTCCGATCTGCTGGTGGCGAAACTGAAGCAAATCATCGAACGAGAGGCAACTCGCGGTGGCCCGGCGCGCGGTGTCGCGGGGTCCCTTCAAGAGATGGGCTTGCCCGAAATGGTCCAGGTGCTCTGGTACGGTCGTAAGACCGGTTCCCTGAAAATCCGCTCCGGCGCGAATTCGGGCGAGATCCATTTCGTAGGCGGGCTGATCTTCAACGCCCTGTGGGCGAATCTGCGCGGCGAGGAGGCGTTTTTCGCCATGCTCGGCCTCGTTGAAGGCGAATTCTCGCTCGATCCGAACTTCACGGCTCCTCAGCAGGTGATTCAGGACAGCCCCGAAGCCTTACTTTTGGAGGGCATGCGCCGCCTGGATGAAGCCGCCCCTCGGCGTTGAGCGCGATCTACCGAGCGGTACGCCGGGGCCACGCGGAGGTAACGCCGTCAGCGCCAGCCCTCACGTTCGAGCAGCATGAGAACCTTTTCGGTCACGCCCAGCAAATACCACGCCGCCGGCTGGGCGTGGTATCCTGAGTAATTGCCGTGAAGGGTTTGGTTGTGTCCAACGTGCCCCCCCCACTCCTCGGGTTCAATAACAACGTCCGACATCGGGGGCGCATCTTCCACATCCAAACGGAAGACTCCGGCATCAAGAACCCGCGCATCGTGACGCATTTGTTCGCGGACGGCGGGCGGATCATCAAGACGACGCGCACGGAGTACACGGAGCACGTGGCTCGTCCAGACATGCAGCCGTTCGTGCGCGGTCTGATGAAAGAGCAGCACAAGGGCATGTTCACCGCCCTGCGCATGGGCGATCTGGATCAGCTGCTGGAGAAGGTGTGTGGGCCGTTCGAACAAGCGCCGCAACCCAGTAAAGCCCCCGCCGCGCCGGTCTTGAGCGGGCCACCGGCAGCTCTGCCGGTCGCCGAGCGCGAGCCGGGCCCCCCTGACTTCGAAACGCCGCCAATCTCCTCTGCTTTTGGTGACGACGAGCGGGTTGCCGATCGTTCTGAGCGGCCCAACGCGCTGTCCAATCCCAACCTGCGCAAGGTCGTGCCCTCGGCTCCGCCGCAAACCGCGCCCCCGTCGGATGTCGACGTTGCCTCGCTGGAGCGCCTCTCGGCCAACCCCCTGTCGGTCGAGCGCAACTCCGAACCGAGCGGGCTGCTCGCGCAGGGCACGCCCGCTCTCCGCAAGCGCCCCAATCCAGTCGCGGCAGTGCCAACCGCCGCCGCAGCGGCGCCCAATGCCTCGCGCCCTTCGTCGCGCTTTGCGGCCGTTCCTCCGAAGAGTGCTTCATCCATCTTCGGCGACGGCGTAATCAGCGAGCAATCGCTGGATGAAGTGATCTTGAGCTATCTGGCGGAAGATCTCGACGGCTCGTCGGAGTAGCTCAAGACGAAACCACGCGCCGCGCACTCACCGGCGCGCCCAATTCGCGGCTACGAGCGCGGGCTTTCTTCTCTTCGTACATCTTGGCGTCTGCTTGCTCCATCAACGCTTCCAGCGTGGTCGCTTGGCGTGGATCGCAGAGTGCGCCGCCGATGCTGATCGATAGCCGAAAAGGTTGCTGCCCTCGGGCATTGAACGCGTCCACCGCGGCCTGCAGACGACCCTTCAGCGTAGCCTGTCCGTCGCGGTCACACTCTGCGGCAAGCGCGGCGAATTCGTCGCCGCCGAGCCGCGCGATGATGTCCGAATCACGAAACACCGAGCTCAAGATGGTTGCCGTCGCCGCGATCGCGCGGTCCCCGAGCTCGTGCCCGAGTTCGTCGTTGATCGCTTTCATGCCATTGAGATCGGCATAAAACAAGCAACCCCCGCGCTGGCTGCGGGCGATGTTTCGCAACTGTTGTCGCCCCAGCTCCAAGAAGCCACGGCGGTTGTATAGCCCACTCAGCTCGTCGCGCAGTGACAGCGATCGCAAGCGCTCGGCTTGCTCTTTCAGCTCGGCCTCGCGTTGTTTCTTCTCGGTCACGTCTCGCACCACGGCGATGCGTACGGTTTCGCCATTGAAGGTGGCGGTGCGGCCGCGAATTTCGACCGGGAACAGCGTGCCATCGGCGTGCAGCATGCGGGTTTCGTAAGTCGTGCCTGACTTCTGGCTCGACTTGGCGACGTGCTCCCGTTCCTCGGGAGGGAACGCGCTGAGGCCGTCGACCCCGATCAACTCCGCCGGTGTGCGGCCGAGCCAGCTGGCGAACGTCTGGTTGCAATCGACGATCCGCCCTTGTTTGGAGATGGCCACGCCTTCGAAGCTGGCCTCGGACAGTGCGCGCCAGCGACGCTCGCTCTCTGCCAAATCGCGCTCGGCGCGGCGTTGCACGGTGATGTCGTGGTACACGCCGACGCAGCCGACGATCGCATCTTGACCGTAAAGGGGGCGCGCCGTAATGCTGTGAACGCGCGTCCGACCAGCGCGGTCCTGAATCACCATCTCTACGTGATCGCAGGCTTCCCCGCGCAGGGCGCGGGTCAAGGGACCACTCGTCATTGGAAACGGGGTAACGCCATCGGGCAAGAAAGCTCGATATTCCTCGGTCCACTTGGCCGCCGAGATGATTTCACCTGCGGCTTGGCGCACGTGCTCTTGAGCCGCCGGATTCACGATTAGCACCCGTCGATCCTGATCCAAGACCAACACGCCGTCGCCCATACTAGTCAAAATCGACTCGAGCCGCGCCCTCTGTTCGCGCAGCGCCTCTTCGGCGACCATGCGCGCCGTCACGTCACGCGAGGACAGGTGCACGGCTCCGCCCTCGCCCGAAGCACCCAGCGCGGGCGAGACGCGGGTCTCGAACCAGCGATACTCGCCGCTCTTGCAGCGGATGCGGTGGACCCAGGGCTCGGACTGTTTGCCGGTTTCGCGGACCGACTTGGAGATTTCAGCTGCCCGCGGTCGGTCGTCTTCGTGCAGCCAAGCGACGGCGCCCATGGCCAGCATCTCTTCGGGCGCGAAGCCGAGCAAAGCGACGCTCGAGGGGCTCGCATAGCTGAGCGTGTTGTCGGGCTCGAGGATGCGCACCAAGTCGCTGGCGTTGTCGGCCAAATTGCGGAACGCGCGCTCGCTCTCGAGCAGCCGTCGCCGCGCGAGGGCCGCATCTGCGGCGTCACGCCGACCGGCGGCAAAGCCTACCAGCGCCACCGCGAGCGCAACGACCAGCGCGCCCCCCAACGCGAGCCACGCGCTCCGCTGGGCATGCTCTGCAGCAAGCTCGCGTTGGGCGAGTCGGACCCGTTCGCGCGCCAACATGCGCTCGGCCTCGGCGCGGAGCGCGTCCATCAAGCGCTTGCCCTCGCCAGTATGCACCAGGGCGAGCGCCTCTTCGCCTTGGCCGTCTCGCCGCAGCTGGATGGTCAGCGCGCCACCCTCGAGCTTGCGCTGTGACAAGCGTTGCATGGCCTCGAAACTGCGGGCCTGTGCCGGGTCTTCCTGTGTGAGCTCGCGCAGGCGGGCGAGTTGCTCGCCGAGCGAGCTCGCGGCCAGCGCGTGTGGTTCCAAGAACGCGGGATCCCCGGTCAAGAGGTAGCCGCGCTGCCCGGTCTCCGCGTCTTTCAGCAAAGAGAGCGTGCCTGCGATGGCCCCCTGGACCGCCATCGTGTGACGCACGGCGGCCTCGTTCTGAATGTAACGAGCGGCGGTGAGGCGTGAAAGCAGCGCCGCGCCGAGCACCGCCAAGAGGGCGATGATCCACACGATGCGTCGGTTCCAAGCGGGGGTCATTGAATTTGCTGAGCAGCAGCAGCAGCAGACGTGCTGAACGTCCACTTTGCAACACGGCTAAGCCTTCGCTGCACTTGCGGTCGCATGTACGTGCCTGGGCGACACCGCAATTTAGCGCAATTGGGTCACGTTTCCGCGTAGACCGCGGGGCCTCGTGGCCGAAGTGACTAGCGGTCGGTCGACGCTGCGCTCGCCTCGTCCGTTTGCTCCGATGCTTTCGGCGCTCGCGGGAACGGCGGCGGATCGAACAACACGTCCGCGGCGGGGCGCGGCGGGCAGTGCATGCGCTCGAGCCGCGGCTGCCGAACTTGGGCCGAGGCATCGCCCCCTTTCTCTCCGCCTGGGAAAGGGGGCTGCCTTCTTGCAGCTCGCGTGCACAGGTGCGCTGCGGCGTGCGGCCTCCGGATACCTATTCGCCACACGCCATGCACGAGAACGGTGCACGCGCGCGGTGAATCTTCGTCCAATTCGGCCCTTCTCGTAGGCCCGGCCTTTGCATTGCCCAGGTCCATGCCTTCGCAGAACACTTCTGACGTCACTCGGCCTGCCACCATCGACCATCGTTCACCCTGGCAAAGCTCGGGTCTGGTCGACACTCTGCGGGCGCGCACGCTCGACGAGGACCTCAGTGTGGACGTCTGCGTGGTCGGCGCGGGCATGGCCGGCCTGCTGTGTGCGCTGGAGCTCGCGGAGCGCGGTCGTCGTTCGGTGATTGTCGTCGATCGGGCGCACGTCGCCGCTGGCGACACCAGCGCGACCACCGCGCACCTCTCGGCCATGCTGGATCGCCGCTACTTCGAGCTCTCCAGCATGCACGGCGAAGAGGCCGCGCGTCTGATCGCGACCAGCCACATGCGCGGCGTCGCGCACATCGAGCGCGTGCTGAACGCGTATGGCATTGAATGCGGCTTTCAGCGGGTCGACGGCTTTCTGTGTGCCGGCAATGCTTCGCAGGCCAAGGACTTGAATCGCGAGCACGCGGCTGCCAGCGCCGCGGGCCTCCGTTGCGAGCTCGTCAAACGCGCGCCCCTCTCAGTCACAGCCGGACCGGCCTTGCGTGTTTTCAATCAGGCGCAGTTCGAGCCGCTGGAGTTTCTGGCCGGCGTGCTGAAAGCCTTGCAGCAAAAAGGTGTGCATCTTTACGCGCCGGTGACCGTGAATGAATTCAGCGCGCCCGGCTCGGGCGGGGAAGTCACGCTGCGAACCGCGCAGGGCAAATGCATCCGCGCCCAGCACGTGGTGGTGGCCACGCACAGCCCCGTGAATGACGTCGCGGCCATTCACACCAAGCAAGCCGCCTATCGAACCTACGCGATGGCCTTCGAAACGAACCAAACGCAACCGGTTCTGGCTTGGGACATGGACGATCCGTATCACTACGCGCGGCTCGGGGTAGACGCCGAGACCGACCGCCCCGTCTTGATCGTGGGCGGCGAAGATCATCGCGTGGGCCAAGGGGTTGACGCCGCCAATCACTTCCCCCATCTCGAGACCTGGGCGCGTGAACGCTTTCCAGCCGCCGGAGGGGTGGTCTGTCAATGGTCAGGGCAGGTGTTCGAACCGAGTGATGGCCTGGCCTTCATTGGCAAGAACCCCGGTCAAGATCGCGTGCTCATCTTGAGCGGGTTCTCCGGCAATGGCATGACTTACAGCGCCCTGTCTGCGGAGCTGATTGCCGATCTGATCGGCGGTCAGAAGCATCCGTTCGCCGGCCTATACGAGCCCAAGCGCAAACCGACCTCCGCCAGCGCACTCTCGAACTACCTTCAAGAAAATCTCAACACCGCCGCGCAATACTCCGATTGGATTGGCCCCGCGGACGTTGCGTCAGCCGATCAGATCGCGCGCGGCGAAGGTGCCGTGCTGCGCCGCGGGCTGCAGCGCGTCGCGGTTTACGTCGATGACGGGGGAGCCCCGCATGAGCTGTCCGCCACCTGTCCCCATCTCGGCGGCGTGGTGGCTTGGAACTCCGCAGAAAAATCTTGGGATTGCCCCTGCCATGGTTCGCGCTTCGATTGCCATGGCAAGGTCGTGACCGGACCCGCGGTCAGCGACCTCAAACCGATCGCAGAGCCGAAGTAGCGACGCACGCACGTCAGCCGGCTCGCTCTTCCGCGCGCTCCAAGTAGCGACCACAAAGAAAGCGCAGGAGCGCCTCGGCTTTGGGCGCAAAGCTATCGAGCTCGATGTACTCGTCGAGAGTGTGAAAGCCGCCACCGCGCAGACCCAGGCCGTCGATGACGGCCAAGCCGACGCCCGCGACGGTGTTCGCGTCGCTGCCACCGCCGACCAGCGGTTGCTCATCGGCACTCATGCCCGCCGCACGCTGACAAGCGGCGTACTCTCGATACAAGAGCTCCGACGCAGGAGTCTTTTCCATCGGCAAGCGCTTGATCCCGCCTTCGAGCTCGATGCGCGTACCGGGCAGCGCGCTCCGCTCCGCGCTCTCACGCAAGGCGGCAAGCAAGGAGTGCGCGCCAGCGACGCTCTCGAAGCGCAGATCGAGGCTGGCTTCGGCCTGTGCGGGCACCGTGTTGACGCTCGTGCCGCCATTCACCAGCCCCACATTGACGGTCAAACCATCGCTGTAGCGAGTGAGTCCCTGTGCGGAGTCGATGAAGCGCGCCAGGCTCCAGATGGCGTTTGCGCCGTCCGCGTGCGCGTTGCCCGAGTGAGCAGCGCGGCCCGTGACCTGAGCGCGCAGCGTGCCCACGCCGCGTCGCCGAGTGACGATGCGATCGCTCGGTCGGCCTGCCTCGAACACCAGCGCGCAGTTGGCTTTTTTGGCGAGCGCTTGGGTGTGTGGCTCGGAATCGAGAGAGCCGACCTCTTCGTCCGCAACACTGACGATCACGAGCGGTAGATCGCGGAGCCGCCCCGCGTCGGCCAGCGTGCTCACCACGCCCCAGACGAGCGCAAGCCCGCCCTTCATGTCCAAGCAGCCGGGCCCATAGCCACGACCTTCCGCGGTGCGATAACCTTCGAAGTACCCGGGCGGAAACACGGTATCGTGGTGCCCGATGAGCAGCACCGCGGGCTCGCGAGCAGCGGCTTCGGTCGACCAATACAGGTGATCGCCCGTGCCGGGGCCGCCCGCTTCGACGCGCAAGGTGAGGCCGTCTAGAGCAAATGCCTGCGCCAGGGCCGCTCCGCACGCATTCACGCCGCTGACGTTCTTCGAATAGCTGTTCAGCTCGACCCAGGCGCGGGTGAGCTCGTGCATCCGTGGCACTCGAGCATTCAGTGCATCGATCAAAGAGGGGAGTGACATGATGAGGCTCCTTCGCGGCTATTCGCACAATAGGGTCTTGGTTTCTGGTAGCGCTTTCCAGCGCTCGTAGCTGGGCAGCCAGGCCTCGAAGTCCTGTGCTTCGGTCCACAACCTTTCGACGTCGCGAGCGTGCGCTTGAATGACTTGCACAGTGGTCTCCCAACCGCCCTTGGCTTCGGTAGCTTTGGCAGCGGTGCCCGCCGCGCGGGGCACGGTGAACGCGTACGCTCCTCTGCCTTCCTCGCTCATCGGATCGATGATGTACCAGCGGCCTTGCGGATCGCGATCGAGGACCGCCAGCTCGAGATGCTCGAGCACGCCAGCGCTTCGTGCCTCTTCCCGGAGCGAGAGCAGCGCTTCTACCGTGTCGTTACTCAATGCGCACAGAACCTGGGGCGAACGGCGCACCATCCGCGCGACATGGCTGGTATCGCCATGAACGAAGTCGAAGATCAAGATCCGCACGCGCACCCGCTGCTTGAGCCGGTCGAGGAAGAGCGACTGGCAAATGGCGGCGGTGATGTAGAAATCAACCGCGGCCAGCGTGATCTCGGAGCGCGCTTGCTTGGCGCGCTCCAGGAATTTTTCGGCAAATTCGTGGCCGCGTTTTGCTTCGTAGCGTTCGTTCCAGGGCGGCACGGGCAGGTTGCGCCCTTCCCGCTCTCCCTGCAGGTGCTGGGCGGCCTGCTCGAGGTAGCGATTCATCAGATCGCGGCGCTCGGCGCACAGTTCGTCAATCCGATCCCGAACCTGCGCTGGGATCACGGACACGCATTGTTCGAACTGAGCGTCCACGGACTTCAGGGGCGCGTCGGCGTGCGGCTCATGGCGTTCGGGCCGCGCCGGCAGCACCCATGCGCCATTCGCGGTTTCGACGAACCCGTGCAGCCGATAGACGGCCGTTCGTGCGTTCGATTCCTTGACGACTTCGGTCTTGCCGCCGCTGCCGTTGAGCTCGCGCCGGAGCGTCGCCGCCAGCCCCTGCGTGTGTTGGTCCTCCACGCACAGCGCGCCGCCTGCCAAGTAGTACCGGTTCCCGAGCAGCCGTGACAGCTTCCTGCGCAGCGTATTGTAAAATTCCCAGGTGCCGTCTTCTGCCGTCGTCGAGCCCTCGGTCGGATCGATCTTCAGCGCCCGGCACAGGTCATGAAATCGCTTGTTGATGGGGAACAAGGCGGTCTTCTCCAACGCGGTTGCCCGCCTCAGATAACACGCGCCCACGCCGCTTCGGCGCGGATTCAATGCTACAAGCGTTCTACGTGCTTCAGAATGGGGGCGATCGCGAGCCAGCCACGCACCTCGCGCTTTCGCTGGGTGCCGGACTCAGACGCCGAAGGCTGAGTGCGACGCGGGGCAGCTCGTGACCATCAACTACCGATCCCGAACAGCAGTAGTTCGCGAGTACCCAAGGGCACCCGCTACAACCACTGCGGGCGCGCGAAGCATGTTGACGAACGGGGGCAAGGGCTCAATTAACCGATTGCGGCGCTACTCAGCCTGAAAAGGCACACTGCGCCGAGTCCGCACTCTTATCCGCCTCTTAGGCTGGCTTTCGCACGTCTCATGTAGTCCAAGCCTGACAGAAGGTGTCCCATGAACCATTCGAAGATCCGCGCTACGGGTGTATTTGCCGTTCTCGTCGCTCTCGGCCTGTTCGTTCAAGCTTGCGGGGCCAGCGGCGCCAATCAGCAGCGAGCCACGAGCACGCCCGTGGTCTCGAACTCGCCGACCCAACGCTGAACGGTTATTGAAAGGAGCCCGTCAGACCAACGCTGCTGACGCCAAACCAAGGCTCGACGGCGAGCTTCGGTGGCGGATGCCGCTTGGCCTGAGCGGGCTTCTCGTTGCTGCTGCTGCGGGTGAGCAGCAGAATAGTGCCCACGGCAACGCCCGCGATGCCCACGCTAAAACCGATCGTGGAAACGGTGGCCATCGTCTTGGCGCTGTCCAAATCAGTTTGCGTTTGGCAGACCTTGTTCGGGCAATCCGAGGCCTTGCCGTAGGCGAGCGCACCGGTGATGCCGCCCACGATCAAGCCCGCGCCGCCCACTCCGAACGCGATGAACACGGGCGCCTTCGACTTCTTGCTGCTCGGTTCGGGCGGGCTGCTCGCATTCACGCTGGTTGCGGCGACCGCGTCCGTCGTGGGTGCGGGTAGCGCGCTCACGGCGCTCGGATCCTTCTCGAGCAGGAGCGTGATCTCTTGGTGCCCCCCTTCGGCCAAGGTGATGGTGCTGCTGACGGGCTTGTAGCCCTCAGCGGTCGCTGTGACTCGATGAGTGCCCGGATCGGTGGGGCGCTCCGCACCGAGCAACGCTGCGGGCACGGGCTTGCCCGCGACTGCGACGCTGGCGTTCACGTTCGCGGGCGTGACGCGGATCACCAAATGCGCGATCTTGGGTAGGGCCGCGGTCAGCATCTTTTGCGCGCGCGCTTGCGCGTCGCGAAACACCTTGGGCGCCGTTGCGGGCAACACTTCACGCACCACCGTGTTCAAGTTCTCGGTCCCCGCCACCACTTCACCCACGTTCACCTGGCACTCGCCAATCCGCCCGAGGATCGTCGGTGCGTGGTGCAGCGCTTCCGCGCGCGTCAACTTCTCGATCGCCTCCGGGCACTTGCCCGCGTCGGCCAGCTGCACACCCTGAATGCCCAGCGTACGCGCAGCCGCGATATTCTCCGCCGCTTCGTCCGCGTGGCTCGTGCTCGCCAAAGTGCCAACCAACGCCACGCACAACGCGCCCAGCACTCGACGCGGAGACTCGAGCGGGAGCAGGGCAGGAGAGACGCGCGCGTGAGTCATTGAAACTAGCGTTTTAAACCGGCTCTCCGCCGCTGAAAAGCGGCGCGTTGCGGCGCGCTCAGAAGCCCATGTCGGTATTTGTACTTCGAGGGCTCACCGCGGTTGGCGCATTGCTCTTTGCCACGGCTTTGTTGACCCGGGCCGCGGGCGGGACGGCCGGCTTCACCAACGTGGTTCGTACGGCATTGGATTTGGTGCTGACTGCGCTGGGCGCCGCGACGGCCGTCGCCGACGTCGGGGCTGCAATCGCGGGCGGAACGGGCGCTGGCGGCGCGGGGGCAACCACGCTCGCGGGAACTCGAGGATTCGGCGGCGGAACGACTGGGTGGCTCGCCTGCACACCCCGAGCGCGCCCAAGTAGCAGCGCCGCACCACCCAACAGCAACAGCAGGGCAACCCCTCCGCCGATCATCCAAAGCGAGCGCGACGAACGCATCAGCGCCAACTCCTCGGGAGCGAGCGTCCGCGGAGAGCGAGCAGGATTCGCGGCGAGCAGCGTCGCATCCATCCCCAGGACCTGAGTGGCCCCTTTGGCAAACTCCCCCGAATCCGAAGGGGTGCCCCGGCCCCGCGGGATCGCGTGCTGCACCGGCGGCGCGTGACCGCGCAAGGTATCGATCCGCACCTCCGGCGAAGACTGACGCGCAGCGAACGCACCCGTGCTGACCCCGAGCGCCAAATCCAACCCTTCGATCAGCTCATCCGCACTCTGAAAGCGCTGCTGCACATCGCGCGCACAAGCGCGCTGAAACCACTCCGCCACGCTGCCCGGAACCCACGGCGCCGCCTCCCGCAAATCCGGCAAAGGCCCCGTACAAATCGCCACCAACACATCCGCGAACGACTCGCCATTGAAGGCATAGCCCCCGGTCAGCATGGTGTAGAAAAGCATGCCCAGCGAATACAAATCCGAGCGCGAATCGACCGAATTCGCGCCCCGCACCTGCTCCGGACTCATGAACAGCGGCGTGCCCAAGAGCGCCCCCGTCTTGGTCGTGGAAGCGATGCCATGCTCCTCCAACTTGGCGATGCCAAAGTCGAGCACCTTGGCCAACCAACCCATCTCGTCATCTTCCGACTGCGTGAGGAACACATTGCCCGGCTTCAAATCCCGATGCACGATCCCCGCCGCATGCGCGCGCGAAAGGGCCCGCGCCACATGCCGCGTGATCCTCACCGCATCATTCAACGGCACATCCCGCTCGCGATCCAAGCGCTGCTCGAGCGTCTCCCCATCCAAGTACTCCAGCACGATGTACGGCGTGCCCGCGGGCGTCTCGCCATCGTCATAAACTTGCACCACGTACCGCGAACGCAGCCGCGCCGCCGCCTTGGCCTCGGTACTAAAGCGCTGCCGCGCCTCCACCGCCTGCGCATGCTCCGCCGCAATCAACTTGATCGCAACGCGCTGCCCCAACGTCAAATGCACCGCCGACCAAACGGTGCCCATCGACCCCCGCCCAATCTCCTTCTCGAGCCGATACTTCCCACCCAAAATTTCCCCCTCACGAATCGTGCTGGGAAGACCTCGGGTCACGGCAACAGGTTCACTCATGGCGGCGCCCCACAGGACCGCCATGGGTCCACTCCCACACGCAGCCAAGGGTTTACCTCCAAGTTTACGCCCGCAGTCACCCGAGTGGCTACGGCCAGCCGAACCAAACCCCGCCCAGCCCCGCGAAACTCCAGCAAAATCCGGCCCGGCAATTCCGCCACCGCGGGAAGCCAAAGCCGCTCGCAACCATTGATCTTGCCGATGGCCCGTGGCAAGGTCCGCCCGCTTTCCAAGCAACGGTGAGGTAGCCAAGCGGTTAGGCAACGGTTTGCAAAACCGTTATACGCCGGTTCGAATCCGGTCCTCACCTCCGCAAGTTGTTGATAACAAGGGGCTTCTGAGGCTGACGTCTCAGAAGCGCTTCGTGTTTTGGTATACAAAATATACCAAGGGGTTGGGCCAGGTGCTTGGTCGGAGCGAGGAGCGTCGGCTCAGGTTCCCGAACAGCTCGAACCGCTCGTGCAAACCCTGGCCGAGCTCAGCGAGCAGGATCGCGAACTGGTCATCCGTGCGGCCAGGCGAAGACGGCGCTCCAAGATCGAGCTGAAGCCGGTCCCGTGGGATGTCTTGTGGCAATCGAGCGGTGCAGTTTCGCTCGGGGGCGACGCAGTCGAGGATACCGACGCTCTGTTCCGGCGTTGTTGTTTCCTCGGGTGGGGGTCGAAGGGTAAGCGTTGAAGTTGTCGGTGATCAATCTCTGCTGGGGTTCCCCTTGACTCTGCGCCGAGAAGGGCCTGCGAGCGCCACCCTGTGAGCGCCGTGAATGATGCGATCGCAGATGGCGTCGGCGACCGTGGGATCTGCGAGGTAGTCATGCCAGCGCTCGTGTGTGAGTTGACTCGTGATCACGGTTGCGCGCAGTCCGTATCGGTCTTCGAGAATCTCCAAGAGGTCTCGCCGGCTCTCTTCGGTGAGAGGCGAGATGGCAAAGTCGTCGAGCACGAGCACGTCGATCTTGGCGAGACGGGTGAGGAGTCGCTGATAGGTGCCATCGGCGCGAGCCGGGCGTAGCTCGTCGAAGAGCCGCGGTACGCGACGGTAAAGACCGCGGAAGCCCTTGCGGCATGCTTGGTGGGCGAGTGCGCAGGCGAAGTAGCTCTTTCCGGTACCAGTCGCTCCGGTGATGGGCACAGTCTGATGCTCGCTGACCCATCGGCAGATTGCGAGTTGGCGAACAACGTATTTCTCAAGCTTTCTCTCGCATTGAAACGCGATACCTTCGATGCGTGCATCGGTGATGCGGAGCTTCGCGTCGCGAAGATTTTTAGCAAGGCGCGTGTCGTCGCGAGCGAGCGTCTCGGCCTCAACGAGCAACGCGAGTCGATCGTCGATCGTCGAACGGCAACGTCAGCGTGTCGGGAGACTTGTCTTGCTCGAGCCAGTTGGCCGCAAGGACGCGCAGGCGTAGGGCGTGAAGTTTTTCGATGCCACCGCGGGAGGTGACACTCGGCTGCGGTGGGCCACGTGTGGCGTCAGCATCGCAAGCGCATGCTCGAAGCCAGACGTCGTGTTGCGCTTCCTCGGTCGCGCTGAAGTCCGCCTCGAAAAAGTATGGCGACGCTCGCATTGAAGCTGCCTGCGCTCGCGCGCTCTTCGCTGGCGCGCGCAGCTACCGCGAACCGAGACTTGCCCTACGCGGGTGTTCGGGCCCGTCGGCTTGGCGCTCTGCATCAGAGCCAAAGAATTGACCATATCCCTGCGCCTTCCAATTCAACTATCAGCAACGACCAGCGAAAGGGTCATTGAATGAAGCGACAAAGTTGCCTATGCGGCTTGTGGCTCTTGTTCTGCGTCGGGTGCGCCACGCCAACCGAGGTGAAACAAGCGACTACGGCACTCGATAAAGCCTACGCCGACAACGCGCAGCTGATGCATCAGTACCGTGAGACGCTCGAGTCATTGCATGAGCTACATCACAACTGGACGCGATACGTTCTGACGCGCGAGCTGCTGAGCCTCTCGCTCGAGCTCGCTAGCATCGATCAAACCGCCGACGTGGCGAAGCTGCCCGCTCGCGTCAAACGTCTCGGCGTCCCGATCGTCGATTGGATCAAGTCGCACCGCCTCAAGGGCCTGCCAGCGCAATCCGATTTTCCGGCCGGCACCGTGACTGTTGGTCAGCTGCTCGAGGCATTGCCAGGGCTCGTGTTCCTCATTCGACAGAGTGTTGATGCGTCCATGGCGCAGGAGGTCATAAGCAAGGAGGACTACTCCGCATTCGACAAATACGCGAGCGACGTCGCGACACTCCAAGCCGCAAATGCGGCCGTCAAACAATACCTGGACATCGACGTGACGGTCTCGGGCAACGACGTCAAAGAAATCGCCGCGGGGCTGGCCGCGCTGCAGGGGAAGAAATGACAAGGCTTATGATCAATGCGAATTTTCTTGAGCGTACGCGGGCCTGGCTCGCCGTGGCCACGCTCCTAGTTTGCGCCGGATGCGCATCCGTACCGCCGTCGGTCAAGGACCTGTCCGGTGTCGAGCGGCAAAAGGGCGAAGCCGCAGCGAAGGCGGCCACGGCCCTGTCGACCAGTACCAAGATTCGCATACAACAGCTTGAACAGTCGATCGATGCGCTCGATGCTTCTATGCAAGCGCTGCAGGCCGAAGAGGCCAAGTACACGCTGGTGTTCTCCGCCACGAGAGACATCGAAGCCAGGAAGGGCATCGATGCCACGGCGGTGGCGTACATGATGGGCAAGGTCTACTTGGCCGATTACCAAGGCTTGGAAGCGGCGGTGAAGGATCAGTTGACCCAGTCGGAGAACGCGCTCAGCGAGCTCTCGCCCAAAATCGTTGTCTCCTGGAAGCAGATCGCCGCGCTACAGGGTCAAATCGACGCCTACGCGAACAAGACGGCCTTCGCGGCAGTCGACGAGAACTTCGTCGCGGCACTGGCGGGACAGATTCCGGGCGCCAGCGACAAGCTGGCAGACCTGCTGGAGAAGGCGAAAGAGATCAATCAGCGCTTGGACGACGCTGCCTCGCTGAACCTCGATATCGAGAAGCTGCGTGGCGCGACGCGAGTTCGTGCGACGTTGACCGACATCATCGACCTCTTACAGAAGGTCAGCGACAAGGACAAGGGGAAATAGGAGGCCAGCATGACTCTCGATTTGAAGAAGGTAGGCAGTATCGTTCAGGATGCGCAGTCATTGGTCGACAAGATACGAAGTCAGACCGTCAGCCTGAGCGACGCGGCGAACGCAGTCGACGCGGCTCGCAACGCTCTGTCTCAAGCACTGTCCACTGCACCCGGCGCATCGGTTCCCGTCGGATTCGCTGATGACGCTCAAAAAGAGATACTGGCGGCGATCGTCGATCTCAAGCAACAAATCGCGAACGCCGAGGCGCTCGGCGACAACGCTCTCAGGGGCATTCTGCTCGCCGACCTATCGAATCAATTCCTAGCGCTATCGGCGACGCAAAACCCGATTCCAGGAAGGATCCTCAACCTATCCGCGACGGACGTCGCTCAGGTCGGCACGTTGATCAATGCTGCCAAGCTCGACGCGGCCAAGCGACAACAGCGGGCTGCGGTCTTGGGTGCGGCCGTGTCGGTCTCCGAAGCTGCTTTGAAAATCGCGGCCACGATCTTGGCGTGAACCGAGGCCCTCAGGTTGGCTCCCTCCCGTACTGTGCCAAACGGAGTCTACGACCGCGCGGGTAGGGGTGTTAGCTCGCTGCGGGAGTTGATGCGTGTCGACACGAGGACTCGTCGGTCAACACTGGTAACATCACATTCACGGCCACCAGGCCAGGGCAGTAACCCGTAGGACTACCGGATACCACGTGGCTACAAAGATGTAGTCGCCGGCACGCGTGTATAACAGGATCAGGTCCATCGGCAGCCCCTACACGAAGAGGAAAGTGGTCGCCCGTGCGCAAATCTCTTCTATGGTCTGACGTCTCGGGGGCCCCTTGTCGCCGATTCGACCCTTCGTGGGACCTCGCCACTCCTCAGCCGCTTTGGTGCCAGGACATCCTGCAATGCACATCGGATGCAGGCAGCACCGCTGCGAGAAGCGAGGATTTTTCCTTGAGCCGGGGCGCAGCGGCCGCGTGCCCCAATCAACCCCTCTTCATCGAGTGATGCGGCCCTCACTCCGGCGTCGCCGAGCTCAGCGCCTTCCTGGCTCTCACAGGAAAGCGTGCCAAGCGCTTCATAGGGTGGCTTCCGCGCTCCACGTGGTGTGACAGCCCTCGTCGTCGAAATCATGCACGCTGATCCGGCTCTTCTTTTCGAACAGCGTGGCGCCGGTTTCAGGATCCGTAATCGTGAGTTGCACGGACGACGGCGGGGAAGGAGCTTCGCCGGTCAACACTATCCCGCCGATGTGGAGGGTCTCGGGGGTGAGTGGCGTTAGACAAAAGCCGGGCGAAATTCCGAGGTCTCGAATGCAGCTGCTTTGGCCTGATTTCGTGGTGTCGAGCGACGTGGACTGGCAGGTGGTGTCCAAGCATAGCTGTGCGTTTACGGTGGCCGCAGGTTGGCTGAGCGTGATGTCGCTGTCGTGCACGGTGGTGGGGTTCAGTCTGAGGCTCATATCGCATGTGCGCCCCACACAGCTGACACCTGAGAGTAACGCGAGTAGCCCGCTCAGCCGTGCAATAGCCTTCATTTGGGCGTGCCCCATCCATATCGAAAAATCATCAAATGCCTCCCGCGTCGCCAAGCTCGTCCGAATCACTCGAGAAGTCGGCAGTGTCCGCCGTTGCCGGTTCGCGCGGCTCGAGCGTCCCACTGATCAGCACTTTGCCCATTGCTTCGCTGAGACTGCCGCTGATCAGGAAGTGCTGACCGCTGCCTGAGTACGTCGCGCGATCGAGCACGCCGCGGGCCGCACGGAGCAAGCCGTGCCCGGAGTCGATCAGCGTGCCGTCGTCGGCTCGAAAGCTGAAGTCGACGGCCACGCTGAGCGCGCCGCTGCAGTTGTCGGTCGTTCCGATTTGCTCGCGGTCGTCGAGCGTCAACGTTGCGGGTTCGGCTACGGTACTGGGGTTTTTCGCCCAGTGCAGCTTCGCGGGGTGCTCACCTTCGTAGGTGAGCGCCAGTTGTTCGGGGCTCACTCCGTCGACCGATTGCCGCCAGGGCGCCGCGCGACTGCTACACGTCAAGGATGTCGGCTCCCCGGTCTGTCCGCCGAGGCAGGCGCCGACTAGCCAGCCCGCGAAGACCGCCCAAGACCTTTGGTGTCGCCGAACCATCCGCGTTTCACTCTGAACGTTGCGGCCTCGACCTGCAATGCACGAATCGCACAAACTATGCCCTTGAATGGCTCATTGATGTGCATATCATGCGCACATGAATTTTTCGCGGCTTGCTGCGGATTGGCTGCGATTCCTGCGGGGAAAACGTTCGCAGCGGGCCTTCAGCAAGCGCCTCGGCTACCGCAGCAACATCGCCTACCGCTGGGAATCCGAGGTGTGCTTTCCGACGGCTGCCGAGGTGCTGAAAATGGTCCAGCGCGCGGGCGTCCCGCTCGAGCAGCGTGTCGGCAGCTTCTTCGGATCGGCGGCGCCTGCCCCCTTGCCCGCGCAGTTGACCACTCCCTCCGGCGTGGCAGCGTTGCTGCGTGCATTGCGCGGCAACACGCCCGTCGTGGAGATTTCCCGCCGCTCTGGCTTCAGTCGCTTCTCGATTGCGCGTTGGCTGAGCGGTGCGTCCGAACCACGGCTGCCGGAGTTCTTGGCGCTAGTCGAGGCCGCTAGCTTCCGTTGCTTGGACTTCTTGTCGCAGTTCGTCGATCTCGATCGCTTGCCGTCTGCTGCAGCAGAGTGGCAAACGCTGCAGGCCGCCCGGAAAGCCGCGTACGATGTGCCGTGGTCACACGCGGTACTGCGCGCGCTGGAACTCACCGACTACGCGAACCTTCCAAACCCGCGCCCGGGCTGGCTGGCTCGCCGCCTGGGGATCTCACGCGTGCAAGAAGAGCGCTGTCTAAAGACGCTGGAGGCCGCCCACCAAATTCGCAAAAGGGGAGCGCGTTGGTTGGTCGATCACACTCAAACCGTCGACACGCGCGCCGATCCAGAACGCAGCCGAAAGCTGAAGGCGGAATGGTTCGAGGTCGCGCTCGACCGCCTGCGCGACGGCGTACCTGGCACGTTCAGCTACAACCTGATGGCGGTGTCACGCAAAGATCTTGCCCGTTTGAAGGAGCTGCACATCAGCTACTTTCGCGAGATGCAAGCGTTGGTGGCTGACTCGGAGCCGAGTGAGTGTGTGGTCCTGTTCAATACCGGCCTATTTGCGCTCGACGCGCAAGCGCTGGCTGGTGATTGACCTCGCTACGGCCGTGCAGCCACGGACTGCGGCTCGCTCGCTGGCTGCAGCCTTGAATGTATCGATACTCTTGCGTGAGCCCTCCATAGCCGCCCTGATGATCGGGCTCGCCGTCGGGCGTTAGTTCGTCGGCCAAGCACGTCACGACCTCCCATTGACCGTCGGACGCGGCCTGGCTCAGCGCGCCAGCCAGTGCGGCTGAGACTGACGTCTCGGGGGCCCTTGGTGATTTTGGTATTCAGAAATACCAAGGGGCTCGCTGTTGCATCGAGCCACCACAAACTCGTTCAGGAGGTCGCCTCCGATTTAAGAACAAGCGGCCTCCCTGCGCCTTGCAGTACGACCCCTACTCGATCGCAGAGTCTGGAGAATGCGAAAGCCGCTAGCTAGGAATCAACTCTGCTCGCCGCACTCGCGTCATTCGTGGGAACTGCCGAACCTGCGCGTCCTCGAAACAGAACCACCCCCAGCACAGCGACGACCACCGTCGCCCCTCCGTGCACCGAGAGAGCGAAGGCGGTGTGGTGGCCGGGCGTGGACAGCGAAATGAGGCAGTCGAGTAGCGGACTCGCGATGCTTGCGAGCAACAGTGCGCCCAGCGCACGTCGCCAGCGCAGCGCCAGAAAGACTGCGATTCCGAGGCCCGCGCTCAGATCGCGGTCGCCCTTGATGCGTAGCCAAACGGCATCGGCGGGGTCGACCACGGCAAAGCCGAAGCCGTGGGCGGCGGCTTCGGGTGCAAGCAGCCCGCGAACTCCGAGGAAGAGCATGAATGCCGCCAGTGCGGCGGCCACCAGGAACGAGGGCGAAGTGGGCGACCAAGAAGGCTGAGACTTTTTCATTTGCGACTCCATCGCTGGCTGTTGGACCAAAAGAACGGACTTGCGAACGGGCGAGGCCTCAGTGTGCCGACCGGAGGACTGCTGCGACGAGTGAGAGCACGGCGAAGCCCATCAGCAGCACCCGCACGACGATCACCCCGTCCCATCGCGCTTGTAGCACTCGCGCGTCGGTCGGCAGCGAGCCGGCGCGGGCATGGCGGGTGAGCTCAGCGTTGACGGGCGCCGCGACTCGCCGGTAGATCGCGATCCAAAGGAGCTCCGCCGTGACTGCGAGCAGCGGCCAAGGCAAGGAGGCCCTCGAGCAGGCGAGGCTCGCGAGTGCGCCGACGATGCCGACCACGCCGAAAATGGGCATGCGGCGGTCGGCGACCTCGTGCAGACGGCCCATGGTTTCGACGAGAGCCGCGTCGCTCACGCGAGCCAATGCGGTGCGCCCGACGACGCAGAAGAAGGTGTCCGTTCCGAACACAACGGCGGCGCCGAGCAGCGCCAGCGTGAGCGAGATTTGACCGATGAGGAGGCTGGTTGTTGTCATCTGGATCCCTCTGCTGGCATCCGGGTGGTGATCGGCGCGAGCTGCGCCCCGGCCCGGAATGTGGGGGCGCGTCTTGCCCGCGGCCATGCGCCGTCTGCTCAATGCTTTGTCCGGAACGCTCACCGGCCGAGCGTCGGGGCAAAAAGGTGTGTACGGTGTGCGCGTGGACCTGACTCGTTCGCCGGACGTGCTGGGGCAGATGCTGGAGCGATCGCGGCTGCGCGGGCAGCTCTATTGCCGGACGGTGGCGCGGGCGCCGTGGGGGCTGCGCTTCCCGGCGCGCCCCGAGGCGGCGCTGCACCTGGTCATTGCTGGGACCTGCCTACTATTCCAAGGCACGGAGCGTGTGATGTTGGGCCCCGGCGACGTTGTTCTTCTGCCGCACGGCGGCGGGCATGCGATGGCCGACTCGGCGCGAAGCCCGCGCCAGTCGTTGGCGGAATGGCTCGCGAGCGGTGGTGGAGGGGCAAGGCGCCTCGGCGGCAACGGGGTCGAGACGGTGGCGTTGTGCGGGTTCTTTGCGTCAGACGCGCCGCTCGCTCACCCGGTGCTTCAGTTGTTGCCCGGGCGCGTTCACCTGCGCGGGGCTGACGAAGCGGCGCGGGCGCTTCAGCCGACGGTGAGCCTGATCGAGCGCGAGTACGGGGGAGGTGAGCGTGGGGCGTCGCTGATCCTGTCGCGGCTGCTCGACGTGTTGCTGGTGCAGATCCTCCGGGCTTGGGCCGATCAGCAGCGTCCCGGCGGGGCGAGCTGGCTCGGGGCATTGCGCGATCCGATCCTGGCTCGGGCGCTCGGCGTGATGCACGCGGAGCCGGGGCGCGATTGGAACATGGCCGAACTCGCGCGGCGCGCCGGCACTTCGCGCCCGACGCTCACGCGGCGCTTTGCTTCCGAGGTGCGGCAGTCCCCAGGCGCGTATCTGACGCGCTTGCGCATGCATGAGGCGGCGCATCTGTTGCGCGAGACCGACGACAGTCTCGGGACCATCGCCGAGCGTGTCGGTTACCGTTCGGAGTTTGCTTTCAACCGGGCCTTTCATCGCGAGCTAGGCGCGCCGCCCGGTGCTTACCGAAGGTTGCGGCAGACTTTTTAATGGTTCGAAATTCCACGCGGAGGAACCAAGATGTCAGCGCGCGGCGGGGAGTGCAAAGATGGCGCCATGCGCCCGCAGCCCGTCGTCCGAGCAGGCCGAGGATCCCAGGAAGACCTAGAACAGCAGTTCGAGTGAGCTGTTGAGCTCGAAATCGCTGCGCTCGACGTTCGAGGGGGGGCGACTGGCGTAACGGAACTTGGCGCCGAAGCGGCTGTGCAGGCGTCCCGTCACCTGGAAATCGGCGCTGAGGATGCTGAGCACGCGCAGATCCGAGGGTTCGTCGAAACGCGGCTGCAGGTACGTCACGCTCGTGACCGCGATCTTGGGGTGGGCGTGCAACGTCATCGCCACGTAGTTGCTGAACCGGTGAAAGCTGCCGCTCTGAGCGCCATCGTCGCCGGACAGGTTCGTGTATTCGAACATGTAGGCGGCGCCGTAAAATGCCTCGAAGCTCTCGTGAGCGATCACTTGCAGCCGAGGTCCAGTCCCAACCAACTCCCGCAGCGCAAGCCGCTGAAAACGATCGCTCTCGATTTGCCCGAACTCTTCCCACCAGCTAAAGCTCGACAGCTCGTAGTTGTGCCGAACGTGCAGGAACCAGTTGGCCACGCCGATGACCCCTCCGAGTTTGGAGTAATTGCCGGACGTGCTCAAATACGCAAAGTTTCGCGCCGAGCGGAGGCCGACCAAGGCCGCGCTGCCGAGCACCACGCCGCGCGTATTGCCGGCGTACGTCGCGGCCGATGCGCCCAAGCGACCGCCAAAGCCCCTGTCACGGATCTGAGCGCGCAGCGGTTCGACGTTGACCTGACCAGCCGAAGGCACGGCCCAGCAGCAGATAATCGCCAGCCACGACGCGAAGCGCGCGTAGCGTACTCTCCGCGAACGCACGGTCTTCTGCGACGCCAGTGCCAGGCCGCCGATGCTTAGCCCCGCGATCAAGCTGATGACCGGGTAGCCGAGCGCCGAGAGCAACAGCAACAGGGCCGCCACCGCTACGACCGCTTTCCCGACGCGACGAGCGAGCGTATCAGCGCGCGCGACCCCGGATGTTCTCGGCTCCACTCCGAAGCCCGTGACAGCTCCCACGCTGTCGGTCCAAAAAACGGCCTTGAGTCGCGTGGCGAGCTGGGCTCGATTGTCGCGCACTGTCATTTTCAGTGCCCTTTAGCACCTGCTCGCGGTGTCCCAGAAGTTGTTTGAGCTCAATCCAAACGCAGGCCCGGAGGGATCCGATCGTGGCACGATGGCCAACATCTTCACTGAAGAAGCACGAGTTCTGACACTCACTCGCCGTCGTACGCGCCAGCACGCACAATTGCCTCGAATGCCCCCAGGCCGGTCGTCGCCCACTAATATCCGAACGCGGGCTATCCCACGTTTGGCCGATGCGGCCTGGAATGTGCAACTGCCATCGGACCAGGAAAGGGCGCTCGAGACATGAAGACGATGATTATCCTCGCAGAGAGGCTGACATGAAACGGCTCGTCGTGTTCGACCTCGATGGCACGCTCGCCGAAAGCAAGTCCGCTCTCGACCGCGAGATGGCCGGTCTACTCGGCGGTCTGCTCCAGATCGTGAAGGTCGCGATTATCTCCGGCGGGGATTTTCCGCAGTTCGAGCACCAAGTCCTGAGCAACCTGACGCACGACCAGCCGCTGAAGGACCTATCCCTCCTTCCTACCTGCGGGACGAAGTTCTATCACTATGAATCAGGGTGGAAGAAGCTGTACTCGGAAGACTTCGGGGCTGCGGAAAAAGAACGAATCACCCGAGCCTTGAAGCAAGTCATCGCCTCTTCACAGTTCGGGATCGAAAAGACGTGGGGCGAACAGATCGAGGACCGCGGCAGCCAAATCACGTTCTCCGCACTCGGACAACATGCGCCCATCGACGCAAAGACGAAGTGGGACCCCGACTTCAGCAAACGGCAAAAGATGAAGTCCGAGCTAGAACGACTCATACCCGGGTTCTCGGTGCGGCTCGGTGGTACCACCTCCGTGGACGTCACCAAGCCGGGTATCGATAAAGCGTACGGCATTGCCAAATTGCGAGACACGCTCGGCGTCGCCATCGACGAGATGATGTTCGTCGGTGACGCTTTGTTCCCGGGAGGGAACGACTACCCGGCCAAGCAAGCGGGCGTCGTATCGATCCAGGTCAGGGATCCGAACGAGACCAAGCGGGTCGTAGAAACCATCATTGCCTGCTTGGGCCAAAATGAGACGCCGAGCGCCGCTCCGGCGAATGCCGGATGAGTGGCTTTCAGCTTCAGCGGCTCGGCATGATCATGGAGCCCGAACCGGGCAACGCCCAGGAGGTGGAGGGCACGCTAAATCCTGGGGTCGTTCGTGGGCCCGACGGCGAGCTCTATTTATTTCCTCGGCTCGTTGCCCGAGGGAACTATTCGCGCATCGGCATTGCGCGAGTTCAATTCAACGACGCTGGCGATCCGTGCGGGGTCGAGCGGCTCGGCATCGCTCTCGAACCGGAAGCCGACTACGAGCTACGCCCAGGCGGCGGTGGGGGCTGCGAAGATCCGCGCGTCACTTTTGTGGAACCGCTCAAGCGCTACGTGATGATGTACGCGGCATTTTCGGCGATCGGGCCACGGATCGCGGTGGCCATTTCGAAGGATCTCTTTCACTGGACGCGGCTCGGGCTCGCGACGTTTGCACCGTACAACGGTATCGATTTCGTCCACGTGGATAACAAAGATGCGAGCCTCTTCCCCGTCACCATTCCGAATCACGCTGGGAAAATGCAGCTCGCCATCATCCATCGGCCGCTGTTCCCGGGCACGCGTCCGGAGGAAACTGCAACCGAGCCAGCGTCGCGTCCCGTGGATCGCGCCCACGAAAGCATCTGGATTTCGTACTCCCCGCTGGCACCGGGTCAGCTCGAGCCGCCGCGTCTCGGGCTCTTCAACTCTCATCACCGGCTCGCGACTCCGGTGGCCCCGTGGGAGGCGCTGAAGATCGGTGGTGGCACACCGCCTGTCTTGACCCGGCATGGCTGGCTCATCGTTTACCACGGAGTGTGCAACCTTTCCCGGCCGGGCAGTGCGACTCGCGAGCTGCGTTACTCGGCGGGGGTAGTGGTTCTTTCGAACGAGCATCCGCGCACCATCCGCTATCGCTCGCCCGAACCCGTGCTGACGCCGGAGCTGCCGCAGGAGCGGCACGGGACGATCGCCAACGTGGTGTTCCCGACTGGCATCGATCGCCGCGATGACCTCGGAAAGCCAGATCGCCTCGACGTATACTACGGCATGGCGGACAATCGTATCGGCGTCGCGCGGCTCGATTTGCCGGAGCACTTGCCGTTGGGTGAGGGCGCGGACAAGGCCGAATGACCGTCGTTGTCCCGTTACGTTACGTTGCCGGCTGCGCTACCAGCGGCTGTTTGGTATTGAACACCAGCCAGTTTCGTACCGGATAGTAGTACGTGACGAAGAGCACGAAGTTCGCGAGCAAGCTGAGTAGCTCCGGCGCAACCTGCGGCAATAGCCAAATCAGCAGCTTGAAGATCGAGATATTGAGTGGAAAGGCGATCAGCTCGGAGATGACGAAGCGCCTGGCCTGAGCCACGGCGCTTTCCGACTCGGCGCGAAAGGCGAAGCTGCGACTACCCAGGAACAACACCACCCCGCCGATGAGCAGGCCGATTGCGCGACCCCAGGTCGGTCCCAATCCGAACACGCGAATGCTTAGGGTAAGCACGGCAAAATCGAGCGCGGTGCCGCCGCAACCCACAATCAGCGAGCGCCCAAAACGCAACGCCTGGACCGCAATCTCACTGCGCGTTGACCAGGTTGGCGGTGTTTGGCTCACACGCACTATTCTAGAGCGAGGCTCCGCAGACGCCAGTGGTCCGAAATCCAAATCGTTGCGCTGCAACGCGTCAGCGCCAGTTCCCGTGTTTCCGCTGCTCGTCGTATCGCCGTTCATCGTGCCATCTCCGAAGCCGCAGCCCTCAGCGTCGCCGAGCCGCCGAGCACCACGATCCCGGCACCCAATCGTTCGGCGTCGAGCGAGTCGCAGGAGTCACGCTCGTCGCTGAGAGCGCTTCAGTGCCGGAGCGAAGACGTGTGCTTCGGCCGCACTGTTGTCGCCCGCACCCGCCGCACTGGCGCCGGGGGACCACACATGCATCGCGGCGAGCCATAAAAGGCCGATGTTTTTCCGCACGACGCCCCCAAATGCAAGCCACGTGCCGGCCAGTTCGAGGGCGGCGCGTAAGCGGCGGGCCTCCAGCCAGGTGCATCGAACCTCACGCGCGGGACGCTAAAGGATGGTCGGACAGCCGACGACAATCTTGACCGAACTGCCGCCGTCTTTCACGGCGCTGCAGGTCACAGGACAGACGACGATTTCGCTCAGGGTCCCGCCGCCGAGCTCGTAGTACCAGCCGCCCGCGCCGGGGTCGCACGCACTCACGTCGGACACGTGCTTCACGAATTTGCCCTGAGTGGCAGTGCCCACGGTGACGTTCACCTTTCCTGCAGCGAGCGGGCCACCGCCTGGACCCGCCGGGATTTGAAACCTGCCGTAGGGCCCGCTGCCGCGGATCGCCTCGAGCGCGGCCTGGACCCTGTTGCGCGATTGGGTTGACGGTTGCGGGTGCGTTGGTCGTCGCGTCTTCCGAGCCGAACACGCCGATCACGAACGTGCTGATGCTCGGGCTGCTCGTTACGCCGGCCTTCGCCAGGGCGGCCTGGCGTCAACGGTCGGTCAGATCGGCTGCGCGAAGCTTTCGCCCCCTGCTTCGGGCCCGTCGTTACGCCAGCACCTTACCTGGGTTCAGGATACAATCCGGGTCGAAGGCGTGCTTGATTCTGCGCTGCAGAGCGAGCGAAACCGGCCCGAGCTGACGCACGAGGCCAGCGCGTTTCAGCGAGCCAACGCCATGCTCGCCGGTGATCGTCCCGCCGAGTTCGAGCGCCTCGATCATGAGCGCTTCGAAGATGGTGCGTGCGCGCGCTTCGGCGTCGACATCGCTCGGATCGAAGACGATCAGCGGATGGATATTTCCGTCACCCGCGTGGGCGACGGTGGCGACGAAGGTCGCCGATTGGGCGGCGATCGCTTCGATGCGCCGAAACATTTCTGGTAGGCGCGGGAGCGGCACGGCGATGTCGTCGAGCAGGACGGTCCCGAGCCGTTCGATCGCCGGGAAGGCGAGCCGTCGTGCCGCGAGCAGTTGGCGCCCTTCGTGCTCGTCTTCCGTGCTGTGAACGAGGGTAGCGCCGGCGGCCTCGCACGCCTCGCGCATGAGCGAAAGCTCGACCTGCCCGGGCGCGTCACTCTGCGCGATGAGTAGGGCCGCGGCTTCTGTGTCGAGGCCCAGCTTCGCGAACTCGTCGACGGCGCGTAAACAAGCGCGATCCATGACTTCTAGGAGCGAGGCGTTGGCAGTGCGAACGATGGAAGCGACAGCGTGTCCGGACGCCTCCAGCGAGTCGAACATTGCGATCAGGGTGCTTGGTGGGGTGGGCCGGCGCCGCAAGCGCAGGGTGATTTCCGTGATCAACGCCAGCGTGCCTTCGGAGCCCACGAGCAGTCGGGTCAGGTCGTAGCCGGCGACGTCTTTACGGCAACGGCCACCGCTGCGGACGACGTCGCCATTGGCGAGCACTGCTTCGAGGCCAAGGACATAATCGCCCGTGACACCATACTTCACGCAGCACAGGCCGCCCGCGTTGGTGGCCACGTTGCCGCCGAGAGTTGCAATCTCGTAGCTTGCTGGATCAGGCGGATACCAAAGGCCGGCTGCGTGCGCTTCTGCCTTGAGTTGGCCATTGAGTACGCCAGGCTGGACGACGGCAAGCATCCCCGCTTCGTCGATCTCCAGGATGCGCGTCATGTGGTCGAAGCTCACGATGACGCAATCGTCAATTGCGCTCGCCCCGCCCGCCACTCCAGTTCCCGCGCCGCGCGGAACGAGCGCGATGCGATGCCGGGTGGCCCAGCGCGCCAGCACCTGCACCTCCTCGGTCGTTCGCGGTCGCACGAGCGCTTGCGGCGCGCCCGCAGTTGCCCAGAGCGCTCGGTCATGCCGATAGCCCTCGACCACATCCGGATCGGTAACCACGCGTTCGCCCAAAAGACCGATCAACTCGTCGAGGGGAGTCATGTGCCGTAGAACTCCAGGTGGCTGCGAAGCAGCGCGGGGGCGAGCTTTCTGTTACCACGCTCGACCGCGTGCAAGAGAGCTGCGTGCTCTTCGGTCACTTGCTGACGGACGGCGCTGAATGAGCGCCCGCGCATGGCTTCGTCGAGATGAACGTGGATGCTGTCTCTGACCGCGAGCATCACCAATGAGAGCGCCTGATTGCCGGCGGCCGCGACCAACGCGACGTGGAACGCGACGTCGGCCTGATAGAACTTGGCTGGCGGCACCTTCGGCTCGGCCATGATCGCCAGCGCGGTCCGCGCCTCAGCCAGATGGGCCGCGACCGGCGCGCGGCTCGCGCCGCCATAGGCCGCGGTTTCGACCGCGATGCGCAGCTCAATCAGCTCCGGAAGGGTGATGTCTCGAAGCTTCACCACGTGCGTCAGCGCTTCGCAAAAGCGCGCGACCGCCGCGTCCGGACTCGCCGCTTGCATCGATGAAGTTCGGCCCCGTGGGGCGAGCAGCCCTTGCGCCTGCAGGTGGCGCAGGGCCTCGCGCACCGTTGCGCGGCTCACGCCAAACTGTTCGGCCAACGCGCGCTCGGGCGGAAGTTGCTGCCCTGCGCTCAGCGAGTGATTCAGGATCTTGTCGCGGATCTGCTCGGCGACCTGCTCATAAATCAAGGAACTGGCGACGCTCTGGAAGCGGATCGGGGACGACAGGTTGGGCCGATTGGGCTGATTGTCTGGTGGTCAGACCAAGCGTATCGGTGGCTGGGGAGCCGTCAACCCTTTTCATCGTTGGGGCTACGGAAAGCGAGGAATGGCACGAGCCAACGCCCCGCTGAACGCTGTGCCGTCGAGTGACGGTCGATGCAGGATGGAAGATTGAGTAGGTTGGGGCATGGCATTTTTAGAGGACTTCAAGAAATTTGCGTTCAAGGGCAACGTGGTTGATTTGGCGGTCGGCGTGGTGATCGGGGGCGCGTTTGGCAAGATCGTGACGGCGGTCGTGGCCGATGTGGTGATGCCCTTGGTGTCCTTGGTGCTGCCGAGTGGCGACTGGCGAATGAACGGCATCGTGCTGCGCACGGCCGTCGATCCGAAAGACAACGTCGTGCTGAAGTATGGCGACTTCGTGGGCGCGGTGCTCGATTTCTTCGTGGTGGCGCTCGCGCTGTACGTCATCGTCAGCAAGTTGGTGAAAGCGGCCGAACAGAAGTTGGGGCACCACCACGATCCGTCTGCGCCCCCACCCGCGATCAAGGAATGCCCCTATTGTCTGGAGACGATTCCAGCGAAGGCGACGCGCTGCAAAGCGTGTACGGCCGAACTGCCCGGGACCGTGTCGCCATCAGCGACGACATGAGCTGGTCCTGTGCGCGCTTTCGCCCACCAGCTACTTCGACGAAACGCGCTCGAAGGCAATCTCGCTCATCAGATCGCCGACCAATGTTCTGATTTCACTGGCGGAGAACGGCTTTTCCACGAGCTGATTGGGAATGTCCTCGAGAAATTGGCGCGTTTCGGCGGTGACTGCGCCGCCCGTCACGAACACTACGCGCGAAAGCTGCTGGGGGAGCGCGTGGGAAAGGGCGGCGTAAATATCCATTCCGTTGGTGCCTGGCATCATCAGATCGCAGAGCACCACCTCGTAGCGCTGGCCCGTGAGCAGCAAGTCGAGCGCTTGCTTGCCATCCGCCAGGTACGTGACATCGTGCTGCTTGTCGAGGATGCGGCGGAGCAGCCCGCCGACCATGGGGTCGTCGTCGATGATCAGCACGCGACCGCGAACTCCGCTAGTTGGAGGGGCCGTTGTCGGGCGGGCCCTCTGCTCGTGCGCCACGCGGCCCGCCGGCGGTAGAACGATGCGAAAGGTGCTGCCAACCCCGAGTTCACTGTGAACCGTGAGCTCTCCGCCGATCGCGCTGACGACTTGGTGGCAAATCGACAAGCCCAGGCCCGTTCCTTCTCCGATGTCTTTGGTGGTGAAGAATGGATCGAAGATTCGGTCCAGTATCTCTGGGGCAATGCCGCGACCGGTGTCGCTGACTTCCATCAGGCAGCGGCCCACGGCGTCGGTTCGGGTCGAAATCGTCACCCGGTTTTGCTGCTCGTCCCCTTCGGGGAGCGACTGCACCGCGTTCGTGAGTAGGTTGACGAACACCTGGGAGATGCGCGCTTCGTCCGCTTCGATCAGCGGCACCTCCGCAAAGTCCTCGACGATGCGGGCGTGCCCTTGCAGGCCGTTGCAAACCGCTTTGATCGCCAAAGTGAGCAGGGGGCGTACGTCGAGCGCCGTTCGTCGCTCTTCGCCGGCACGGGCAAACGTCTTCATGCCGCTCACGATCTGCGCGACACGATCCGCAGCGTGACGAGCATCGTTGACCAGCATTTTCAATTCGCTGACCGGGGGCGCCGCGGGCATCGCGGATGGCGGTGCCTTGCCGAGTTCGTCCAGAACCAGATCGAGATTCGAGATCACGACTGCGAGCGGGTTGTTGATCTCGTGTGCGACGCCCGCGGCGAGCACGCCGATGGCCGACATCCGGTCTGCAATCACCAGCTGCGCTTGCAGCCGCTGTCGAACGCTCGACATCCTCAGGTGCGTGCGGATGCGAGTCAGCAGCTCGCGCGACGAGAATGGCTTCACCATGTAGTCATCGGCGAGGGTCTCGAGCCCTTCGATCATGGCTTCCTCCCCGCTGCGTGCCGACAGCAGGATCACTGGCGTGCCGGCGGTCTTGGTATTTTCGCGCAGAGCTCGGACCAAAGCCACGCCGTCCATCTCCGGCATCATCACGTCGCTCAGGATGAGATCGGGAGGATTGTCGATGGCGGAGGCAAGTGCAGCTCGGCCGTCTTCAACGAGCTCTACTTCCCAATACGGGCTCAGAATGACACCGAGGTACTCACACATGTCGGCGTTGTCGTCGGCGACCAGAATCCGTTGCTTGCGTTCGCTTGACTGGAGCGGAGCGGGCGTCGCCTTCGACCAATCCGACGATGAGGCCAGTCCAGCGTCGGACCCACCGTCGACGAACGGCGCGTTGGCGGAAGGCTCCGCGCGGCTGGTGTGCGTCTCGGCGCTTCTCCGACGAATCATGAAAAATGCGAGCGCGATTGGCGTCTCGCTCCTACATGAGCCACCGCGCTGCAGCGCTTCATCGTAGCCCGGTTTCTGCACTAATCGCGCCGCGCCGCAGGTTGATGGAAAATGGCGCGAGGCACGAGCAGCGGCCCTAAAGAGGCCGGTGCAAAGCGCCACGCCGAGCGAACTTGCCTCAATCGCGGGCCCCGACTCCGGCGCCTGGGGGCTGCGCGAATCCTGGCAGCGAGATGGCGGTCACCCCGGGTGCCACCGGGGGGTTCAGCGTGGCGTTTTTGGCCGCTGCGAGCCGCGCGGGCGCAGCAGAGCGGCACGAGAACCGAATCAATGCGGCGGCGGTGGGATATGACCCAAGCAAAATTCCGGATAAGCGCGGGGCGGGGACGTGCAAGTGCCGGAGCAGTAGCGGGTCTCGCATTGCCACTCGTCCTCGCAGGCGTCGCCCGCGTGGAGCAGCGGCTCGCAGCGTTCGTGATCGAGGTCGCAGTACGTGCCAGCGCTACACTCGAAGCTGCCGTGGCAGCGATCGCCTGCGACGCCCAGCGGTGCACAGGTGTTTGCTTCGGAGCAAAACAAGCCGTCGGTCACGTAGCAGGTCGGCAAGTCTGTTCGGCAAGTTTGCGTATCGCTGCAGAGGGTGGTGCAGTACCCCGTGTCGGTGCAGGTCGAGCTGCACGCTTCGCCTGCTTCGCCATGGGGGTCGGTTCTTGGAGGCGGCGCCAGCACGCATACGCCTGTCAGGTCGGGATCCGAATAGTCCGCTTTGGGTGGGTAGCGGCACAGGGTCGCCGCGCCATCGGCGGCGCAGCCTTCGTCTGCGCTGCACTCGCCTCCCAATGGTACGCTACCAACGAATACCTTCTGGCACTCTTCCGACTTGTAATCGCCCTTGGAAGAGCAACCGAGCTCGGGGGTTTGAATGCTGTCCAGGCAGCGTTTGCCCGCTGCAGGATCGTAGTGCGTGCCGGAGAAGGCTTGGAAATTGAAGAACTGAATGATGTTGTTGCCGTTCAGCGCCTCGCACCCGGCTTCGTCGAACCGGTAACTCAGTTCGCCGCAACAGTCGCTGACTCGGGCGCAGAACCGGTGGACCGCTTGAGCTTCGAATTGGTTGAGCAGCTTGAGCTCCGACGGGGCACGCGAGCCGCCACCCGAACTACCGCAACCACTCGCCGCGAGCACCGAGACTGAAGCAGAGAAACCGAAAATCAAGCTTGGAAGAATGCGCATGTCCTACTCAACCCTTCACCCAATGCAACGAGTGCGTCGCGAACCACGGGCGGCGCGACCGCATTGTCGCGCTCGCTTCGAGTCAGCTAACGCCGCCCCCCTGACGCAGGGTCACACTGCTCACTGTGAATCAGCGGCACGCTGTGGCCCCGGGGCGTCCAACCGCGCGTCATTCAGCAGAAAAGAGGCATGAATTGCGTCTAAATACCGTGCGCTTGGCACCACGAACTGCACGAACTCCACTTACTGCAACCGGCGTGCCGCCATCGGACTCGGTAAGCAATCTTGCTCTCCCCTCTCAATCCGAACACGCGGGCAGCTCAGGGGCTCAGCGCTGGCGACGTGGCTGCTCGCCCACCACGAGAAGCGGCGTGAATATCGAGGGGCGATCCCAGGATACACGCCGCACCTCGCAGCGCCGGGCAGGTGCGGCGCGGTGAACTCCGACGGCCAGCCGGTCGTGGAGTGCGGCTACCGCTACGGCGACGGCGTGGGGCCCAACAGCGGTGCTAGGTCCGGGTCGGCCTTTTGCATCGCGCGTTGATAGGCAGTGCGTGCGCCAATGCGTTGAAGGTAGGAAAGGATGTTTGGCCAGGGGGAGAGGTCGTAGGGTTTGAAGCGACGCATGGTGGTCAGCGAGAACACGGTCATGATGTCGGCGGCAGTCAGGTCTGGACCGGCGAGGTAGGGGGCTTCGGCGAGGCGCGCTTCGAGTGTGGAGAAGATCAGGTCGAAGCGCACTTTCGCGGCCTGTAGCAGAGCGTTGTTTGGGGAAGGGTCGACGCGCTCCAGGTACCTCACTTGTAAGATGGCAGGCTGCAGGGTGCCGTTCGCGAAGTGGAACCAATACAGGTAGCCGGCGTAGCGGGGCTGGTTCGGTTTCACGGCTAGCCGACCTTGCCCGCGGGTTGCGATCAAGTACTCGGCGATCGCGCCCGATTCGCCCAGCACGAGCCCGCCTTCGGTGATGACGGGCGCACTGCCGAGCGGGTGGAGCGCCTTGTATTCTGGCGGCGCGAGCTGGTTGTCTTTTCGGCGCTCGTAGCGCTTTAATTCGTATTCGAGCGCGAGCTCTTCGCACAGCCAGACAATGCGTTCCGATTGGGATCGTCCGAGGTGATGCACGGTCAGTGAGTGGGTCATGAGCACAAGCTACGACCGCGCGTCGTGCGTTGCTTGCCAGTTGCTCCTTGCTACTTGCACGATCCTCTCGTTTGCGAGAAACTCCGCCACGAAGTGGTGCTAGGCTGAGGGCATGGACCTCGCCCAGTTGACGGACCTTGCGGCGCGCCAGTTCCCTCGCTCAGGCGGTACCGAGAGCCAGTATTTGCGGCCTTTGCCGAATTTGGCCGTCTATCGACAGCATCGCCCGAGCTCGTTCGAGGCGGCGATCTATGAACCAGTCGTTTGCCTGATTCTCCAAGGACGAAAGGAAATGGTCCTGGGGGGCGATTCGTTCCCGATGCGCGCGGGTGAGTGTCTGCTGATCAGTCACGATTTGCCGGTGACGGCTCGTGTCACGAAGACTCCGTACCTCGCGTTGCTCTTCGACGTCGATCTCCACACGCTGCGCGACCTGAACGAAGCGATGGCCGCATCGTTCCACGCTGCGGCGCCCCGCTCGCTGGCCGTCCACTCCTGTGGTGCTCAGCTGGTCGATGCGCTCCACCGTTATCTCGCGTTGGCGGGTGCCGAGACGGACGCGGCGGTGCTAGGTCCGTTGGTTGCACGAGAGATCCACTACCGGCTGACGACGGCGCCCTTTGGCGCCATGTTGCGGGATCTGATCCGCTATGACAGCCACGCCAGCGCGATCGCACGCGCGATCGCCCAGTTGCGGCGTGACTTTCGCTTGCCCGTCGAGATCCCTCGGCTGGCGCGCAGTGTGGGCATGAGCGCGTCGGCCTTTCACAAGCATTTCAAAGCCATCACGGCGTCTTCTCCGCTCCAGTATCGTAAGGCCCTGCAGCTGCTCGAGGCTCGGCGCGTGCTACGCGCGGGCTCGCTCTCGGTGACCGAAGCGGCCTTTGCCGTCGGCTATGAGAGCGCCGCGCAGTTCAGCCGCGACTATGCGCGTCGGTTCGGTGCCTCGCCCAAGCACGATATTCCCGAGCCGGGTTCGTGAGAGTCGCCAACAGTTCCTGGCCCGCGGGCGGCGCCGCTCATGGACTTTCTTTGTTGATGGGGCCTCATCGCGGCGCTGATCGTCGCAGCCTTCGGCGTCGTGAAGCGGCTTGCCGCCGCAAATGGCACAATGCGCCAGTGCGAGGCGGAACAGCACGTGCAAACTGGCGCGGGCGTCGAGCGTGACGTAAGTCAATCTGCGGGCGTGCGCTGCGCGAAGAGCAGCGCTAGCCGTGGTGCACGTTGGGACGACGCGGCGTTCGCGCATGGTCGCGGGAGAATGAACCCCACCTGGAGCATCGAACGCCCCGCGGCACGGATCTTGAACTTGTCGGGCTCGAATCGGCGATGGACGTCGATCGCGTACCTTCGCTCGGAGAAGCCATGACCGACTCGACCAATCTCGACGCCGCCGACGCTCTAGTGCCCGAAGCTTCCGCCGGAGTCGCGGAACCCGCGCTCGCTGCGCCCGCCCCTCAAGCGCGCGCCAAGACGAAGGGCGTCGCCGACATCGTGTTCGTCGTGGACATCAGCGGCAGCATGTCCCCCTGCATCGATGCTCTGCGCAAAAATATCGAAGCTTTCATCGATTCGCTGAGTCACGGCGACGGGAACAATGTGGCGCCCGTGCGCGATTGGCGCGGTAAGGTCGTCGGCTATCGCGACATCGAATCGGCGGAGAGCGAGGGTTTGCCCTGGGTCGTCGACAACTCCTTCGTGCGCGATGTCGGCGCGCTCAAGGCGCAACTCGCCGCCCTCAAGGCCGAAGGCGGTGGCGATGAGCCCGAATCACTCCTCGATACGCTGTTCAAGGTCGCGTCGATGCAAGCGACGCCGAAAGGCGCCCAGACCGAGGACCCAGAAAAGTGGCGTTACCGCAGCGACGCCGCGCGCGTCGTGATCGTGTTCACGGATGCTTCGTTCAAAGAGACCATGAGCATCCCGGAAGCGAAGGGCGGATCACTTCAAGACGTGGCCAACGTGGTAATGGCCAATCGCATCATTTTGAGCTTGTTTGCGCCCAATTTCGAGGGTTACGACCGGCTGAGCCAAATCGACAAGTCGGAATGGGAGGCCGTCGAGTTCGAGGGGTTGAACCCGCAAGAGGCGCTCAAGAAGTTCACCTCGGATCCAGTGAACTTCCGGAACACGTTGAAACAGCTCGCGGCCAGTGTGTCGCGCTCGGCGGAAACCGTCGCTCTTTAGCGCCCGCGCTCCGTTTTTCTCCGAGCGCAGGGATGGCAAAGAAACTCAAGGTCGGTGACACCATTCATGGTTACCGAATCGTAAAAGTGTTCGGGCCGGGGATGATGGCGATCTCCTATGCGGCGCAGGGGCGCTCGGGCGAAAAGGTGTTCTTCAAGCAGTACAAATCGCCCGCGCCGACGGTCGTCTGGTACCCGGGATACGTCGCATATCAAAAGGAACTGAGTGCTCGCGTTCGGAACGGGCGGGCCGCGCACTTTGCGGTCCGCCAGCTGGACGCGTTCGAAGCAGTTTGGGGCGGAGCGTGCTATTTTCAAGCTTACGAATTCGTGGAGCACGGTGGGGATCTGCAGCAGATGCTGGACGCAGAGCGCGAGCGGCACCGCGTGACCAAGCTAGCGCCTGCGCGTGAGCCCTCGGTTTGGGCCCGCCACGTCACTTGGAGCAAGGTGCTCACAGCAGCGATTGCCGCGCTCCACGAGTCGAACATCGTACATGCCGACCTGAAGCCCGCCAACGCCTACTTGGTCGAGGATTCGAGCATCGGCTCCGGCTACCAGCTCAAGTTGATCGACATGGATTTCTCGCTGCTGGCCGATAAAAAGGCACCTTGGCACGGCTTTCAGGGTTACGTCGGCAGCGACAACTACCGCTCGCCTGAGCACCTGACGCGCGGGGCCATCCCGCAGCCCGCCTCGGACGTGTTCACCTGCGGTCTGATCCTGTACGAACTGCTCGCGGGTCAGCATCCGTACTGGCGGGATGATCAAGCCGAGTACGCGGCGTTGGTCAAAGCGTACGCGGCCAAGCCGCCCGCGTTGCTGGGCTCATTGCCACCCGCGCTGAACGCCGGGGTGAGCGCATTGCTCCACCGCTGTCTGTCGCCCGATCCCGCGGCCCGGCCGACCGCTGCCGCGTTGCGCGACGCGCTGAGCGGTCGCGACGCCACGAGCGCGCTGCCAACGAAGCCCGTGCTGGCCCCGGGGGCTCCGGCCGCCGCGAGTCGCAGCACAGGCGAACCGCTGATGTCGGATAGCATCGAACTCGTGACCACGAGCGGTCGCGCACTGCAGATTGGCGTGCGGACCGAGCTCGGCAAAGCCGTGGTGCGCCAGCTCGGCGCGGAGGGCGAATTCTGGGACAACCAACAATGCGTGATCGAGCGCGGTCCGCGGCGGCAATGGCTGGTCTCACCCGTCGCGGGCAGTGTCAACGAAACGCTGCTCAACGGCAAGACTCTGAACGGACCGCATGAACTGGCCCACGGTGACGTGATTGCGGTGGGCCGTCAGGAAAAAGGTATCGTCAAATTGCCACTCACGGCGCGGCGGCGTTGAATTGTCGAACGAGGACTCGGATCGAACCGCGAACGCGGCCGCGGTTCACCCCACTCCGGGGACGCCACCCGTGGTCGCGGTAGACGACCTGAATTGGCAGGCCATCCGCCAAGCGGTCGATGCTCCGGCGATTCGCGCGCGCATCCGTCCGATCGTGGAACGGATGGAAACTCTGCTCGACCGCGCGGGGGGGCCGGGTTTGTTGTTCGACGGTGATCGTGAGCACAGCGTCGACCGGGCAATTCGCGTTTCCGTGGCAGATGACGCGCGCCCGTTGTGGATCATCGGGGATCTGCACGGGGATCTACTGGCGCTCGAGGCGGCTTGGGCCGAGATCCGAAGCTATGCCTTGGCCAGCGGCGCGTCCGCGTCGCGGGTGATTTTTCTTGGTGACTTCTTCGACGACGAGGGCTTTGGGCTCGAGCTGTTGCTGCGCGTGTACGAGCTGATCCTCGAGGCGCCCGAGCTCATCTGCGTGATCGCGGGCAATCACGATGAAGCGCTGTCGTACGACGGGCGGCGCTTTGCTTCGAGTGTATCGCCCTCGGATTTTGCTGACTTTCTGAACCTCAACCTGGCCCACGAATGGATTGTTCGGGCCGCCAAGGTTGCCGTGCGCTTGACCGCGCACGCCCCGCGCGCGCTGTTTTTCCCCGATGGGCTCTTGGTCGCCCATGGCGGCTTCCCCCTGGTCGACTTGCATCCCGCGCTGGCCGAGAGCGCCGATTGGAACACCCCCGCGTGCTTGTCGGACTTCGTTTGGGCGCGCATGCACCCCAAAGCGCGCCGCAAATTGCCCAACCGATTTTCGCACGGCAGCCAATTCGGCTACGAAGATTTCGCCGAATTCTGCGCGCTGAGTGCGCGCTTGGGGCGACCGGTCACGCATTTGGTGCGCGGGCACGATCATGTCGAAGAGCGCTACGCGATCTATCCCGCGTATCAGGCACATCCGGTGCTGACGACCGTGGCCTTGTCGCGCCGGCTGCCCAGAGAACGGTTTGGCGGCTATGCGCGAGCCCCGACCTTGGCGCGTTTCATCGCCGGTTCTCTGCCCCAAGTGTATCAGTTGCTGATACCGGCCCAGATCGTGAACGAGGTCTATCCTCAGCCAGAAAATGACGCTGACTCGGGCGCTGACTCTGCTCAGGACTCCAACGGATGAGCGTGGTCCTCCGTTGCCCCAACTGCGGGACCACACGCGCGACAGCCGGTGAATGTGAGGCGTGTCACGAGGCCGCCGCGCGCTACTTTTGCACGAATCACGCCCCCGGCTTGTGGTTGGCGGAGCCGGCCTGTCCAACGTGTGGCGCACGCTTCGGCGAGGCGCCGCGCGCCGCGCCAGTCGCAGTGCCTGTGAGGCCCGTGAGGCCTGCGCCTAGTGACGCCACGCGCGGCTCCGCGCCGGCAGCCCGCAGCGGGTCGGCAGCGCCGGCACCGCGGCGCCATCCGCGCGCCGAGTACCCGGCGAGCGACGCAGAACGAGATGCCGATGGTTTGGAACTGGAGCCTTGGCGGAAGGTGTTGAGCCTGGCCTTGAACGCGCGCCGAACTGCGATTGCGGGGCGCCGGACGTCCCGGCCCGCCGTCGGCATCGGCGGCTGCTTGCGCCGCTTGCTGCTCACTCTCGTGGTCTTGGTCATCGCCAGCGGGGCGGCCTTTTTCTTCTTTGGGCGAGCCCTGTTGCACGCGCTCCAACCCTATTGATCATCCGCTGGCCGTTGGAGCTGCAGCTCATGCATGCTCGAGTACGAAACGCGTGATCGCTTCGAACGCAGGCCCATCCGTCGGTACCGTGTGGCCGCCAGGCCAGCGAATGACTTCTCGTTCGCGCGCGCTAAAGCAATCGACTAGCTCTTCGCTGTAGTGGCGGGTCAGGGTGTCGCGTTCGCCCCACACGTGCAGTGAGGGCACGGCAACGGGTTCCATGAATGCTGCTTGCAACGGCGCGGCGCGGGGCTTCCTGCCAGCGATCAGTACGGCCGCATGAATCGCCGGCAGCTCTCCGATGCGCGAGAGCGCAGCGACCGCGGCGGCCAGAATGCCGCCTTGGCTGAAGCCCATCACCGATGCGGGGGCATAGCGGTGGAGCGCCTCGCTGACCAGCTCGCGAGTCTCTTGCCAGCCCTGATAGTCCAGCCCATCGTCGCTGGCGTTCCACCAGCAGAGGTGCGGTGGAGAGAGCGAAGCTGCGCTCGCCCCGCGATACATGCGTTCGACGGTCGCCTCGGAACACTTGTGTGGCGCGTTCAGGCACACCAAGCGAACCTGGGGGTCGAGCGCCGCTGCGAGGGGATCCAGCGCGGCGCGCATCACCTCACCGTTCATCGTGAAGCCGTGAAAAACCAGGAGCGAGTGGGCCATTGCATTCAGCTTAGCAAGCTGAGTCGCTCGTCGTAGACCGGCGGTGCTCGATCGCAGATTCTTCCGTCAACCGAGCCCGCGCGCGATCCTGTCTCGGAGGCGAAGTGAGCGCGACAAATTGCGCCGTCGGGGAGGCCGGGGTTTTCGTGCGCCGCTGCAAGTGGGGCATCTCGAGACCCGCTCGCTGGGCTGCACTTTGGCTCGTCCGACATCGGTCGAGTCCGCGAACCGGAGAGGGGGTTCTTTCTCGGCGCGCTCGGTACGAATCTTGCGATCGCGGAGGCAACGCGTTGTCGCGGTCATCCCTACGAACGCGGGCGGCGCGCCGGTTCACTCACCATCCTGAAGTGAAAATGGAGCAAGAACGGAGATTGGGCGCTTGGCCGAGGCACGACGGAACCCACTTCGCAGTGTGGTCCGACAAGGCGAGCGAAATCAGAATTCGCTGGAGCGACGAAAAGGCGGGGCATCGGGGTGAGCAGCTGCTCACGAAGACCGAGCCGAACGTTTTCGAGGGGTTCATTGCCGGCGTGAAGCCGGGTACCTCGTATGATGTCGTCCTCGACGGAACCTCGCGCGTGGATCCCTTCGCGCGCTCGTTGCCCCATGGCGTGCACGGGCCGGCTGAAGTCGTCGAGCGGCCGCGCAAGGCCGAGGGCAAACGCCTGATTCAGCTCGAACGGGGCGAAGTCTTTTATGAGCTGCACCTGGGGACCTTCACGGCCGAAGGCACGTTTTCGGCGGCGGCGCGTCGTTTGCCGCAGCTGGCGGAACTGGGCATCACGGTCGTGGAACTGATGCCGATTGCGGCCTTCGCGGGCAAGCGGGGGTGGGGCTATGACGGCGTAGCGCTGCTGGCGCCGTTCGCGCCCTACGGCACGCTCGACGAAGTGTGCGCCTTCGTCGACGCGGCGCATGCATGCGGCCTGAGTTTGGTGCTCGACGTCGTGTACAACCACCTGGGGCCCGACGGTAATTACTTGCCGGCGTATTCAGACAGTTATTTCGACAGCGAACGTCACACTCCCTGGGGCGCAGCTCCGGCGTTGGACAAGGCGGCATTCCGACACTTGGTCTTGGAGAGTGCACGCTATTGGCTCTCAGACGTCGGCTTCGACGGATTGAGGATCGATGCCGCGCACCACTTGGAACCCGGCGGTGCCCCACACATCTTGCGGGACCTCTCCGCCATTGCCAAAGGGTGCTCTCCGCCCGCGTTGCTGTCCGTAGAGGACGACCGCAACGATCCCGCGGCGCTCTTCGAGCTCGGCGTCGATGCCGTGTGGAGTGACGATCTACATCACTGTCTCCATGTTCTGCTCACCGCTGAGCGAGACGGATATTACGCTTCCTACCAAGGGGGCTTGGCGGAACTCGCGCGTGTGATCGAGCGCGGGCAATTGTTCGAGGGACAAATCTTCCCGTCGACCGGCCGCCCTCGCGGCAAGCCCGCGGCGCATGTCCCTCGCCAGAGGTTGATTTACGGGCTTCAAAATCACGATCAAGTGGGAAACCGGGCGCGTGGCGAACGGCTGAGCGTTTTGTGCAACGTTTCTCAGTTCAAGGCCGCAACACTGCTGCTGTTTTTTTTACCCGCCACGCCCATGCTGTTCATGGGTCAGGAAGTCGGCACGGACTCGCCGTTCCTGTATTTCGCAGACCACGCCGGCGAGCTCGGAGAATCGGTGACGAAGGGCCGGCGCGAGGAGTTTGGCTATTTCGCCGCGTTCCGCGACGCGCACCCGGAGCACGTGCCGGATCCACAGGCGGAAGCCTCGTTCCTTCGCAGCAAAGTGCGTTTCGACGTCGAGGGTGGCGAAGCCCTACGCGAGTTTCATCGCCAGGCTTTGATGTTGCGTCGCGAAGACAACGTTTTGCGAGGAGCGCGGGAGCTGAGGGCTGGCGTGGACGGAACCGTGCTGTGGGTTCTGACGTCGAATGCTGCGGGGCGTCGACTCTTGCTCTTGAACATCGGTGCCCCCATCACCTTGCAGAGTGTTGGCCCGTGTGCGACGCGGGGGGCGCCGTTGCTCCTATCCAGTGCGCCCGCGAGTCACGTCGACAACGGAGTTCACCTGACCCGCGATTGTTGCGCGATCTTGAGTCTGCCCGAGAAATGACGATGCGAATCCCCCACGCTACTTATCGCTTGCAGCTGCACAAGGATTTTGGATTCCGGGAGGCGGCCGAGACAGCAGATTATGTCGCGCGGCTCGGCGTGTCCGAGCTGTATCTGTCACCGATTCTCAAAGCTGCTCCGGGCAGCACGCACGGCTACGACGTCCTCGACCACGGCACGCTGAACCCGGAGTTGGGAGGTGAGGCCGGCTTCGCGGAATTGACGACGGCCGTCCGCGCGAACGGCCTGGGGTTGACCGTGGATTTCGTGCCGAACCACATGGGCGTGGGCAGTGATGGCAATCCCTATTGGGACGACATCCTCAAACACGGACGAGCATCGCGGTTCGCCGAGTACTTCGATATCGATTGGGATTACCCGAAGGCGACACTCATGGGAAAGCTGCTGCTGCCCGTGTTGCCCGACCCATACGGTATCAGCCTCGAGCATGGCGACATGACGCTGGTCTGGGACGGGGTCAGCGTCAGGATTCGCGTCGGCGAACGGATGCTTCCCGTCCGGCCGAGTGCTCTGCCCTGCGTGCTCGATCGATGCGCGACGATCGTGGCGCTGGCAAAGCCAGAGCTTGCCGAAGATTTGCGGCGCGTTTCCCGTCAGTGCGCTGCGCTGGTCGAAGCCTGGAAGGATCCCGCGAGGAGCGATTATCTGGCGGCGGCGGAGGCCGCCGAGCAACGGCTTACCGCCGCGCTGCACGACGCCGGCGCGGCGTCGATCTTCTCCGAAGCTTTGCAAACGCTGAATGGAGCGGCGGGAACCGCGTCGAGCTTCGACGATCTCGACCAGCTCTTGCGCGCTCAAGTCTACCGCCTCAGCTCGTGGCGTCTGGCGCTGGAGTGCATCAATTATCGCCGATTTTTCAACGTCAACGAGCTCGCCGCGATTCGGGTCGAGCTCCCCCAAGTATTCGAGTCCGCCCATGCAAAGCTGCTGCAGCTGGTTGCGGAAGGGTCGATTACCGGCATTCGATTGGACCACATCGACGGGCTCTACGACCCGATCGGATACCTGACGCAGCTCGATGCCGCGCTTCGGCGCACCACGCACTCGAGCGATGAAACCGCTCCGCTGCACCTGACCGTCGAAAAAATCCTCGCCGACGAGGAGCGCTTGCCCGCCGCTTTCGTCACGCACGGCAGTACTGGTTACGAATTCATCCGTGTCGTGACTGGGATCTTCGTCGACCGTCGCGCAGAAGGGAACCTGACCAGTCTGTATCGTCGCTTCACCGGCGACCAATCGAGCTTCAGCGCGCACCTGCTGCAAGCGAAACGAGACATTCTGAGCTCGCTGCTCGCGAGCGACGCGACCAAGCTTTCACACGAGCTCGAGCGTCTAGCCGAGCAAGATCGCAGGTCGCGCGACTTCACCTGGCGCAGCCTGCACGATGCTCTCGTCGAGGTGATGGCCGCATTTGGAACTTACCGTAGCTACGTGCGACCGAACGGGGAGCGGACGAGCGACGATGAAGCGATGATCAATCATGCTGTGGCCGACGCGCTCAGGCGAAACGCAACCGCCGCCCGCGGCCCGTACCAGTTCCTCCGCTCGCTGCTATTGCAGACCAATGAGACCGTCGACGGTGCTCCGTTCGCCATGCGCTTCCAACAAACCACGGGACCCGTGACCGCAAAGTCGCTCGAAGATACGGTCTTCTATCGCTACACGCGCTTCATTGCGGAGAATGAAGTGGGGGCCCGCAGCGAACACGTCGGGGTCGAGCTCGAAGCATTTCATGCCCAAAATGCGGCTCGCGCAAAGGCCGCGCCGTTGTCGTTGCTCGCCAGCTCGACCCACGACACCAAGCGTGGGGAGGACATCCGCGCTCGGCTGGCCGTGATCTCGGAACTGCCCAATACCTGGCGCCGCGTCGTATTCGAGCTCGCCCGGTCGGCGGCGGGGTTCCGTAGCAACATCGGCGGCCAAGATGCGCCCAGCCGCTCGGATGAGTATTTGTTTTATCAGACGCTGCTCGGAGTGATGCCGTTCCGTGCATCCGGCAGCGACTTTCCCGCGCTCGAAGAGCGTCTCCAGGCCTACATGCTCAAGGCCTGCCGCGAAGCCAAGAGCAACACCTCCTGGCTAAACCCGAACGAAGACTACGAGCGCGCGCTGGCCGCGTTCGTCTCTGGCACGCTGCGCTCCGCGCAGTTCGTGGCCCCGCTGCTTCGCTTCGGCGCGCGCATCGATTCGTACGGGGCGTGCAACGCACTCAGTCAAATCGCCCTCAAAATGTGCTCACCTGGCGTGCCCGACACCTACCAGGGCTCGGAGGTTTGGCACCAGGTTCTGGTCGACCCAGACAACCGACGCGCGGTGGATTATCGCGATCTGCGAGCGCGGCTGACGGCTCTCGATGCGGGCGGGGCAGACCGCTTACAGACGGCGAGGGGCCTGCTCGAACACTTCGAAGATGGATCGGTGAAGCTCTTCGTGGTGCGCGAGCTCTTGCGTCTCCGTACCGAGCAGCCGGAGCTCTTGGCGGGCGCCTACCGAGCCTTGGATGCGGGATCGAACTGCATTGCGTTTGCGCGCACGCTGGGCGCCGAAACGCTGATCTGCGCCGTGCCCCGCTTCCCCTTCCGAGTCACACGCGGTCGTGCGCGTTGGCCGCTCGCGGAGAGTTGGGGGAGCCAGATGCTCGATGCACCCGAGCTCAGCGGTCAGTTTCGCAACCTATTGACCGATGAGTCAGTGGGCATCGTGGGCCGCGCGCCATTGAGCGGTGTATTTCGACACTTTCCCGTGGCAGTGCTGCTACGCGAAAGCAGTTGAACCATCACTATTTCTGTGCAGATTTCCCGCCTTCACCCGCAATGCGGAGTAGGCCAGTCAGTGGAATTCTGACGAAGGTGGGGCGATTGTTGAGCTCGTAGTTGACCTCGTAGATGGCTTTTTCCAGCTCGAAGAATTCCAAGAGCGCGCGTGCTGCGACCGGGGTGCGCGGCGCATAGCTTTGGCCCTGGATTCGAGCCAGGTATTCGCGCACGAAGCTGACGCGCGCCCAAGCTTCGAAAGACACTGCCCATGGCGCCAAACGGATGCGATCTTCAGGGCGGACCCGTTCGGACCCGAGCGCGGTTTCGACAGCGTACGCGAATGAACGCAATAGCCCGGCAACATCACGCAGAGGATTGCGCCGGTAGCGTCGCTCGGCGGGTGAACGGCCAGGCTCGCCTTCGAAATCGATGATCACGAAGTCATCCCCGGTAAACAAAACTTGCCCCAGGTGATAGTCCCCGTGACAGCGAATACGAGTGACGTCGAGCCGCGCGCGGGTGATATCCCGCAATTTCGCGTCCAGCACCGCCTGGAGCCCGAGCGCCGCCCGCGCCAGCTCTCGCGTGTCCGCGGGCAGCCCCTCGAGCGCTTCGCGAAGCTGAGCGAAGCTGCGAGCCAACGCCGCGTGCGCCGTCTGATAAATCGAATGCTGGTGCAGCACCGTGAACGGTTCCTGTCCGAACCCCCGTTCGTCCGTGGCGCGCCCCAGAGCTATGTGGAGCTCTGCCGTGCGTTGGGCCAGCAGGCGCACGAGCGTGAAATAGGGGCTCGCGAGGTGGACCAATACGTCGGGTTCGGATTCTTTACATTCGGCGGCGTGCGAAAGGGGTGGGGCAGGGACGGCGACGGAGATGTCCGAAGTCAACACCCGCTCGAAGAACGTCGCTAGCGAGTCGAGCGTAATCGACCACGCGCTCCCGCGGTTCTCGACGAACGCACTCACCAACGCCAGCGTGCGGCTGCCTGCCTCCGAGCTGATCTCCAGCGTACCTAGCGGGCGCGGGACCTTCACGCTGGGCTCGGCGCTGGCGAGAAAGCGGCCGACCTCGAGTTCTACGTTCGACCCCAGCTCGACTTTCCTGAGTAGCTTCAGGAGCCAGTGGCTACCGTAGAGAATGGTCGAATTGCTCTGATCGAAGGGCACGAAGCGCGGTTCTAGGGCGAGCGTGTCCGTCGAATCCGGGCCGTCGAGCAGTGACGCGGAGAGCAGCCCGCCTTCGCTCGCTACGGTGCCGCCGTTGCGCAATAGATCCAACAGGAGCACCGCGAAATCACGCGAGCCGCTGGCGTCGAAGAGCGCCCCGCGCACACTTCGAGGCTCAGAGTCGTCCTCGATCTGCAGCTCCGCGATCAGCAGGGAGGGTGCTTCGCTCGGGCTCTGCGTTTCTTGCGCTTGGCTGAAGCGCAGGGGAAGAAAGTAAGTTTCGCGCCGGCCATCTTCCAGCTCCAAGCCCAAAAGTACGACCGCCAAGGCGGAATTGGTCGCCCCATCGAACCAGCAGATGTCTTCCAGCCACGCACTCTTCAGCGTTGCTGCCTTACTGCGGTACCAGCGTTGGTGGCGGGCATACGTGGCCAGTCGCTCCGCCAATGCACTCCGCGCCGGTTCGTTCGCGAAATTGCGCCAAGATCCGCGGACCGACAAAGCTTCGGCAGGCTGCTGGGTTCGCGTGGCCAGTGGTGCCTCCAAGGCGAACCAGAAGAGCTGATGCGGCCCGAACGTCAGCCGATACGGCGCGGGCGTGATTTCTGGAAATCGGCTACTTCCGAACAGCTCCTGCGGAAAGCTCCCGCTGAACTCGCTGAGATCCAAATCCGTGCTCTGCGCACTGCGCGCTAGGTTGGCTACGATCAAGATTCGCTCGCCCTCGTCCTCGCGGAGGAACGCCAGCACTTTGGGGTTCGACGGACGCAAGAAACGCAGCTGCCCGCGGCTGAGCACTGGGTGTCGCTTGCGCAGCGCGATCAGCTGCTTCATCGACCACAACAGGGACGCGGGATTCGCCTGTTGCGCGGCCACGTTGACGGCCTCGTAATGGTACTCCGGTTCGACGATTACGGGCAGGTACAGCCTTTGCGGACTTGCCTGGGAGAAGCCAGCATTTCGGTTCGCATCCCACTGCATCGGGGTACGCACGCCGTCGCGATCGCCCAGGTAGATGTTGTCGCCCATGCCGATTTCGTCGCCGTAATAGAGCACGGGCGTGCCGGGCAACGCGAACAGCAAGGCGTTCAGAAACTCGACTCGTCGGCGTTCCCGAAGCAGCGGAAACAAGCGCCGCCGGATGCCGAGATTGATTCGAGCGCGGTCCTCGGTCGCGTAAACGCGATACATCAGATCGCGGTCTTCGTCGGTCACCATTTCCAGCGTGAGCTCGTCGTGATTCCGAAGAAAAATCGCCCATTGGCAAGACTTCGGAATGGCGGGCGTCTGAGTGAGGATATCCACGATCGGAAACGCATCTTCACTATGCAGGGCCATGAACAGGCGCGGCATGAGCGGAAAGTGAAAGTTCATGTGGCATTCGTCGCCATCCCCGAAATACGCCGCCGCATCAATCGGCCACTGGTTGGCCTCCGCGAGCAGCATGCGATGCTTGAATTTGGCGTCGACGTGGGCCCGCAATTTTCGCAAAAATGCGTGAGTTTCTGGCAGGTTTTCGCAATTCGTGCCCTCCCGCTCGTACAGATAGGGCACGGCATCGAGCCGTACGCCGTCGACTCCCAAGCCCAGCCAATAGTCGAGGACCTCGAAGATTGCCTCGTGTACCGCCGGGTTGTCGAAATTCAAATCAGGCTGGTGACTGTAAAATCGATGCCAATAGTAGGCGTCGGCGATCGGATCCCAAGTCCAGTTCGACACCTCGAAGTCCTGGAAAATCACCCGCGTCTCGGCGTATTTGTCCGCGCGGTCGCTCCACACGTACAGATCCCGCGCCGCGGAGCCCGGCGGGCTGGTCCGCGCGCGCTGAAACCAAGCGTGATCGCTCGAGGTGTGGTTGATCACCAGCTCCGTGATCACGCGCATTCCGCGTGCATGCGCGGCCGCGAGGAATTGCTTGAAGTCCTCGAGCGAGCCGTAGTCCGGATGCACGCCCCAATAGTCGGAAATGTCGTAGCCCCCGTCCCGGAGTGGCGAGGGATAGAACGGCAACAGCCAGAGAGCAGTCACACCCAGATCGGCGAGGTAGTCGAGGCGTTCGACGAGACCCCTAAAATCTCCGATGCCATCGCCATTGGAGTCGGCGAAGGCGCGCACATGGAGCTCGTAAATGACCGCTTCTTTGTACCACTCCGGGTCGTCCTTCAGGTCCGACATCGAAGAGGAAGGTACAAGCTTTGCTTTCCGCATGACTCCCGTGAAGCGATGTTTGTACGCAGGCCCCGTTCGTCGGACGGAGGCCAGTGGTAGCGCAACGCACGCCGACTGACGCCCGCTCCGAGCGAGAACCATGCCAGAGAGTTTCTCGCGACAGTGACGCAGAAACCTCGCGGGTGAGGTCAGGTGAACGAGAGGTATGTGTGGCGGTCGACCTCGCTGAGACATTTTCGCCGTGCGGTCGCGCTCTCGATTGGAGCAGTGCCGCTCCCCCCGTCAGCACGAACGCGCGATTTTATCCGTGATGCCCGATAGTTGTTCTGGATGCGGCCCGGTCCTTGCAGCTGGCCGCGCCATCCTCAGCTTTCGCGAAATCTCGTGTCTCTCTCGCCCTGCCATCCCCACTTCCACGCCATCGATCGCCGACGTCGTTGCGAGCGGGAGCCAGCCGCTGACGAACTGACCGGCGTCCATCGTGACCTTTTCCCCACCCACGCACTGCAACGGGAGCCTCTGTGAAATTCGTATACGACACTGGTATTCGCCGCAAACTCTTTCATAACGTCCGACTCTGGGGAAGCTGGGATAGCGCGGGTCGCTACTCGGACGAGTGGACCGAAGCTCCGATGACGGAGCATGTTTGCGCCGACGGTGGGGTCGTGTTCGAAGCGGAGGTGTCCCTTCAGCCGTCCGAGGTGGGAAAACGATTCTCGTGGAGCGTCATCACCGATGGGCCGCTCGGCCTCGATCGCGAGGGCATCACCACCGAGGCGCCCGGTTGTGGGCACGACGCGCTCCACCGTACGTTCGAGCTGTCTGCCGAGTCCGTGGAACAGCGCTACTACTTGACGCACGTGCGTCGGCTGGGCGCGCGCAAGGTTCGCCTGCCCGACGTCAGCGATTTCGGGCTGCGATTTTCGGTCTGGGCGCCGAATGCCCAAGCGGTGGAAGTCGTTTTCGGCCAACCCGAGTGCGGCTACATCGCCGATGATGGCACGGGCATCGATCCCAATCGGCCCGTCATTGCGCTGGAGAAGAGCGACGACGGAGTGTGGGTCGCGGGCCCCTGGAACACGCCGGCGCTGCGACGGTTCACGGATTTCGTCGGCGCGCCTTATATGTACCGAATCAAGAACGAGCAAGGGGAGCTGACCTATCGGACCGATCTGCATTCACGAGCGCAGATCGGTACCGGCGATCAGAACCCGGGTGGTAAGCCCTTCGCGGGCACCCCTGCTCAGCTGAACGGTGTGGTCAGCTGCTCGCTCGTCGTCGACACCGACAAGGTGGAAGCTCGCTTGGATCCGGCGGACGAGCAACAGATCTCGGACGATGAGTTCTGGCTCAACGAGTTCGATCACGCCCGGCCTTTTCCGCATCGCATCGATGAGATGGTGATCTACGAGCTGCACATCGGCTCGCTCGGCTTCGGCCAAGACCGACCGGGCAACTTGGACGACGCCATCGCGTTGTTGGACTACCTCACGGATCTCGGGATCAACGCGGTCGAGCTCTTGCCGATCGCGGAGGCCCACGGCTTCAATACCTGGGGCTACGGCAACTCCCACCACTTCGCGATCGAATCCAGCGCCGGGGGACGCGACAAGTTTCGCCATTTCGTGCGGGCTTGCCATCAGCGCGGCATCGCCGTCATCGTGGATGTCGTTTACAACCACTACGTGCCGAACGGCGAACGGGCCCAATGGAATTACGACTCGAAGCTGGATCAGAACAACATCTACTACTGGTACGAAGGGAAGCCCAGCGACTACCCGAATCCGGATGGCGGCTACCTCGACAACTTGTCTACCGGTTACGCACCGCGCTTCCACGAAGAAATGGTGCGAAAGTTGTTCATCAGCAGCGCCGCCGCTCTGGTCACGGACTTCCACGTCGACGGCTTTCGCGTCGACCAAACGACGTCGATCCACGCCTACAACGTCATTCATGCCGATGGCCGCCCGGCGGGCGCGGCCAACCAATGGGGAGCGCAGTTTCTACGCGAGCTGAGTCGAACGCTGCGTTTGATCCGACCCAGCACGTTGCTCACTTGTGAGGATCACTCGGATTGGGTACTCGTTACCGAGCACCCCGACGGCGCCGGGCTGGGCTTCGATGCGACGTGGTACTCCAATTTCTACCATAACTTGATCGGGGACACTGGGCGCGGAAGCGAGTGTGCCAATCTGCTGCGTACCGCGGGCATGGGGGGTGACGGTGAACTCGCCATGGACCAGTTCGCGAGCATTCTGGAGGCCACCAGCCGCAAAACCGTCGTCTATCACGAGTCTCACGACGAAGCGGGCAACTCGGAGCACTCCGCGCGGACGTTGCTGGTCGCCATCGCGGCCAACAAGGATACGCCGCCGCCCACGGGCGAGCTGCGCCGCGTCGCCGAGGCGCGCGTCCGCTTCGTCGCGGGAATGACGCTGCTTTCTGCTGGCACGCCGATGTTCCTGATGGGCGAAGAAATTGGCGCGGTGAAAGACTTCACCTACGACGGGTTTTTGGAGAACAGAGAAGATCTGCTCGGTGAGCGCGATGGTGCCGGACGCTACCTGTTCCGGTTTTATCGGGAATTGATTCGGCTGCGCCAGCGCCATCAGACGTTCGCGACCGCAAACATCGCCACCGTGCTGGTGCACAATGCGGACCGCGTGTTGGCGTTTCACCGCTGGAAAGGCCCGGAACACTATCTGGTGGTGGCCACCTTGAACGATTTCGGCTGGCCCGATGGCTACCGAGTTCCAACGCCCGTCGGCAACGGGAGTTGGCGTGAGATCTTCTCCAGTGACGCGACCATCTACGGCGGCGGAGGGCTCACGAACGAGGGCGAGCTCGAAACGGTCGATGGCCAGTTGACCTTGAAAATGCCTGCGCGCGGCTTCATCGTGCTCCGGCATTTGCCGCGCGCTTGAGTCGGGTCGATGGTGCCGGTGCCTAGCGCGCGGGAAACGCCGGGCCCTGGCCCCAAATCTAGACAGAATCAGCGCGCGCGGTGCGGGCTGTGGCAACTTCCGGCGCGGTGACTCAGCCGCCAGTTCCCGATTTGCGTGTACGCGCCGTGAACGGCGCAGAACTGCACCATGGCGGCAAGTACGTGCTGTATTGGATGATCGCGGCGCGCAGAACGCACGACAACTTTGCGCTCGATAGAGCCATCGAGCATGCCAAGGCGCTAAACAAGCCTTTGCTGGTGCTGGAGGCCCTGCGCGCAGCGTATCCGTTTGCGTGCGATCGCTTTCATCGCTTCGTGATCGACGGCATGGCCGAAAACGCGCTTGCCTTCGCCAAGGCCAACGTCGCGTATCACGCCTATGTCGAGCCGGAGCCGGGGGCGGGCAGTGGACTGTTGGAAGCGTTGGCCAAGGATGCGGTCGTGGTCGTGACCGACGACTTTCCCTGTTTTTTCCTGCCGCGGATGCTGGCTGCAGCGGGTAAGAAGCTCCGCGTGCCGCTCGAGGCCGTGGACTCGAACGGGGTTTTGCCGATCCGAGCCTTGGAGCAGGCCTGCTTTCGTGCGTTCGACTTTCGGCGTGCGGTGCAGAAATCGTTCGCGCGGCACTGGGGCGCGCGGCCGGCACCCGCGCCGCTCAGTCGGCTCGCGCTGCCCAGGCTCGAGTTCCCGAAACTGGTCCGCGAACGTTGGCCGAGTGCCAGCCCGAAGTTACTCGGTGGTGACGCGAGCGCGCTGGCGGCGTTGCCGATCGACCACAGCGTGCCGATCGTTGGCACCCGCGGTGGCCTGCTCGCGGCAAAGAAGGCGCTCGCTGAGTTCGTGGCCAAGAAGCTCGAACGCTACGATGAAGATCGCAATCACCCGGACAAGGCGGCGACCAGCGGGCTTTCACCGTATTTGCACTTTGGGCAGCTGTCTGCACACCGCGTAGTGAGCGCGATCGCCGAACGCGAAGAGTGGACGCCCGCTGATTTGGGCACACGCGCTCGCGGCGAGCGCACCGGCTTTTGGAACATGCACCCCAGCGCCGAGGCCTTCATGGATCAACTGATCACTTGGCGCGAAGTCGGGCTCAACTATTGCGCGCACGAAGCGGACCACAAAAGCTTCGCCTCTCTGCCAAAATGGGCACAAAAGACGCTTTCTGAACATCGAACCGATCCGCGCCCACGGCTCTACGCGCGCGCCCAGCTCGAAGCCGCGCGAACCTACGATCCGATCTGGAACGCCGCTCAACGCGAGCTGGTGGGCGAAGGTCGGATCCACAACTATTTGCGCATGCTGTGGGGCAAGAAAATCTTGGAGTGGAGCAAGACACCCGAGCAAGCCTTGACCACCGCTGTTTACCTCAACGATCGCTACGCTCTCGATGGCCGCGATCCCAATTCTTACAGCGGCATCCTCTGGTGCTTCGGTCGCTACGACCGCGCCTGGGGTCCCGTGCGCCCGATCTTCGGCACGATTCGCTACATGTCCTCCGAGAACACGGAGAAGAAGCTGTGGCTCGCGCATTATCTGGCGAAGTATGGCGAGCAGGGCACGCTGCTCGCATGAACGGACCGCACGCGCCTCGAACTCGCGCTAGGCCGGTCAAGCCACCTTGATCAGCGCCGACGCGCGTGTTCCCGAGCGATCCCCCACGTTGTATTCGTGTTGCGACTGACCGGGCGTCTGCGCGTGCAATCGAATCACTCGGCGAGGGATGGGCCGCACAGCGCTCACTGTCGGCCTTCGCGGTTTGGCCATGACCGGTACGCGCGATGTGCGTCGCGCGGGGGCCGTCTTCGAGTCGGGGGGCAGAAACTTGATCAGCAGCCAGACCAAGGCAAAAATCACGAATGCGGTGCCGAGGCCGGCCCAGACTTCGGCATCGGCGTCGTCCATCCCCGGCGCCTCCGCAAACAACAAGAGCGTTGTGCGTACGATGGAAGCGAACATACGCGCCCTTGAGCAATTCTCGTTCCGCGTTCCCCGCGCGTGGATTCGAACCCGCGTTTGGCTTCGCGCGGCAGCCCAGACGAGGCCTTTGGCCACAGCTGGGGCGGTCGTGTCGCCTCGAATTGGCGCCCTCTCACCCAGAAATGCCATGTTTCTGGCGCATTTCGTTGTTCACGCCAACCAACAACGGGCGTCGGACACAACTGGGAGTCGCCACATGAAGACGATCCGGTCGGCGTTGACACCGCCGGATCGCGCGTTCATCGGGGGCCGCCAGGGGCGCTGGGGCTCAAGTCGGGTCGACGATCATTTGGATCTGCGCGATGACTTTGTCGCCACTCTTGGTCGCTGTGCAGTGGCGGCCGCTGTTGCCCGACTCGTCGGCTTTCATCGCGTCCGCGTAAGCGGCCAGCGTCGTGCGTCGCTTGTACGGCTCGACCGACTCGTGGATCGGTTTGCTGAATGACGGGTCGAAGTAAAACTGCGTGGTGAAGATCCAGGCCTTCTCGTTGCTCTTGGCGTAGT
>Ga0247778_1000063_pt1 | contig 175581 bp, 156 predicted proteins | sample UWRJL049202B5_FD_179939 | JGI IMG/M metagenome (GOLD analysis project Ga0247778, IMG submission 179939) | Plant litter microbial communities from Arlington Agricultural Research Station in Wisconsin, United States - UWRJ-L049-202B-5 | ecosystem: Environmental > Terrestrial > Plant litter >... | reverse complement strand
GAGATCGATTTTTCGGGCTTGGATTTGGGCGTGCTCGCCGAGCTCTCCCCGACCCTCGGCGACTCCGAGACGCGGCTCGACGGCAAGCTCAGCGGTAAGCTGACGCTGCACGAAATCTGGACCAAGACTCCGCTCCAATCACGGCTCGAGCTGTCGTTGTCGGATTGGAGTATCAACCGCAAGGGTTATCACGTGGAGCTGGCCTCCGGTTCGAAGCCGATCGTATTCGAGCATGGTCGCTTCGTGTTACCCGGCATCGGCTTCAGCGCGACCACACCGCGCGGTCAGCGCGTCACCTTCGACGCCCAAGGCTCGATTGACAACGTGGCCACGTTTCCGCAGATCGACGCCAAGCTGACCTTGCGCCCCATGCAGTTGGCCAGCCTGCTGGGGGTGATTCCGCGGGCGGAGCGAGCAGAGGGCGTGCTCTCTGGTCAGCTCGAGGTCAAAGGGCCGCTGTTTGCGCCGCGCTTTGCCGGCGGCTTCGACCTGGAGCACGGCGAGCTCTCGATTCGTGGCTTGCCATTGCCCGTTTCGGACATCGAGCTCGCGCTGCGCATTGCCGGTAACGAGCTGCGCATCGAAAAGGCTTCGGCCAAGGTCGGCTCGGGCACGCTCCAGGTCAGCGGTGGCGCGCCGCTGCAAGGCCTGAACATGGGTGCGGCGCGCTTTGCGATCACCGCGCGCGAGCTGGCGCTGCCCATGAACGATGGTATTCGCGCGCTCGCCGACGCGGATCTCAACGTCACCTTCAAGCCGAGCGACAGCGCGGGTGAGCGTGAATTGCCGCGCATCACCGGTGACGTGAGCCTGCGCTCGTTCGACTACACCCGGCCCGTGGTGATGACGGCCGACATTTCTTCGCTCGCTCAGCGCGGTAAGCGCACCGAGGTGAACACCTACGATCCGGCCGACGATGTCGTCCAATTCGAGGTACGCCTGCGCTCCCAGAAAGCGATGAAGCTGCAAAACAACCTGATCGACGCCGAGCTGGACGTGGCCGATGAAGGACTGCTCTTGGCCGGTACCAATGGGCGCTTCGGTCTGCGCGGCGCCGTCACGCTCCACCCACGCGGCAAGATCTTCCTCCGCCGCAGCGAGTTCGAGGTCACCCAAGGCCGCGTGCGCTTCGATGACCTGACGCGCATCGCGCCCGAGGTCGACGTCACCGCCGTCACCGAGTATCGGCGCTACCAAACCAACAATACGACGGCTGCGTCTTCGGGCACGAGCACCTCGGGCGGCTCGACCGCGCCCACTTCTCAAGGCGGCCGCTGGCGCATCCAACTGCACGCGCACGGCAACGCCGACAAGCTCAAGGTGGATCTGACCAGCGACCCCGCGCTCGCCCAAGACGACATCTTTCTGCTGCTGACCGTGGGCCTCACGCGCGCCGAGCTCGATCAAGCGCAATCCGCGAGCGTCGGCGAAAGCGTCGCGCTGGAGGCGCTCGGCTCATTGAGCGGCGCGGACCGCGCCGTCACCGATGCCGTGCCCTTGATCGACGAATTCCGCTTCGGCAGCGCGTACTCCTCACGTACCGGCCGCACCGAGCCCACCGTCACGATCGGCAAGCGGCTCTCCAAGCGCATCCGCGCCAATGTCACGAGCGGCGTGGCCGACTCACGTGAAGTGCGCTCCAACATCGAGTGGCAACTGAGCCCCCGCGTGAGCGTGGAAGGCTCGTACGACAACGTGAACGACATCTCCAGCTCCACCCTCGGTAACCTCGGCGCGGATGTGCGCTGGCGCCTCGAATTCGAATAACGCCGCGGCTCGTTTCGAGAGCGGGCGATCGCGACCCCGCATCGCACCTCACAGCGCGTCCGAGTGCCTGACTCAGCCCGCGGGCGCGCGGCGGCGATGCTCGCGCTTTGCAATAGCACGCGTCACGTTTCCCTGAGGTCGCCAAGATCGCCAAGATTGCCAAGACCGCCAAGACCCTACCGAATCGCAGGAGACGAGATCGAACCGAAGCAAGCGATCATGGTTTTGGGTTTCGCATCACACGTCGCGAGGATTCGTTTTTCAAGACTTAGAGCCAGCCGGGTCATCTCTCGGCGGCGAATTTTCAGCGACAAAATCTGGCGTTGAAACGTTCGAGGATCGCCGGCCAGAGCTAACCCAAAAAATTTCATCGAGCTCTTCGGTGTGATGCTGTGATTGCTCGGCCGCTTTGAGATCTTGGCGACCTTGGCAACCTTGGCGATCTTGGCGACCCTCTCGCTCTGGGAGACGCCCTATTCAGCCGCGGCGGAAGACAGGGCGGAACGAAGTTCGGTGAGGATGGCGTCGACGTTTTTCTTCGCGTCCCCGAACAGCATCTTGGTGTTTTCAAGGAAAAATAGCGGGTTTTCTACGCCCGCGTAGCCGCTCGCCATGCTGCGTTTCATGACGATCGTGGCTTTGGATTTCCAGACTTCGAGCACGGGCATCCCGTAGATCGGGCTCGAGCTGTCGGTGAGCGCGCCGGGGTTCACGATGTCGTTGGCTCCGATCACGAGCACCACGTCGGTCTCGGGGAAGTCTTCGTTGATCTCTTCCATCTCGAGCACGATGTCGTACGGAACCTTGGCTTCCGCCAAAAGCACGTTCATGTGACCGGGCAAGCGCCCGGCCACGGGATGAATCGCGAAGCGCACCTTGCAGCCCTGCTTCTGCAAGAGCGCGGCGATCTCGTACACCGGGTACTGAGCGTGCGCGACGGCCATGCCATAGCCGGGCACGATCACCACTTGCTTGGCTTCGCGCAGCAGAGCCGCGGTCTCGCTGGCGCTGATCGAGGTGACCTCGCCCTGCGGCTCGGCGCCCTCGCGCTTGGCGGGTGCAGCGCCTTCATCTGCGCCGAAACCGCCAAAAATTACGCTCCAAAACGAGCGGTTCATGGCCCGGCACATGATGTAACTGAGGATCGCGCCGCTCGAGCCGACCAGTGCGCCGGTGATGATCAGCAAATCATTTTCGAGCATGAAGCCGGCGGCAGCTGCGGCCCAGCCCGAGTAGCTGTTGAGCATCGAGACCACCACGGGCATGTCCGCGCCGCCGATCGCCAGCACCAAATGCACGCCCAGTAGCCCGGCCACGCCGGTCATGATCAATAGTGAGCTCAGCCCTTCATGCTCGCTCGCGCTCAAGAACCGTGCGCCCAGACCCACCGCGACCAATAACAGCAGCAGATTGAAGACGTGCCGCCCCGGTAGCAACAAAGGCTTGCTGCGCACCAGGCCCTTCAGCTTGCCGAACGCCACCACCGAGCCGGTAAACGTCAATGAGCCGACGAATACACCGACGAACACTTCCACGGCGTGAATCACGCCTTCGGCGTGCGCGGTGTCGGTCGGGGTGCCGAGATAGCTCGCGATCCCCACCAAGACCGCGGCTAGGCCGACGAAGCTGTGCAGGACGGCCACCAATTCGGGCATCGAGGTCATCTCGACGCGCAGAGCGAGCAGCGCGCCGATCACGCTGCCCACGGCGACGGCGACCGCAAGCGCGCCATAGCTGTGCACGTGCCCGACCGCAGTGACGCCGAGTGCCAGCAACATGCCGGCGATGCCGAAGGCGTTGCCGCGGCGCGCAGTCTTCTGCGTGCTCAAGCCCGCCAAGCTCAGGATGAACAGTACCCCCGCAACCAGGTACGCGATCGTAGTGAGGCTTTCAGGCATGACGCTCACCGTTGAAACATGCGCAGCATGCGCGTGGTGACGAAGAAGCCACCGCTGATGTTGATCGTAGCCAAGAGCACGGCGAGCGCGCTGAGTAGCGTGACTGGCGAAGAAACCGGCCCGGAAATCTGCAGCATCCCGCCGACCAAGATGATGCCGCTGATGGCATTGGTCACGCTCATCAGCGGCGTGTGCAGCGCGGGAGTCACGTTCCACACCACCTGCCAACCCACGAAGCAAGCCAGCACGAACACGGTCAGGTGAGAGACGAACTCTTTCGGCGCCACCGAGCCCAACAAGCCGAGCAACGCCAGCGCCACCAGGGCGAACGCCGCGCTGCGCAGGGGATGACTTTCTGCGGTCTTGGGCGGCTCCGGCGCGGGTACGGCGATGCTCTTCGTGGGCGCGATCGGCGGCGCGTGGAGCGGCTCCGACTTCGGCGCGGGCCAGACTAGCTTGCCCTCGTGGAGCACGATCGCACCGCGCACGACCGCGTCTTCGAGGTTGATGTGGAAGCTCTTGGCGCCGCCCATGTCCGCCAACAGATGCGTCAAGTTACTGCCGTAGAGCTGGCTGGCCGTGGGGGCGAGGCGGCTCGGCAAATCCACGTAACCAATCACGGTGACGCCGTGCTGCGTCACCACTTCACCCGGACGCGTGACAGCGCAGTTGCCCCCGGCCTCGGCCGCAAGATCCACGATCACCGAGCCCTGGCGCATGCTGCTCACCATCTCTTCGCTGATCAGCACGGGCGCGCCTTTGCCGGGCACGAGCGCGGTGGTGATGATGATATCGACGTCTTTGGCTTGTTTGGCGAACAACGCCATCTCGGCCGCGATGAATTCGGGGCTCATCGTCTTGGCGTAGCCACCGGAGCCCGCGCCATCTTCCTTGATGCTGACCTCCAGGAACTCGGCGCCCATGCTCTGAATTTGCTCGCGCACTTCGAGCCGTGTATCGAACGCGCGCACGATCGCGCCGAGGCTGCGCGCCGCGCCAATCGCGGCCAAACCCGCCACGCCCGCACCGATGATCAGCACCTTGGCGGGCGGCACCTTGCCGGCCGCCGTCATTTGACCCGTGAAGAACCGGCCGTAAAAGCTGGCGGCTTCGATCACCGCGCGGTAGCCCGCGATGTTCGCCATCGAGCTCAACGCGTCCATTTTTTGCGCGCGAGTGATGCGCGGCACTTGGTCCATCGCCAGCACCGTGGCGCGCCGCAAAGCCAGCCGCTCCACGAGCTCGCCGTTTTTGGCGGGCCAGATGAAGCTGACCAAGGTGCCACCCTCGCGCAAGAGCTCGGCCTCGTGCACCCCGAGCTCCGGATTTTGCTCTGGAGGTTGTACCTTGAGGATCAGCTCACTCTGATCCCACAGCTCCCGAGCGCCGCGCAGCACGCTCGCGCCAATCGCCGTGTAGTCCGCGTCGCTGAAGGACGCGCCCGCGCCGGCTTGGCTCTCCACCTGCACCTCGAAGCCGAGCTTCAGTAGCCGGCTCACCGTGTCCGGCGTGGCCGCGACTCGCCGTTCACCGGGCCTCACCTCCTTGGGAATACCGATCTTCATGCCTCTCCTTGTTCTTGTTCGATGCGGAGCACCGATCAGCCGAGAACGCGCGGAAGTGGCTCACGCTAGCACCGCCTTCGCCACTCGGAAAATACGACACGTGCGGCATTTTCAACGCACACGCGAGTCGAGCGCGCGTCCGCGCAAACGCGCCTCAGAGCTGCGCGGTCGCGAGCGGCTTGAGCGTGGTTGCTTCGGGATCGTTGACCGGCGCTTGCGCTTGCCAATCGCTGCCGGTCGCCAAGACCGCGCGCGCGCGCCCGGTATGTTTGGCTTGGTACAGCGCCGAGTCTGCCGCGCGCATCAATTCTTCGGCCGTCGCGCCCGGAAATTGGTCGGACGACGCGATGCCGATGCTGACCGTTACCGGCACTTTACCCGCCGGCGTTACGACCGGTGATTCACTCACCAGCTTGCACAAGCGTTGTGCGACCTGAAGGCCGACCTTGGCTTCGCATTCCGGCAAAACACCGATGAATTCTTCGCCGCCGAGCCGCCCCACCGAATCGTACGCACGCACGCCGAGCTTCAAGCGCCGCGCGGCTTCGCGTAGCACGACGTCACCCGTGGCATGTCCAAATGTGTCGTTGATCGACTTGAAATGATCGAGATCGGCCATGATCACCGTGACGGGCGACAAGCGCCGAGCCGCGCGGAGCAATTCGCGTCCGAGTTGGTCCAACGTCGCGCCGCGATTCAGGAGCTGCGTCAGCGAGTCGTGCATGGCTTCGAAGCGCAGCGTTTCGCGGGCCGCCACCAGCTGCTCTTGCAGCTCGATGACTCGCTTGCCTGCGCGCAGCCGCACCTTCAGCTCGAGCGGGTTACATGGCTTCACCAAGTAATCGTCCGCACCCGCATCGAGGCCCTCGATGATGTCGGACTTGTCATCCTTGGCCGTGAGTAGGACCAGGTACACGTACGGTTCCGGTGGGCCGCTGCGGACCCGGCGGCAGACCTCGATGCCGTCGACCTTGGGCATCACCCAATCGATGATCGCGAGGCGCAGGGTCGGATCGGCTGCAAGGGCGTTCAGCGCTGCTTCGCCGTCCCGGACCGTGACCACCTCGTAGCCCCAACCCGTGAGCCAATGCTCGAGCATGGTGCGAGCAATCGGCTCGTCGTCGGCGAGCAGAATTTTCATCCTGCGCCCCGTGATTCCAGACACTGGCGAGTCACTTACAGCGGTCCTCGATGGACCTTACGGCGGTCGCGAGCAGAGCCTTAATCCTCGGTCTTCGATTCCCGGAACCGGCTCGAAAAGGCAACTACGCACTGCGCTAGGCCCGATTTGCCCTAAAAGCGCTCGGCTCGTCGAGGTTGGTGTGGGCCGGTCCGGGGATTAGTGTGCTCACGAGTGCTCCGTTCGTTCCGCGCCTTGCTCCTGTTTTGGACCATCCTCCTCTCCTATGCCTGGGAGTGGTTGCTGGCGCGGCTACTCAGCCGAGAGCGGTCGCAGGCTCGTCTGGCGCGGGCGCACCTCGAGAACGCGCGGCGGTTGGCAGAGGGCTTCGCGCGCTTGCGTGGCGTGTTCATCAAGATGGGGCAAGTGCTGAGCGTCGTCGGCACCTTTCTTCCCGCGGCGTTCGGCGAAGCGTTGGAGACGCTGCAAGACCAGGTTCCACCCCGTCCATTCTCGGAGATCGAGGGCCGCTTGCGGGAGGCGTTCGGCGACGATCCGCTTTCGCGCTTCGGTAGCTTCGAACGCGAGGCGCTGGCTGCCGCCTCGTTGGCGCAGGTGCACCGTGCGACCACTCGAGACGGACGCGCGATCGCCGTGAAGGTCTTGTACCCGGGCATCGAGCGCTTGATTCGCCTCGATCTCGCCGTTTTACGCTCGCTCCTTCCAATCATCAAATTGCTCGTCAAAGTCGGACGCGTGGAACGCGTGTTCCACGAGCTCGGCGCAATGCTCGCGCGCGAGACCGATTATCAGCACGAGCGGGCGAACATGGAGCGCATCCGCAAAATCTTCGCCAACCACTCGGACGTGATCGTGCCGCAAGTGATCGACGAGTTGACCGCGGGCGGCGTGCTCTCGATGAGCTTCGAGGCCGGCGCCAGGATCAATGATTTACAAGCCGAGCTCGAGCAAGGCATCTCCGCGGAGGCCGTCGCTCGTCTGCTCGTGGAATGCTACTTCACGATGCTGCTCGAACACCGCGTGTTCCATGCCGATCCACACCCCGGCAATTTCTTGGCGCGCCCGGGCCCGAAGCTCGTGATTCTCGACTACGGCGCAGTCGAAGAGCTCACCCCGGCGCTCTCGAACGGCATGAAAGTCGTGGTCTTGGGCGCGATCACCCGCAACGATGATCAGATCTTGGCCGGGCTCGAACAGATGGGTTTCGTCGCCGAGGGCGGCGATCGGGAGCTGTTGAAGCAGGTCGGTCGCGAATACTTGAAGGTGCTGTCGTCGGTAAAAATCGAGGATTTCAGCAAGCTCGACCGGCAAACGATGGAAAAGCTCTCCGGCTATCAGCAAATCCGCGGCCGCTTGCGCGCGGTGATGAAGAGCGTGGAATACCCCGAGGGCTATTTCTACGTCGAGCGAACCTTGGCCTTGTTGTTCGGCTTGGTCGCGCAGCTGTCACCCAAATTGGGCTTGCCCGGGTTGGCGATGCCCCTCGCCTCCAAGCTGTTGATGGGCGGCTTTCTGTCGCCTTCGACGACTCCTGCCAAGAACGACCCGGCCGCCTGAGCAAGAGGCGAGTCGGGCCGAGTTACTGACCGGCAGGGGGCTGCCACAACTCGACTTTGTTCCCCTCGGGATCGATCAGCCACGCGAACTTGCCGTATTCCGAGTCATCGATCTCATCGAGTACGTTGCAGCCTTCCGCTTTGAGCGCGGCAACCAGCGCGTACAGATCTTCAACGCGGTAGTTGATCATGAACGGGGCGCTGCTCGGAGCGAACTGGTCGCTACTCTCTGCGGCCACGGACCAGGCGGTCGTTCCCCCGCTGGGCTTGCCGTCCGAATCAGCCCAGCGGAACGCGGTCCCACCCCACGATTGCACGTCGATGCCCAGATGCCGCTTGTACCAAGCTTGCAGCGCGGGCGCGTCCTTCGCCTTGAAAAAGATCCCGCCAATGCCAGTGACTCGCTTCATGTGAACCTTCGTTGTCGGTGGTTTGAGTGTTGCCCGTAGTTCTTAACGGAACGGGCGTGCCGAGTCATCAGCGGGAGGCGCTCGCTCCGTTCGAGGGCCATTGGGCGGCGCCGGGTATTGCTCGGACTCAGCGTCCTTGGCGACCATTGGCGAAGGCCGAGCGCTCGAGCAAGATGCAGACGGAGCTCGTGAGCACGACCAATGCGTGATTGAGATGCGACGCGACGCGGTTGTTCCCGGCTTCCAACGCAACCAACCGGCTCGCGGCGCGGATTTGCGAAGCCGGGTAAAGGGATCCGGACCAGGCCGGCGAATGCCACGGAAATAACGGCACGGGCAGGGGCGAAGCGACGTGGAGCAATCGCGGCAGGTGATCGACCACGTCCGGCAGGAACGAAGCCGCCCGCGCGATGACGAACACGAGCCGAAGCCGGGCTCGGATCAGCGTGAGCCAAACCCCCGACAGCGCCAAAGACAGGGCAACGTCGAGATGTGAGGGCAGCGGATAGCCGTGCCTGAGCCAGTCGAGAACACCGTGCGCGGCCAACCGCGGTCGGAGCAATAGCAGCGAGCGCTACGCCCCTCGCTTTTTTCCCCTCGCCAGTGGCCAATCGGGAGCACGAGTGAGCGATCGCTCCGCCCGCCAGCGCGTGCATGACTACGTTGATTCGTCCTCCCAAAGTTATCGGTGTCCAGCTACGGATACCAGAGGGCAGCACGAACGAGCACGGGCGCGGCTCCGAGTTTGCTTCGCGCTCGAAAAATCAATATTCTGCCGCGTATGCCCGAGTTCATTTTCACGATGCAGGAGGTGACGCGTGTTCATCCTCCGGACAAAAAGGTTCTCGAGAACATCACGCTCGCGTTCTATCCGGGCGCCAAGATCGGCGTGATCGGCACGAACGGTTCCGGCAAGAGTTCGCTGATTCGAATCATGGCCGGTGTCGATACCGAGTTCATGGGCGAGGCCAAGCCCTACCCGGGCACGAAGATCGGCTACTTCGCACAAGAGCCGGACTTGGGCAGCGCGCGCACGGTGATCGACGCGGTGAACGAGGGCGTGGCTGACATTCGTGGGCTAATCACCGAGTTCGAAGCCGTGAGCATGAAGCTCGGTGAGCCGCTCTCGGACGATGAGATGACCCGCGTCTTGGACAAGCAAGCTGCCCTGCAAGACAAGATCGACGCGGCCGACGCCTGGAATCTGGATCAGCGACTGCAGTTGGCGATGGACGCGCTGCGTTTGCCCCCGCCCGACGCCGAAATCGCCAAGCTCTCCGGTGGCGAGCGCCGCCGAGTTGCGCTCTGCCGCATCCTCTTGTCGCGCCCGGACATGCTCTTGCTCGACGAGCCGACCAATCACCTCGACGCGGAGTCGGTGGCTTGGCTCGAGCGCTTTTTGCACGAGTACCCGGGCACGGTGGTGGCCGTCACCCACGATCGTTACTTTTTGGACGACGTGGCCGAGTGGATCTTGGAGCTCGACCGGGGCAAGGGCTATCCGTTCAAGGGCAACTACACCTCGTGGTTGGAGCAGAAGTCCGCTCGCCTCGCGCTCGAAGAGAAGGGCGAGAGCGCTCGCCAGCGCAAGTTGAAGCAGGAGCTCGAGTGGGTGCGCGCTTCACCGCGCGCGCGCCAAGCCAAGAGCAAAGCACGCTTGGCCGCTTACGAAGAGTTGGTCAGCAAAGCCGACAAGGGCTCGAGCGATCCGACCGAGATCAGCATTCCGCCCGGCCCGCGCTTGGGTGAAAACGTGATCGACGCGATCGCGTTGCGTAAGGGCTTCGGCGATCGGCTGTTGATCGACGGCCTGGATTTTAGGCTGCCGCGCAGCGGCATCGTGGGCGTAATTGGCCCGAACGGCGCGGGTAAGACCACGCTCTTTCGCATGCTCGTGGGCGAAGACAAACCGGACAGCGGCGAGCTCAAGGTCGGCAACACGGTCAAGATCGCGTACGTGGATCAGTCGCGCTCGTCGCTCAAGGCGGACAACAGCGTGTTTCAGGAGATCTCGGGCGGCGAAGAGAAGATTTCGCTCGGCTCGCGTGAGATTGCGTCCCGCGCTTACTGCTCTTGGTTCGGCTTCAAGGGCAGTGATCAGCAGAAGAAGCTCGGCACGATGTCGGGCGGCGAGCGGAACCGCGTGCACTTGGCCAAGCTACTGAAGGAGGGCGGTAACCTGCTCTTGCTCGACGAACCGACCAATGATCTGGACGTCGATACGCTGCGCGCGTTGGAAACCGCGATGTTGGATTTCCCCGGCTGCGCCGTGATCATCAGCCACGATCGCTGGTTCCTCGATCGCATCGCGACTCACATTTTGGCCTTCGAGGGCAACAGCAAGGTCGTCTGGTTCGAAGGCAATTATCGAATGTACGAGGAAGACCGCAAACGCCGCCTGGGCGTGGATGCGGATCAGCCGACCCGCATCAAGTACAAGCCGCTCAAGATCTAGCGTTCAGAGCAGGAAGAAGGCGCGCTCGACCAGCGCGTCGAGCACCGTCATCAGCAACGCGCCGATCAGCGCCGTGCCGAAGCCGTCGATCTCGATGCTGGAGGACACCTTGTCCGACAGCTTCAAGATCACGGCCATCACGATCCAATGGGTGATGAAGGCAAGGATGAAGCCGATCCCCAGGGTGGCGATGCCGAGCACCACGAAGAACAACCAACCGAGCAGGAAGTTCAACGTGCCGAAGACGGCGGCGGCCTTGATAGCGCCCCAAAAGCCCTTCACCCGAAAGCCAGGCAAAATGGCGGCCGTCAACCAAACCGCGATCGAGAGCACGAGCCAGGTGAGTAACAGATGCACTAGTTGAGCTCCGCCAGCTGCTTGCGTGCGCGGTCGGCCCAGCGCTGCTCACGCTTGCGCTGCGGTTCGGGTAGAGAAGCGAACTCGCTCAACGCCAAATCGAGCTCGTTGCGGGCGGTGATCGAATCTCCCCGTTCCTTCGAGTAGTGAGCGAGCGCCACGCGGTGATTGATGCGCTTGGTCACGCTGACCAGGCCCGTGAGCAAGCCGATCGTGTCTTCCTGCTTGCCGGCTTGCCAGAGCGCTTCGGCGTAGTCGAGAGCCGCGGTGTAGTCCCGAAACTCGGGCTCGAGCTCCATCAGCGTGGCAAGCTCCTCGATCGCCTCGAGCGGGCGACCGAGGTTCAAGAGCGCACGCGCCAAGCCGTGCAATGCCTCTTTACTGTCGCGATTCACCCTCAGCACGTCGCGGTAACGCCCGATTGCTTCCGGAAAACGTTGCAGCTCGGCGAGCTTGTCGGCAAAGGCGAGCTTGTTCAGCTCGCTGGGTGTTTGCCGAGCGAGCTCCGACATTTGTTCCAGCGTGGGGCCCGTGGGCAGCGAGGCTGGCGCGGGCTTGCGACCCGTCAGCTCCGGCAGCTTGACGAAGAAGAAGTACAGGATGGCCGCTAGTGGAATCAGAAAAATCAGCAGCTTCCACAGAAACGGGGAGCGACGACGAATGGCGTCGACCAACATCCAGAGCTGGAATGCGCCGATCACCAAGTAGATGACCAGCAACTGGGGCGTCATTGGTGGGGGTTGCAGCATTAGAGCGCCAATGCCTCCGCGCCTGGGGTTTCGATGGTAGTGGTCCGCTTGCGATGTAGCTCGAGGTCGAGGGGAGTGCCGCTGCCCGCGAGCAGCGCGCTGCGTACGCCGCGGTGTGGAAAGTCCTTCACGCCGAACAGCGCTTCGACGACCTCCGAAACTTTGGCCGAGCCACGTTGTCCGATTTCGATCGTCACGTCGACGGCAATCATGCGCCCAATCAAGCCCGCACGCTCGAGTAGCTCATGCGACGCCTCTCCGCCGAGCGACATGCTTTCGATGAACTGGCGAACATTCACCATTTTGCCCAAGCCTTCGACGTCGCGTCGAACCGTGCATTCCGTCTTCGCCAAAAATTCGGCCATCCGGCGCTCCAATTCGGGCACGCCGCCCCATTCCATCAGGGCGCTCTCGGCCAGCGCGATCACGTAACGCGCGCCGGTCACGATGGTGGTGATGACGCGGTCGTTGCTCGACAACGGCAGCACACTCTTGAAGGCAATGCCGCCGCTAGCCGCTGCGTTCAAGCGCACGAGCAGCTCTTCCGGCTCCGGCGCGTCGATCAAAGCCACATCCAAATACTCATCCAAGCTGGCGACACCGAGCGAGAGCGCGGGACCGAAGGACATTTCCGGTTTGGGGTGGAAGCCCTTGCTGTACGCCGTCTTCGTGCCGGCGCGTCGGACCACGCGTGGCAACTCGCGGATCAGATCCAAATGCCCGAGCAGCGCGGCCGGCCCGATCTTGCAGAAATTGAGCCGAAACCGCTCAGGTTCGCCGCCGGAGCGCACGGGGCGCAAGGCTTCGGGCAAGCTACGCGGCTTCTTTTTTTGTTTTTTCGAAGCAGACCCCGCCGCCACTGCCAAAGCGTCGGGGACGGCTTCGAAAGCGAACGGCTCGGGCGCTGATTCGTCGAAGATCGGGCGCACGGGTTCGGCCGCAAGCACGGGTAGCCGCACGCGATCCGTCGCACCGAGCTTGGTCAAAAATTCCACGCGCTCGCTGCGCATCTTGGTCATGTCGCAGGCGATGCCGCAGTCGTAGCAAACCAACTTGCGCGCATCGGCCGTGGCATCGGCCACGTTCGAGTGGTGCACGAACATGCCCGCGACTTTGCCGCAGGGCGGGCTGAGCCGGCTCGCCAGCGCGCGCCGGTACTCACGCGCTAGAAAGCCATCCTCGAGCCCGATATCGAAGTGGTCCCAGGGCAAGCGAGCCGTGACCGGAATCGTGCCCAAATAAGGCGCGATGGTGATGCCATGAAATGCGAGCGCTTCTTTCCAGGCGTCCAGTTTGAGCTGATCGTCCCAGGAGTCGAACTGCGCGCCGTGCAAGAACGCGCGCTCGATCACGTTACCGAGCTTGCGATCGCCGCGCGCCAGCACGCCTTCCAGCACGCTGCCCGTCGACTCGTGCACGCGCAGCTTGAGGCCTTTCACGCGGCTCGCGTCGTCCCGCAGCATGTCTTGCTTGCGTAGCACTTCATCGAACGAATCCTGCGCGCACCATTGAAAGGGCGTGTGCGGCTTGGGCACGTGCGTCGAGACGCTCACGGTCACGGTCGCTTTCTTGCCGACGCGCTTGCCCACGGCCAGCGCATGCTTGCCCACTTCGACGATGCCCCGCACGTCTTCGTCCTCTTCGGTCGGTAGCCCGATGATGAAGTACAGCTTCATCTTGTCGAAACCGCGCGAAAAGACGCGTTCGGCGGTTTCCATCAGCTGCTCTTCGGTGACGTTCTTGTTGATCACGTCGCGCATGCGCTGCGTGCCCGCTTCGGGCGCGAACGTGAGACCGCTGGCGCGCACCTTGCGCATGTCGTCTAGTAGATCTTCTGCCAAGCCGTACGCGCGCAGCGAGGCCACGCTCAAGCTCACGCGTTCCGGCGCTGTCTTCTCGACCAGCTGCTTGATCAGGGGCGAGATGCAGGATACGTCCGCGGTCGACAGCGCGGTCAAGCTCACTTCGTCTTGGCCCGATTTATCGAGCGCCCTGAGCACGGTGTCGATGATTTCTTTCGGATCACGCTCGCGCACCGGGCGGTAGATCATGCCCGCTTGGCAAAAGCGGCAGCCCTCGGTGCAGCCGCGCGCGACCTCGATGCTCATGCGGTCGAAGATCGCTTCCGGGCCCCCCACGGGGCCGTCATCGGGGAACGGAAATTTGGAAATGTCCGGCAAAAGTCGGCGTTCGATCGGAAACGGCGCGCCCGGCACGTTCGCGCCGGTGACGACCTCGAAGCCCGTCTCCGGGTCGGTTGCGACGTCGTACAGGGAGGGCACGTACACGCCGGGGATCTTGCTGAGCTCGAACAGCCGCTCGCTGCGTGACAGGCCGCGCTTTTTGCTGTCCACCCAAGACAGCGCGATCTCCGTCGTGGCCTCTTCGCCATCACCGATCAAGACGGCATCCAAGAAGATGGCCATCGGTTCCATGTGCGTGGCTACGGGCCCACCAGCGACGATCAGCGGATCGTCGTCACTGCGATTGGCCGAGCGCAGGGGAATGCCCGACAGCTCGAGCATCTTCAAGATGTTGGTGTACGTCAGCTCGTATTGCAGCGAAAAGCCGACCACGTCGAAGTCGCACAGTGGGCGCGCGCTCTCTAGCGACAGGAGCAGCTTGCCGTGCGCATACAGCTCGCGTTGCATGTCGACCCAGGGGGTGTACGCGCGTTCGGCCAAGGTGCGCGGGTGGTCGTTCAGGATCTTGTACAACATGCGAAAGCCCAAGTGGCTCATGCCGATGTCGTAGATATCGGGGAACGCCAAGCACACGCGTGCGTCCACTGACTGCCAATCTTTCCTGCGCGTGCCGTGTTCGGCGCCGGTGTAGCGCGTCGGCTTTTCGACGCGCTGCAGGAAATTCGCATAGGGGTGTTCGAAGAGTTGCATGGGGTGGTTCAGGCGCCGGGACGCGGGCTGGCTGCTATAGCCCGGAGAGCTGCGGGGCGGTACTCACAGACCAGGACATGTTATTGGATAGCTGGGTGTGGCGACAAACCCTGACTTGCGTTTGCCTGGGCATTCTTGCCGGTTGCTCATCGGCAACGGACTCACCAGCTCCCGTTGGTGCCACTGAAGACTCGGGCACGCAGGCGACCCGGCAGCGAGTGCTGACCGCTTGTACAGACTTTGCGACGCGTCTTTGCGCTGATTCAGCGGGCTGCTGCCAACGAGCGTACGGCCGCTACGAGCAAGCCGGCTGCGTCGAAACGCTGCTTCACGAGCTGTGCCGGCCCGGAGCCGACGCAGTCGCGGCCGGTTTCGCCGTGTACGACGCAGACGCGATCGAGCCCTGCGTGGCGGCCCACGCCCAGGCCGATGCGGTCTGCGTGCCCACTTGGCAGGAAAATCTGGACTTACGAAAATCGCTTTGGTCGGCCTGCAAAGTGATCCGCGGCAGCAGCGAGGCCGGCAAGGGATGCAGCACGGATGTCACCTGCGCCGAACCGGACGGCGCAAAGGCCGGCGTGTGTCTGCGCGGTGTTTGTCAAGTGCTCGAAGTGCTGGCCGAGGGCGAAGCGTGCCCGTTTCAGAGCGGCACGGTCTCGACTTGCGACTCGGGGCTGTACTGCACGACCACGATGGATGAACCGGGAATGTGCGCGCCCGCCACGTTGGCCGGGGCCAGCTGTAGTGGTGTGCTCGGTGATGCCGCGTGCGGCTTCGGCAATTACTGCGATCCCGACGACAAAGTGTGCCGGGAGACGCTCAATCTGGGTGGCCCGGGCTGTCGACAGGGCCTCGAGTGCGTCTCTTTCGACTGCGACCGCGTGACCGAGATGTGCGCGCCGGCGCCGGCGATCGTGTCTGAAAAAGAGTGTTTTGGCGCGCCCTAGCGACGCGCTCGCTCTTTCGCTACAACAGCGCGGCCATGTTTCCAGCAGGTCCGCTCCGCATCCCCCAGCTCACGCGTCCCCCCGAATTGATCTGGCGCGTTCCCGGCTCGAAGAGCATCACCAATCGTGCGCTGGTCTTGGCCGCGTTGGCCGACGGCGAGAGCACGCTCGAAGGCGTGTTGCACAGCGACGACACGCGCCACATGCGCAGCGCGCTGTCCGCGCTGGGCATCGCGATCGAAGATTTGGGTCCAACGACGCTGCTCGTGCGGGGTGGGCGGGGCCAATTGCGAGCGCCCTCCGAGCCGCTGTTCGTCGGCAACAGCGGCACCACCGTACGCTTCCTGGCCGCGCTGGCCTGCTTGGTGCCCGGTCCTGTCACACTAGTGGGTGATGAGGCGATGGCGCGCCGCCCAATTCAAGATCTGGTCGACGGCTTGCGCCAACTGGGCGTGCAAATCGACTGCGCAACGGGCTGTCCGCCCCTCACCATCCACGGCGGCAAGCTGCCCGGTGGCTCACTCAGCATGCGCGGCGATCGCTCGAGCCAATACTTCTCGGCCTTGTTGATGGCGGCCGTGCTGGCCGACGGCCCAGTGACAGTCGACATTTCGGGCAACTTGGTCAGCCGCCCGTACATCGACATCACGCGCCGCATGATCGAAGATTTCGGCGGCGCGGTCGACGTGACGCCGCTCGGCTACCGCGTGCTGTCTCGCTCGTCGTACCGAGCCCGCGCGTACACGATCGAACCCGATGCGTCGTCTGCCAGCTATCCGTTCGCGCTGGCAGCCGTCACGGGTGGCACGATCACCGTGCCCGGCCTCGGCGCCTCCGCCTTGCAGGGGGACTACGGCTTTCTGGATGTGCTCGCGCGCGTCGGCGCGCGCGTCGATAAGGGCGAAACGAGCAGCACCGTGACCGGCACGGCCAGTTTGCACGGCATCGCCGTCGACATGCACGACATCTCCGATACGGTGATGACCTTGGCCGCGATTGCGCCCGTGCTCCAGGGTGAGACTGGTATCAGCAACGTGGCCAACATCCGGATCAAAGAGACGGACCGACTCTTGGCTACGGTTCAGGAGCTCGAGCGGCTAGGTCAGGCGGTGAAGCACGGCGACGATTGGCTGAGTGTCGATCCACGCCCGCTGACTGCTGCCACCGTGCACTGCTACGCCGATCACCGCATCGCCATGAGTTTTGCCGTGCTCGGAGCTGCGGCCGGCGCGGTCACCATCGAAGACCCGGCCTGCGTGGCCAAAACCTATCCCGGCTTTTGGGCGGATTTGGCGGCTTGCTACGAGGGCCAGAAACCCTGGTAGGGGATCGTTCCCGGGCTTGTGCCGTTGCTGGAAGAGCCATGGCGCAGCGCGCCATACTTTCGTCATGATTGCGCAATTTCTCGCGCCGCGTGACGGAGCACGGTAAACGGTCTAAGAGCCGCCTGCTCGCAGTCGGGCGGGGCCAAAAGCACATGTCGGGTCTCAGCATCATCGGCACCGGTCACTACGTTCCCGGCCGCCCCTATTCGAACCAAGATCTGTCACGCGTTCTGGACACGAACGACGAGTGGATTCGTCAGCGGACCGGAATCGCGCAGCGTCACTTCTGTCCGGAAGGCCAGGGCGTCTCGGACTTGGCGCTGCCCGCCGCGCAGCGTGCGCTAGAGGCCGCCGGCAAGCGCCCGGAAGACATCGATTACATCCTGTTTTCGACGATGACGCCGGACCACATTTTCCCGGGCTCTGGCTCGCTGCTCGCCGCCAAGCTGGGCTGTCCGACGATCCCCGCGCCGGATCTGCGCACCCAATGCGCGGCGTCGCTGTACGGCTTTCAATTCGCCGACGCCTTGCTCAAGGCCGACGCAGCCGAGTGCATTCTGATCGTGGGTGCGGAAGCGCACGCTGGGCTGATGCCTTGGCGTGATTGGGACATCCTCGAGGGCACCAGTGACCGCCGCCCTTCGCCGGAAGATTGGGAGCGCGCCACGCGCCACCGCGGTTGGGCGATCATCTTCGGCGATGGCGCCGGTGCGGTGGTCGCCGAGCGCCACAAAACTCCGGGCAAGGGCGTGATTGCCGTCGATCTCCATTCCGACGGCCGCTTCGCGTCGCAGCTGTGCATTCCGGCTGGCTTTCGCACGCGCCCGTACCTGTCCGCGGCGACCCTCGATGGCGACGCCTCACTGCTACATATGGACGGTCGCGAGGTGTTCAAGCACGCCGTGACCAAGCTGCCCAAATCGATTCTCGCCGTCTGTCAGAAGGCCGAAGTGACCGTGGACCAGGTGGATTGGTTCGTGGCCCACCAGGCCAACGCTCGTATCAACGAGGCAATTGCCTCGCGGCTCAACGTGCCGATGGAAAAGATGCCGAGCAACATCGAGCGCTTCGGCAACACCTCGGCCGCCACGATTCCGATCTTGATGGACGAAATGCGTCGCGACGGCCGCATCAAACCCAACCAGTTGATCTGCGTCGCCGCGCTCGGCGCCGGTTTTCACTGGGGAAGCCTCCTTTTGCGAACGTGAAGCCGAGCGAGCACTACACGTTCGGCGATACCGATCTGGCGGCCGAACGGTTGCGCTTGTTGGCCCGCGTGTTCGAACCGAGTTCGAGCCGCCTGCTCGCTACGTTGGGCAAGCCCGCGGGCTCCCTCGCCGTCGATCTCGGCTGTGGCCCCGGTTCCACCACGGGGCTGGTCGCTGAGCACGTGGCCACTGAGGGGGTCGTGGGCCTCGATCAGTCGGAGCGGCTCTTGGCCCAAGCGACACGCGAACGAGCGAACACTCGCGTGTCGTTCTTACGAGCCGATGTCTCGACGCCGCCCTTTCCACTGCCTGCGGCGAGGGTGCTCTATTCACGCTTCTTGCTCACGCACCTCAGGGAGCCCGCCCAAGTCGTGCGAGCCTGGGCGCGCGCGGCCGAGCCAAACGCGCTCTTGGTGCTGGAAGAGACCGCCTTCATGACCGGCGAGCATCCCGCATTCCCGCGCTACTACGCGCTGGTCGATCGCATGCAGGCCCACTACGGGCAGCGCATGTACATCGGTCGCGAGCTGGCCGCGCTGGCGACCTGCGCGGAGTGGTCGCAAGAGAGCTCGGAAATCACCGTCGCGCCGCTGCCTGCGCAGGACATGGCCCGCTTGCATTCGCTCAACCTGAGCACCTGGTCGACCGACCCTTTCGCACGAGCGAACTACGATCGCACGGAGCTCGAGGCGCTGGGCGGCGAGCTCGCCCAAATCGCGAGCGGTGAAATTAATGCACCCGCCGTCTCCTGCGGCATCGGCCAAGTCGTTTTGCGTCGCACCTGACTAAGCGATCGTCTCGATCGTGACCAAGTTCGCGGCCAAGCGTCGCAGCGCTTCCAAGCTGCGCCGCTGCCAGGGCAGAGCGGGGTTGGTCAAAAACACGATTTGATAGCGGACCTCGGAATTTTTCACGGTATCGATCCAAACCACGAAGGATTTGAAACAGCTCGAGTTCATGAACGTGAGCAGTTTGAAATCGCAGCTGACCTGAGCCAAACCGATGCGGAGCGCCTCTTCGTGCACCAGCTTCAGGTACTCGTTGATCACGCCCGTCGCGTTCATGTCCCCACTGCCGATAAAGACCAGCCGTAGATTGAAGTCGGTCAGCGTGGGTGTGACTTGAAACCCTTCACCGCCCACGCTGGTCAGAGAGAGTTGCAGGGCGCTCATCCGTTGACTCGCTCACTGGCGTTGCCTTCGGCGGTCAAGATCAACCAATCTTGTTCCGTCGCATAGAACAGCTCCATTTCGCTTTCAGCGGGAATGCGCGCCAGACCCAGGCCGGAGACGTCGCGCCGGCCTGCGCTTTCGCGGATCAGCTCGTCGTAGTGCGCGATCGGATCGTGAGCGGCAGCCAGCGCGTCCAGCCGCCAGCGCGCGTCCGCCATGCGCTCGGGGGCGGCGCGGTTCTTGGTGCGCAGGCGAATGAGCAGGCCCGTCGCTTTCGCCTCCAAGCGCAGGTGAAACTCTGCCATGTCGCCGACCGAATATTTGACGATGTTCTCGAGCAGCTCGTGCGCGGCGAGCAGCAACCGCGACAAGCCGTCTGCGTCGGCCACGTGTGGTTTGCACAGATCGGACAACAACGAACGCAACGGCCCGATTTGATTCGCTAGCGGTCGGAACGACAGCGTGAGCGAAACGAGCGCCGGTGCATCGTCGAGGTCGGTCATTGGATGCTGATGATCTGGGTCGCCGTGCCCGGCAGCCCAGTGAACGCAGGCACTGTGGCGCGTTTCAGAGCCGCGGCAATGCAGGCACCGCTCGAAGTGCCGGCAAATGGCGGATCGCTGACGGTGGCGCTGGCGACTTTGCCGCTCGGGTCGAAAGTAACCATCACGTTGGCCATGCCCGTCGGGCCACCCGGCTCGCGGCACTTGGCCGTTTCGACGGCCGCGGCTGCGAGCGCTGCCTTGGCCGCGTTCGGATCGAAGCGTTGCCCCGCTCCCCCCTTCTTGTCGTCGGCGCTGCGAGCTCCGTTGGCAAACAGCTCGGCGAAGCCGGCGTTCGGCGTCGCCGTGAGCGAACCACTTGGCGGATCGAGCGCAGATCGAGAACTCGTTGCGGCTTGGCCGGTGCTGCTCGGCGCTGCTGCGGCCGCGGCCGGCTCGGCGCTGGGCGGTTCTGGCGCATGAGTCGCGGGCGGCGTCGCCGCAGGCAATGCGCTGATCGGCACAGGCGGCGGCAGTTTGTCGTCCGAAGCGCTCTTGAGCGCATACAGGCCGCCGCCGATTGCGATCAATACGATGATGATGCCGAGCACCAGCGGCGCGCGGCTCTTTCGCTCCTGCGGCCAATCCGGCACACCCGCCGCGGGCGAAATCGCGCCGGCTACCGGCGCATTGCCTCTCGGTGAGGCCGCTACCGACGCCGCAAACGGCGCGGCGATCGCCGGAGCTGGCACCATCACCGGCGCCGCGGGCGCCGCGGGCGCGGGGAACGACGGTGCTGCTCCAAACGTGGGCGGAGCTCCGAAGGTCGGCGCGGTTCCAAACGTAGGCGGAGCTCCAAACGTAGACGGAGCTCCGAAGGTCGGCGCAGCATCGAAGGCCGGCGCAGCCGGCTCCGGAACTTCGAAAGGCAGCGGCGTCGGAGGGCGACCAATGCCGGACATCGTAGGCGCCGGCGGGCGCGGCTTGGGCAGGTCCTTCGGCAGATCGAACGCCGGCGCGGAAGGCATTTTCGCACGAGCCGGCGCCGCAGGAGGCGCAGGCGCTGCAGCCGGCGCGCCAGCTGCAATCGGCGCGAACGCCGCGGTGGGAACCAGCCCTGCTGGTGGTGCGAGCACGATCCGCGTAGGTGGCTCGATGCCTTGCAGCTCCGGCACTTGTCCGAGCTCGAGCCACTCGTCCATGCCCTCGCGCCAAACCAACGTGTTGAAACCAATCGTGCCGGCGAACAGCTCTTTCTCGATCTCTGCCAGCGTCAGTTCACGATCTTGTCCGTCGGGATAGTCGACCGCCCACAGCGCCTCAGCGACAGGCGCGGATGACGACGGCGCGGATGGAGGCGCGGCGGGCAAGGGAGCGGTCGCGGGCGACGAAGCAGCGGCTACCGGAGCCGGAGCAGGCGAAGGAGCGGGCGCCACTGCCGGAGGCGCAATGACGGGCGCGCTCGCTGCAGGAGCTCTGGCCGCGGTCGCTGGTAATGTGGCTTTGGGCGCTGCACCGGGCGCTTTGGCCAGACCCGCGAGCGTCTTGGGTGCACTCGCGCCAGCTCCGGCTCTGCCGGCCATGCTCGTGCTCGGTGTTTTGGGCAACACCGGGTCCCCGCTCGCTTTGGGAGCCAACCCTGCCGCCTTCGGCGCTGCCGTCGCAACAGCAAGGGTAGTGGCGGGTGTATTCGCGGCGGGCGCAGACGCGGAAGCTATCGTCGCCTTGGGCTGGGCGATCGCACTGGCCGCCTTGGGCGCGGCTGGCTCGACGTTCACTTTCGGCGCTGAACCAAGCGTCCCGCGTGCGGCCGCGGGAGCAGCCGCAGCTTTGGGCGCAGCTGCGGTCGGCGCCGCCTTCGGTTCGGTCGCCTTGGTTGCGGCGGCGGCGGGGGGCGCAGCTTTGGTCTCAACCGTCGTGGTTGCAGCCGCTGCGGGCGCTTTCAGCTCAGCTGCGGGCGCGGTTGCTTTCGGCGAAGTCACGGGCTTGGCAGCTGCAGCAACCGGAGCAGACGCAGCAACCGGAGCAGACGCTGCAACCGGAACAGACGCAGCAACCGGAACAGGCGCAGCAACCGGAACAGGCGCAGCAACCGGAACAGGCGCAGCAACCGGAACAGGCGCAGCAACCGGAGCAGGCGCAGCAACCGGAGCAGGCTCAGGTGCAGCAACGGGAGCGGGCGCAGCAACCGGTGCAGGCGCGGTCGCTTCTGCTACGGGCGGTGGTCGCGCCGAATCAGAAGCCGACGCGACAGGCGCATCGGCGGTGCCGTCGACACGAATGCCGGCCTGGCACTGTTTACACTTGATGGTGACAACGCGCCCCTTGACCTTGCGCTCATACACGTCGTCCGCGATGGAGAACGTCTTCTGGCAAGCCGTGCACGTGATGGGAAACGGCATCCGAACATCAGGGTACACGGATCGGCCTGCGGCGCCCCAAATTTGGGCGTGCCAAGATGAGCTCGAGCAAGCTTCGGTAAGCGGGGGTACAAACTTTCAGCGCTTCGACAGCGGGCTAGCGTGCGGGCGTCCCGTTTCAGCTACGGTACGCGCGTCATGAACGGATTCGAACAAGGCCGGGTGGCCGCGCGTCGCGACTGGGCGCCTGGCCTAATTACGCTCACCGTCGACGCGGCCATTGAGCCCTTCAACGCCGGGCAATTCGTCAATCTGGGCCTCGAGCTCGACGGCCAATTCGTGCGCCGCTCGTACTCCATCGCGTCCACGCCCGGCGCGCCGCTCGAATTCTATCTCAAGGAAGTCCCCGGCGGTGCTCTCACACCTCACCTTACACGCCTGCAACCGGGCGCCAGCGTCTGGGTCGAGCGCAAACCGCAAGGCTTCTTCACACTCGCCTACGTCCCCCCATGTCGCGAACTGTGGCTGGTGGCCACCGGTACCGGCCTCGGACCCTTCCTGGCCATGCTGCGCGGCCCAGAGGTCTGGCAACGCTTCGAACGCGTCAGCGTCGTGCACGGCGCGCGCAGCGCCACGCACCTCTCTTATGCCGAAGAACTCACTGCGCTGGGCGCTCAACACGCCGGCCGCCTCTCCTATACCCAGCTGGTCAGTCAAGGCCCACCCGGCGCGGCCCTGCCCGGGCGCGTCACCACCGCCTTCGCGGACGGCAGCCTGGAAGCCCGCGCGGGCCTCAATCTGGACCCCGAGCGCTCGCACCTGCTGCTCTGCGGCAACCCCGACATGATCCTCGAAGTCACCGCCGTGCTCGCCCAGCGCGGCCTACGCAAACACCGCGTCCGCACCCCCGGTCACATCACGTCCGAAAAGTATTGGTGAATGACGGTCCCGAATCCTGACTGGGCGATCGCGCCCCAGCATCGCAACCCGCAGCCCGCGCTGTTCCGGTCGCGTTGACCCGGTTTCCGCACTCGCCGCGCCGCCGCGCCGCCCCTTCACGCCGCACCCCACCGCCCCGCCACGCTTACGCCGCTGCCCCGCACGCCGTCGCCCGTCACGCCGCAGGCCTTCGCGCTCGCTCAATGGGTTCGAGTTCGGACCAATGCCGATCGGTTAGCAGTTCAAGAGATCGAAATCGTTGAGAAGCGGGCCGCTCCTTTGATGGCGCCGAGAATCACTCACACTCACATTTGGCGTGGTGGGGTAGACTCGCGAAAAATCGAGTTCGAATTCGAACCAATGCCGATCGGTTAGCCGTTCAAGGGATCGAAATCGTTGGGGAAGCAGGCCGCTCCTTTGATGGCGCCGAGAATCACTCACACCCACATTTGGCGTGGTGGGGTAGGCTCGATTTTCTAGCCGCGAAGGTGCACTCCGCGAAAAATTGGGGGCGAAAGCTCTTAACTGAACGGCATTGGAGTTCGGACCCTATTTTTAGCAAAACCAACGGTGACCACCGAGCCCTGCGTTGACCGGTGTCGCAACGCTCACCCGCTGCTTGGCACTGAAAAGTGCGGTTCGAATTCGAACCAATGCCGTTCGGTTAAGCGGCGACGCCCACGACAGGTTGTGGTCGCAGCGTGAGCGATGGAGTCCATATTGTGGTCTCGGTCCTTAACCGAACGGCATTGGAATTCGAACCCATTTCTTGCAGCGATGGAGCGTTGCCCGCCAAACCCTGCGTTGACCGGTGTCGCGAGGCTCACTCGCTCGGCACTGAAAAGTACGGTTCGAATTCGAATCCGATTTCTTGCTGCGGCGGGGCGCTGACCGCGTTGCGTGGCGGGGCCGGGTTGAAAGCGTTGGCTGTGCTCGGCGGGAAAGCTGCGATTCTCGAGGTGCGATGCGGGATCGCGATCGCCCCGTCACACGCCGTCGCGCCCGAACACGGGGATCGCCGCTCCCGAAATATCGCGCGCGGCGTCCGAGAGCAAAAACGCGATCACGCCGCTGAGTGACTCCACGCTCACCCACTGTGATGGATCGTGCTTGGGCATGGCGGCGCGGTTGGCGGCGGTGTCGATCGTGCTCGGCAAGACGGCATTGATGCGCACGCCATCGGCCAGCACTTCTGCCGCGCAGGCTTGCACGAGCGCGACTACGGCCGCCTTGGAGGCGGCGTAGGCCGCCGCTTTGGCACCCTCCCACGGCCGCGGCGCGGTACGCGAGCCAATCGCCACGATGCTGCCGGCTTTGGCCGCGACCAGGCGGGGGAGCAGCGCTAGCAGGCTGATGCGTGTGGTCTCCAGATTGGCGCTCATCACCGCGCTCCAGATCGCGTCGCTACCCGCTTCGAAAAAGCGTGCGCCGCCCTTCCACGTGCCCGCGACCAGCACCGCGCCCGAAATTTCCGAACCCGCCAGCGCGCTCTGCCACGCTTCGCTCGAGCTCACGTCGAAGCCGAGCACGCGGCAGTTGGCGACGCCCGCGAAGGTTTTTTGCGCCCGCGCTGCGTCGCGTTCGACGGCGACCACGCGCCGCCCAGCCGCCGCTAGCGCGCGCACCACACCCGAGCCCAGCGCTCCGCCGGCTCCCGTCACCACGATTTCGCCTTTTTCCATGTTCAAAACACCACGCCCAATGAAAACCGGACCAAAAAATCGAAGGGGTACAAATAGCCGTGCAGGTCGGCGACCGACGAACCGGTTTGGTTCAGCTTGATCAATAACTGATCTTTCGGACAATCCGAGCTCGCGTTGCCGAAGTCGTCGAAGCAGCGATTTTGCTGGTTGAGCTCGTAGCCAAGGCCGAAGCCGTACGCGATCGTGAAAATCCCCCAACGGCTGTGGCTACCGAACAGCGCGAACAGCTGCCGATCGGTGTGACTGACCGAGTCGTTGGCGGGCGCCGTCGTTTTGTAGGTGTACGCGTAGTTGGTGAGGCCCGCGCGCAGCACGTAGCCGTTGAACGGCTTGCCTCCGAACCAAATGCCGACGTCGAGCGCGGCGCCCGAAAGTGGCCCCCAGCCGTTCGATTCCTGATGCAGGGACGATTTCTCGTACGTGTTGTAGTTGAGCATCGGCGGTGATTGGGTGGTCACGAACACCGGCACGAGCTCCATCGTGAAGTACTTGGACAGTTGCAGTTCGAGCTCTAGACCCAGCCTGCCCTCGAGCAAGAAGTTGAACGGATCGATGCGCGCCGAGAACTCTGGCCGTTTCGAGGCGGGAGCGGGAGCACGTGGCGGCGGTGGGGGCGGCTCGTACGTCGGAGGCGGCGGAGGATTGCTCGCTGCGGGGTAGGTCTGACCGTACGCCTCAGTTGCGGGATACGTGGGCGCTCGGGGCGGCGGCGCAGGGGCTGACGGAGTCGGAGTCGGAGTCGGAGTCGGAGTCGGCGCAGGAGCTGCTGTTGGCGGCGCAGTGGGCGCAGGCGCGAGCGGCGCGGGCGTGGCCGTCGGCAGCGGCGGGAACGACGCGGTCGCGGACGGTGCTGCGGCTTGCGCGAACGCTCGACTCGGGGGAACCAATACGGGAGCCGCGAGAGCGAGTACCAGCGCGGTCGAACGCGCACGCGTTGCCATGGCCGGAGCATAGGGCAGCACAGCGCGCGGAGCGAGCCGCTTCAAGCGCATGAACCGCTAGAAATTCTGCAGGATTTGCGCGGTACGCGGCGTTGCTCGGGCTGCCAAGACACGCTAGGGTCAGACCGGTTCGCCGGGCGAATAAGCCAAAAATCCGGCATTCTGCCCGCCCCCAACCCCTTTGGAGACTCGCTCAGCATGGCACTACAGATTCAATTGGCATCGTCTGACGCAAGCAGCGCGCCCTGTGATGCGCTGATTGTCGGCGTGTGCCAGGGCACGGTGTCCAGCCACCCGACGGTGGTCGCGTTGGACAAAGCCTTCGGCGGTTCTCTGCTCGAGCACCTCAAGACCGTCGAATTCGAAGCCAAGCTGGATCAAGTCGTCGATCTGCCCACACTCGGTCGCTTGAAAGCGAAGAAGCTGGTGTTGCTCGGCCTCGGCAGACCCGCTGAGCTCGACGCCGTGCGCTTGCGTGCCTCGCTCGCTGCGTGCGTGCGCGGCAACTCCGGCGCTAGCATTCGCACGTTGCACCTGGTGCTGCCCGAAGCCGAGCTGGACCTTCGCGCGGTCGGCGAGGCGATCGCGCTTGGTGCCTACCGCTTCAGCAAATACTTCACCGGCGAGCGCAAACCAAAGACCGAGCTGGGCAAAGTCGTGATCCACCCAGCGCGCGGTGGCGCCAGCGCTGCGGACAAGAAACAACTCGATCTCGGCGTCGCCATCGCCGATGCCGTGGCCATCGCGCGCGACGCGGTGAACGAGCCACCGAACGTGCTCACCCCCGAAGGCTTGGCCGAGGTGGCTCGCGCGCTGGCACGCAAGCACAAGCTCAAGATCAAGGTGCTCGATAAGAAGGGCATCCTGGCTGCCGGCATGAACCTGCACTACGCGGTCGGCCAGGGCAGCGAAAACGAACCGCGCTTCATCCACGTCAGCTACGTGCCGAAGAAGAAGCACAAGAAGATCGTGTTCGTCGGCAAGGGCATCACCTTCGATTCGGGCGGTTTGTGCATCAAGCCTGCCGCCGGCATGGGCGACATGAAGTCGGACATGGGCGGCGCCGCCGCCGTGCTCGGCGCAATCGCGGCCGTGGCCACCGTGCGCCCGGACGTGGAAGTACACGCGATCGTGGCCGCCGCCGAAAATATGCCGGATGCGGCCGCCTATCGCCCCGCGGACATCTTCACCTCGCTAGACGGCAAGACCGTCGAGATCATCAACACCGACGCCGAAGGCCGCTTGGTCCTGGCCGACGCGCTCACGTACGCCACGCGGCTCAAGCCGGACATCATCATCGACGCGGCCACCCTCACCGGCGCCGCGTTGGTTGCCCTGGGCAAGACTTGCTCCGCGTTCTACGCGACCGAAGACGAGCTCGCGCGCAGCTTGGAACGTGCCGCGCGGAGTGCAGGCGAACAGTTCTGGCGCATGCCGCTGCTCGAAGAGCTCGGCGAACAGCTCAAGAGCGACGTAGCGGACCTGAAGCACACCGCCGATCGCTGGGGCGGCTCAATCAGCGCTGCGCTTTTCCTGCGCGAGTTCGTGGGCAAGTTCCCGTGGATCCACTGCGATATCGCGGGCCCCGTGTTGGCCGATCGCGCCAAGGGCATGTATCCAAAGGGCGGAACGGGACACGCGGTGCTCACCTTCCTGAACTTCGTCGAACAGGCGGGGCGCCCGAGCAAGTGACCGAGTCGGGCGCGGTGCAGCCGGACTCACGCGCTCGCCCTCCCGCCGCGTCGGCTTCGGGTAGCAACGGCCAGAGCGCGTTGGGCGCTCTGTGGGACCGGGCGAACACGGTGCTGCCGGGTCTGTACGCCTGGGTGACCACGGTGCTCTTGCCGTCGGCCAATCACGGCGCGCCCGCCTCCGCCCGCGTGACGGCGTGCTTCGCCTTGCTGGCTTTGCTGGCCGCTCCCCTGTTGCTGAGTGCGCGCCCCTGGCTCGGTCGCGCACTCGGCATCTTCGGCTTCATCGGTTGCTCACTCTTCACCTGGCTACTGCTGGGCGCGGGCCTGGTCCGAAATCCTGGAGACCCATTGCTCTCGGCGCTGGGGGCGGTCGCCTTCACTCTGTACGCGCTCGGCTGGGGCTCCCTGCGCCGGCGTGGCGCCGTACCCGAAGACGCCCCCAACGTCATTCTGGGCCCGCCGTTGCAGCCTCGGGCGCGCCCCCATCCGATCGCTCCGTTCGTGTTCGGACTGGTGATCGTGAGCGCCCTGTTGCCGGTGTTCCTTGCCTTTCGCGTGGCCGACGCAGAACGTGGCCTGTTTGCTCACGCCGCCGCCATTCTGGCGGCCATTTTGACGATTACGGTCGGGGCACGCGTCGCGACCAGCTTGGGTCAACGGCGGCCGCTGCCCGCCAGCGCCGAGCGCCTGAATGCGGCCGCCGTTCCCCTCGCGCTGTCTGCGTTACTGTTCGGGCTCGGTTTTCTGTGGGTGGTCTTGCGCTAGTCGGAGTAATTTCGAAGCCCACCGCGTGGTCCGCGGCAGAAACTCGAACCTTCGGTATCATGAGCAAAGTCGTCGACGCGCTGAGCATCTTGCTCGTTCTCGGAGCGAGCTTGGCCTTTGCGGTTGGGGTGCTCGCCCTCGGTGAGCGGCGCGACCTGGCGGCGATCTACTGGCTGGCGATCGGTGGCCTCGTGCTCAGGGCTGCGGTCGAGCTGCTCCGGCCGAGGTCGAGCGTGCGATGAGTTCGCGCTGGGCCGCGCTGTGCTGGGCCGCCGCAAGCGCACTGAGCTGTTCCGCGCCGGTCGACTCGGCAGAGCCGGTCGCGGCGCGGGTGCACTTGCCTGCGGGTTTGGCCGCCAAGGTCGGTGCGGACGAAATCGCGCTCAGCACCGTGGCCGGCATCGCCCGGGCGCAGCGCTTGCCTTTGCCCGTCGCGCGCGATCTGGCCGCGCGCGACGCGGCGTTCGCGGCCGGCGCCCGCGAAGCGTTTGCGAGTGGGCCGATCGTAACGGTCATCGAACGCGGCGCATGGGCTCGTGCACTCTTGGAGACCTTCAAAGCCGAAGCCGCGGCGCGCGGACCCGCCAGCGACAGCGAGGTCAACGAGCTCAGTGCCCTGCGTTGGCAGGATTTCGACCGCCCGGAGACCGTGCGTACCACCCACGCGGTGGCCATCGTCGCCAAGCCCGAGCAGGACGCGGCCGCTCACGCGGTCGCCCAACAGCTGTACGAAGCGGTGCGCGGCGTTACCGATCCGGCTGAGTTCATCCGCTTGGCCCAAGCGGTTCCTCACCCAGGCGTGGACGTGCGAGCCGAGCGCTTACCAGCGCTGACCCGCGACGGCAGGAGCTACTATCCGGAGGGCGCGCCGCCCGAACTCGCCAATCAGCGTTTCGATCAAGACTTCGCGCAGGCTGCCCATCGGCTTGCGGCCGGGCAGATCAGCGAGCCTGCGAAATCGGTCTTCGGCTACCACGTGATCTTGTGCGAGGCGCGCCTACCCGAGCACCACGTCCCGCTCGAAGAGCGACGCACACTGCTCACGGACGAAGTGCGGAAGGGACGGGCGGAGCGCTCGAAGCAATCGCTGCTCGGGCAATTGAGTAGCTCGACCGCCATCGCCGTCACGCGCTCGGTCGAGGATCTGACGGCTCGCGTTCAGGTCAGTGAATGAGCGCGCGCGGTCGCGCGACCATCGACCGTGACCAAGACGCTTCGCCTTTCAGCGCAATTTTATGGCGCCTGTGCGAGGGCTGTTCGGCGCACGCCGCCGCGTTAGTAGATAGAGAGGGCGAAACCGTCGACTACGCTGGCCGCATTTCTCCCTACGAAATTCGCGTCGCAGCGGCCGAGCTGCGGCTCGTGCTCGCCTTCACGCGCGAGGCCGAAGCCTCGGGCTTTGCTCGTGTCAACGAGATCCGGATCCGCACGGGGCGGCGCAGTTATGCTGTGATTGGCCTCGGTGACGGCTATGCGATCGTGCTCGAGCTGGTGCGTCACTCCTTTTCGATTTCCCCGCGCGCGGTGCTGCAAGCGACCCGCGAACTCGAGTCCGAGGCGGGCATCGAAAGCGTGTTGCAACCTGGCGGCATGCGCTGGTCGCGCGTCGAGGTGCGCGCCTCTTCCGTCGACGCGCGCCGTCCGGACTCGATCCGGCTAAACGGCAGCTGGCACTCCGTGACCGTGCTGGGGCGTTTTCGCAGCGCGGACCTCGCGCGGCGCGAACGCGGCTACTTGGCGCGCTTGGCAAACGGCGCTGAGTTCTCCCTCGTGCGCGAACCGCTCGGCTTCTGGTTTGCGGACGGTCTTTCCTGAATTCAGCGGCGAATTGCGCCAGCAGCCCTGAAGCGGGGCGGATCGCCGCCGTATGAGAAGAGCTGCCCCGCGTCCCCGCGCGGGCTCTGAGGGGGCCAAGGCGGCCGCCACCGACCCGATCCGACCTACATTGGCCCGCGTCTCTTGGCCGATCAGCGGATCGGACCACATCCGGCCGCCCGATCACTGGACAGAAGTAGAGTCTTTTTGGATCGGAACCCCTTGAAACTGCGGGGTTTTTTTTTAAACGACAGATAGTGACAAAAGTACTTGCCGAGGGGGCCCGACCGGGAGCATACACCGCCTCCCGCTTCGGACCCCACCGAGCGCAACGCCCGCGAGGGAGACGCGCTCGGAAGTTTGAATCGGGGGTCGCAGTAAAAAGTTAACAAAGTCTTTGACAGCAAAGACGACGAAGACTAGATACCGCGACCCGCTCCGAGGTTCTCTAACTCTGCAGAAATGCAGAAGAAAAAAGAACTCGAAGCAAAAGCGGTGAAAAGAAAGTTTCGAAAATCCCTTGACGGGAAAGACGAGACGAACTAAACACCGCGACCCGCTCCGGACCCCGCAGCCTGCTGCAAAGCAGGAAAAGAGTCCGAAGCAACGGTGAAAAGAAAGTCTCATAAAGTCTTTGACAGCAAAGACGAGACAGACTAAACACCGCGACCCGCTCGGAAGGAAAGTCCTTCCCCTCGGTCCTTGAAAACTGAGTCCTATTACCCGCGATGAGAATCGTCGTGGGTCCTCGTAATAAGTCACGAGGTTCGCTTCTCCGCTTCGGAGAGCAACCGAGTGAGTATTCGAAACTAAGAGAGCATAATGGTAGCGCAGTGGCTTCGGTCGCTGTGTTCACCGAAAGATTCAAACTGGAGAGTTTGATCTTGGCTCAGAACGAACGTTAGCGGCGCGCCTAACACATGCAAGTCGCGCGAGAAAGGGCTTCGGCCCCAGTAAAGCGGCGCACGGGTGAGTAACACGTAGGTCATCTTCCCCTGAATGGTGGATAACTCTCCGAAAGGAGAGCTAATACAGCATAAGACCACGACCTCGCTGAGGTTGCGGCCAAAGCAGACCTCTTCATGAAAGTTTGCGTTTAGGGATGAGCCTGCGGCCCATCAGCTAGTTGGTAGGGTAATGGCCTACCAAGGCTAAGACGGGTAGCTGGTCTGAGAGGATGAACAGCCACACTGGAACTGAGACACGGTCCAGACTCCTACGGGAGGCAGCAGTGGGGAATCTTGCGCAATGGGCGAAAGCCTGACGCAGCGACGCCGCGTGAGCGATGAAGGCCTTCGGGTTGTAAAGCTCTGTGGGGAGGGAAGAATAAGTTTTGGCTAATATCCAAAGCGATGACGGTACCTCCTTAGCAAGCACCGGCTAACTCTGTGCCAGCAGCCGCGGTAAGACAGAGGGTGCAAACGTTGTTCGGAATTACTGGGCGTAAAGCGCGTGTAGGCGGCTAAGTAAGTCGGGCGTGAAATCCCACGGCTCAACCGTGGAAGTGCACTCGAAACTGCATAGCTAGAGTCCTGGAGAGGAAGGTGGAATGCTTGGTGTAGAGGTGAAATTCGTAGATATCAAGCGGAACACCGGTGGCGAAGGCGGCCTTCTGGACAGTGACTGACGCTGAGACGCGAAAGCGTGGGGAGCAAACAGGATTAGATACCCTGGTAGTCCACGCCGTAAACGATGAGTGCTAGGTGTCACGGGCTTTGACCCTCGTGGTGCCGAAGCTAACGCGTTAAGCACTCCGCCTGGGGAGTACGGCCGCAAGGCTAAAACTCAAAAGAATTGACGGGGGCCCGCACAAGCGGTGGAGCATGTTGTTTAATTCGACGCAACGCGAAGAACCTTACCTGGGCTAGAAAGTACAGGAACCTGGTTGAAAAATCGGGGTGCCCTTCGGGGAATCTGTGGTTAGGTGCTGCATGGCTGTCGTCAGCTCGTGTCGTGAGATGTTGGGTTAAGTCCCGCAACGAGCGCAACCCCTGTCGTTAGTTGCCATCATTCAGTTGGGCACTCTAACGAGACTGCCGACCTTTAAGTCGGAGGAAGGTGGGGACGACGTCAAGTCATCATGGCCCTTATGTCCAGGGCTACAAACGTGCTACAATGGTCAGTACAAAGGGTAGCGAACCCGCGAGGGGGAGCCAATCTCAAAAAGCTGGCCTCAGTACGGATAAGAGTCTGCAACTCGACTCTTTGAAGTCGGAATCGCTAGTAATCGCTGATCAGCATGGCAGCGGTGAATACGTTCCCGGGCCTTGTACACACCGCCCGTCACACCATGGGAGTCGATTGCTCCAGAAGTGGCTGCGCCAACCCGCAAGGGAGGCAGGTCCCCAAGGAGTGCTCGGTAACTGGGGTGAAGTCGTAACAAGGTAGCCGTAGGGGAACCTGCGGCTGGATCACCTCCTTTCTAAGGAGTCTCAACCCCTTTAGGTTGAACACCTTAAGGTCAAAGCCCACACGGTTGAGTGAGCTCGGTGTCGCTTCTCTAGACACTCGAGCGCGCGTTTCAGAGGTAATAGGATTCAGTTTTGAGGGACCGAGAGTTTTTACCCTCAAAGACATGGTCGGCTGTTGGTGAGTCGGCAGGGCTCATACCCTGCCTTCCGGGCCAGTAGCTCAGGTGGTTAGAGCGCACGCCTGATAAGCGTGAGGTCGGCAGTTCAAGTCTGCCCTGGCCCACCGCTTTTGCCCTCCGAGCTCTGGCAACAGCAACCCGTTCATACGGGGCTGTAGCTCAGCTGGGAGAGCGCGGGCTTTGCAAGCCTGAGGTCGTCGGTTCGATCCCGATCAGCTCCACTCAGCTCGTTTGGAGCCGTCGGTTGATCGACAGCCATGTCTAGGTAAAAACCATCAAGATTTTCCGAGCCGTCGTTGGCTCGGTCGAAGTAGCGCTAAACGATGGCGCTGCTGGAGCGTAAGCTCCGCTGGTTCTCTGAAAATTTAGTTAATAGCGTCCAATTGCTAGTAGATCTGATTCCAAGGAATCGGGTCGTTTTTGGAGAGGCGCTCGATGCACACGTTGGTGTGGTCGGCGACCTCGAGCGTAGTTGCGCTGGTCATTACAGAGTTCGTCAGTCGGACTCTGGGTACCAGTTCGATGCGTGCCTTAGGGATAAGGTCAAGCTACAAAGGGCGCACGGTGGATGCTCAGGCGATGAGAGGCGATGAAGGACGTGGACAGCTGCGAAAAGCTTCGGCGAGCCGCTAACAGGCTATGACCCGGAGATCTCCGAATGGGACAACCCGCGTAGGGACTACCTACCATCCTGCAGTGAATTCATAGCTGCAGGAAGCCAACCCAGGGAACTGAAACATCTAAGTACCTGGAGGAAAAGAAAGCAAATAGCGATTCCCCTAGTAGTGGCGAGCGAACGGGGATCAGCCTAAACCGACTCAGTGCAAGCTTACTGGCGTTGCTGAGCCGGGGTTGTGGGATTCTTCTGGAGGAACAGTAACACCTCCGACGAGTTACAAAGGTTCTGGTTAGTAGAACGGCATGGAATGGCCGGCCATAGACGGTGACAGCCCGGTATACGAAAGCTAGGACTCTCGTGAAGAACACCCGAGTACCGCAGGACACGTGCAATCCGGCGGGAATCTGGGACGACCATGTTCCAAGGCTAAACACTACTCATCGACCGATAGTGAACAAGTACCGCGAGGGAAAAGTGAAAAGAACCCCGGTTAGGGGAGTGAAATAGAACCTGAAACCGTGTGCCTACAAGCAGTGGGAGCACTATGGCCGCAAGGCAATGTGTGACCGCGTACCTTTTGCATAATGAGCCCGTGAGTTACGATGCGTGGCAAGGTTAAGCCGTAAGGTGTAGCCGTAGCGAAAGCAAGTCTTAACAGGGCGTACAGTCGCGCAACGTAGACCCGAAACCCCTGCGATCTACCCATGTCCAGGTTGAAGAGCGGGTAACACCGCTTGGAGGACCGAACGCACCATAGTTGAAAATATGGGCGATGAGGTGTGGGTAGGAGTGAAAGGCTAATCAAGCGGGGAGATAGCTGGTTCTCGCCGAAATATATTGAGGTATAGCCTCGGGTGAATTGCGTCGGAGGTAGAGCACTGGATGGGCTAGGGGTCCTACCAGATTACCAAACCCAACCAAACTCCGAATGCCGACGACAACTGCCCGGGAGTCAGGCAGCGGGAGATAAGTTCCGTTGCCGAGAGGGAAAGAGCCCAGACCGTCAGCTAAGGTCCCTAAATTTGCGCTAAGTGTAGAAGGATGTGGGAACGCTTAGACAACCAGGAGGTTTGCTTAGAAGCAGCAATCCTTTAAAGAAAGCGTAATAGCTCACTGGTCAAGCGAGCCTGCGCCGAAAATGTAACGGGGCTAAGCGCAATACCGAAGCTACGGGTGTTCGTAAGAACGCGGTAGGCGAGCGTCGTGAGAGAGATACACGGTGGACGGTGACGACCACTAACGGCTCTCACGAGTGATTATGCGGGCATGAGTAGCGATAAACCGGGTGAGAAACCCGGTCGCCGTAAGCCCAAGGTTTCCTGGGGAAGGATAATCCTCCCACGGGTTAGTCGATACCTAAGCCGAGGCCGAGAGGCGTAGGCGATGGAAAGCAGGTTAATATTCCTGCACCACCAAGGTCAGCGTTGAAGTAAGCGGGGACGGAGAAGGGTAGCCCAGCACACCGCATGGTTGTGTGTGTTCAAGCCCGTAGGCTGAGTTGTTAGGACCCGATAGGGACAAACGACGACTCTTAAGGCCGAGAGGTGATGAGGTCTGGCCCTAGGCCAGGATACTGGGTAATCCCACGCTTCCTAGAAAAGCCGCGTACAGAGCTTCTTTGGTGATCGTACTGTAAACCGACTCAGGTGGGCGGGGTGAGAATCCCAAGGCGCGTGAGAGAACCCTGGTTAAGGAACTCGGCAAATTGACACCGTAACTTCGGGAGAAGGTGTGCCTCTGGCGGTTAGCTGGTTTACCCAGCAAAGCTGTTGGAGGTCGCAGTGAAATGGCGGTTGTGACTGTTTACTAAAAACACAGGACTCTGCGAAGTCGTAAGACGACGTATAGGGTCTGATGCCTGCCCGGTGCTGGAAGGTTAAGGGAATATGTCAGGGGCAACCCGAAGCATTGAACCGAAGCCCCAGTAAACGGCGGCCGTAACTATAACGGTCCTAAGGTAGCGAAATTCCTTGTCGGGTAAGTTCCGACCTGCACGAATGGCATAACAACATCCGCACTGTCTCGACCAGGGACTCAGCGAAATTGCATTGGGGGTGAAGATGCCCTCTACCCGCGGCAAGACGGAAAGACCCCATGAACCTTCACTGCAACTTGGCAGTGAAATTCGGGTTGATCTGCGTAGGATAGGTGGGAGGCTTTGAAGTCGGGTTTCCGGATTCGACTGAGCCAACGTTGAAATACCACCCTGATTAATCTGGATTTCTAACCTACTTCCGTAATCCGGAAGAGGGACACTGCCTGGTGGGCAGTTTGACTGGGGCGGTCGCCTCCTAAATTGTAACGGAGGCGTGCGAAGGTTCCCTCAGGCTGATTGGAAACCAGCCGAAGAGTGCAAACGCATAAGGGAGCTTTACTGTGAGACTGACAAGTCGAGCAGTTGCGAAAGCAGGTGTTAGTGATCCGGTGGTACCAAGTGGAAGGGCCATCGCTCATCGGATAAAAGGTACTCTGGGGATAACAGGCTGATCGCGCCTGAGAGTTCACATCGGCGGCGCGGTTTGGCACCTCGATGTCGGCTCATCGCATCCTGGGGCTGGAGCAGGTCCCAAGGGTTTGGCTGTTCGCCAATTAAAGCGGTACGCGAGCTGGGTTTAAAACGTCGTGAGACAGTTTGGTCCCTATCTGCCGTGGGCGCAGGATACTTGAGAGGAGCTACCCATAGTACGAGAGGACCTGGGTGGACGAACCTCTGGTGCTCCGGTTGTCACGCCAGTGGCATAGCCGGGTAGCTATGTTCGGAACAGATAACCGCTGAAAGCATATAAGCGGGAAGCTGGCCTCAAGACTAGGTATCCCTGTCGCAAGACACTAAAGGACCCACGTAGACTACGTGGTTGATAGGCTAGGTGTGGAAGCGCAGCGATGCGTGGAGCTAACTAGTACTAATAGTCCGTGCGGCTTGACTTATTCTCTAAGGCAAACATTGCAATTGGTATCCAGAGTCCGGGCGAGGTTAGCGTCGTTGCTAATCTTTAACGAGCTCTCGGTTCATGCGGCCTTCTAGCAAGGGCTCAGTGAGTCGTGAATTCAGCGCAATACAGCACCAAAAAGCTGGCGTGGACGCCCAAAATTTTCCGGTGGCAATATCGAAGAGGCCATACCCGATCCCATCTCGAACTCGGAAGTCAAGCTCTTTGGAGCCGATGGTACTGCAAGGGCAACCTTGTGGGAGAGTAGGACGCTGCCGGGCTAATTTCTAAGAACACTCTGACGAGCAATCGTCAGAGTTTCTTTTGCTTAGAAGACAGGGCGGCTAGCCGGCCTGCGGTGATCGTCTTGGGCGCATCGAAACAGGAGTCACGGTTCGAGTGAGTCTTTGAGTGCAATGCCGAGCGGGTCGATCCATGTTCGCGGCGTGCTCGAGTCGCGTGAGATGTGTTGGGAGTGTCGGCGGCCGCTGCGCGTTTGTTACTGCTCTGCGGTGCAGCCGATCGAGACGCGCACCAAGATCGTGATTTTGCAGCATCCGCGCGAGAGTGATGTACCGATCAATACGGCGCGCATCGCGGAGCTGGCGCTGTCGAATTCGACGCTGCATGTCGGGCTCGACTTTGCGCGCGACGCGGCGCTCGCGGCCGCCCTGAGCGATCCCGAGGCGCCGCCCGTGCTGCTCTTTCCGAGTGAAGGCGCGAAGGACTTGGCGCTTGAGGCCCCGCCCGGGCCGGTCACGCTGGTCGTGATCGACGGCACCTGGTGGCAAGCGTCCAAGCTGTTCAAGCTCAATCCGTTTTTGCAGGCGCTGCCGCGCTACGGCCTCGCGCCCTCGACGCAGAGTCGGTACCGCATCCGGCGCGAGCCTGCGGCTCACTGTCTGTCGACGATTGAAGCGTTGGAAGCGGCGCTGTCGTTGCTCGAGCGGCGCGCGGGCGGCTTTCCGGAGTTGCTCAAGCCGTTCGATACGATGGTCGAGACCCAGCTGGATTTCGTGAACCGCGAACATCGCCCGCGCCACCGGCGTGCGCTCGAGCCGAAGCTTCGGCCGTTGGTGGCGCCGGTGCTGAGTGAACGGCCCGAGTCGATCATGATCGGCTACGGCGAAGCGAACGCTTGGCCGTACGGGAGCCCGGGTACGCATTTGCCGGAGGTGGTGCATTGGGCGGCGGTGCGGCCAGCGACGGGTGAGCGCTTCGAGGCGTATGTCGCGCCGAGCGGCCCGCTCGCGCCTTCGTTCGAGGCGCATAGTCGGCTCGTGGCGGCTCAGATCCTGCGCGGTGAATCGCGCGTGGACTTCGCACGCCGGCTGAATGCGTTCCTGCGTCCGGACGATGTCCTGGTGAGCTGGGGTTTTTACGCTTCCGAGCTGCTGCGGAGCGAGGGCATCGCGGTTCCGCCGCGTTTGGACCTGCGCGAAGCAGCCATTCATGCGCTCGGGCGACGCGTGGGTCAGCTCGGGGACTACCTGACGGCGCTAGGGACCACTCCGCATGTTGCGTGGGCCGCCGGCCGCACCGGCACGCGTTTGGCGGCGATGGAGGCGTTGGTCGAGCGTTTGCGCGGCACGCGGCGCGACGAGCTGCGTGTTCAGCGGCCAGCACGGGCGGCAGTCGAAAGCCTCGAATGAGCGTGCTCGCGGACTTACCGCGAAGAACGAAGCTGCTCGCAGCGCTGGGCTTAAGCAGCGTGCTCCTCGGCGCAGCGGCGCTGAGTTTCGCTCCGCTGGTGCGAGCGCGCGCGGCTCAGGCTGCGCAAGAACACGGGATCCAGCTCGAAATTGGCCAAGTGCGAGTCGGCTGGGGCGGCATTTGGCTGCGTGAGCTGGCGCTCCGCGCGCCGCACTTGCCGGGCGCGACGGCACACGTGGCGGCGCTACGCGTCGGCTTCGGCTGGCAACTTAAGGTCGCTAGCTTGACCGTGCACGGCGCACTGCTCGAGCTTTCGGGCGAACGCGAGGAGCTCGAGCGCGAATGGGCCGCGTTTCGCGGCGGTTCAAAGCGGGATACGGACGCCGTTGACCGGGAGCTGCGGTATTCGGCGGACGGGATCGACGTGCTGTGGCGGCCGCGGGTGCATGAGCCCGTGCAACGTGTTTGGGGCCTGCGTTACCAACGCGATGGCGTCCGCGAGACCGTCGCGTTCGACTTGGCGCACCTGCGTGAGTCCGGGCTCGAGCTGACTGCTCGCCAGCCACGAGCCACGCTGCTCCGCCGCGCCCGTTCGGCGGCGGAAGGCGGAGGCACACAGCGGCAACTCGAAAGCCTGGAGGCGGCCGGCCTGGAGGTTGAGGTGGTATTGGCCTCGCCCGCCCAGGCCTCGCCCAGCGCAGCCGCGCATGCGAAAGCCAGCCCGTTTCAGCCCGATCCGCTGCGCGGGGCCAAGCTGCGCGCTGGTTTGACCGAGCTTTCAGCTTGGGCCGCGCGTTCATTGCCTGACGGTGCGGGCTTGAATCTCGAGGGAGTCAGCCTGCACTTCAGGCAGGGCAGCGATACCTCGAATTTCGGTCCGAGCACGCTGCGAGTCGTGCGCCTCGGTGCGCAAGTCGAGCTCTCGCTGGTGCCCAAGGCCGAGGCAGCGGGGACTGCGCTCGAATTCCGGCTGACATTGCCGATCGAGCACGGCGAGGTGCGAGCGCGACTCCGGGGTGGGCCCGTGAGTTTGCGCAGTTTGGGCATGCGCGAGCACGATTTCGGATTGATTGGCGTGCAGCTTGCGATGCTGCAAGCCAGCGGAGACATCACGTTGGCCGCCGATGGCTCGACCTTGGCATTCAGCGGCAGCGGCGCGTTGGATAATGTGGCGCTCCAACGCGCGGAGCTCTCGACCACTCCGCTCAGTGGCATCCACTTGGCATTTCAGGCCAGAGGCACGACCACGCTGGACGGCGCCAAGCTGGTCTTGGAAGAGGGCGAGCTTTCCTTCGGTGACGTGCGGGTGCGCGGTAGCGGCAGTCTGAGCCGCACCGAGCGCACGCTCGACACTCATTGGCAAGGTGGGGTGCCCTTGGCCTCCTGTCAGGCATTCCTCGACGCGACGCCGCGCGGACTCATGCCCTTGACCTCGTCGCTACGTATGAGCGGCACTTTTGGCGTCAAGGCCGAGCTCGACTTCAACTCCGAGCACCCGAGTGAAACCCGCGTACGGCTGAACGTGGCCAACGATTGCCACATCGACCAAGTTCCGACCGAGCTCAGCCCGCGCCGCTTCTCGAGCTTTTGGCGGCGCGAGGTGAAGGGTGCCAACAAACAGCCGATGGAGATCGAGAGCGGGCCCGGTTCGGCGGACTGGGTGCCGATCGACGCCATTTCACCGCACATGGAAACCGCGGTGCAGGTCTGTGAGGACGGCCATTTCCTGTCCCACCATGGGTTCGACTTCGAGGCCATCCAAAACTCGATCAAGGACAACCTGATCAAGGGGCGGTTTGCGCGCGGCGCCAGCACGATCAGCATGCAGCTCGCCAAGAACCTGTACCTGGGCAAGGAAAAGACGCTCGGGCGAAAGCTGCAGGAGGCCGTGCTCACCCAGCTGCTCGAACAAGAGCTGAGCAAGCGAGAGCTACTCGAGCTGTACTTGAACGTGATCGAGTACGCCCCGGGCGTGTATGGCATCGGACCGGCGGCGCACTACTACTTTGCCAAGCGCCCGAGTGATCTGTCGCTCGGGCAAGCCTTGTACATTGCCTCCATTTTGCCCAACCCGGAGCGCCAGCACTTCGACCCAGACGGCAAGGTGAGCCCGGCTTGGACCGCCTATTTGCAGCGCTTGATGCGGATCGCCAAGAAGATTGGCCAGATCAGCGATGAGCAACTGGCGGTGGGGCTCTCCGAGCAAGTCGTCTTTCACGTCGCTGATTCGGGGGTCCCGCTGCACAGCGGCGGACCCAGCGCCGGTGAAGGGACTGACACGCCGAGCGAACTCTCGCCCTAGTCGCTCGCCCATGTCAGAGTCCGCGCCGTGAGCAGCGCCCCGGTTCCCCGCGAGCATGACCAAGACTTGCACTGGATGGTGCAAGCTTTGGCCGAGGCCGATCGAGCGCCACTGCACGGGGACGTCCCGGTCGGCTGTGTCGTGGTCGACGCTCAGGGCGTGGAGCTGGCCCGCGACCACAACCGGCGCGAAGAGCGCGCGGACCCGACTGCGCACGCGGAGCTGCTCGCGCTGCGCGCCGCCGCGGCCAAACTCGGGCACTGGCGCCTGGAGCGGGCCACGGTGTTCGTCACGCTCGAGCCCTGCCCGATGTGTGCGGGGGCCCTGGTCAATTCGCGCGTCGGGCGCGTGGTGTACGGCGCGACCGACCCGAAGGCGGGCGCGCTCCATTCTTTGTTCGAGATTGGCCGCGATTTGCGGCTCAATCATCGATTCGAAGTGGCTTCCGGCGTGCTCGCCGAGGAGGGGGCGGCCCGCTTGAAAGCGTTCTTCGCCAAACTGCGCACTGCGTCAGCGGTGGGCTAGCGCCCGCATGGGGGAGCGTCAGCCGCTGGGCTGACGTCAAGGCTCAACGCGCCGATGCAGTTGCGACGGAAAGGCGCTCGCTCGCCGGCAGCAGCTCCGGCTGCTTGGCGTTCGCGGAACGGCGGCGGAGCTCATGAGCGGCGAGCAACGGCGCGAGCAGGATGCCGCCCGGCGCAATCAGCACCAGAGCCCAGAGCAAAATTCGAAACGCCGTCGCCATCTCTCTCTCGCATGTGCAGCCCGCGTGCCAATTTGTAAAGAGGGGGAAACGTCAGAAAATTGCCCTGCCCCTTCAGAGTGTGCCGTGCATTGAGTATGACTGCCGTGTCATGGCTGACTCAAATCCGTGTCGGCGTTGCAAGCAATGAGTGTAGAACGCGGCTCTTTTGCGGGCTCCGCCAGCCCGCTCCGGATCCTGTACCAAGATGACTGCTGTGCCGTGGTCGACAAGCCATCGGGGATGATCGTGCATCGCGGTTGGGCCAACGACGAACGGGATCTGTTGCGCGTTACTCGCGATGCTCTCGGCCGCTACGTGTATCCGCTTCACCGTCTGGATCGGGGAGCCAGCGGCGCGGTTCTGTTCGCACTGAACGAGGATGCCGCGCGCATCCTGAATCGAAGCTTTGCGGATCGCTCGATGGACAAGCGCTACCTGGCGCTGACGCGCGGCCACCCCGCCCTCCACGGCCTGATTGATCATCCCATCCCGCGAGCGCCGGGCGAGGAGCGCGTGCCGGCCCAAACCGAGTACTTCAGGATCGGCACTTTCGAGCGCTACGCCCTGGTCGTGGCGTTGCCCAGGACCGGACGCTTGCACCAAATCCGTCGCCACTTGAAGCACGTGTCCTGTCCCCTGATCGGTGATGTGCGTTACGGCAAGGGTGAACACAATCGGCTCTTCCGCGAGCGGTACTCGCTCGATCGCTTGGCGCTCCATGCGGCGGCCCTGCGCTTCGTGCACCCGTCGACCGGGCAGCGCGTCACGGTGCGTGCGCCCCTGACTGGTCATTTGGGCGATTGTTTGGCGCAGCTCGCACTGCAGGATGCAGCGAACGCTGCAATTCAGGCTGATTTTATCGACTAGCCGGTTGCTGGCACCGGCCGCGCGAGCTTTGCTCGATTGCGCAGGGCTAGGCGCCCGCCTATCGTTCGACTGTGACCAACCGCTTCGCAAAGGTCCTGTTTTTGGTTGGGTTGAGCCTGGCTACTCCGTTGTTCGTCGCCTGCGGTTCGGCGACCTCGCCCGCGGATAGCGTGGTCAGCGCCAACCAACGGCTAGGCGGCTCTTGGCGCTTGCAGAGCTTCTCGCCGGCCACGCCCCTGGACTTGCCGCTGCAAGCGGTGCTCCAAGCTGAGCTGGGGCAGCTGATCGTGACCTTCAACCAGGGGCAATTCACTGCCGTGGGGCCGGGCGTGAACTTCGGCGGTCGCTATGAAGTCACCAGCGCTACGGGCGATCAGGCGTCTTTGATTTTGTACGACGCGCAGAGTGTGGCTTATCACTTCTCCGCGCAGTTCTTGGGCAAGGAGCTGCAATTTCAGAGCAACGACAAGCCTTGGGTCGGATTCGGCAAGTTCGATCGCAGCTAAACTCGCGGGGCGCTGAGCGCGCACCGAGAGCCGAGCCTCATTGGTTCGAGCGCTCGAGGACCTCGAGCATGCCGTCGAAGCTGTCCCGCATGGCCCAGGCCTGCTCAGCGGGGTCCTTCAGTTTGGCTGCGCGGCGTTGCCCGACCGACAAGGCGCGTTTGGGGCCGCCGCAGGCGCGCGGCAGCTGCTGCGCGAGGTCCGCGGCGGCGCCCTCGTAGATGTGATAGCAGGCGGCCAGCTTGCCTTGATTGAAGAGCGGCGCTCCGACTTCGATCGCGTCTTGAAGGGTCTTGAAGATGAGCTCTTTGTTGGCGTCGGTGCAGCCGTTGAGCAACTTCAGTTCGTGATGGGGGATCGCGCGGGGGCGCGCGGCGCCAGCCCGCTCCTGGTTTTGCATGGCGAGCATGGCCGCGCCGAAGAGCTCCATCGAAATCGGGTGCGGGTGCTGTACCAGGTCGGCGACGTATTTCGAGGGCAGGCCGAAGTTGAGATTCTGACCGCTGGTGCTGACCGCGGTCGCGACTCCGATCACCTCGCCATGGTCGTTGAAGAGCGGACCACCGGAGGAGCCGGGCGCGATCGGGGCTGAGATTTGCAGCACTTGCAGGCCCGCGTTCACCTCGCGCACGGCACTGATCAGACCATTGGAAACGGTATCTTCCAGACCGAGCGGGTGGCCAATGGCAAGTACGCTGTCACCCGGCCGCACGCGGTCGCTATCGCCGAGCGCGAGCACGGGCAGATTTTTGGCATCGATGCGCAAGATCACCAAATCGTGCAAGCGATTGGCGTTCATGATCTCGACCACTTTGAACTCGCGGTGATCGGAGAACACCACCGTGACTTCAGCCGCGCCGCGCACGACGTGAAAGTTGGTGGCTATCCAACCATCCTTGCGAACGATGAAGCCCGTGCCGAGGCTGTCTTCGGTGCGCACGGTGACGATCGCGGGCGTCGAGCGGGCCGTGATTTCCGCCGGACTCTGCGGCGAGCTCAGTGCTTCAGCGGCGGACGAGCCTTGCCCCGTGGGCGGCCATGCTGCGGGCACCGAGCCGCCGCGAGAGGTGCAGCCCGAACCCACGAGCGCCCCCAACAAAAGCCATGACCCTAGGTCAAACCGCACGGTGCTTCGATGGTAGCATGGGGAGCGACGAGTTTGACGCGGCTCGCTTCCGCGCCGGCTTCACCGAGGGCAGGGGCGGAGCACGTCAGCGCCGAGGCACCGCACCTACACGCGCCGTGTTCCTATTCTTCGACATTGGCGTCGCGGATCGCAGCCTGGGACGGGTGTCATGATTCCGCTGCTACCGAAGCTGAGCCGCGAGTTCGAGTACGGGCACGTCACGCAGGCTCGAGGCCCAAAAGTTGGCCCAACGGGAGCTGCCTGCCGAGTATCGGCAAGATGCGTTGGCTGCCCTCGATCTTGCTCTTGGTTTCGCTCTCGTCCTGCCTTCAAATCGGCAAAGGGACTGATTCCGACGCGGGCGCCGAGCCTGGTAGCGCGGGCAGCTCCAGCGCGGGGTCGAGCGGCGCGTCCGTCACGGGTACGAACTGCGGTGTCGACCCGAGCTCCGGGATTGCACTTTGTTTGAGCATCTCTGCCTGCCCCTCCGTGCGCGTGGACCCAGCTCAGTTTCCCGACTGCGGCTATCGGATCGCCGGTGCCAAGATCGATTTGGAGTGCTTGTGCGGTGATTCACTGTGTCCGATGGGCAGCGCAGCGAGCTGCCTCGACGCCAAGGCCCTTTTGTTCGAGCAATCTGCCCAGGGCGTGTGCGCGGGTGTCGCCGACGGCCGCTGCCAGCTCGTCAAACAAACCCCGCAGAGCTCGACGTCGACTTGCGACAAAGACTGTCGCGCTCAGTGCAGCGGCGTCCCCGGCTGCATCAACCTCTGTGGTTGCTAGCGCGCTCTGCCTACTGCGCGTAGAAGGAGGACGCGGGAAATTCGATTGGGATCGACAATTGGTCGTTACCGAAGATCTCGAAGGGTCGCAGCTGAACTGCGGTCGTACGATCGCGACCCGCGCCGTCCAACAGCACCGCTTCTGCACTATAGCTGCCTGGTGCAAGGGTGATGGTGGTCGCGAACGTGGCGCACGCCTGCTGAAATTCACCCGCTGGCGCACCGTTGCTCGCGGTCACCGTGATGTCGATCGTTGCCGCGCCGCTCAGATCGCAGTCGTCCACGCTCTTTGTGCCGTCGATCGTCCAATCGACCACGAGCGATCCCGAATCATGCACGACCACTCCCGGGGGGCCGGGATCATTGGTTTCGACGACACATGCCGAGCTGCTGAGTGCGAGCGCCAGGCCCGCGAGGATGTGAACCTTCATGATGGCTTCCGCGCTGTGTGCTTCATTGGACGCGCACCGCGGGCGGCGCGTCGGTACGTGGCCGAGCGACGAAGCGGCGCGGGGGTGGCGGCTCGGGCGCGCGCGGCGCGTGTGCCACGTGGGTGCGTTGTCGAACCAGGGGTGGCGGCTCGTTGCGGTAGTACACCCAGCGGCCGCGATCGCGCGCGTACCAGCGGTCGTTGACGTAGTAGACCGGGCGGCCCTCGTAGTACGTGGTGGGCGCGACGTCGACGGCGGGGGGCGGCGCGCTGGCGACGACATACGCAGGTTGTGCACCCGCTTCTGCATAACAGCCCGTGCCGAATGCGGCCGCAGTCGTCGCAACCAGCGCCAGAGTTAGCCAGCGAAGGCGAGTTGATTGCCACATAGCCCCTAGCAACAGCAAACGCTGTGCCGCGCCCGAAGCCGCACTCGACTTGGCAAAAACGCGCGAGATCGCCGAGCAACGGCGCGCTTGCCCCGAGGCAAAGCGCCGCGCTGAGGCTCGAATTTCCTGGTGCCGTGTGCTGAACGCGTCTAGTCCGAGCGCGTTGGACGACGCCGTACGAGTCACCCGAGCGCGGACCGCGCCGCCCCATTTCGAGCGGGCACGTCACGCGCTCGAGCAAGAGTTCGGCGAAAGCATCACGCTCGATGGCCTGACCGGCAAGTGGTTCATCTTTCAGCGTGCGCGCGGTCATCGCCATTCGGTCGACGACGTGCTCACTGCTGCCTACGCGCTCGCAGTGTCGCCCGTGGTGCGCGAGCATCTCGATTTGGGCACGGGCATCGGCACGGTCGGCTTGCTGGTGCTTTGGGGGATGGGGGATGGTGCGCATTTGACGGCGATCGAAGCGCAAGCCGTCAGCTATCGCTTGCTCTCGGCGAACATCCTCGAAAATCAGTTGTCGGCGCGCGTGCAGACGCTGCACGGGGATTTGCGCGAGCTCGAATCGAGCGCACGGTTCCCGCTGATCACCGGTAGCCCCCCATACTTTCCGACCTCGGCCGGGATCGTGCCTCGAGATTCGCAGAAGGCGCACGCGCGCTTCGAGCTGCGCGGTGATGTCAGCGATTATGCCCGCGCAGCGCAGCGTCATTTGATGCCTGGTGGCTGGTTCGTGTTTTGTTTCCCCACGCCGCAAAAGGCACGCGCGCTCGGGGCCGTGGCTGGCGCGGGCCTGGCGGTCGCGCGCCTCCGCGACGTGATCCCGCGCGCTGGCCTTGCTCCGCTGTTCACGCTGTTTGCGTGTCGCCACGCGAGTGAAGCTGAGCAATGCTTGCTCGATCCGCCGCTGATCGTGCGCGGCGAGGCTGGACAGCTCACGAGCGAGATGCAGGGCGTGCGTTCAGGCTTCGGCTTCGCGCCTTGAGGCGCTCCCGCGCTTACTCGGCACGTGCGCGAATTTCATGATGATTTGTGTCCGCGACGGTCAGAAATCAGCAAACGGAGCAGCGGGGCCGATCGCCACAGTGTGGTAGTTAGCCCCGGTATTTTGTGACCTCGACGGGGGTGCTTTCAGCGATGGAGAAGGTACCGGAATGCGGTTCGCCGTGAGCGGCTGCGGCGAAGAGCGCCAGCAACAAGCCCTCACGCGGGCAGGGCTTGGCGAGCAGGATCGGCTGCGGCAAACCGTACTCTTCGACGACGCGTTCGAGCTCGCTGCGGGCGCTCTCTGGGTTGCCGCTGCAAAACACGAAGCGTTGCGCGAGCCGGGGGCAAGCGTGAAAGCAACGTGCGAACAGCTCGGGCCCCGACATGCGTGGCATCATCACGTCCGACAGAACGGCGTCGAAGTCGCTGTCTTTGGCCAAGATCGCGAGGGCTTCGGCGCCGCTGTTGGCGCTCACGACCTCGAATTCATTGAGCGTGCGCGCCGTGCAGCGCCGCAACATGTCTTCGTCATCGACCAGTAAGATGCGGAGGAAGCCGCGCGCTCGAGTGCGCGGTGCCGCCGAGGGCGGCGTGACGGTTTTCGCCAAACCCGGTTGCAATAGGCTGTGGCGTCGCATGCATGCGGGGCAAAGCCAGGCCCCCTCCAACGAGCCGGCGAGATCCGAACCGTCGGAGACGGCCCAACCATCACGCGCGAGTAGGGCGAAGCCCCAGGCAAAGCGCGCAGAGGAGACGTTGCAATGTGCACATCGACACGACTTCATTGGCTACCTGCACCACATCAATGCAAACGCGGTGCCGCTGAAGAGAGAGTGGAATTGCGTACATCACACGACAACTAGGTGCGACCAATCATTGCAGCCCGAGGCTGCTGCGGAAGAGCGCGCCGTGTTTCCGCGCGGTCACGTTTCGAGCAGCGACTCGCGGTAGCAACCGAGCGCGATGAACAAGGCCGCAAGCGTGAGCACCGTGCAACCGAGGATCGCTGGACTCAGTGACTCTGCCACCCCTTGCAGCAACACGCTGGCGAGTGACGCCTCGGGGTGGCGCGCCAAATAGTCTGGCACTCGATGTCCAACGGTCGCCAGATCGGCGCTGATCGCCGTCAGCGTCGTGAACAACGTGGCCGCGCCCAGGGCCAGGGTCAGGCGTAGCCGCGGCGTATCGGGCCGGAACGCGAAGCCCGCCCCCGAGAGCAAGAGCAGGCCGCCAAATGCCAGGAGAAACCACATCGGAAAACCGCCTTCCCGGAACAATGTCATCATGCCCAAAGAACGCGCGAGCGAGCGAGTCGTGACCGTGAAGCGCGCGCGAAATCCGAAGTCACGATCCAAGAGCTGGCGCGTTACCCGTGAAGATGCCCGAAACCCCGGACCAAGACGCGCTGCGCTTCCTCGCGCAGGGCGACCCGCGCGGTTTCGAGCTTGCGTACGCGCGCTACGCGGAGCGGATGTTTGCTTTCTTGGTGCGCCTTTCGGGTTCGCGCGCGCTGGCTGAAGACTTGTTTCAGCACACCTTCATGCGTTTGGCGGAAGCCGGGCCAAAGTTACGCGCGGATTCGGACTTGCGCGCGTGGTTGTTCAGCGTCGCCCGCAACGCGTTCCACAGCCACGCACGCGCGCGAAGTGTGGTGGAGCGCGCAGGTGGCGAGCTTGCCGTCGTGTCGCCCGCTTCTGGCTCGAGCCCTGACTCGGGCTTGGCCGTGGCAGAGCTGGAACGCGCGTTGGCCAGGCTGAGCGAGGGCGATCGCGAGCTATTGCTGCTGCACGGCGGCGAAGGCTTGAGTTACAGCGAATTGGCAGAGGTATTGGCGCTCGATCACGTAACGGTGCGGAAACGCGTCAGCCGCGCGCGGGCGCGTTTGGCGGAAGCGCTCGACGAAGACGTGCGTGTCGTGTCAAAGTTCAAGGTGAGCGAATGACCGAAGTCGACGAGCTATTGGCGCGTTTGCGCAAGTTGCCCGCTGTCGGGCTCGACAGCGAGTTCAAGGCGTCGGTGCGCGAGAGCGCGCTTCGGCGGCTGCGTCGGCCTGCGCGCCCGGCGCCGGTCCCGCCTCTCGCGTCGGCCGCCCTGGCCGTCACGGTCGTGTTGTATCTCGGCTGGGCGTTGCAATTTGCGAGTGCGCTCTACCGCTGAGCGCTGACCATCAGCCGAATTTTTCGAGCCCCGCACTGAGCGGGCCGTGGCTGGGATATTGGCCTTCGATACGTGCCAGCTTGCGCACTGGCCACGTCGACCAAGCCGTTTTTGCAAACGGCTGCGCGAGCACCAAATTCTGTACGAGTACCTCGAGATCGTCGAGCTGCCAAACGTCCGCGTTGGCTTCCGGATCGACCGCCGTAGCTGCGCAAGCCGCGCGTGACAACACCACGCTGCACAGCGGGGGCAGCAGACAGCCGAGCAGTGAGAACGCGCCGAGCAAGCGCTGCGCAACATCCAAGCCACCGATGGAGTCCGCGCTCAACAGTGCGCCCGCGGGCTTGCCCAAGAAGCAGGCCGACAATTCATAGGAGCTCATCACCTCCAAGAAGCGCTGCAAGGGCGAGCCCCAAGAGCCCCAGTACACGCCACTCCCGATCAAGAAAGCGTCCGCGCTCGACAGGCGATCGACCAGGGCGGCGACCGTCCCCTGATAATCTGCCAAGCACAGGGTGTCCGCCCGCCAGCTCGCGGGCAACGTGTTCGCTGCGCGTTGCAGAAGGCGCGCGGTGTTGCCTTCGCTGCCACGTAGCGAGCCGTTCAACAGCAGGAGTCGTGAGGTCATGACAGAATCAAAGCGCAGCCTGACGGCGCGCGCTATATTGCGGCTCGGCGCATCCAAAAAGCGTTACCGATGACGACCAAGAAATTACCAAAAAAGAGCGCAAAAACCGGGGCAAAGGCCGCGGCGCCCGCGGTCAGAGCGGAGCTCGCCGTGGCTGAATTCGCGAGCGCGGCCGCGTTCGAACGCTGGCTCCGCGTGCAACACACGAAGTCGCCCGGGATCTGGCTGCGCTTGATGAAGAAGACATCGGATCAGCCGGGTGTGAGCTACGCAGAGGCGCTCGAGATCGCGCTCATGTTTGGTTGGATCGACGGCCAGACCAAGACCTACGACGAAAAATCTTGGCTGCGCAAATTCGTGCCGCGCGCGCCGCGCAGCATTTGGTCGAAGATCAACCGCGCCAAGGCCTTGGCTTTGATTGCCGAGAAGCGCATGCAGCCCGCGGGGCTCGCGCAGGTCGAGCGCGCCAAGCAGGACGGCCGCTGGCACGCCGCTTATGATTCCCCGAGCAACGCCACGCCGCCCCCTGATTTCGCGGCCGCGCTCGCGGCGTCGCCGCGCGCCAGCGCATTCTTCGCGACCTTGAACGGTGCCAATCGCTATTCGGTACTATTTCGAGTGCAGGCACCGAAGAAGCCGGAGACGCGGGCACGCAAGATCACCGAGCTGATCGAGATGCTCGAACAGGGAAAAAAGATCCACGGCTGAGCCAGCCATGCGGCCCGCGGTCAGCGATCAGAGCGCGCGACGATGGCGTCCGGATCGCGCCCAATGCGGAATGTGCCGCTCTCGTTGCTGTGCTTCGAAGCGGACTCGGCGCGCGCGTACTGCGCCGGCGTGACGCCGTTGAAACGTTTGAAATGACGCGTAAAATGGCTCTGGTCGGCGAACCCACAGCGCGCGGCCACGTCTGCCGAGGGGGCACCCGCGCGCAGCAGGGCGCGGGCGTGGCTCATGCGTAGGCAAAGTTGATAGGCATGAGGGGGCAGGCCGTAGCGCTGCTTGAACGCGCGCAGCGCTTGGAACCGGCTCAGCCCAACCCGTTTTGCTAGCGTTTCGAGATCGACATTGAGACCTTCCTCGTTCAAACACTCGCGCATGCGGGCGGCGGCCCGGAGCGGAGGACCTGCGAGCGGAAGCGGTTGCCGCGCGCCTTGGATCAACTCGCTGATCAACAACTCGGACAGCTCGAGCAATTGCGACTGCGCTTGCATGGCGGAAGCAGCCATTTCGAACGACTGAACGAAGCCCGAAAAATGCGCGCGAAGCCGGGCCGAAATGGGCTGCATGATCGCTGACCAATCGACGCGCACCGAGCTCGGCTGCTGCTCCGCCAGCGTTTGTTCGAGGACTGCGGGCGCTAGCTCGAGCACGCTGAACGACCCCGGCCCGTCGCACGGGCTTGCGACCATCAGCTCACCCGGCACATTGCAAAACACCAGCCCCGGTTCGCCGGTGTGCACGCCCCCGCGAACGCGCACGCCGCCTCGCCAGCTGCGGAACATCACCACCGCGTAGTCCGCACAGATCACTCGCCACTCTCGGGGCGAGCTGTGAGCGTCGATCACCTCGACGCCGGGGACCGCCGCCGACCGCCAGTAGCCCACGACCTCGTTGGATACGCTCGTCCGACCGGCCATCGGCGCATTCTGTAGCTTGCCGGCGCGCAAAGCACGGACAATGCGGCGGGAGCGCGCAGCGGGCCCTATTCCTGCAGGCCGGCCGCTCGCGAGCAGGTTCGAAAGCAGCTTTTGTTTTGATGGTCACGGTTAGAGTCTCAGTGCGGCGAAACCTTCGGCGTCGAGTTGCGAGAGTGGCACTGCGCGACTTCGCTGCGCGTGAAGGCAGCGCAGCGAAGGGTTGCCGCGATCCGACGTTCGCGTTCGCCGACGTACTCTCCAACGCTTGCCGATTGCCGGTAGTGCGTGCGGTCACGAGGCTGGCGAGATCCGACTGCGTTTGCCAGCGCACATCGTGTTCAATCGACACCCTGGCGAGCCGTTCAGGTGCGCGAGCGATGGGTCGGCAGAGCAGTCGTGCCAGCGAGCAAGCGAGCAAGCGAGTTGGAACGGCTTCATTCAGAGTTCCAGCGTGCTTCGCTGAATGGACGCCTACATTGAGTGCAGAGGTGGTCTTTCTTTTTTTTACGGCACACGCTGTTGCGAGAGAGTGCAGCGCGCTCCCTCGCGCTGTATGCTTCCAAGAATCATGGGCTCCGGATCCGCAACCAACGACCTAACGAGTCCTTCGAGCGCGAGTAGCCCGCGCTTCAACGAACCGGAGGCGCTGAGTTTCGAACGCCCTACGTTGCAAGTCGGGCGCTATCGAATTTTATCCGAACTCGGTCGCGGGGGGATGTCGAACGTGTTCCTCGCGGTGGCCAGTGGCCCCGGCGGTGTGAACAAGCTCGTCGTGCTCAAGGCGCTGCTACCGGATCTCGCCACCGAGGGCTACGCGCTCTCGATGTTCATGGATGAAGCGCGCCTCGCCGCTCAGCTCAATCATCCGAACGTCGTGCAGACGTACGAAGTCGGCACAGAGGGTGATCGTCACGTGATCGTGATGGAGTACCTGGAGGGCCAATCGCTGTCGGCGACCATGAGGCGCGCAGCCGCCGAGGGCAGCCCGATGCCGCTCGCACTGCAACTGCGCATCATCATCAACTCGCTCGACGGGCTGCACTACGCGCACGAGCTGAGCGGTTACGAGGGTGCCTCGCTGCAACTAGTTCATCGCGACATCTCTCCGCAGAACGTGTTCGTGACCTACGACGGCCAAGTCAAGGTGCTCGACTTCGGCATCGCGAAAGCGACGTCTGCGTCGACTCACACCGCGGCCGGTGTGATGAAGGGCAAGATCGCGTACATGGCGCCGGAGCAGATCGTCGGTGGCGCCGTCGATCGTCGCGCGGATCTGTACTCCGTGGGCTGCATGCTGTGGGCGGCCGCCACGGGCCTGAAGCTCTGGAAAGACACGCCCGACGTGCAGATCATGCGCCGCGCGATCAGCGGCGATATCCCCACGCCCCAAAGCGTAAACCCCGAGTGCGATGACGATTTGAATCGGATCGTGATGAAGGCACTCGCGCGCGAACCCGACGATCGCTATGCGACGGCCATCGAGCTGCAGCACGACCTCGAAGTTTACGTGGAGCGCTTCGGCGCAGCCGCCAAGCAAAAAGAGATCGCGCGCTTCGTCTCCGCGCTGTTCGCCGATACACGCGCGCAGCTCAAGTCACTCGTCGAGCGCCAGCTCACCTTGATCCAAACGGATAACTCCTCCGTGTCGGTCTCGCGCGAGCGGCCCCGTCCCGCGCGCGGCTCGACCACGCTCGGCGGCGCGACTTCCGAATCGATTCACACGCTGCTGGCCGAGCCCATCGAGCCGGGGCGCAACAAGCGCCGCTTGATTGCAGGCTTCGCCGTGCTGGCCTTGCTCGGTGCCGTCAGCTTCTACGGTTGGGGTCGGCGCGGTGCGGCCGAGTTGCCGGCGGCCACGACTGAAACACCCGCGGCCGTCAAGGCGGCTGCGCCCGCGCCCGCTGCGGCGGCGGCGCGAGTGTCGGTCGCTCTGCAAGCGAGCCCGGCCGAAGCCAAGCTCTATCTGGACGACGAGCCTCTGCCCACCAACCCCACGACCAAGCTGCTGCTCGCCGACGGCAAAGCGCACGTGCTGCGCGCCGAAGCGCCTGGCTTCGCCAACGCGACCAGTGAGTTCTCCTCGCTCAAAGACACGACAGTGGCGCTCACGCTGGCCCCCGTGGACCGCGCCGCGCATGCGAATGACTCGTCCGCCAATTCGCCCTCGTCGTCGCACCGCTACCCGACGACCTATCCCGTGCGTGCCGGCCGCCCGGTATCCGGAGCACCGGCGCCTGCAGCTGCCGCTCCGGCCGCTCCCGCTGCCGTGCCCGTTGCTGCCGCTCCCGCCAAGCCCAACTGCGACAATCCGATCTTCCTCGACAAAGACGGGATTCGTCGCGTTCGTCCCGAGTGCCGTTAGGCATTTCGTTCGTCGTGCCGTAGGTCAGGTCGTGTGTAGCGCGCACGGGCGGTACACGAGAGCCGCGTGCACCACACACGCGCACATTGGCCATGTCTGACACCCGTTGTGATCAACTGCTCGCGAGCAAACCGATTCGATGTCGATGCAGAGTCTGCTAGTCTCGAAGATCGTCCGGCTCGCGTTTCACGAAGCGTTCGTGCATCGTCCCTCCTACTAGACTCGAGATCCCGATGTCTTTTGGCTTCAAAGTAATCATTCCCTGTGCCGTTTCGCTGTACCTGGCCGCTGCCTGTACACCCGACCTCGACTCGCTCTCTGCCACCTATGGCGCCGGAAACAGCAGCGGAGGCGCTGCCGGCAGCGGTACCGTCGACGAGGGCGGCTCGGGCAACGAGACCAGCAGCGGCGGTTCAGCACCTGTCGTCGACAAGTGCGCGAACAACAAGAAGGACTCGAACGAAAGCGATGTGGATTGTGGCGGCACCAGCCTGTGCGACCGCTGCATCGCGAACACGAATTGCAAAGCGAATCGCGATTGTGAGAGCGAGTACTGCCTGAATGGCAAGTGCACCGACCCGAGCTGTACGGACGAGATCCAGAACCAAGACGAGACGGGCGTCGACTGCGGCGGCAGTTGTTTGCCCTGCGACATCAATGCCCCCTGCTCGGTCAATATGGATTGCTCGGGCCAATATTGCTTGGACGGGGTGTGTGCCAATCACTGTCTGAGTGGCAAGAAAGAGGCAGACGAGACCGACGTGGATTGCGGCGGGAAGTGCGACCCGTGTGACGACAAGAGTGGCTGCAAGGACGCAGACGACTGCAAGAGCAAGATCTGCTCCAACCAAAAGTGTCAGGTGCCGACTTGCAGCGATTCAGTTCTGAACCAAGACGAGAGCTCGACGGATTGCGGCGGTGCTTGCGCTCCCACCAAGCCTTGCGCTGTTGGCATCCACTGCAACTCCGAGGCCGACTGCGAGAGCTGGATTTGCAGCGCCACGACGGGCAAGTGCGTGGCGGACACCGTGGTCGTTGCCGCCGGAGACATCATCGACGATTTCGAAGACCGTGATCTGAGCAGCATTCCCCCGCTCGGTGGTCGCGTCGGAAACTGGTACGCCTACGGAGACCCTTCCTCCGTCGCCACCCAGGAGGCAGCCACCGTCAACCGCGGTGCAAGCAAGGTAGCGCTGCGAACGAAGGGTAAAGACTTCACCGGCTGGGGCTCGGGTGTCGGCGTCGACCTAAACCACGGCAGTAGCGATAAGCTACCGTGGGACGCATCTGCCTACGCCGGCGTAACGTTCTGGGCTCGCGCCGTGGTACCCGCGGACCAAACCACGGTGGCCGTGATGGTTGTCATGCCCGATATCGATACCGACAAATTGGTGAAGGGAGCGACCTGCTCTACCTGCGATCATCACTACCTCAAGGGCGTGCAGATCACGGCGGGTTGGCAGCGTTTCGTAGTTCCGTTCAGTGACCTGACGCTCGAACCGGGCGGCGTGCAGACCAACGGAATGCCGGTGCCTGCGTTCAACAAAGCTGCCGTGACCTCTGTGCAATTCAGGTTGGCGTCCGGTCAAACCTACGACCTGTACATTGATGACGTCGCTTTCGTGAAGCCATAGACTTATTGAGGGAAAATCATGGAAGCCTTGAGAAAGCACTGCCGTTCGACCGCCGCGCTGCTGATCGCCGCCGGTCTTTTGCCATCGAGTGTCGCCTTCGCGAAACCCACGCCTGCCGCGCCCGCCCAGGCGCCTGCCGCCGAGCCGAGTCCGGCTCCCAGCCCCACCGCGCCCGCCGCTGACACAGCGGCTCAACCCGCCGAACCGCCCAAGTCGGCGGGTGAGCTGTGCAGCGCCGCCTACGAGCGGACGCAGACGGAAAAGCTCGCGGGGCATTACGTGGCGGCGTCGGCCGCAGCGCTCGAGTGCTCGCAACTTCAATGTAACTCGGCCATCGTTCAAGAGTGTGTGCGCTTCTACAGCGCGCTCGAGAGCGAAACACCCACGTTGGTGTTCTCGGCGCGCAAAGCCGAAGGCGGCGAGCTCACGGACGTTCGCGTCGAGATGGATGGCAAAGTGGTGGCCGAGCAGATCACGGGGCGCCCGTTTGCTACCGATCCGGGGCCCCACAATTTCGTGTTTATTCATCCGAAGCGCGGCCTCTTGCGCCTGAGCGAGACCGCTCGCGTGGGCGACAAGGCGCGCGTGCTCGAGGTCACCTTCGCCGATCCGAACGCCAAGGTCAGCGGGGCTAACAAAGATGCGGCAGCTCCTGCCCAGCCCGGCGGCGTGCCGGTCATGACCTACGTACTCGGTGGGGTAGCGCTGGTCGGTTTTGGCGCGTTTGCCTATTTCCGCGTGAGCGGCGTCAGCGACTACAACTCGAAGAACAGTGACACGGGCTGCAGTCCGAATTGCAGCCCCGACGACGTGGACCCGATCCGCAAGAAGTTCACCTACTCGTACGTCTCGTTGGGCGTGGGTGCGGCGGCCGCGGTGGGCGCCGCCGCGTTTTACTTCGTGGGTCGCAGCAGCGGTGGCAATACCGTGCAAGCCGGCATCACGCCGCGTACCGATGGTGCGCTGGCCGGCCTCAAAGCAACGTTCTGAGTCGCACAGCGAGAGTTCGGCCGAGTGCCGAACTCTCGCCTGGCTACGCTTCGATCACTCGACCCAGACGTCGTCTACGTAGAGCGTGACGGGGACGGGCGTGGTGCCGGCGGACTTGGTCTGCACCTGGAAGCCGATGCCGGTGACATGCGTGAAATCCGGCAGGGTGTTGCTGGGATTTTGATAGTTGGCGGTCGCGAACGGCAGCTCGACGGCGTACCAAGTGTCGCTCACCCAGGTCGACGTGCTGGTGAACTGAGCGGCGTAGCGCGAATCGCTTCCGCTGCCGGAGTTGATCGAGAAATTGAGCCCGTTGATCTGGCTGAGATCGGTCGCGGAGAACAGCTTGACCTTGGCGTGCAACTTCGTCACGCAGGGCAAGACGAGACTCGGATACAGGCTGAGCTGCGCTTGCTCCCCTAGAGCGCCGAACGTTGCGTTCAGTTTGCCAGCGCCCGGCGCGGCCACGCCTTCTGTGCTGCTCCACTCGACGGTGGAGCTCTGAACCGGCCCCGTATCTGGCGTCAGGTATTTACCCATCGCTCCGCCGGGATCGGAAGTGAAAGTCTGAATGTCCGCGTGGCAGGCGACCGGAGTTTGCCCGCCCTCGCCGCCCGCGCCTGCCGCGTTGCCGTCGCCCGCGATGCCCGCGCCGTCGCCGCCGAGCCCACCTTCAGCTGAATCACCACCTGCGCCGCCCGCGCCGCCTGGGCCGGGGCCCGGACCTGGCTCACCTGCGGTGCCGCCTTCGGAGTTGGTGCCAGCGTCGGCGCCGGTCGCGCCAGTGCCGCCGTTTGCGCCCGACCCGCCCGCGCCAGCCGTTGGGCCACTGCCTCCTCGGGGTGGGGAAGCGGCGTCATCTTCAGTGCCGCACGCAGCGAGAGAAAGACCAACCATGGTTGGTAACGCGAAAAGCAAACCCAAGCGACGAAAAGACATCGAGCCCGTCCTCCTGAAAAAAACGCGCGCAGAAGTGCAACGCAAAGCGCAGTCTACGACAGGTTACGGCAGCGTTTGAGACGCAAAACGTGGCGCCGCGATCTTCGTGAATACCTTATCCCACCCGCACGCGGCGCAGCCGCGCAAAGCCGCTTCGCCGCCCGGCGAGGCGAAAACCGCCAAACGTAGCGAGTCAGGGCGAGATCGTGACTGAGCCGGCGTCGAGATTGATCTCGTAGTAGCCGTGAGCATCCCAGGCGAGCTCAGCGCCGCACTGCGTGACCTTGCCGCCGGTGACGATGGCCCTCACGTACTGCCCCGGAGGAAAGTGGTCCGGCAGAGTCCAGGAGTAGATCTTGTCGCTTCCCACGGATTTGGGTTGGATTGTCGACATGGCCTTCTGCGCGCGCCAATAAGCGCCGACCGCGACTACCGTATCTGCCCAGACGTCCCCGAGGCTCTTCGTGTAGTTCATGGTGGCCAAGGCTTCGGTCAGTTGGATCGGTTGGTAGCCACCGTCATTGATGGTGGGGTCGACGCTGTGCATCAAAATGGTGCGCCAAGAGCCCTTGCTGCGCACGTCATCGCTGATCACGTTCAAACCACCGACGGCTTTCTCGTCCGGGGTCGTGATGTGGCAGGGCAGCGTATAGGGGCTGCTGCCATCGTTCGGTAAGATGCCGCCGCTCGCGTCGCTGACTCCGCGTGCGGCCAAGAAGCGTTGACTCGCGGCATCCACCCAGGCGTTGTCGCCGTACGGCTGCGCGAAAGTGTACACACCGGTGACGCCGGCTTTGCCCATGAGGAACGCCGTGTTGTCGTCGAGCTCTTTGTCGACGGTCGAGAAGGTACCCGACACGCAGTTCGTGCCATTCGCGTTGCAGTGATGAACCGTGTGATTTCCGAGCTCGTGACCATCTAGGACGGCCTTCTCCCAAATCGGATTGCTCCCCTGATTGAAGTTCACCAGGTAAAAGGTCAAATGGATGCCGACTCCATTCAAGTCTTCGTAGTGAGTGACTTGATTCTGCAGCGAGTCGTCGAAAGTGTAGGAGAGGGCGCCTTTGAAGCCGGCCCAGTTGACCACTTTGAATCCACCGACCGCGCCACTCGGCTTGGCCGCGCCCGTAGTGGGAGGAACCGGCATCTTGGACTTGCCGATGGTCAAGCCGGTGCAGGCGTCGACTGGCCCGCCGCCATTGCCGCCATTGCCGCCATTGCCGCCGGTTGCACCTGCCGTGCCGGCTTCGCCGCCGTCGGCTTCTCGAGCTCCGGCTTCGCCGCCCATGCCAGCGTCGGGCAACGCGGGGCCACCACTCGCGCCGCCATTGCCGCCCGTCGCGGTCGTGCCGCCGTCGTCGTTCGAACCGGCGTCGCCAATCGACCCCGCCGCGCCGGAACCAGCACCGCCGCCGCCCCTGTTCAGCTTCTTTGGCGGGTCGGCACACGCTACATAGAGCGTTGCGAGGGCGATGACGGGGATCCCCAAATTACGTAGGTATTGTTTGTACAAAGCTCCATGAACGTAGCATCCCTCCCGATCCCGCTCCAACGCTGCACACTCAATCCATCGATTGACGTGCGAGTGACTCGCACTGATCCGCACATGCGTACTGGTCGAGGCACGACGATCCGAATCGCATCTACACCGCGCGATCGACGCGGCCCATCAGCCAAGTACCAGAGGCCGCTTGATCATCGACGATGCGCGCGATCGCCGACCGCAGAGCGCGAATTTCGAAGGGCTTTTCGAGCACAGGATTGGGCAAGGCGTGGAGCTCTTGTTGGCCGGGCTCGTTGAACGCGCCGCCGGTCATGAACACGATTTTCGGAGCGAGCTCGCGATGGTTCGTCCAGATCTCTTTCAGGAATTCGAAGCCGGACATGTTCGGCATCATCACGTCGCAAAAGACGACGTCATAGGCTGAGTCTTGGTCGAGTGTGCTCAGGGCTTCGCGGGCGTCGGAGCAGTCGACGATGTCGTGTTCGTCTTGGAGCAGGCGACGCACGACGGTACAGACCGCTGGCTCGTCGTCGATGACGAGGATGCGTGAGCGAGGTAAGCGGGGCGTGATGGGCTGGGGCGGGCGCGTGCTGAGTGCGGCCACCTCCTCGGCGGGGAGTACGACACGGAAGGTGGTGCCGAGCCCGACGCGGCTCTCGCAGGAGATGGTGCCGCCCATCTCGAGCACGATATTGCGACAGATCGACAGGCCAATGCCGCTGCCGACGCCGCGCGCTTTGGTGGTGAAGAACGGCTCGAACGCGCGCCGTTGTTGCTCGCTGGTCATGCCGCAGCCGTTGTCACTCACCTCAATCACGACCTTGTCGAACTCGGCGCGGATCTTGGCTTTGATCTCGTTGCGGTCCACTCGAGCATCTGGCAGGGCTTGCGAGGCGTTCACGAGCAAGTTCAAAAACACTTGGCTCAGCCGATCTTGATTGCCAGCGACGGTGGGCACGCGCGCGAAGTCCCGAACCAGGTGCGCGCGATGACGGATTTGGTTCCAAGCGATGTTGATCGCCGAATCCATCACCTTCTTGACGTTGACCAAACTCAGGTCTTGGTCTTCGTTGCGATGGCAAAATACTTTCAGATCGCGAGTGATATGGCTGATGCGCTGCGAGCCTTCACGCGCTTGGTCGAGCGCTTGTACGATCTCGGTCAATTCATCATGGCCGCGCGTGAGCTCATTTGGCAAGCGGCTGATCGCATACTCGAGGTTGCCCAGCACATAGGCCAGAGGATTGTTGATTTCGTGCGCCACGCCAGCCGCCAGCATGCCGATGGACGCCAAGCGGTCGGCGAGCAAGAGCTGTTGCTGCATGCGGCGAGCTTCCGCTCGGAGCACCGCTTCACGAGTCTCGCGCTCGATCACCGCGCCAAGCTTGCCTAAACTATGCTTGAACAAGAAATCGCGCGCGCCGGCGCGCATCAGCTCGATGCCGTCGCGCTCCGAGATTAGCTTCGAGACTACGATGAATGGAAGGTCCAGGTCCCGTTCCTGTACGGCGCTCAGCGCGGAAAGAGCGTCGAGTGTCGGCAAGTGGTGCTCGCACAACACGACGTCCCAGTTGCCCTGGGCCAGCGCTTGCTCCAACGCCGCGAGCGTTTCTACCCGCGTCGTGCACGCATTGTAGCCCTGGTCCAGCAGTTCCAGGTCCAACGACTCTGCGTCATCCGCTGAGTTTTCGAGTAAGAGCACACGCAGTGACGGGCCAGCATTGCCAGGCATAATGGTATCCATGCGTCTCCCAATCACCACTGGCTGCGGCCGCGAGCTCTCGGCCGATCAATGGTAATCACCCACAGGGTATCAACCTTTCGGTCGGGTGACACGACAGATGAGGCGCGAAAGTGCGCACGGAAGGCATTTGGGCGCGAGGCGGATTGCAACGCGAACCGTCACGTTACGCCTCCGCGCGCAGCCGCAACACTTCTCTCGAGCGAAGCGTTGCGAAGCTGCCGCGCTGCGAAGGCGCGTAGCTGAGTTAGCGTTGCAGCGTGCCCGCAGTGACCGCGTGATCGGCTTCGAACCAACCAGCCACCACCAAGAGCTCCGAGGCGGCCAGCAGAGTGAGTAAGCCGGTGCCGCGCAGACACTCCGCACGCGTCAAAGAGATGGCTTTGGGCTCGCTCATCATGGTCATGGCTTGCTCCAGCAGCTCGACTGCCCGCGCGAGATTATGGGACTGTTCGCGCAAGCGGCTGTGCCAACCTTCGGGTACCTGAGCCACGCGCGCTGCCGCGGACGCACGCCGGCCTGCGCGCTTCTTCGCGGCGGGTGCTGCGGCTTGCGCGCTCGGGCCTCTATCTCGGGATGCTTTCGCCACTTTCTTATGGCCGCTGCGCGGGCGCCAAGCGCGCGGTCGCGGCTCCGCAACGATCAACGGTGCTTCGGTGAACATGGTGTTCATCGTACGCTGAACCAATGTTCAGTTCCAGTGCTCCCTCGAGCGGGGGTTCAATCGTTGCCGAGCTGGGTGGCATCGAACGCTCCTGCCTCGAAACTGCTTTCGATTTGACTGAGCCAGGCGTCTTCGGACCGCGCGTCGCTGAGCGCTGGCAGACGAATGATGGCCACGCGATTGCCCTTCCAACCCGTCGCGAACCAGCCGGTGCCGTCGCGATCGAGCGACAGCCTGGAGATGTGCCAGCTGAGCTTTGCCTTGGGCGGCAAGTGCGGTGCTCGCTCGAATTCCACTCTGCCCTCCAACCTCCGTTACTTTTAACGCAGGGACCCGAGCCGTCAAATTAAAAAGGACTAACCTACCCTAATTAAGATCGGCCGCGCCGGGTTAGCGCTCGATCTTCAAAATCGATGCCTGCCCCTGCTTCTCTTCGTGCGCGCGAGCTGATGCTCCAATTGGGAGGCAATCTTCAGCGACTGCGCCTCAAACGCGGCTGGACGCAGGAGTACTTGGCTGAGCTCGCCGGCCTCGATCTTTCCTACACCCAGCGCGTCGAGCGCGGCGAGGTCAACCTAACGCTGAGTAGCCTGGCGAATTTCGCCGATGCCCTGGCGGTGCAACCGGGCGTGCTGTTACGGGTCGGCAAGCCGCCCGTGATCAAGCGCGGCCGCCCCAAGAGTAAACGCGCGGACGGACCACGCACAGGCAAGTAACCGGCTCAGGTACCAGGCGATGGCGCGGCGGGAACCTTTCGCGCAGTCGTTGGTAAGACTCCGTGCCGCCGCGCATGGACGACGAATTTTTGATCCAGCAGATCCTCGCCGGAAACCAGCCGGCGTTTCGGCTGGTCGTGCTGCGCTATCAGCGGCCGCTGTTTCGCTTTCTGGGGCTGCTCGGGTTTCGAGGAGCGCGCGCCGAGGACGTCGCGCAGGAGACTTTTTTGCGCGCGTTCAGGTCACTCGGCAGCTTCGATCCGGCGCGGGGGGCGTTCTCCTCTTGGCTGTTCACGATCGCGCGCCGACTCGCGAGCAATGAGTGGCAGCGCGGACGACGCGAGGGCAGTGCGCCAGTGGCGATCCCGGAAGCGCCGAGCCTGGCGCCAGATCCCGCAGAGCACGCTTCTGGCGGAACGAGCGCGGCGCGTGGAACGCGCGCTGGCCGAGTTACCGGAACAACTGCGCTCGACATTTTTCTTTTCGCAGATCGAGGAACTTTCACTCGAGCAAGTCGCGGAGCTCGAAGGCTGCGCGGTGGGCACGGTGAAGTCGCGGATCTTCCGCGCGCGCGAACGCCTGCGACTCGCTCTGGCAGAGGAAGAGACGTAAAAGCATGCCCCATTGCATCGAAGTCCAAGAACGAATTGCCCTCGGCGAACCGCTGCACCAGGCGGAGCAGCTGCACTTGTCGAGCTGCGAGCGCTGCAGCCGGGTCGCCGAGACGTATAGCCAACTCGACGTAAGCTTGGCGTCGTTGTCGGAGCCGGTGCCGGACGGCTTTGCCGATCGCGTGATGGGTCGAATTGCGGCCGCGGCCGTGGCGCCACGTTGGTTCGACGCGCGTTGGTTCGAACTCGCGCTGGCCAACGTGGCGCTGGTCTGCGCGGCGGTGAACGCGGTGCGCTTTCTGGCCGGCGTCTTGATCCCGAGTGTCAGTCTGGGAGTGACGCCATGAACGGCGCGGTTCGGAAGCCACGCCTGGCGTTCGCGGCCGCCTTGCTGATGCCCGGCTTGGGTCAGCTCTACGTGGGCGATTTGCCGCGCGCGCTGTGTGTCCTCCTCGGGGTGGCCCTCGCGGTTCCGAGCGCGGCCCAGCTTGCTCTGAGCGGCCCGCCCCAGCTCTTGTGTTTCCTGGTCTTCGGCGGCGTGCTGGCTGCACTCTCGTTGTACGCCTGGTCCGTGTGGGATGCGCTGCGCCTAGCGCGCCGTGTCTCGAGCAACGAGCTTGCCACCTGGCAGCGGCCGAGCGTGTACGTGCTCTACGTGGCGGCCAGCTATGTATTCGTGCTCGCGCCGTTCACCGCGAGCGTTCGGCGCGACATGTTGGAGGCGTTCGTCGTTCCGACCGCCAGCATGAGCCCGGGGATTTTGCCCGGCGATCGAATTTTCGCAGACAAGACCTTCGGCCAGCCCGGTGGCAAGAAGCTGTGGCGCGGCGCGCTGGTCGTCTTCATTTACCCCAACGATCGCACGAGCATCTTCATCAAGCGGGTGATTGGCCTACCCGGAGACCGCGTCGAAATCGCTGGCCCCTCCCTGCGCGTGAACGGTCGCAACCTGTCCGAGGGGCCAAGCGACGAGCCGTTGCCGAGCGCGTTTGGCGGCCTGCGCGGCTTTCGTGAACGTGGGGATCGCGGCGCATACAGCGTACTCTGGCCTGCGCGCGAAAGCGCCCAGAGCTCGAACCAAGCGTCCGAGCAGTTCGTGGTCCCCGACGGCCAAGTGTTCGTGCTGGGCGACAATCGTTCCGCCTCGGTCGACTCGCGCCGCTTCGGCACCGTGCCCGTCGCCGACGTCCAGGGCGTCGCTCGTCAGATCTGGTTCTCGAGCTCTGCGCGCGATGGTGTTCGTTGGAGCCGCCTCGGCAAGCTACTCAGTCGATGAATCGCCAAGTACGCGAGCGAGCCGAGCGGGCGGGCGCGTGAGCTGGTGGTCTACGGACTGGTCCGCCGGGCGCAGCGCCGCGCACGCCTCACTGGCCTGCCATCGATACTCGTATTCGTAGATCCCGAATCGATAGCCGATCGGCGGCCGCGCAGGCACGCCGCTTTCGTCTGCCGAGAAGCTCTCTCTTGCCCCCGGCCCGTCCATGATCGTCGCTTCGCTCCAAACGGGGGCGATGGAGCTCATGCCAATCGGCAAATCGGTGTAGGCGATCAAGAGCACGCGGTAACGCCCGGAGCGTAGCAGCGGCAACGTGCGCGCGAGCCTCAACCATTTGAGATTCGCCGCTTCGGGATACAGCGGTGTCCAGCGCTCGGCAGCATCGGCGCTCCAATCGAGGTCGACTCGCTCGAGTCGAGTGGTGACCGCGAACCCGTGTGCGTGTCTGGCGCCGATTGGATACCAGCGTTGATCCGCATACCCCGCCGCTCGCAGACCGAGTTCGAGTTCGGTCGCCACGGAATTCATCGGTAGCTGACGATGAGCGCCGGTTCGCGCAACCCAGGTTGCGCTGCTCGCGGCCGGCGGCCAGTAAGAATACGGAGAGACGCCGGCCGTCGGTGCCCGAGCGAGGAACTGCAGCGGCTCGGCACACGCCAAATCAGCCAGCACTACGCCGAGCAGCAACACCCGTCTGCCAAACACGCGTCGCAGCTTAGCGCGTTTGGTGGCTGCGTTCAGCGCCAGCGGTGCAGCGCGCGGTTTTCGCGCCGCATCGAAGGGGCGGTCGCAGTAGCGGAGTGCGAGTTGTCCGTTTCTCGGGCATTTCAGAGGTTGGCTGAATAGTCATCTCTTCAGCGACTGCATCTGACATCAGGTGCTTCCGGATCAGCGTGGTAGTGGTCGAAGGTTGGTCGAACCGAGCGTTTGGGATCTGACGCCCACCGTCTTTTTCAATGTGAGGCGTCGTCCTGCGCTCGCCCAGCGAAACGGTCCGCCGCATGAGCGCGAAAGATCTGGAAATGTCGAAGTCGCAGGCGATTGTAGCGTTCCTCTACAATCTCGCCATTGGCCTCGGAGCCGTGATTTGGTTGACGCGGATCGGTCCGAACGTGTCCTTCGGCGCGCCCCTCGGCATGGCCCCGATCGCGGCAGTGTGCTTGCTGGGTGCAGCAATGGGCAGCGTGCACGGGCTGGCGTCGATCAGCGCGCACGCGGGCAAGCGCAACCTGGAGGCCAGCTGGTTTACCTTCTACCTTGCGCGCCCGATCACGGGCGCCGGTATGTCGCTGATCACCATGCTGGTTCTCAAAGGTAGCATCGGCGGCTTCGAGGTGAACGATGAAAAAGCGCTCCTGGCTTGGGCTGCCCTCGCAGGCCTCTATAGCCAGCCCGCGCTCGACAAGCTCAAGGAGGTTTTCGCAACGTTCCTGAGGACCAAAGCGAATGACGACTCCAACCCGAAGCCGCCGGGCACGGCGGGGCCGGTCGCAATGGTCTTCCCTGCAACTCCGAGTTCAGGCCCGGCGGTCATCAGCAACGTCGGCGCTGCGCCGGGTACCACGCCGGGGCCGGCGCCAGCTGGCAGCGCGACTTTTCAAGCACTGGCACTGAAGCCCGTGGCCGCGAAGCCCGAACAGGACGACCAAGGTTGAACGGCGAGACGCTAAAGCAGCTTCGCCAAGTGCCGGCGGTAGAACGGGTAACGAACGCTGCCGTCGTGAGCCAACACGCCGAGCGCATACCCTTCGAGGAAAGGCTTGGACTGCAGGCTCCAGCTAACGCGCCCCTCGCGTTCGATCACTGCGCGCGCCAACTCGCCGACGGCGGAGTCGGGCAAGCGATTCATCCACTCCGCCGCCCGCTTCCAGGCCTGCGCCACGCGCGCATGGGCGCTGGGATGGTCGATCACGGCGGGCGTCTCGCAGGCACAGGAGGCGAGCAACGGATTCAGGCCGACCTCGAGCGTGATGCGCTCTGCCAAATGCGGGTCGCAAGCCAGCTCTCGCAGCTCAGACTCGGAGAAGTCCGTCGCGACCACCTCGGGCTGCCCGAAGTGGAAGCTTCGTGGCGCGCTCCGCGACGTCACCACTACGACCAGCTGAGCGCTAAACGACCTGATCCGCAACGCGGTGATGTCGAGCAGTGTGCTCAGCAGCTCGGTGAACTTGGGATGTGCGCTCGCCGCTTCGACGTGCTCGAGCAGCAGCACCCGGGGCTGACTCATCAGCTCTCGCACCAGCTGCACGATTTCATAGCCGCTCGGCCGGATGCGATGCGAAACGAGCGACTCGAGCCCGCTCGCCATCGCCTCCAGCGGATCGATGCGGTAGATTTCGAAGTCGATCTCGAGCTTTGGCAGCTCGCCCATGCCGAGACCGCTGAGCGCTTCCTCGAGCAAAAACGTTTTGCCGGTGCCAGCAGCGCCGATCAGCGATACCAGCCCGCCCCCGCGCACGGCAGTCTTCACTTGCTCGACCAGCTCCAGCCGCGGCGGCCATCTGTGGCGGAGCTCAGGAACCGAAACAGCCAACACGCTGAGAGCCTACTCCGGGTGTTGCCGCTGTCGAGCCGATCCTGCGCGTTACAACCAAGGGAGCCAAACCATGCCGGGTGACGAAGTAGTAGGTCCTGAACCGACGAACGGCCCGCCTGTAGCCAGAGTTCGTGAGGAGGCGTCGGACGTCCCACTCAGGGTCTTGACCCCGGACCAGCAGGCGGCGGCACGGCGTGCCCACGAGCTCTTGAGTAGTTTGCTCCGAGTCCCATTCCAAAAGGGCCGACCCGAGCATTGGAACTTCCGCCCCTGGGTAGACCAGCGCCGTGGCAACGGCGTGGTGCTATTCGATGGCGGTCGCGGCTCGGGCAAGACCACGGTGTTGTTGTCGCTGGTCTATCTCTGGTCGCGCCGATGGTGGCTGCCGAATGTGGATGATCCGCGGGACATGGCCGGGGCGGACACCGTAGACCGGGCTTTGGACGCCGAGCATTGGATGACTGCTCTCCAAGCCGAGCACCGCTTCATTCCGCTCGATGTGATCGATCTACGAGTGCTGCCAAAAGACGCGAGCTTGTTGATGCGCTTGGCATCGGCATTCCGCCGCGTCTCGGACGACCTAGAGGCGCGAAGCCAGGGCCGCGTCGAGCTACTGAGCAAACGGGAGTGGAGCGAGTTTGCGCGCTCCATCGCCTACGGCTGGGACGCGAATGTGCACGACAGGCGCGCTCAGATCGATCCTGAAATGTACATGATCGAACTGGAGGATTCGGAGCTGCGCGGCTCGGACGTGCACATTCGCTTTCGCGCTTTCATCGACGCTCTGCTGATCGACTTTCAGAAGGTGTTGTCTCGCGATTACGATCGGCGCTTCGGGCGAGTGCCGCCAGCGCAGGATCAGTCGACAGATGGACACAATCGCCTGCTGTTCATCGTTCCGATCGACGACGCCGATATGGATCCGCCGCGCGCAGCGGAGCTACTCGAAATGCTGCGGGTGGTCTGGCACCCCTCCGTGGCGTTCTTGCTCACGGGCGAATCCGACTTATTCCTGAACGCGCTGCGCGCCAATATCTCCCCGAAGCTCAGCGATCGGCATCGCGACGCAGAGGACTTCGTATCTCGCCTGGCAGCCGAGGTCTACGACCGTGCCATCCCAGCTCAACATCGCTGCGCGCTCCCGCCGCTTCCGCTCGAGCAACGGCTGGATCAGGATTTGACCCGCGGGCTCCCGGAGTTGTTGGTTCGCTCCGCAGCCTCCGAGCCAGCGACGCAAAACATCCGTGAAGCGCTGGCCCAACTGCCATTGCCCACCGGAATGCCTCTCTCGCTGCCGCACTTGGGCGAATACCTGCGGCAAAATCGCTGGTCTCGCGCTGCGCTCCCCGGCCGGCTACGGCAACTCGTGGATCTCCGCCAAACCTTACGCGCGCGTACCGGAGCCGAACCCGGCGTCAGCGCGTTGAAGGCCCTGATCGACCTCTGGCAGCGTACGATCCAGACCAGCGATTTGGCGCCGGCGGATCGCGCCAAGGTGATGGGCCTGGTCGAACTCAACGACGAGCAGCTCGAGATCGTGGGCGCGGCGGCCTTGACGCGGACGCTCACTCATCGCGTGCTCCACCGCTTCGAAGGCGCGCTACCCGGCTCGGAAATCGTGCTCAGTGTGCCCGTCGAAATCAACTTTTCTTACCTCGATGGCGACCGTCCGATCGTGCTGTCCAAAGAGATCAGCGCGGCCTTGATTTTGGCGACCGACGTCGCGGCCGACGGGCGCGGCTATTTCGTCGGTGATAGCCCGGCAACGATCTTGGCGGACGCGGATCTGGTGCACTACGAGTTCGAGCTCGCTCCATATGGCTCCGCGAGCTGGCGTTGGCCGCAACCCAAGCTGCCGGCGTTTCTGGATTACGTGCTCATTTACGATGCGTGGATCCAGGCCGTGGCCAAAATCAGCGGGGCCATGAATCCGGAAAATGAGCTGATCCTGCGTGACACGGAGCTGCCGATGGCCTTGCTCACGAGCGTGCTCTCGGTCGCCAAAGCTCGCCCTGAAAGCAAGCCGGACAAGAAAACAATCGCCGGCGGCCCGCCCGTCGTCGACGAGACGAAGGACGCGAAGCAAAGGCTCGACGAGCTGATCAAACAGGTCGACACCCTTCCGCCCAGCCCAGCACGCTTGAGGCGTGGCGGTTTCAATCGCTGGTTCAAGGCTTACGCGCATACCCTGAGTGCGCACGAAGCGGGACTGGGTAGCAGTGGCCGCCACCAGCTCGGCCTGTTGACCAAGAAACTGTACTCCCTGGCTGTCCAAATCGACCCGGCGCAGGAGCTGCGCCAGTTCCGCGAGCAGCAGTTTTCTACTTGCGTTCCCGCGGTAAAGGGCGATGGCAAGGCGTTGCAGCGAGCGCTGCGGCGGGTGGAGTCTTTGAGCGATCAACGCGGCTCCCTGGTGGCGCTCTTGGGGCAAGTCCACATCCCTCGCTTCAAAGAAGACCTCTGGGGCACGAAGAGCGACGATGCGTCGCTCGCCGATTACTTGCTCAGCAACCGCAGGCGGCTGATCGAACGCATGTCGCAAGACGAGCGTGAAGAGCTGGAACCGATCCTGGAGCGATTCACGGGCCCGACCGCGCGGCCACGCGGTCAGGTGGAGTCGCTGCTGCTGGAGTTGTGGACGGCAATCGCGCCCAACGACGCCAAACGGGATTTGCTGAACGATCAAGCCAACGTGCTGATCGTGGATCCGAGCGCACATCGCGCGAGCTCGGCCCGTGCCGGTGAACCCACTTCTTTTTCCGACGAGGGCTCGGCCTACCTCAACCGTTTGCTCCTGGTACAGAACGAACTCAACGCCGCGCAGCGGCTCATCTATCGACTGGCCTGGGATGCGCTGGCGGACATGGGTGACGAGCGGAACAGCTCGAACGTCAACGCTGCCCTCACTCCCGCTACCATCACCTGGCGCATCCGGGGCTACGTAGTGTCCGTATTTTGGCCCGTGCCGTACTTTCAATCCCTCTTCGACATGGAGCTCTGCGCCGATCGTTGGAACGAGTTCGTGAGGTTGGTTCCCGGCATGCCGATGGACTCGCATGCGAGCCGGGAGTTATTGGATCGAATGGCCTACGCGTACATCTCTCTGGTCGAACAGGTAGCGACCACACGCTTGGAGACGACCAACGTCGAGCTGATCACGCCAACGCAAGCCGATTGGCAAGCGCTGTTGAGTAGGGTCTATGCGTCACCAAGCTCTCCCTCTTCGGGCATGCGCGCGAGCGCGTGGGAGCGTTTCAAACGACAGCTCAATCTGTTCTCGATTGGCGCGCTGGGCCTAAGTCCAGAAGTGGCGAGGAGGATCGGCGACTTTGCTCCACATCCCTCGACCTTCGACGTCATTACACACCTCGAGCGTGGAAACTCGGCGTCCGTTTTGAACTCGGACGTGCTGGGGGATTTACGCACTCGTTTCCCTGAATATCCGGCGTACTGAGCCACGCGCATGACTGACCGCATTGCGTTCGATCTGCTGCGAGCGGAAGCCGAGGCGTTTCCGCTCAGCTCGCCGCGCGCGCTCGAGCTGGGCTTGACCAAGCTCGAACGGAATCACCCCGGCTTGCTGGATTCAGGCACACTGACGCTCGCCGACGCGTTGAACGAGCGGTTGCGCGTGCACGCGGGCGGGCTCGCCCTGGAATCGCTGGCGCAGCTACGAGACGAGGCCTGGTTCGCGGGGGATTGCCGACCCGACCGAAGCGTGGGGCTCTGTGAGTACCTGTTGTCGTTGTCGAATACCTACCTGAGGCACGGCGGCAACCGGGTCACGCTCGTGAACACCAGCGCGCGCGCGGATCTGGCCGCACGCTGGCGCTGGTTGACCTTGCGTTTGCCGGCGGACTTACTGATGGCAGCCGCTTGGGTCGATCTGCCGCGCTGTCCTGCGATCGCCGAGATGGATCTAGCGACGCCGCACCTGGACGAGCTCATGCGCGCAGGACCGGTGGCGGAGACGCACGTCCACTTGGGCAACGCTTTGTCCTTCGATGCGGTGTGGACAGGACTGATGACACAAGCCTGTTCGGGACACGTGCGTGATGCGATCCCGTGCATTTCCGACGGCCCGTGCCTTGCGCCCCCGTTCGACACCGCCGATTTCGGGCGACTCGTGCTCGCCGCCGCGGTCGCCCGCTTGGTGCTCGCGCGCATGGTCACCAGCCACCCCACGAACGTGACGGTGATGGCGGTGGCCCGCGAACTGGACGTGCGTTGGGCGCGCCGGAGTTCGAATCGGTCGACGGCAATTGACGACCTCGATCTCGATGCACCCCGTGGCACGGCCGAGCGAGTCTGCGACGTGCTCGTGCGCGGACGCGGCAGCCTGCCTTCGCGCACGGACTTGCAGCGGTTCCTCACCGCGGCGGGCGCCAGCTTGCTGCGCGACGCCTACTCGAGCGGGAGTTTCGACGGCCCTCAACGCGCTTTGCTGGGGACCGCCGGGCGTCAGCTGACGGCTGCCTCGTGCTTCGACGAGATCTCGGCCCGCGATCCTCTATCTCGATTTGCGCCTCCGGGCTGCGCGCACGCAGAGCTGTGGCTCTTGCACGCTTGTCTCCGACTGCTCAAGCAGGATCACGGGCCCAACGCGGCGCCCACCGGCGCGGGCTTTGCACGGCTCGTTTGGCAATATTGTCGGCTGCGTTGCCTCGCCTACGGACACCTCACGCAAGACCCAGGGGTCTCCGGCTTGGATTGGTTCAGGGTGTTCTCCGGGCGCCTTTGGGCGATGCGTCGCACGCTGGAACCGTTTCTGGTGGACCAGGCGCTGCGTACGCTGGCGGACGGCGGCAGCTTGGCAGCGCTCGAACTGCGCATCGTACCTCCACAGGACCGACAAACCCTGCGTATCGATCTTCTGACCGCAACCAGGCGAATGTTCGTTCGGCGCGAGCGGCCGGAGCTCGGTTTCATCGTCCACTTTCTCAAATCGCTCACCTTCGGTGAGGGTCGTGGCAAGCGGCTCCACATCGATCCGGCGGCCTCCGTTTGGAGTTATGGCGTTTGGTACAAACAGTGCCTGAAGGAAGCCAAACTGCTGGAATCGTTCCTGCGGCGCTTCCCCGAGAGTTTGGTGTTCTTGAGGGGCCTGGACATCGCGAGCACCGAGCTGTCCGTGCCGACGTTTCCGATCATCGAGCCCATTCAGCGTGTACGGGCCGCTTCCTGTGAAGTGGCGGCGGAGCTGTCGCACCGTCATCCGGATTGGGGCGTCACGCCGATGCGCGTCACTTGCCACGCAGGGGAAGACTATCGCCGCCTTGCAGAGGGCATTCGGCGCGTGCACGAGCTGATCGATTTTGGCGTGCTGAACCACGGTGATCGCATCGGCCACGGCCTTGCGATCGGCCACTCGCCGGAGCTATGGGCGGCGGGTGCGCGAGTCGCTTACCAACCGCGTGGCGAGCGCATGGCAGACCTGGCGTGGGAACTGGACGCTTACGGAAAGGGGTACCTGGAGAGCGAACGTTCTCGCGCCGAGTTCGTACGCAGCGAACTGTTTTTACTCGGCAGCCAAGTGTTCGACGAGCTGCAGCCGAGTGCAGACGAGCTGGTGTTGGCGCGCCAACGACGTCACGATCCCGCCAAGCTGCGTCGGCTCGGGTTTCCAGATGGCACCGGGCAACCCGAGAAGGATCGCGTCGATCGAATCTTGGTGGCGAGCATGCGCGATGCGAACATCGTCGCGCGTGCGTTGGTGCCGATTGCGGTCCAAGCCACGCCCGCCGAGCTCGATGTCATGACCCGTTTCCAACGCTTTTTGCGGCGCGAAATTGGGCGTTTGGAAATCACGGTCGAGAGCAATCCGAGCAGCAACTTACTGCTCAGCTCCTACGTCAGAATCGAAGACCACCCCGCGTTTCGTCTGTTGCCGATCGAACCCGACGGGCACCCGCAAGTGCTGCTATCGATCAATTCGGACGACCCGTTGACGTTCGCCACCTGCACTCGCAACGAGTATGCCCATATTTATCACACGCTCCTGCGTCGAGGTGTCGACGCCCAGGCCGCCATGCGTTGGCTCGAACAAGTTCGGCAGAACGGCTACCGTTCGCGCTTCACCTTACACTGCGCTACGCGTGACGACGTTCTGATCGCGGTCGCGAAGTCCCTTTCCGGTCGGTGATGATTGGGCACTCTCGATGGTGACTTGCGTCGCGTGTGCTAGTCTTCGTGCATGCAGGTGATCTTCCGACGCACGGGTGAACGCCGCTACGCGGTGGTCGTGGCGGTGCCCGGCAAGCCGATCCAAACCATGAGCCCGGCGCCGGGCTTCGACCCGCACATCCCGCACGATTTGGTGCACTACGTGGTCGAGGCCGAGCTCGGGCTCGAAGTGGGGGTGTTCGGGCGCGCAGCGCGCGGCGCCGGCACCTTCTACGCGGCGGGGCCGGCGATCGATGCGCGTGAGCAAGCTCGCCTGCGCCGCAAACAAGCACGGCGTGAGCGCTCACTGCGCCGGGAGCGCGCGCACGAAGAGCAGCTCGAAACCTCCGAGCGTCTCGCCGCGCTGTGTGACGTGGCATGGCGGCGCCGGCACGGTCAGCGCGCCGCTCCGACACACGCCGAGCCCAGCTCGTCCATTTCCGCCGTCGATACGGCGCGCGTCGAACGAGTCGTGGCACGGCTCGATCGGTTGGCACCCCTCTGGCATCAACTCCAGGTCGGCGGTGAGCTCGCGTTCACGTGGCCCAGCATGGATGCCGCTACGGTTCGGTCGTCGTTCGCGCGAGTTGGGTGAAAATGCGTGACCCGGAGCAGCGCGAGGCGCCAGGCCTACGCTGTTCGCTGTGCCGGCGGGGCCGTCAGCGCGGCGTGCCGCGGTAAATGCCGTTCTCGGTCCCGAGATAGAGGTTCTTTTGGCGCCGCGCATGCGTTCGAGGTGAGCACGGGTCGCACACCCGAGGAACGACGGGCGCCTCGGACGCGTTCATGATGCTCACACTCGGCTCACGCTCGCGTGGCGATCGTCGGCTTGTCGCCGAAGCAGGTCTGAGCTTAGGTCTCCTGCAGGAGGCTTCGTGTCGATGCCCAATGTTCGCGCTCATTCCGCGTTCGAGCCCGTGACGGTCTCGCGTGACACGCCCGTATTCGTTCTGAGCGGCGCAGGGATCAGCGCGGAGAGCGGCGTGCGCACGTTTCGAGACGCGGGAGGGCTGTGGCGCAGCTACCGCTTCGAGGACGTGGCCAGCCCCGAAGCGTGGGCAAAAGACCCGGCGCTGGTTTGGAAGTTTTATTCCGAGCGGCGCGGGCAGCTCCGCGGGATCCAGCCCAACGCGGCCCATCGCGCGCTCGCCGACCTCGAGCGTCAGCTCGGCGATGCCTTTTTCTTGTGCACGCAAAACGTCGACTCGTTGCACGAGCTCGCGGGCTCACGACGCCTGCTGCACATGCACGGCGAGCTCCTGAAAAGCCGTTGTGAGGGGGGCCACGCGCCGCCGTTCGACGACACTGGGCTCTATCCGACCCTCGCAGACATTCCGCGTTGTGATTGCGGTGGCCGGATCCGACCGCACATCTGCTGGTTTGGAGAAGTCCCGTTCGACCTCGATCGCGCCGAGGCCGAGCTCGCCCGCTGCCGCGTGTTCGTGACCATCGGCAGCTCCGGCGCGGTCTACCCCGCAGCCGGTTTCGCCGCCGCCGCGCGCCGGGCCGGGGCGCGCACGGTGTACGTCGGGCCGGAGGCGCCAGACAACGCGGCCCTCTTCGACGAGTGCCGTCTCGGGACGGCCGCCGAAGCCGTGCCCGCGCTGTTTCGCGTGTCAGCCTCGGCTTGAGCGAATGCACGTCGGTCGAAAGAGTTGAGCTCGAATTGCGAGCTGCGCCCGACTGCGTGCAGGAGCCAACCTTTGACGCGATCTTCGGCAATGCTTGCCCTCGGGGTCGGAGCGTTCACCGCTTTCGGTTTCACGGTCTGGAAGCCCGGCTAACGAGGCCGGCACTTTGCTCTCTGCCCAACGTGGCTCATAGCCCGTACGGCCATTCGCTGAACTTCAGTGTTGCGAGCGTTGCCTGGAGCATGTTCGAGCGAGCGCCAACCGATGAAGTGCTGTCGCGACCCGCGCGATCTCTTGCGCGACGGCTGCGACGCCGAAGGCTGGGTGCGCTCTGCCGCGCTCGGTGACCATCAAAAAAACCAGCAGCAGGATTGGGTTGATGGTCACGCGCCACGTCTCACTCCGGCGCAGCCTTCGGCGGCGCGGACGACTCGACCCAGCTCACGTCGGGCGACGAAATCGTGCAGTGCTCTGACGACGGAGCGGCGAATGCGGCTGTGCGCGGGCGCGCTTCGCTGTTAGCCTCTCCACAGATGATCACGGGGAAGAAGCGTCTCGCTCGGTCTGCGGCGTGGGTTGGGTTAGCCATCGTCAGTAGCGCGTGCGGAGGTCAGGCGCGCTCTTCGAGTGGAGAGCATCCGCTTCCGGCAGCAGGTGGAACCTCTTCAGCGGGGTCGGCGCCCATCGCGCGCGGCGCGGGCGGCGCGGGCGGTGCGGGCGGCGCACTGAACACCGTCGGCGGCGCGGCAGGGAGCGTGGGCGCGGTGCCCCCGCCTGCGGTGTCGACGGGCGGGGCTGACGGCTGGTTGTCAGATCCCTCTCGAGCAGGGGCCGCCGGGGAAGCGGGTGAGCCGACCGCCACGGTGGGCTGCGCGGCGAGTGCGGAGCCGCTGCGAGCCGAGTTGCTCTGGCAGGACGTGTTCAATTATCAAGGTAGCTCGGACTACCCGTTCTTCGGCTTCTCGCCCGATGGATCACAGCTGGTCGTGCCGATTGCGGAGAGTGCGAACCAGCAAGGGAATCGGAGCTACGGAGTGGCATCGGGCGAGCTGTTGGCGCCGTTGCTGCCCGCGGTTCTGGGCCGAGACGCAGGCTGGTCGCGCCAGCTGCTTTCCATGCTGGGAGTGGCGGTCCATTTCGACCGCATCGCGGAGGTTGCAAGCGGGCAGGCCTTGCTATCGTTCGGGCCCGAGCAGGCTCGGCCGCTCCAAGTTCGGCTTTCGAATGATGGTCAATACTTGTTTCGCTTGAGTTGCGAGCAGGGGCTGCGCGTCGAACGGCTTCGTCTCTCGGATAGCGGAATCTCCAGCGTGGCGCTGGGCGGAGGCGAGAGCCTGTGCGTCGGCAATGACTACGGTCATCCGACCTTCATCTTGCCGCTGACAGCGAGCCGCACGAACGACCAAGTGCTCGTCGGTGCGGAGCGCCGCGGCTTTGCGCTGGTCGATTTTATGAGCGGCTCCGCGACATTCTCAGTGCCGCCCGACGACCCAGCGACGGCGCTCGAGCGCAAGCCGAACCAGCCGCTGCCGAGCGATCTGCTCACGCTCGAGCTCGGGCCCGAAGAACGAACGCTCGCGGCGGTCGACGCGTCCGGCAAGTTGCGACTCTTGAGTTACCCCGAGCTGGTTCAGACTTCGCCCGAGATCACGACCGCGGTGAGCTCCGCATTCGCGGAGGGTTATGTCACTCGGCGCAATCTCGCGCCGATTGCGTGGTCAGCCGACGAACGCTACTTGGCGACCGCAGACGATGCGCACGCCACGGTCGTGCGCCGCGCTTGCGACGGCAGTGTGGCCGTCACCTTGCCAGCTCCCGTTCCGGACCCAACCCGTGCCTTCGATGACCAGCACTGGGTGCCCGCGTTTCTGGCTTTCAACCGCCGAAACTTCGCCCTCGCCGTGCTCAGCACGAACAAGAAGCTCGCTGCGACCGTCAGCTATTACCGGCTGTCGATCGCGACGCCGAACTAGGGTTTTGACGCGACCTGGTCGCGCTCGTTGCAGAGTTAGAAACGCAGTCGTGTCCGTCCGAAAACGGGAGTGCGGTTGCAATCTCGAGCATGGCCAAAAAGCACACCGCTCAGTGCGCCTGTGGCGCAATCAAGTTCGGCTTCGATACCGATCCATCATTTTCGGCGCTATGTCACTGTCTCGACTGTAAGCGTGCATCCGGAGGCGAAGGCGCGATGTGGTTCGGCGTGCCGGTAGACGACTTCCAAATCTTCAGCGGCAAGCCAAAGGGCTTCGGCTACGTTGCACAATCGGGCAAATCGCTGGTTCGTAATTTTTGCCCTGAGTGCGGCTCCCGCCTCTTCACCAGCGATCTGGAGAGCTTTCCTGGAATGGTGTTCGTTCAAGTCGGTGCCCTCGACAACCCCAAGGGCATCGCACCCCAGCTCGAGATGTTCACCAAGCGCCGCCTCGATTGGGCAAAGCCGCTCGACTTGCCGCAATTCACCGACATGCCTCATTGACTGAATCTTTGGCAAGCGCGCGCTCGCTCGGTCTTCGCATTCACTGAATCCTGATTTAGAAGGGACAATGGCTGCGAAGCGCGCGCTGCCCAAGTTCTCGTCGGTCGATTTGAACTTGCTGATCGCGCTCGACGCGCTGATGCGCGAGGGCAATGTCACCGCGGCGGGCCGTCGCATCGGCTTGAGTCAGCCAGCGATGAGCCACGCGCTGGTACGGCTGCGCGACCTACTCGGTGATCCCTTGCTGGTGCGTGAACGCCAAAAAAAGAGTTCGAATTCAGTTCGAATTCTAACTCCAGTCCGGCCCGCGGACGCAAGGGCCGCCGCCTGCGAGACAAGGGTTCGAATTCAAACTCGGAACCGTCGGCGCGGAGGGCCTCCTGCGCGCGAGGAGCAACCTGCCCGCGCAATAAAACCGGTTCGAATGCAAGCTCCGGCCCGCCGGGGCCCGTCGCGCGCCAAAAACGTTCGCCCCGATCCCTCGCCCATCGTTGGCCTCGACCCGCGCGATCGCAGTCGCGGGACTCGACGGCTGGGAGGTGGGATTAGCGAGCATCGATCGGCTGATGGCCGGGTTGGCCCGTCAGCGGGGGGCGCGTGCCGATGGCTATCCCGCCTATCATGCGATCGGCGCCGACCTGCGGTGTTCGGCATCTTCACCAAGCTAGACGCCGCCTGCTATGGTTACGGGGATGCCCGCGCCACACCTGAAGTTCTGTTCCTCCGTCATACTCACGAATGCCGCGCTGTTGCTTGCGGCCTGCAGCGACGCCGCCGACCCGCCTGGCAGCATGACTGCGGGGACTGGCAGTATGACCACCGCTGGGACCACGAGCAGCGGTGGTTCGACGGGCGGTTCAGGCGCTGGCACGACCAGCGCGGGGGCCGCGGGCGCAGCCAGCGGTTCAGCGGGCACGCCGAATGGCGGCGTGGGAGGCATGGCTGGCGGTAGCGCGAGCGGCGCGAGCGGGACCGGCGGCGTAGGCGGTAGCGCGGGCAAGGGCGGTGCGGGCGGCGGCAGCAGCGCCGGCGCGGGTGGCGGCAGCAGCGCCGGCGCGGGTGGCGGCAGCAGCGCCGGCGCGGGCGGTGGCAGCGCAGGCACGGGTGGCACGCCTGGGTTCCAGCCCTGCCCGGCAAGTGGACCGTGCAAGATCATGCCCTTCGGCGATTCGATCACGCAGGGATACAACGTCGCTGGTGGTTATCGCGCTCCGCTGTTCCACCTCGCGCTTGCTGCGAAACACGAGATCACGTTCGTCGGCTCCGCGAGTGATTACAGTGTGCCTACCGTCGACGGAACGGCATTTCCGAAAAATCACGAGGGCCACGGCGGCTACACGATTGAGGGGAGCAACGGCATCGCACAGTTCGTCAGCACGAGCATTCCGAACTACAAGCCCAACATCATCACGTTGATGATTGGAACGAACGACATCAACGGCAACGTCAACGTCGCCGACGCACCGAATCGCTTGGGCAAGCTGCTCGACTCGATCTTCATGCGCGATCCAAACATTCTGGTGGTTCTCGCCCAGATTGTACCCTCGCGGACAGACGGCACGAACAACGCCATCAAGACCTACAACGCGGCCATACCCAATTTGGTTTCGACGCGCGTCAGTAAGGGTCAGCATATCGTACTGGTCGATATGTACGCAGCGTTCACGAACGATGCGAACTACAAGCAGTCCCTGCTCAACGACAATCTTCATCCGAACCAAACTGGGTACAACGGCATGGCCGATGTTTGGTTCAAGGCTCTGAGCCCGTACCTTCGTTGAAAAGCGGCAACGCCAGGCTCTTGGTAGTAGCCTTCAGCTTGGCGCATCGGCGGCTGCGCCGCGCGCTCGGGGGGCGTTCCCGCAACCGCCGCATGGGGTGAGGCAGCTGAGCACGCGGCACAAAAAATCGCTGCGGTCACGCTCCGGCATCGAGTTTGAACGGCATCAGAGGTTTTTCGCAACTTATTCGCGGCGAGACGCTATCACGAACTCGAGACGACCCGCGCCATCGATGCGGTCTCGACCCGCAACGGCCGTAAGACTAACGTCGGCGATCTAGGCAGACGACGCTAAGGACGGCGAGGTATGGAAGCGGACAGGCTGGATTTTCGGGTGTTGTTCGAGGGCTCGCCGGATGTGCTCCTGGTGCTGCTGCCAGACGCACCCAAGTATACGATGGTGGCGGCGACCGACGCGCGCCTGGAGGCGACACACACCACGCGCGAAGACACCCTCGGTCGCGGGCTGTTCGAAGTATTTCCGGACAACCCCGACGACGCGGAGGCGACCGGCACGAGCAACCTTCGAGCGTCGCTCGACCGCGTGCTGGCGACTCGGAGCCCGGACACAATGGCCGTACAAAAGTACGATATCCGCGGCCCTGACGGGAGCTTTCAAGCGAAGTATTGGAGCCCGAAGAACATCCCCGTGCTGTCGGCGGCGGGTGAGGTTCTGTACGTCCTGCACCGCGTGGAGGACGTGACGGAGCTGGTGCAGGCGAGTGAGCGCGGCCAGGTGCTGCGCGACCGAACGCAACAAATGGAGCGCGACGTGATCACCCGCAGCCGTGAGCTGGCGGAGGCGAATCGCAACCTGCGCGACGCGAACGCCAAGCTGGGCGAGCTCGACGCCGCCAAGACGGCGTTCTTCAGCAATGTGAGCCATGAGTTTCGCACTCCGCTGACCTTGATCTTGGGGCCGATCGAGCAAGCGCTGTCGAAAGCCGACGGCGCGCTCGCCGGAGAGGACTTGGCGGCGCTCCATCGCAACGCCTTACGGCTGCTGCGGCTCGTCAACAGCCTGCTGGATTTTTCGCGCATCGAAGCAGGCGCGCTCACGCTCACCTATGCGCCGACCGATTTGGCGAAGCTGACCGCGGGTCTCGTCGGAGCCTTCCAGACGCTGTTCGATGATGCGGGGCTCGGCTTGGTCGTGCAATGCCCGCCTTTGCCCGAGCCGGTGTACGTGGATGCCGCGCAGTGGGAAAAGGTGATTTTGAATCTGGTCTCGAACGCGTTCAAGTTCACGTTCGAGGGGCAGATTGCAGTGAGCCTGAGCTGGCGGGGCAACCGTGTCGAGCTCCGGGTCAGCGACACCGGAACCGGTATTCCCGCCGAGCAGCTGCCGCGCATTTTTGAGCGATTTCACCGCATCGATGGCGCGCGCGGGCGTAGCTTCGAAGGCAGCGGCATCGGGCTTTCGCTCGTCCACGAACTGGTCCGCATGCATGGCGGCAAGGTGGAGGTCGAGAGCGAAGTCGGTAACGGCACCACGTTCGTAGTCAGCATCCCGGTGGGAACAGCGCACCTGCCGCCAGAGCGGATCGAAACCTCGGCGCCCGCGACTCTGGGTGCCCCCGTTGCGAGCGGACAGCTCCTCGAGGCAAAGCACTGGTCCCGCGTCGCTCCCGCCGAGGTGGCGCTCGATGTGCCCGTCGTCCGACCGTCGGAGCCGCCACCGCCACCCGCGTCAGCGCCGAGCGGCCGCCTGCTGATCGCCGACGACAACGCCGATCTGCGGGAGTATTTGCAGCGGTTGCTCTCGCCCTTCTGGGAAGTGGAGCTGGCGCCGAACGGTCGCGCCGCGCTTGCCGCGGCCCTGGCCTCGCCGCCCGATCTCGTGCTCAGCGACGTGATGATGCCGGAAATGAACGGGGTCGCGTTGCTGAACGCGCTGCGCGCCGATCCGCGCACCAGCACCGTGCCCGTGATCCTCATCTCGGCGCGAGCGGGTGAGGACGCGCGGCTCGCGGGTCTAGAGACCGGTGCTGACGACTACTTGGTGAAGCCATTCGCTGCTCGCGAGGTGATCACGCGCATTCGCACGCATTTGGACATGGCCAAGGTGCGGCGCGCTGCCGCCGACGCGGCGCGCGAGCTGGCCGAGACGCGTGCACGACTGCTCGAACAACTCGAAGAGAAGCACGCCGCTTTAGAGGTTGCCTACCAGGAGCTACAGCGGACGCAGACGCAGCTCGTGCAGTCGGCCAAAATGGCCTCACTCGGCGAGTTGGTGGCCGGCATTGCACACGAGGTGAACAATCCGCTCGCCTTCGCGCTTGCTCATCTTGGCACGGTCGAGCGCAGTCTGCGCACCGTCGAAGCCACGCTCGGTCGAGCGATTATGGACGGGGCCGGCGCCGCCTGGGACCGGGCGCTGGCACGCACACACGAAATGCACGTGGGGCTCGAGCGCATCCAGGAGCTGGTGCTCAAGCTGCGTGCATTTTCGCGCCTCGACGAGGGGGAGCGCAAATGCGTCAGCACGCGTGAGAGCGTGCATTCGGTGTTGATGATCCTGGCTCATCGCTTGCGCGAGCGTCAGGTCGCCGTCACGACCGAGCTCAGCGAGCCGGACATGCTGGAATGCTACGCCGGCCTCTTCAATCAGGCGATCATGAATCTGGTTGCCAACGCCATCGACGCCGTGGACGACCAAGGCAGCATTCGCATTGGCAGCAGCGTCCGGGACGGTTGGTTCGAGCTACGTGTCGCGGACAACGGCTGTGGCATACCCAGCGAGATCCGCGAGCGCGTGCTCGAGCCCTTTTTCACGACCAAGCCGGTGGGTCGCGGCACGGGCCTCGGCCTGTCCATCACCCACTCCATTGCCGAACGCCACGGCGGCACGATCACGTTCACTCCCAACGCCGATCGCGGAACCGTGGCCCTGCTGCGGTTCCCGTTTCGTTGACGTCGCGTGCTTGCGACGCGGAGCCGGTCGAATAGAGGCCCGCACCCCGCAATGCAAAGCGAAGGCCACGGCTTGCGGCTCCCGCGCACGACGCTGTACGCCGGTGTGGTTGAATGCGGTTTTCGGCCCTTTCGGAGCGGAGCACGCGCGGTCTCGCGAAGCGGCGGGAACCGGAGCTAATGCGAACCGGGCTTCGGCCGATCACAGAACTGGTGGGCACGAGTTGGGCAAACGAAGGGAAGGGGCCATCGGCCGCCTCCGCAGCTATGCTTGAGACGGCGTCGCGTGGGCGAGGTCGGGATTTGGAGCAAACGACGTGAACCTCGACTCGAGCCCCGAGCGCCGAACCTCTCGCCCAGCGCGCCAAGCGCGGTCGCCCGAACACACGCGTCACCCGGAGGGCTCGGCAGCCCCGTTGCACTTCGAGGTGACCGTCGATCCGAACGCTCGCCAGAGCACTGAGGGCAGGCACCATCCACTATCGCCGCGAGCGAAGTGGACCATCGTGGGCGCGCTCACCGCCGCGCACCCGGTGCTGCTGCTCGCGCTTCGCCCGGTCGTGGGGGAAGCGAGCAACTCACTGCTGTTGGCCGGGCCCGTCGTCGCTACGCTGCTCTTCAGCCTGCGCGTGGGCACGTTCTTCATCTTCGTCAATACCGTCGTCAGCGGGGTCATGTTCACCCATTTCGGCATGTCGGGTGAAGAAGGGCGGCCCAAAGCGCTGGTCTCACTGCTCGTGACATTTACGGTCTGCTGGGGGGCTGACCGCCTGCGCCGCTTCATCGAAGAGCGCCGCGCGATGGAAGAAGCCCTTCGCCAAGCCCAAAAGATCGAGGCGGTCGGCAGGCTCGCGGCGGGCGTCGCTCACGACATCAACAACACGCTCAACGCGATCATGGGCTCGGCCTTCGCCTTGCGGCACGAATTGCTGAGTTTGGGCCGCCCGTTTCAAGATCTCGACAACATTGCCCTCGCCTGCGACCGCGGCGCGCAACTGACGCGAAACTTGCTCGGCTTCGCCAGAAAGAGCCGGTCGCGAAGCGAATCGTTCTCGCTCAATCGATTGGTACGCGAGCTCCAGCTCTTGATCACTCGCACCGGGAAGAAGGACGTCCGCGTGGAAACGCGGCTCGCCGAGCCGTCCGCAATGGTGCAGGGGGATGAAGCCCAAGTCGAACACGCGATCTTGAACCTGTGCTTGAATGCCCTGGACGCGATGGGCGATCAGGGCACATTGACCATCGTCACGGAAACACATCCAGACGCCGTATCAGTGAGCGTCTCAGACTCTGGCACAGGCATGGACGAGCAAGCGCGCCGGCACGCCTTCGAGCCATTCTTCACCACGAAGCCCGTGGGCAAGGGTACTGGCTTAGGGCTATCGATGGTCTACGGAACGGTGCAGGCGATGCGGGGCACCATCCACCTGTCGACCGAATTGGGCGTGGGGACGACCATCACGCTGCAGTTCCCGCGCGCTGCCGAGCCTCCGCCCGCCCCCAAAGCCGTCCCCGCCGCGCTCAGCGAGCCGCGCTCCCTCGCCGGGCTAACCGTGCTCGTGATCGACGACGAACCATTGGTGCTCCGAGCCGCGGTTCGCATGTTGCGAGCGATGGGCTGCGAGGTGCTTTCGGCCAACGGCGGTCGCGAAGGCATCGACACGTTTAGAGCCCATCAAAACTCGGTCTCACTCGTGGTCGTCGACTTGGTGATGCCCAACACCGACGGCGTGGCGACCCTGAACGAGCTGCTCGAGCTTGCGCCCGAGACCCCCATCTTGCTCGTCTCTGGCTATACCCCGGAGGCGGACCAAGTTGATGCCTTGCTCAGTGCTCACCCGACCGTCGCCTACCTAGAAAAGCCTTACGACCCGAACACGATCGCGGCCGCGCTTGGCAACCTGCTGCCGGCCGCGCTTCCGTCCACACCGTCATCGAGTCGCACCGGCACCGGCTGATCGTGCCCGGATACGCGCCGTGCCAGGGTGCCCAGGCTACGGCGGCGCGACTTCACGTGGGCGGACGTGATTGCGTTTGCGGTGACGTTCGTGACCGCGATAGACCGCTTGTGTGGATCCGATGAGCGAGCGCTCGAACGATGTTCCCGTGAAGGCCGTGCTTTTCGACTATGGAAAGGTGCTGAGTGGACCGGAGAAGATCGAATCCTGGAACGGCATGCGCGACTTACTCGGCGTCACCGAGGCGAAGTTTCACGAGCTGTACTGGAAGTACCGGGATGAGTACGACCGAGGAACAATCGGCGGCACGGAGTACTGGCGCAACATTGCCCGGGATATCGCTCTTCCGTTGGCTGACCGCAGCCTGGCCGATCTGAAAAAACTGGACGTCGAGATGTGGACCGATTTGAACCTGCCGATGGTGGAGTGGGCCCAGCGTTTGCAGAAGGCGGGGCTCCGGACCGGCATCTTGTCCAACATTGGTGATGCGATGGAGCAGGGCGTCCGCGCCAAGTTCGCTTGGGTCGAACACTTTACGCACGCCACGTGGTCGCACACGTTGAAGATGCGCAAGCCGGAGCCCGAGATCTACGCCGCCGCCGCCAAGGGGCTGGGGGTCGAGCCGCGCGAGGTCCTCTTCATCGATGACCGCGAAGACAACGTCGTGGGCGCCCGCGCGGCAGGAATGCGGGCCGTGGTCTACACTCTGCACGCTGAGTTCGAGCGAGAGATCGACCGCATGGGGTTCGCCGCCTTGCTGCGCGTTTGATTCCCCGTGCGAGCGCCGCTGACCGGAGGCGCCGCCGCGATCGGCTCCTGTGAGGACTCATTCGATCCTTTGGGTCGCTCACTCGGACTGAGCCGGCGCGCGCCGACTTGCCAGCCTAAGCCAAAAAACCTGGCCATGAACTTCCCTATCGCGTATCTCGAACGGAGGACACCATGGGACTCCTGACCTTCAGCATCAACGTCACCCTGGACGGCTGCGTCGACCACCAGGAGGGAATCGCCGACGACGAGACACACGCCTTCTTCACCCGCCTCATGGACGAGGGCGGGGCGATGCTGTGGGGCCGCGTCACCTACGAGATGATGGAGAGCCACTGGCCGGCTGTCGCTCGCGACGACGTAGAGGCGCCGCCGGTGATGCGCGAGTGGGCGATCAAGCTGGAGGCCAAGCCGAAGTACGTGGTGTCGGCGACGCGAAAGGACTTCCCGTGGGCCAACAGCCATCCCATCTCGGGCGACCTGCGCGCGGCCGTGCAAAAGCTCAAGGATGCCACCCCCGCCGGCGTGCTCCTCGGTAGCGGCAAGCTCGCGGCCGGGCTCGACCGGCTGGATCTGATCGACGAGTACAAGTTCCTCGTCCATCCCAGGATCGCCGGCCACGGTCCAACCCTGTTCCAGAGCGGGCTGCCCAGCACCCGGCGGCTCGCCCTGGTCTCGGCAAAGCCGCTCCGCTGCGGCGCGGTCGCCATGCACTACCAACGCGCGCGCTGACTCGACCACCAGCCCATCTCGCGCTCAGCCACGACGATCTGCCGAACCGCTGATCCGGATTATTTCGTCGTGAGCGCCAGCCTGGTGCGCGAGTGGGACCGCGGCGCTCGCCGAACTCGGCCTGGCTCGAATGAGCTCGCACGCCGCCCGAGGCGCCTGCTCCCGGTGAACGCCGGGCCCGCCGGCGATCCCGACGCACCGCCGCTTCCGTCCTCCGAGCTTGCCTGGATCGAGCCTTGTCGCAACACGTGGCTCGGGGGCTCGGCGGGCGATCCTGCGCTCAGCGTCGAGCTCCGGCAGAGCGTCCCGCTCGCGTTCATTGCGGCGCTCCAGCTGCTGACATCACAGCAACGCGCGCTGCTGCTGTTACGCGACGTCGTCGAGCTTACGACGGACGAGGCGGCTGCGGCGCTCGAAATGACCGTTTCGGCGAGCAAGAGCTTGCTCCACCGCGCTCGTTCGGCAATCGGACAGCGGTCGCCCATCGCCGACGACGAAGCGATCGACGCTGAACTGCTCGAGCGCTATGTGCGAGCCTGGGAAAGCGCGGATCCAACGGCGATGGTTGCCTTGCTTCACGAGGAGGTCGTGTTGGCGATGCCTCCGTCACCCACCTGGTTCGCTGGCCGTGCTGCGACCGTCGGCTTCATCCGCGGATACGTTGTCCCGCGAGCTCGCAGGCAGCCGCTCCGGCTCATTCGCACGGGAGAGAACGGACGGATGGCGTTCGCTGTCTACCGCGCGCAAAAGGGAAGGTTCGAACTCGAAGCCATTCAGCTGGTGAGCGTTCGCTCGGCCGCAATCGTTGCCACCGATCACTTCTCGTTGCCCGAAGTGTTGGGGCGGTTCGCTGCCCGGAGCCCTAACTACGGCGGTGTGAGCGAACTCTTCGCGAACGCCCACGGCGCACGACGCGGAGGAAAAGGGCACCTCGGAGGTGAGGTTGGTCGCCGGCGTGGCGCGTGCTCGCGATTAACTCGGGCGACCATTCGGACGAGATGGCCGGCCGCAAGTGACTTTGGCGAGAACTATGCTTAGTGGGGACATGGCTTGCCTTTTCTCGCGGCGGCACGGAAATCGAGCGCGCTTCCCGCTTCATGCGTGGCTCGTCGGCATCACCGTGGTGGCCGTCTCACAGGTAGCGTGCGCGCTCCCGGGCCCAGCACCGGACGCGGCCGAGTCTTCGCGGGCCGTTACGAGCGAACCGCTTGCCGAGCCGCAGGGACCCGGCGAGCCCGCTATCCCCCCAGGCGCTCGAGGCACGCGAACGGGTTCTGGTGACGACCAAGCCTTGAACCCACGCAGGTATGTACTTGCGATTGGCGGTGCGCTCTTGACGGGCCCCGCTGGACGAACCGGGGGGTTCGGGACGATCGAGGAGGGCTATGTTCGAGCAAGCGTGCTGCCCTGGCTCGGAGTGGGCATTGCTTACTTCAACCTGTCCGTCTCGAATACCGATAACTACCCGCCGATTGGCGCGCAGGCATTCGAGATCAATGCCTCCTGGCATCCGCTGAAGTATTCGGCCTTCGATCCGTTCCTTCAGCTCGGCGGACTCAGGCTCTTCGACGTGAGCGGTGACGTCTACGGCCCACCGTCGCCCTGGGGTACGGAGGCGCAGCTCGGCGTAGACTATGTCCTTCCGCATCTCGCCGTCGGTCTGCAGGTACGGCGTGCCTTCGGCAATTTCGATTGGCTGATGTTGGGATTTCAGCTCGAGGGCCGCATCTGAGCGCGATGGCGTCGAGCCGCTCGTCGACCTTTCATCTCGCTTTGCGTACTCGGGTGGATGAATTTAGAACGGCGGTCGCACTTCGCTTTGTCCGCGGCTCGGGCCTGACCCGCGCCTAGCCCCTGCACCAACACAAAACACCCGATTGGGCGTAGCGGCGGTGAACGTGAGTTGCATCGCCCCCCAGCTCGACGCTCGCACAAGGTTGTTCGGATCTGAAGGCCCATTCTTGATCGGGCCTCATTCGAGCGGGGTCGCGGGCGAAGCCAGTTCACCGTTCACGACCAGTTGCAGACGATTTGCCCGAACGCGACGGGCCCAAGCACGAGCGGCAGCAGGTGGTCGCTTCCACCTTAAAGCAAAAAGGCCAACTCTTCGGTTGGGTCCACGCTGGAGCGCTCGGCGAAGCGATGGAGTGGCCAACCAATGCAATCGCAGAAGGAGCCCGGCGAGTTGCCCGGGCACATCGAGGCGATCGTCGACGAAGTGCGTAGCACCGATCAGTCGCCATCGGCGGGCCCTCGTGGCGAGCCTCGAGCTTCGTTCCTTCGCCCGGGCACGCGCGTCCGCGCCGCCGAAGGCTGAGAGCGCTGCATCGCGCACGGTGACCATCAAAAAGAAACATCGAAATACGACTGGCTCTGCACTTGGGCTGACGAGCATTCGTCAAACCCGGGCCGTTGCACTGCGCTTCGAGCTTCACGGCTGAAGCTTTGGCGGGTTCGTCTCTTTGTGCATCCGAGTGGATGAGAATCTCGAGCTGCGGACTGCGGGGCCGCTACGACGAAATCCTAGCGAGCCGAAGGCGCAGGAAGCCCCGGAGTGGCCGGCGCCGCCGCCGAGCCAACCGGCGCGGGTTCGGGCAGCGCGGGCTTCGGCACCAGCTCGGGCGCTCGCGCGCGCAAAGCTGCGAGTTGGCCTTGCCGCGCGTAGTCTGCCGCTTCACCGAGCACGCGCGCCGCTTCCTGTGGCGCATGAAAGCCCATGCTGTTTTCCGCTGCGATGTAGTCCAGGCGCCACTGCGCTCGGCGCTGCAGATTCAATGCAGGCACGAGGGCCGCCTCATTCGCCCCTGCTTTGCGCGCCGCCACGACGGCATCGATGAGGTCCACGATGGCCGCACCCCCGCGCTGGAGAAGCTCGTAGTTGCGGCTTTGGATCGTGGCGACACGCGCTTGCATTTCCTGCTCAGAGGCGCGGTGACAGTTTTGGCACGCACGGTTGACGTTGAGCAGCGGACTACGCACCCAGTGATCACTCACCTTGCTTGCGCCCTCGCGCATGTAGGGCATATGGCAATCCGAGCAAGATACGCCGCTTCGCGCATGAATGCCTTGGCTCCACATCTCGAACTCGGGATGCTGCGCTTTCAAGATCGAGGCGTGCGTTTCCTCGTGCTTGTAATCGTAAAAGGCGGTGCCATCCGGGAACTTCGCGCCGTCCCAAAATGCTTCGGCTTCGTCCGCGCCGAGCCCTTTGGCCCAAGGAAATGTGAGCGGCATCTTGCCCCCGCAATAGTATTCGACGTGGCACTGACCGCAGACGAAAGAGCGCAGCTCGTTACGGCTAGCATCTCGGTTCGGGTCATAGGGCTCCTTGCGTGAGCCCGCGCGCCAGATTTCGATTGACGGCATGGCTGGCACGGGTGCGTCGGACTCGGCCAACGCGTGAATCCCGTTGATGAAGCCAGGGCGTGTCACCCGTAGTGTCATCGAGCTTGGCTCGTGGCAATCAGGACAGCTTACCGGATGCGCGTGACCCGTGTCGTGAAGCTTCTGACTCAGCTCCTGATAGGACATCTCGAAAGTCTTCTCGAAGCCTGCCATCGCATCCCCAGCGCCGAGCTCCCGATAGACGGGCATGATCGACGCGTGGCAATGCAAACAGCTTCCCGATTGGGGCTTCGTCAGGCGTTTGGTCGCCTCCTGGTCGTCGAGCATGTAGGCGTGACCGCGTCTGTCGCGGTAGTCAATTGCGAAGGCGTAGCCCAGGAACATGCGCTTCAGCCAAGGATCACGGTCAATCTTCTCTTGGGGTAGCGCTTCGCTCCCGGCATGTCCGCCGAACTTGGTCGACGTCTTCAACGCGGTCTTGCGGTAACTGTCGTACTCCGCGGGCCAATTGCGCCCCCATTTGGCGGGGTCCGTGTCGTTGTCAGTGACGTCGACCACCCGAACGAAGGGACGACGCTGCTCGGCCTTTCGCTCCGAAATGTTCATCAGGAGCGCCGTCACCCCCGCGGCCACTACGCCCACGACCGCCACCAATAGCCAATAGCCGAGACGGCCTTCGAACCAGCGCGACTGTTTGGTTTCCTGTGACATTGCTTACCTCGCGACGCCTTCCGGGCGACGCTCGCTTTCAGTGGGCGGTCCTCCGAGCCCTGCATGCTCGCCGTGGCCCACGTCGGCATGACAGTGAGTGCACGAAAAATTCCCGGTGGCCGTTCCCGGATGAACGTCGCTTTCAGTGCCGCGCATGTCCGCAGTGAGCGCAGCGTGGCAACGCACGCAGTTGGCCTGTAGGATTGCGCGGCCCGTCGCTTTGACCTCTATCGGCTCGACGAACCCGCCCGTCGTGAACAACTTACCGTGGCGCCAGCCATTTTCGGCTTTGGCTAAGTACTTCGGCACGAATGCTTCGGGGAGATGGCAGTCGATGCATACTGCAACGTGGTGGTGACCTCCCTTTTGCCAGCTGTCGTATTCGCGCTGCATGATGTGGCAGTTCACACACGCGCGCGGGTCGTGCGAAAAATACGACAGGCCCTTGGCGTAAGTAAAAGTGTAACCGCCGACTCCTGCCAGAGCGCCGAGCGCCACCGCAAGCGCGATTGGACCGAATCTTCCTCGACCACCCGGTAACTCGGGCGCCTCGCTGTTCGTTTCCCCCCGCGTCATCCGCGCGACTGTATCAGACTCGCTCTCCCAAACGGGCGCTCACTGAGTCGGCCCGCTGTTGCGATGTTGCCAACTCGGGAGCTATGCTCCGGCCGTACACGGAATCTCGACCGCGGTGCGCCGCCGCGTGTGCCGTGACGCTTACCAGCTTCGCGCAAGCACGCTCATCGTATTGATGAGCGGCCAAGCGCAAAAGGCTCGCCCCGTAGGCGACGCAAGGCGGCCCGCTCCTGCCCGCGAGCTTGCTCGGGTGTACGGTAGTTCCACGGCTCGATCACGCGCGGCGGCGCGTGAAATTCCGAAGGCGCGCGCCCAAGAAAACGGCGAAACGACCGCGTCATGTGCGCGTGGTCGGAGAAGCCAGCCTCGACGGCAGCTGCCGCGAGAGAGGCAGGACGAGCTCCGGCGTCGAGGACACGTAGCACGCGCTGCCAGAGCGAATGTCGTCGAAGCGGCATGCCAGTCTGCTCCGAGACGAGGTGAGTAAGTCGGTCGAGCGATAGTCGGAGCGCCGAAGCGAGCGGCCGTAGGTCGATGTCTACGTCTCGACGAATCGCCGCAAGCGCCGCGCTCACCCGGGCGTCGAGCGAGCGAGTGTTTGTCATAGGAGCGAAGATCCCACGAGCAACTTGGTCGACGAAGCGGCCAACGTCGACACGGCTCGACGTCATCGCTTCGTTGACCAAGCCAACCAGGCGGCGTGCCTGGCTGCCCTCGATCGCATACGCTGGGCCGGTCTGGCGCCAGGGCGTTGCCCGCATCCCGGGTTCCAAGAACAGCGCTACCGACCAGCCAATGGCGCCGGTCGCATGCTGAACGTTCGGCGGCACGACGATAACCCGAGCTTCGCTAACCTCCGAGCGCTCACGCGACTTTAGCCAGACGGGAGCGTCCAGCCCCACGTGAACCTTCCACGCATAATGGGCATGCGGCGTCGTTCGCTGCGATCGGCTCGTGTGAAGGGCGCCTCCGCTGACGACGCACGCCTCTCCGTATTCGCCCGATTCGTTCAAGCGGTTCGCCACAGCCGAGGCCATCGTCCCCATTATGCACGCTCTCACGATGGTCGCCTATGTCGCGGCCGCATTCGTCCTTTTTGCCAAGTTCGTCGTGATGATCTCGCTGCAGGGAGCTACGCGAATTCGCACAAAACAATTTCAGTATGCTGAAGATGCCGCCCATTGGAACGGCAACCTGGTCGGCGAGGAGAGCGACCTGATCGTTCGCGCGCAGCGCGTGCTCCGGAATGACAGCGAAGGGCAGCCCTACTTCTTCGTGTTCGGTGCGGCGTATGTTGCGCTCGGCGGGACGCCCTGGGCGGCGTGGCTCTACTTTCCGGCGTACGCGCTCACACGCCTCCTGCACGCTTGGTGCATGCTGCGAGCGCGGCAACCGCTTCGCAACCGAGCCTTCGGCGCCGGCCTCGTCACGCTGGTGGCGCTCGCCGCCCACTGTGTGCTCACCGCTTGTTCACTTGCCTGGGGATGAGCTCGACGGCGGCTTTCATCTCGCTTTGCGCATCCGGCAGAAGAACTAAACACGGCGAACCCGCCCGATGGGCCTAGCCGGCGACCTGCTCGATGATCGCTTCCACGCCTTCGCTGGCGAGAGACGTGCGCAGGCGTTCCACGACGATGGCTTCGACTTGTGCTTCCATGTCGACCACGGCGCCGACCACGTTGGCTACGAGCCAGCCTTTCTTCTCGGTTACGATCTGCTTGGTGTTGGTTATCTTGATTGTGATCATCGCTCGGCCCCTTTGGTTTGTGCGGAATTCAACATGCCGGTTACAATTGCGTCCATCAAGGACTCGAAGCTCGCGTCGCTGAACTGCGAACCGCTGGTCAGCCAGTCGTGGTGGCGCAGCTCGAGCTGCCGTTCGGGCGTGTCGTCGCGATAGTGGCCCAGAACGTCGAGGTGGTCGCCGAACCCGGACCACACCAGGGTTCCCCAAATTTGGGAACGGATGGGCACACAACCGTCGCTATCTTGCAATCCCGGGGATTTGCCGAGTGATTGGCTGAGCGTGGCCTCTGTCGTGTCGAACGTCCCCGGCGCTACATCCGCCGGCAAGCGAGCGCACGGATACCGCTGGTCGTGACTGGCGGTGATCGCATGTAGCGCGGTGAACAGCGAAAGCGAGAGCGAGTGCACCGGATGCCCGAGCGTTCGCAGCCACGTCTTGTAGGACGCGGCCGGCGACATCGACGCAGTCGACTGGTAGCACACGCCGGGACGGTCCTCGAAACCAGCCACCACCAGATCCATCGCCTCTGGGCTCAGCTGCAGCATCGCACCCTGGTCTTCTCGAATCGCCTTCCGGTAGTTGCGTACCTCGGGGCTTCGCGCATCGTCCACCAGGCCGACCACCGATGCGACGGACCGGTCCAGCGCCGGCAGGTTGAACCCGAGTGCGTCGTCAGTGCGCCCGATCATGCTCATGAGCACCTTCGCGACGGCGAGTGGGCGCTGCCCGAGCGACAAGCCGACGACCGTGAACGCCGACAGGGCATAGAGTGCCTGCTGGCCCTTGGCCGTCGCGAAGAAGCTCGCGAGAGGAGTGCCGTAGTGAGGGGTGTTCATGGTCGTGACGCTGCGCAACCGTGGCAGCCAGTGCGCTGTCTCCGGCGATTTCGATAGCCGTGCTCCCGGCGAGGCGACGAGGCGCGCATCCAGTCCGCCCGTCGAGTGCCCCAACAAGTGGATCGGTCCGTCCCCGGTTGCAGTGCGCTCGACCAGTTCCGCAAGTCGCAGCGCTCGCCGACGTACGGAGGCCGTGGGTAGTACGTCCGACACTTGGATTTCGACGGCCAGTCCGGCGTTCCGAAATCGGGCCTCCAGCGCGCGCTGTACATGCGAAAAATACCCGAAGGAGGCGAGGCGGGTGAAGCCGAACATTCCCGGCGAAAGAAAGATGTAGTGGGGCACGGACGCTCCCATGCAGGAACGGGACCGTTCCATTATCGGGCGCGGTTCGATCTATTTGAGCTGAGCAATGGGGCGAGCTTGCGTGCCCAAGCAGGCGTGCCTCGCATCGAGCCATGATTTGGTGTCGCCGAAAAGTGCCGAGCCCCGTCGGGTCTCGTCCTTTCATCTCGCTTCGCGCACCCGGGCCGAGGAATTTGAACTGCGATTGCCCAGCCAGGTCAGGGCGTCCCGCTCGGGTGATTGTCCCGTGGTGGCTCGCCATCGGCTCGGCGCAGAGCCTTTGCGCGCTGCTGCATTTTGCACTGGAAAATTGCTCGTAGATCTTCTTCGCCGTGAACCTCGAACGCCCTCAGCAAGAGCAGCAGCGAACGTCGCGACGCTTTATCCCACTCGACTCGCGCCAAAGCCGGCTCGTCGTCGCGCACGGTTGCGGCGAACTTCAACGTCCGCCGTGATGTCGTCGCAACCGGGGCTGACGGCTGAGGCGGGAGCTCCAGCTCGAGCTCCATCTCCAGCACCAATGCGCGATCGGCGCGACGCGGTAGGATCGCCCAACGAACGAGCGATGGCTCGTCCTGCGCCGCGCCGTTCGCGCCCACCACCATTTCGGTCTGGCGCTCATATGGTCCAAACACGTGCGGGACGGCGACCAGCCGCGCCGGCGTGGTTTGCGGCAGCTCCGACAGCGTCGTCAGGGAGACTTCCCGCGCCGACTCGCTCGACATTTCCAGGACGACCGCTTCGACGAACAAATCGTCTCGAGTCCGGGGCAACGCAGATTGCGCTTCGTGGAGGCCAGGGCATTGTTCACTGACCGCGCTCAGCACCTCCCTCAGCTCGGCCCGCGAGTCTGTGGCAGGGGGCCTCATTTCTGCCCCCGAGCACCCCAGCACGCTCAACGCGAGACCGACCGTTCTGAGATAGCGAACGCTCACCATCACGAGCCCCTGAACGTCCACCGTCGATCCCGCATTCCTAGCTCGCCATCACTGACGAGCTTCTCTCGACGGGCTCGGCGTGGACCCCGAGCGGCGTCCGCAAACGATTCCCGATAGACGCGTGGTGAGCAGCCCACCTCACGCCGAAACGCCATGCTGAACGCGCTCTCGGACTCGTACCCGAGCGTGAAGCCGAGCTCTCCGATGGCGCGATCGGTCGTCCTGAGCGCGTCTTTCGCGAGCGACATCCTCCACTGAATGGCGTAGGCGAGCGGAGGATGCCCGACGAGCTCTTTGAAGCGCGCAGCAAACGCCGTGCGCGACATCCCCGCCACGTGCGCGAGCTCGACCACTGACGTTCCTCTCTCCACACTGCTATGGATATGGCGTAGCGCGGCACCGATGCGCGCGTCGGCGAGCGCCCGTAGCCAACCGGTGCGAGCAAGGCTCTTGCCGTCGGAATCGAGCCAGCGCAGCGCGTAGGTGAGCACCAGCTGCGCGAGCTGGTCGAGCGCTCGCGGACGACCGTTCTGCGCCGAGCGCACTTCTTCGACAAGAAGCCGCGTCACGCTGCGCAGCGATTTCGCTTCGTCGGCCGGGATGCGCACCAGCTCTGGCAGCGCCTCAAGGAGCAGGTGGGCGTTCGCCCGATCCAACGCGAAGCGTGCACCGACGATGTGTACGATTGGCTTCTCTCCCACGCTGCCAAGTCGCGCGACACGCTTCTTCGTGCCGCGAAGGAAATCGTTCGCGCTTCGGCTCGGAGTCTGCATGTCGCTGGCCATCACGTACGGCGGCGCGCCGCCAAGGAGCACGACGTCGCCCGCGCGAAGCGTCTGCGCGGCGCGACCCCGAACGGCAATCTGGCATTCTCCGTCGACGACGACGCCGAATTTAACACCCGGATAAGCGTCGAACGCGAGGCTCCACCGCCCGTTGGCACGCAGCTCCGCGGCGACTGCTGCCTCAGGGCGCAAAAGCGCGAGCACATCGGCGAGCGGATCGCGAACGTCCGGGGGCATCGGTTGGACGATACATCAAATAATCGAGCCGTTCCATCATGGTGCGTGCAGGGCCGCGAGCCCATGATCATCGACGACGGCGAGTGTCGCCAGCGGTCGATTTGCGACTGCCACTACAGCACACGACACGACGAGGATTTAACGCCCATGCAGGTCGCGCTTTGGATTGCTTCTGGACTGCTCGCGTTCGCGATGGCGGGCGCGGGCGGGTTCAAGATCGCCACGCCTCGCATCAAGCTCATGGAGAAGATGAAGTGGGCCAAGACGTGGAGCGACGGCAACGTGAAGCTCCTCGGTCTCGCGGAGGTGCTCGCGGCGATCGGTCTGATCGTTCCGCAGGTCACTGGCATCCTCTCGATCCTCACGCCGATCGCCGCGCTATGCGTCGTGGTGTTGATGATAGGCGCCGTGAAGACGCACCTCGATCTCGAAGAGCCCGCCGCACCTCCGGCGATCCTCGCGCTACTGGGCGTGTTTGTCGCTCTCGGGCGTTTCGGCATCGTCTGACGACCCCGCTGAGCAACCGATCTGGTTAGACCGACATGACGTTCAAGATAATGGCGTACGTGATGAGCGTTGCCGGATTCATTCTCGGCCTCCGCTTCATTTTCGCTGGCGCTTCCTTGCTGAAGGAATGGGGCATCCAGGGGACCGACGGCCCCCTGGTCATTTGTCGTCGGCTTGGTGCGGTCTACCTCGGCCTCGCCCTCATGTTCTTTCTCGGGCGAACGGCGGCCCCGTCGGACCTCCGCTCGGCGGTGTGTCTAGGCATGGGCGCGGCGAGCGCTCTGCTCGCTTGTCTCGGACTATTCGAGCTTTGGGCCCGACGAGTGAGCTCCGGCATCATCGTCCCCGCCATCGTCGAGATGGTGCTCGCGGGGGGATTCGTCTGGGTGTGGTGGGGTGGGGTGTGAGGGGCGGATCAGGGACCAGGAGCACCCGCCCGGGGATCCGCGAGCACGACTTTCGGAAGGCTCGGAGGCCGCAGTCGCGTTGCCCCACGCCCTAACCCGCACGCCAACAATCATCGCGGCCCTTGGGTCACCGACCTGCTGAGCGCGCCAAGGCGGCCCCTGATCAGAGGGGGCGATCGCGGCTTCGCATCGCACCTCGCTGCCTGCGGTGTTCCGAACTCGGACGCCGAAGGTATTGCCGAATCGTGGCGGGGCGCGTGACCATCAACCACCCCGCCTTCACGCGCGCCAGTCGTTGTTCGAATTCGAACTCAGATTTCGTCCTCGGGGAGCGGACGGGAGGGCCTTGTCCGACGACGTCAAAAGCACGGCGCGTGACACGAGCGGGCTTCGGTATCCCTGATCTGGTGCCAACTGGATCGGGTATGTAGCCTCATGGGTCGGTGAAGAGCCAGAGTTGCGGCGGAAATCGATCAGCGCAGTGTCGCGAACGAAATCATCTGCGCGGAGGCTCCTGATCACGCTGATTTTACGAGCCGACCAGGTCATGACAGAGCCGATTCTGTACTTGAGCCTTTATTTCAAGCAGCACCGGGCCGAGTACTACGAGTGTTTGCAACGGGTCCGGTTCGACGGTGACTGGGAGCACTGGGTACGGTTTTTCATGCGCGGTGTGCTGGAGGTGTCCAACCAGGCGGTAGACACTGCGAAAGCAATGATTGCCTTAGTCGAAGGTGACCGTGCTCGGATCCGCGACGAGCTCAGGATGTCATCGAGTTCGGCGCTCCGCGTGCTCGATGCACTCTCGAAGCGCCCCATCACCAGCGCGAAGGACCTCGCCAAGGAGAGCGCAGTGTCGATTCCGACCGCGCTCTCCACACTGAGCGCGCCTCGTGAGAAGGGCATGGCAGAAAAGCCAACGTTGGTTGGCTTTTCGTCTCTCAGCGGCCCCCAGCCAGATCAATTAGAACCGCGGTCACCGCAACGCGTGACGGGTGACGTTGGGAAACACGCCCGCTGAGGCGCCTCGCCCGGACTCAGGAGGTTGGCCAGGGTGCCCCACAGACTTACCGGCTGCGCGTCGCGCGGACAAAGCAAAGGTTTCGTCACCAAGGCGTTGTGCAACGCTCAAGGGCTTGCTTATCATCGTGTTGGGTGATGGGTTGTGTAAATTGGAGACGCGATTTTGAGCAGGTTTGCTGGTTTGGGGATGGGAATGCTGTTGTGTCTCGGATGCTCGACGACGTCCACCATCGCGCGCATCCACGAGGGGCCGATTGAAGGGGATATCGTCGGGAGCTCAGAGGAGTCGATCTTCGTTGCGAGAGACAGCGGAGATGAGTGTGAGATCAAGCGCGACGACATCGGTTCGATTGACTACCCGGGGAACGTTCACAGAAACGTGGGCATCGGGGTTGGCCTGTATGGCGCGTTGAACATTGCTGTCGGGATGCCGAAGTGTGAAGAGCGCACCGACAACAAGGCTGCGTTCTGCGCTGGCGTGTTCACCCCCGCTGCCATCGGAATTGCTCTGATCGCTTGGGGGCTCTTGGTCGAGCATGGTCAAAAATCTGCGGCGGCGGCTGCGTCGCGGCCGTCGACCCCGCCGAACGGAGGAGCGGGCACCCCAAAGCTGACCAGGCCGTGTCCCGTTCAGGCAGGGCTATGATGAAGATCAAGCAGGTCGCGACACACGGAAAGGGCTTGCTCGCTGCAGCGGCAATATCGGGTCTGTGCATCATGGGATGCATGCAGACCTACCGAGCCCCAGCGCTGCCGGCCAATCAGCTGGCAAGGGTGAAGTTCGACTCGATAGCCCATGACGTGGAGATAGACGGCATGTCTCTCCCAGCGGTCAGGGAAGAAAAGGGGAAGAGCAACGAGATCTACGTGGGGGTTGGCTGCCACATACTGACGGTGAAATACGAGCAGTCGTACTTCATTTGGGGTGCAAAGAAGTCGGAGCGGGCTGGCCTTGGTACAGGCCTCGCCGCGACGCTCGCGAACACCGAACAGCACGACTACGAAACGATGAAGCGGATTCGCTTTTTCATCCCGGTGAGGGCTGGCAGCAAGTACTGGGTCACCGCAACGTTCACCGGCGATGAGTTTCTGCCGCGCATCGTCGAGAGCGATTCGAGTGGCGAGACGACGCACAAGTTTTTGCCCAACGAGCCCTGCGAAGGCGCCGCGGCCGCATCGGCGCCCGCGGCAGTCCCTGCGCCGAGCAGCGCCGCGGGCGAGCCCTGATGGTTTTGCCCCACAAAGCATGAAGCCGGCCTTAGCCGGCTTTGCAACGCGCCATCGGCGATGAAAGCTAGCACCGTGGGCATGAATCGCGCATTCGTATCCGGAACGACCGAAGTCCTAGACATGCTGCGTGACGTGTCGTCGTAAACGACGCCCTGGATCGAGTCCTTGGTGATCGAGGCCAGCGTGACTTCGATGCCGGCCTCGATCAGTGCCTGGCGGGGCTCCAGCAGTCCGCGAAACCGTTGGTTGCGAGCATCGCACGCGTTCGGGACGCATCCGTCATCGCTGGTCCCGCAGCTCTTTGCCCATGGTCAGCACCATTCGAAATCGTGCCTCGCCGGACATCATGCGCTTGTACGCTGCGGCGATCTCTCGCAGTGGCCGCGCCTCCGTCATCGGGCGGATACCGTTGAGAGCGGCGAAGCGGAGGGTTTCCTCGGTGTCGCGGGCGGTGCCGGAGGGGTGCCCGTGGATGGTGCGACTCGCTGAGATGAGCTGGAAGGGGCTGACCTCGATGGGTTCGGGCGTGGCGCCGAGCACGATCAACTCACCGTTGTGCCGCAAGCCATCGATGGTGGAGGCCATCGCCTTGGAGCTCGCAGCCGTGGCGAGCACGACCTGAGCGCCGCCGAGGGTTCGCAGCTTCCCCGCAACGTCACCGGCGTTGCTGTCGATGTAGTGGTGAGCACCGAGTTTGCCGGCTATGTCAGCCAACTCGGCACCGCGGGCGATCGCTACCGTCTCGAAACCGAGCTTGGAGGCAAATTGGATCCCCAAATGGCCCAGCCCCCCGACACCCAACACCGCGACCAACTCGCCCGGCTTGGCCGAACTCCGGCGGAGCGCGTTGAACGTCGCGACCCCGGCGCAGCCCATGGGCGCCGCGTCGACCGCGGAGATCGCATCGGGAATGCGAGCAAGGGCCGTGGCGGGGACGACGACTGCCTCTGAATATCCACCGGGGTACGCCCATCCTGGCACTTGGATCTTTTCGCAATGAATGAAGTCACCCTCGCGGCAAGGCACACAGACAGCACAGTGACCTCCGAACCAACCCACCGCCACGCGATCGCCCGTTGCCCAACCCTCCACGCCGTCCCCGACCGCGGCGATGCGGCCGGCGATTTCATGTCCCGCTACGAGCGGGAACTGCACGCCTGGAAAAGCCGCGTTGATGAAGGCGGAGTCGGTTCGGCAAATGCCGCACGCCTCCACGGCAATACGAACTTGACCGCGCCCGGGCAGCGGAAGTTCGCTCTCGACGAGGGTAAATGCGCCACCGGGCGCCGAAACCTGGGCAGATTGAATTTTGGACATGGTTCTTCCTTCCCCGTTGTCTGAGGTTCGTCGACGAGCATCGACGCGCCAGAAGATGCGCCGCGAGTGCCCCTACCGGAAGGTACGGAACTATCGAAGGCATGCGCGATCCTATGAAGAAGGCGACAAACCGTTCGGCACCATCTAAAACGAATGACATGCTGCGCACGCCGAAAACAGGTCGCTCGCGCAATTCGCTCGCCCCCGGAATTGCGGCCCTGGCAGAGCGCGAGGGCTGCAGCACGACGCGCTACCCAGGCGTCGTCGTCTGGCGAATGACCGTCGCGCAGCCGCCCACACCCACGCTCTACGCGGCGAGCCTGATCCTCGTGGGGTCGGGCGAGAAACAGGCAACTCTGGGCGACGAGTCGTTCGTCTACAACGCCGATCACCTGCTCGTCGTCACCTCTCCGCTGCCGATGTTCTGCAGGACCATCGCGTCGGTCGACGAGCCAGTGCTTTCCGTCGTGGTAGAGATCGAGCTTGCTCTGCTACGCGAGCTGCTGCTCGAGGTGGACCTCCCCGCCGCGCCGCAGTTGGAGGCGCCGGCGCGCAGCGTGTTCGGAGCGGTTCTCTCGCGCGAGCTCGAGGACGCCGGAGCACGCTTGCTCGCCTACTTGAACGACGAGCACCGTACGCGCGTTCTCGTGCGGCAGACCATTCGCGAGATGCTCTTTCTCGTGCTCGAGACGCCCTACGGCAATTTGCTCCGCGCTATCACGGAGAGCCCTTCCAGCCAGTACGCCCAAGTCCTCAGGCATATGAATGCGAACTTTGCCGAGCGGATGACGATCGGTAATCTCGCGGACATGGCGCGCACGAGCGTCCCGACCTTCCACCAGCGCTTCAAGGCGATGACCGGTACCTCGCCGCTCCAGTACATCAAAGCGCTTCGGCTCACGCGTGCCCGCCAAATGCTCGGCGCAGGTGGAATGGTGAAGACCGTCGCCCAAGCGGTCGGCTACGAGAGCGAGTCGCACTTTAGCCGGGAGTACCGCCGGTTCTTCGGCGCGCCGCCATCGGCGTCCTCGCCCATGTCGCCGCGCGAGCGTTCATGACGGACAGTGGGTCGCCGCCGGCAGCGAGCTGCCACGGAGGTGATTGCGAGTTCACCGCGGCGCTTCCACCCACCCATCAAAGCTCATCCAACGGCCTTTCGTTCCGCCCGTCACGAGCGCGCGCTTACCAGCTGGCTCTTTCATCACCTGTTCTTTTTCCGTAGCTTGCAAAGTCGGCGCCAAGCGCGCCAGCAAGTAGCCTGGGTATCGCGGCTCACGACCCGATCTCCAACGCCGCTGGCTTTCGTCCTCTTTGCGCACCCCGGCACAAGAATTTAGAACCGCGATCACAGTCGCGGCGTGACGATCAAGCACGATTACTGCCTTATTCGTCACCTCAGCGCTGCTTCGCCGTTCAAGAAGCGCGATGCGTAGCCACGTTGCTAGTTTAGAACGCGGTCAGCTTTCCGTCTGTCCTACGCCACGAGCCGGGAACAATCGGACTCACCCTCGACCAAAGGCGATGGCGTCGAACGCGCCCTCGCTGGCAGGTGTCGACAGCGCGGCTTCGTCGCTTCCGCTGAGAAAGGAGGTATCTGCCTTCCCGCGACCTACGCGACGAGCCCTTGATCGTACCGCCTGCGGGGCGCTCGTTGAGAGCCACACCTGCGCAAGCTTGGGCCGCCGCCGACCAACCGTTGTCGCCCGCGGTAGAAGCCAACGGTTGGGAGCTCATGATGCGCTTCGCTGAGCTCGGATTGTGCGTGGCGATCGTCAACGACTTCTGCGCGCCACCTCGTGGCACCATCCGACGCCCGCTGCCGGGTCTTCCTTCGCTGCAGTACCAGCTGCTGCTCGTACGCGATCGCCAACAGAGCCCAGCGGCCCTTGCGCTCGAAGCCGCGATCATCGCTTCCATCCACCCATCAAAAAAACCAGAACATTGGATTTTCAGCTTTGGCGCACCCGGGCGAATGAATTGAGTGGTCGTTACAGGCTTGCCCCATCTTCCATAACTCTAGCTTTCAGACCACTCTGCGAATGCGAGGAAGCTCTTGGCGAGGCCTAGCTCTTCGAGCTGGTGGCCGAGGCCGTTGTCCACGAAGAGCGCGTACTCTTGGCCGAAGATTAGGGAGGTCAAGCTCGGCAGCGGAAAGCTCTCCGCGTGTGCGTCGCCGTACTTCTCCTGAATCGACGAATACGATGGCCACACCCACGGTACTTCCGCGCGAAAGTGAAGCGAGCAGTGCCCGGTGGGTGCTGCGTGCTGCGTGACTTGCAAGCGACCAAAGTACAATCCGAACACCGAGTCGACGTTGCTGCTGTCGGGCATGTAGAAGGTGCCAGACGAGAACTGCTGACCGTTGACGCAGTCACCCGCGCGCGCTTGCTTTTGGAGCCGCATCGCTTGCAGGCGAACCTTCGCGTTGCTGGTGAAGATTTCGGGCTCGAGTCGGTAGTCCGCTCCGGAACGAGCGAGGTAGTGGTCCATCATGCGCCCCGTCTGACCCGCAACGACGACGAGCTTTCCGCCAGTCGCGAGCGTCTGGTAAAAATCGACGAGAAACGCGCGGTCGGCGTCCGATAACGTTCGATGACGAATGGCCCGAGCTTCGAGCTCGTCGATGCGTTGCTGAAGTGGAGCGCGACCGATGCCGGTTGCGATCGTGAACGCAAGCTCGAAGCGTTCACCGGGGAATAGGTACAACAAGCTCGCGAAGGCGAGCAGTACGACGCACAGGGCCCAGCGCGCTTTCGGCCATGAACCAAACCAAAGAGCCCTCATGCCGCCCACCACGAACGCGACGAACGGTCGAGACACTTGTGCGTATTTCCCCCGGTCGTCAATTGGCGGATTTGGGCCGTTGTGCGGTTCGAAGGGGAACACACAGCAAACGAGACCAAGCTCGCGAGCCAGGGTCTCCACCGACTCAAGCTAGCGTGAGCCACCGGGTGGTCCGTCGCTCGGCTCCATCGGTTGCGTGCGACTCGGATCCGCGATCGTTAGTCGGCCCTCCCCGAGCTGAAGAAACTCGTGCGCGTGCCCTCCAGCGACGAGGCTGGATCCTGCAGCGTGCAGGCACTGGGTGGAGCGAGACCTATCCGAGGGACTCCAGAAATAGTGATCCGAGACGTTCAACTGGACCTCGAGTCCGCCGTCCCGAAAACTTCCGACCACCTGAAACTCGAAGTACGTGCCGCCAAGCGCCAGTTGCTGGTCCTTGCCGGCATCGCTCGGCCCATAGGCGCTTTGCGGTACCCAGATGGCCGCCAATGTCGACCGGAGAATCGCCATTCGCGACGCGCTCGGCAACTTCTGACTCGATGCGACTAGCGACGTACTCGTGCAACTGCGGATTGCGCTGAAGCTCGGCGTTCAGGTCGATGCGAACCGGCGCCGATGATCCAGACAAGAAGTGGTCGAGCATTTTCTGCGCGAGCCCACCGCTTGGCATGTAACCCCACTCGGCGGCGCGCAACGCCTGAGCCGGTGGTAGGGTAAGACAATCAAGCTCCGCGACGGCCTTTTCGGCGTACCAGTTGGCGGGCTTACTAGTGAAACCAACAAGGCCGCCCGGCGTTCCCACCCCGTATCGCTCGACGAGCGTGCGCGTGCCGGACGGTTGAGCGACGGGGGGCGGTGCAGGTTTGACACTCGCAGGGCAGGGACTGCCTGCTCCCGGGTCGGGCGGTTCGCGCGGAGCCGGCTCTGGTACTGCTGATCTGGTGCCAACTGGGTCGGGCATGGCGCCTCATCGGTCGGCGGCGCGTCAGAGTTGCGGCGGAAATAGATGAGTGCTTTGTCGCGAACGAAATCATCAGCGCAGTGCCGCACCGACGAGACGAGCGGCTCCGTGGCCGCGTGAATGAACCACGAGATTTGCGCTGCACTAGCGGTCGCAGCGCCCATCGCGGCCGCGCCTCGGGCCGTTCCGAAGAAAGCGGAACCCAAAGCTGAAGACGCTCCTTATCGCCACGCGCTTCTCGGAGACCGCGTGAAAATTCATCGCGCGGACCCAGTCTGCGCGTGGGGATGCCTAGCGTCGAACTAGGGACTTCCTAGCTCACGGGCACCGTCCCGCCGTCGATCACGTACTCCGCCCCGGTGATCGCGCTCGCGCGGTCCGAGACGAGAAATCCGACCAGCTCGGCGACCTCGGCGGGCAGCGCGGGCCGCCCGAGCGGAATCCCGCCGAGCGCGCGCATGACGAGCTCCTTCGCGCCCGCCTGGTCCGTGCCGTTCTTGGCCGCGATCTCGCCCAAGAAGTCCACGGAGGCCTCGGTCTCGACCCAGCCAGGCGACACGCGATTCACGCGTACGCCATGCGGCGCGACCTCCTTGGAGAGCGCCTTGCTGTAGTTCGAGAGTGCGGCCTTGGCCGAGGCGTACGCGGTCGTCGACTCGTGAAGCGGGAGCTGCCGCTGGATGGAGGTCACGTGCACGACCGCGCCGGCCCGGCGCTCGCGCATCTCGGGGACGAGTGCTCGATCGAGCCGCACCGCCGCCAGCAGGTTCAGGTCGATCGCCTGCTGCCACGCGTGATCGTCGAGAACGGAGAAGCCGCCCGCCGGCGCCGACGATCCGCCCACGACATGGACCAGCACGTCCACGGCGCCGACGGCCTTCGCGACACGCGCGCAGCCGTCCGCCGTCGCGAGATCGGCGGCGATGAAACCATCGCCGGTTCCCTCGCGCGCGGTCGTGAGCACCGTCGCGCCCGCCGCGCGTAGCCATGCGACCACCGCCTTGCCAATGCCCTTCGTTCCGCCCGTCACGAGCGCGCGCTTACCATCTAGCTCGTTCATCACATGTTCTCCTTCCGTAGCTTGCAAAGTCGGCACCAAGCGCGCCGACAAGTAGGCTGGGTATCGCGGCTCACGACCCGATCTCCAAAGCCGCGATGCGATCGTCCTTCATCCGGAACACGAAGGTGAGCGTGATGGGACTGCCGGGAAACTGGCCAGTCACCTTCGCGCGAACCTGGTGCGCGTCGCCCTTCGCATTCAGCTCTAGCGGCTCTAGAACGGCCTGATACTTCGCTTTCACATCACGCCACCAGGTGTCGATGGCGGCGTGCCCGACATGCCGATGTCCCTCGTCCGCGACGATGCCATCAGGCGCGAAGGCGGCGAGCGGCGCGGCGACGTCCGCGTCGAAGTAGGCTCGAATCGATGGGTGCAATTTCATGAACCAAGACGTACGCCCGTGCGATTGACCGTTCAATAGGGACAAACTAGGATGCGTCATCCCGATTTGCAGGACTATCGATGTACAGCCCTGGACTGAACGATCTCGATGCCGTCCTCGCCGTGGCGCGCAGGAGCTCCTTTCGCGGCGCTTCCCTGGATCTTGGAATGTCGACGTCCGCGCTCAGCAGTGCGATCGCGAAGCTCGAAGCTCATCTCGGCGTACGCCTCTTCAACCGTACGACGCGAAGCGTCTCGCTGACCGATGCCGGTAGAGCGTTCGTGCAACAGGTGGCTCCGGGACTCGAGGACATCCGCGGCGCGATGGATGCTGCTCGCTCGCAGCAGTCGAAGCCGTCCGGCATGCTGCGCATCAACACTTTTGCGACGGCGGCGCGCGAGATCCTCGCGCCACTGGTGCTGGAGTACCTCCGCCGCTATCCGGACGTGCATGTCGACGTCGTGACTGAAGGCCGGCTCGTCGACATCGTCGCCGACGGGTTCGACTTCGGCGTGCGCATGGCGGACCTCGTGCCCACCGACATGATCGCGGTTCCGCTTGGAAAGCCCCAACGCCATGCGATCGTCGCGTCGCCGGCATACCTGAAGAAGCACGGTCGGCCGCGCGTCCCGCCGGACCTTCTCCGTCATCGGTGTGTTCGGGTCCGCCTGCCGAACGGCAGCCTTTTCCGGTGGGAGCTGCGTAAACGGGGGCAGACCGCTCTAATCGAGGTAACGGGTCCCATCACGCTCGACGAGGCCAGCCTCTCGCGGATCGCGGTTCTGGACGGCATCGGGCTCGGCTTCTTCATGGAGCCGGACGTGCGCGACGACATCCAAGCAGGACGCCTCGTTCGCGTGCTCGAGGACTGGACACCGGATCTCACTCGACTCTGCCTGTACTACCCTGGCCGGCGCAACGCCTCGGCCGCTCACAAGGCATTCGTCGCACTCTCGCGCGACGTCGCGCTCGCTAGGAAATGAGCCGGTCCAACTTCTACTTTACCAAGACCTGGGCTGTCCTTCACTTGGCCCGTGCACCTGCTCTCCCGCGCCCGACGCAAGCTGTCAGTACCAAAGCACCGGAGCCGCAGGTTCCCATCAGGGGCCGCTGGTCTGCATCGTTCGACAGTGATTTACCCGTTCGGTCCAGTGCGTTTCTAACTATGCCCGTAAGATAGATGTCTCAATCATCATGCAAGTCTCTGCTTTGCAGAGGGTTTCCCTGGGCGACTGGTTCCGGCAGAGCGTGGCGCCGTCGCATTCGTGCCCAACCTCGCTCCAGCGTCGTTTGAGCTCCAACCGACCACGGTAGCGCTCCTCGCCCGAGCTGAGCGTGCCTTGGGACACTTGATCGGAACTCTCCGCGCTGCGGGCAAGCAAGTCAATCCGCACCTAGTCAGCGCGCCGCTCCTCCGGCGCGAGGCGATCTCCTCGAGCAGGATAGAAGGCACGAACACAACGCCCGAGCAGCTGGTGCTGCTCGAGCTCGAATCGCCGGACGCAGAACCCACCAGGAACGTCACAAAGACTCAGGAGGTCCTCAACTATCTCACCGCGCTGAACCACGGGTTTCAGCGGCTGCGTGAGATCCCCGTTTGCCTCCGGTTGCTACAGGAGCTCCACGAAATCCTGATGAAGGGCGTTCGGGGGGATGCGGAGCGCCCGGGAGAATTTCGCAACGTTCAGAACCTTATTGGGTCGAGCCACGACATCCGGCAAGCGCGCTTCGCGGATGAATTAGAACTGCGTCGCGCGCGACAACGTGGAAAACTAGCTGCGATGAGCGCACGCGGGCTCAGCAGGCATGGGTGGGTCGGACTTCCTGCGATTCGAGAGCGGCGCAACGCCAGGGGGTCCACTCGCAGATGTCGAAGGCGTGTCCGACTACATAGCCGCCATGCAACTCGGCCTAGATGCGCTGTCACGGGGCGAGCGAATCGACGTCGAGCTGATCCAAAGTATTCATTGGACACTGATGAAGACCGGGCGCGGATCTCACCTCGCTCCGGGGAGACTGCGCACGGAACAAAACTGGGTGGGTGGCGCGTCGCTATTGCTCGCTGAATACGTTGGCCCCCCTGCGGACTTCGTTCCCAAATTGTTGGAGTCGCTCTGTAGCTACGTCACCGAAGCCAGAGCACCGACGCTATTCAAGGCGGCGTTCGCACACGCACAATTCGAGACGATCCATCCATTCTTCGATGGTAATGGCAGACTCGGCCGGCTGCTGATCACACTGATTCTCCAGGCCGATCAGGTGATGACCGAGCCGTTTCTGTACCTGAGCCTCTACTTCAAGCAGCGCCGGTCGGAGTACTACGAATGTTTGCAACGCGTTCGCTTCGAAGGTGATTGGGAATATTGGGTCAGATTCTTTGCGCGCGGTGTGCTCGAGGTATCCAACCAGGCGGGCGAGACTGCCAGAGCGCTGATTGCGCTGGCGGAAAGCGACCGCACACGGATTCGCGCTGAGCTCAAGGTATCGTCGAGCTCGGCGCTACGGGTGCTGGATGCGCTCGCCAAGCGACCCATAACCACGGCGAAAGATCTCGCGAAGGAAAGTGCCGTTTCGATTCCGACCGCGCTCTCGACCTTGAGTGCTCTTCGAGAGCAGGGCATCGTTGCCGAGCTGACAGGGCGCAAGAAGAACATGCTCTTTGGGTACTCGGCCTACATCGAGCTGCTGAACCGGAGAACCGAGCTTCCCGCGGTCAACGACCCCCGTTTCGTCCTCCGCTGGGGCAACGGTTTCTGCTGCGACCCGAAGCGGCTCCAAGCCGTAACCAAGCGAGCACGGTCACTTCCACCCCAACGCAAAAAAGCCAACGTTGGTTGGCTTTTCATCTCTTTGCGCACCCGGGAAGATTCGAACTTCCGACCCTCGGATTCGTAGTCCGATGCTCTATCCAGCTGAGCTACGGGTGCGTAGGGGGCGAGTGCATAGCACGGGTTTTTGGAATCGATAGTGGAAAATGAGGCGGCCAATGTCGGCCCGCGGGTGGGCGCGTGGCGGTGGATGTGGGTCGCCTCTGAAAAGATTGCAGAGCGAGGGGGACACCATGACAGCGAAGCCAGGTCAGACCAGTTTCGGAGCTGACCCGCTGTACTGGAACCACCCTCATCTAGTTAGAATTACTAGATTTTCTCAGCGGGAGCAGGGAGTGGCACAGAAGCTGCTTTATGAGCCTTTGAAACGCCTCGAGGGGTGCAGCCTCGAGACGTTCCTTAGGTCGCTTTGCTTCTTCTTCAGCCGCTCGACGGCGCTTGAGCTTCGCTTCCGCTTCCTTAGATCTTTTCTTACGCTGCTTACGCTTACTGCTTCTTGAGGCACGAGGCCCGACGAAGGTTTAACTTCGCTCGGGTCTTTGCTCATTTTGCGTCCGATTCTGCGAAATGCACGCGCATTTCGTGGGCTCCTTCCAGAACGCAGATGGGGCCAGGAAGATTCCGCGCGCGGGGCTGATTCAGAGCGCGCGGGGCAGGCCGAAGACGTGGTCGGAAGCGGCTTGGGCGTGGCAGCCGGCGCACAGCGGGAGCGGACCGCTCGCCAGCAGTGTGCCTCGCGGGTCGAGCTCGAAATAACTCCAGACGCCCGCGTTTTTGCGCATCAGGTAGCCGCTGCCGCTGGCATTGTTCGAGAGCTCGGCGAGCTGTGAGCCGTCGGGGAACACGGTGTCGCTGACGAGCGCTGCGTATGGGGCGCGTGCCGCTTCATTGGCGCGCACGTCGACCGATTGGGCGGGTAGGTGCCCGCGAGACGTGAACGGTGCCGGAGTAACGAGCGGTAGGCGCAAAACGTCCGCGTAACCGTCCCAGGCCTCGGCCGGCGCTTGCGACGTGCGGGCTGTGGAGGCGGATGTCGGCTCGGGTGCGCTGGCCCAGGCGTCCGAGGCGCCCGCGAGCGGGCCGTGCGCGGCTTCGCCACAAGCGCTGGTCAAAGGCAGAGCAACCGCGAGGAAAATGGCACAGGCTGCGCGCACCGGACGGGCATGGTACCACGAGCGAGTGCGGTTCAACGTCGCTGACTGGGGAGCGTGTCTCGCGCTACTGAGCGCTGCTTGCGGTCATGCCGGAGCAACGCCGCCAACTTTAGTGCCGGCGGCAGCGCTGTCGACTCATGCACCTGCTCCGGTCGCGCCACCCATGTCGGTTGCGACCGCAGCGGTCCCACCGTTCGCGCCGGCTGGCGACACGCGCGTGGGCGCCGAGCTCGCGGCGGCTTCGCCGTCTGGCGCGCAGACCGCGCAGCGCTTGGTCGAGCCGCGGCCTGCCGCACAGCGAGGTTGGCTCGGGGTCGAGCTTGCCATGCGCCAGGCGGGTGAGCCCGGCGTTTTGGTGCGCGATGTGGTGCGTGGCTCACCGGCCGCCAACTTCGGTGTGCTCCTGGGCGACGTCATTTTGAGCGTCGATGGCGAAAATGTCGCGCGGCCCGAAGACGTGAGTCGCTTGGTCGCCGTGCGCGGCGCGGGTCAGCGTTTGCGGCTGGGGCTCGTGCGCGCGCAAGAGACGCGCTTGTTGGCGATCGAGCTCGAGCGCTTCCCGGACAACGACGAGATCATGCGTCGTCAGTACGTGGGCGCGCAGGCGCCGGAGTTCGACGCGTTGGAGACCGCGCAGGGTAGCGTCGAGCCGCGCTTGGCCACGCTGCGTGGTAAAGTCGTGGTGCTGGAGTTTTGGGCGTCTTGGTGCGGGCCGTGCCACCTGCTGAGTCCGGTGCTGGAGGGCTGGCACGAGCGTTTCACCCCGCAGGGTGTGATCGTGGCCGGCGTCTCGGCCGAGGCCATGCCCGTGGTCACGCGCTCGGCGTCGCAGATGGGCATCGGCTATGCGGTGTTTGCCGATCCCAGTGGCGCGACGACCAAGGCGTATCGCGCCATGGCGCTACCCACGGTGTTCGTGCTCGACCGGGGTGGCCGCGTGCGCGACGTGATGGTCGGCTATTCTTCACCCGGTCTCGCGCGCCTGGAAACCTTGGTAAAACGGCTAATCGAAGAGTCTTGAACCAAGGCTCTGGCCTGCTCCTATACTAGTCCGGATGGATGAACGAGACCTTGAGCGCGCGCAGGCTCGCGCGCTAGCGGGTGGGGCAGCGAAGTATCACGAGAAGAATGCGGAGCAGGGCAAGCTGTTTGCCCGTGAACGCATCTCGCAGCTCGTCGACGCGGGTTCGTTTTGTGAAGACGGGCTGTTGGCCAACAGCCTCGCTTCGGACCTGCCCGCCGACGGCGTGATCACCGGCACGGCGCGCGTCGCGGGGCGGCCCGTCGCGATCATGGCCAATGATTCGACGGTCAAGGCGGGTTCGTGGGGCCAGCGCACGGTCGAAAAGATTTTGCGCATCCAGGAGACCGCGCAAGAGCTGCTGTGTCCGCTCTTGTATTTGGTCGACTCGGCCGGCGCGCGCATCACCGACCAAGTCGAGATGTTCCCGGGGCGCCGTGGCGCGGGGCGCATTTTCTACAATCAGGTCCAGCTGAGTGGCTTGGTCCCTCAGCTGTGTCTGTTGTTCGGGCCCTCGGCGGCGGGCGGCGCCTATATCCCGGCCTTTTGCGACGTGGTGGTGATGGTCGACGGCAATGCCAGCATGTACTTGGGCTCACCGCGCATGGCCGAGATGGTGATCGGCGAGAAGGTCACGCTCGAAGAAATGGGCGGCGCCAAGATGCACACCTCGGTCTCGGGCTGCGGCGATGTGCTGGTGCAAAACGAACTCGAGGCGATTGCGTTCGCCAAGTCTTACCTCGCGCTCCTGCCCTCGAACCACGAGCAGCCGGCGCCGCGCATCGAAGGCTGCGCACCCAAGAGCGGACTCAAGCCGCTCAGCGAGATCATCGTTCCCGACGAAAACAAGCCTTTCGATATGCGGCTCGTGATCGAGCACATCATCGATGAAAACAGCTTGCTCGAAATCAAGGCGCGCTTCGCCAAAGAGATGATCACCGCCTTTGCGCGGATCGACGGGCGCGTGGTCGGTATCGTCGCCAATCAGCCGAAGTATTTGGGCGGTGTGCTGTTCGTGGATAGCGCGGACAAAGCGGCGCGCTTCATCTGGCTGTGTGACGCGTTCAACGTGCCGCTGCTCTTTCTGGCCGACGTGCCCGGGTTCATGATTGGCACCAAAGTGGAGCGCCAGGGCATCATCCGCGCGGGCGCCAAAATGATCGCCGCCGTCAGCGAGGCCACGGTCGCGAAAGTCAGCCTGATTGTGCGCAAGGCCTACGGGGCGGGCCTGTACGCGATGTGCGGGCCCGCATTCGAACCGGACGTGTGCTTGGCATTGCCCAGCGCTTCGATCGCGGTGATGGGCCCGCAAGCGGCCGTCAACGCCGTCTACTTCAACAAGATCCAAGAATTGCCGGAGGGGCCAGAGCGCGAAGCCTTCGTGGCCAAGCTGCGCGACGAATACCGCGCGGACGTCGACTTGCAGAAGCTGGCCAGCGAACTCGTGATCGACGGTATCGTGCCCTTTGCCGACCTGCGCAGCGAGCTCGCCACGCGCTTTCAGCGCTATCGCAATCGGCAGCGGCCGCGCAGCAACAAACGCCACATGGTACCGCCGGTTTGAGCGCGCAGCGATGAGTCGCCTTCGTCGTCACGCGCTCGGGGGAGTGCTCGTGTTGGGCTACGTTTTGGCCAGCGCGCGCGCCACCGCCCAGGTCGATCTCGGGACTTTCGGCCGCGCGCTCGCGCGTCAGAGCAAGCCCAGCGCCGGCGCCGCCAAAGGTCCGCTGCCGGCATTGTTCTCGCGCGGCCGCGGCGGCGGCGTGTCGTTGATCGTGCACGCACCGGGCGGGGTCAGCGCGCCGGAGTTGGTGGCGGTCGGAGAGTTCGCGGTCGGCGAGCTGCCCGCTGCGCGCCTGCTCGAGCTGTCACGCGCCAATCCGAGCTGGAAGTTCGATTGGGCACCGCCGCGGCACGTGCTGCTCGATCGCATCGAGGGCTGGGTTCACGCCCAGAGCGTGCGTGAACAGACTCAGACTTCGGGCAAAGGCGTGGTCGTCGGCATCGTCGATACGGGGGTCGATCTCGAGCACCGCGATCTGCGCAGCGCCGCCGACGAGACGCGCGTGGCCTGGCTGCTCGACGTCTCGCGCGGCCCGCAGCACTTCCACGCCGAGCTAGAGGCCGCTTACGGCTGCAACGTCGCGCCAGGCTGCGCCGTGTATGCCGCGGCCGATCTCGAAGCCCTGCGCTCGAATACTCTTGCCGGTGATGAACCGACGGACCCGTTTGGGCACGGGACCCACGTCGCATCCTTGGCGGCCGGCAATGGCCTGTCGAGTCCGACCCCGCGTTACATCGGTGTGGCACCGGAGGCGACGTATGTCGTGGCGCGCGTGGCTCAGGACAACGGCGGCATTCAAGACGCCGACGTGCTGAAGGCCGTGAAATTCGTGTTCGATCGCGCGGAAGATTTGGGCATGCCCGCGGTGGTGAACTTGAGCTTGGGCAGCGATTTCGGCGCGCACGATGGCAGCTCGGCGCTCGAGATGGGCCTGAGTAGCATGGTCGGCCCGGCCTTTCCGGGGCGCGCGATCGTGGTCGCGGCCGGCAACAGCGCTGGCTTGTACGACGGCCTGGGCGGTACCTACCCGGGACCGTTCGGGATTCATACCGAGGTCCATGTGCCGCGCGCTTCGGTCTCGCGTGTGCCGCTCCTGACGCCGGCGCGAGTCGGCAAGACCGTGAACGGCACCGCCTTCGTTTGGATCGCGTTCCGGCCAGGCGATGAAGTCAGCGTGGGCATCGAGAGCCAAGGCAGCACGGTGCTTTCACCGCTCGCCGCCGGTCAGGGCGGCGAGGTCGAGCGAGCTGATTACCGCGTGGGCGTGCTCAACGGCACGGACAGCCCGACCGACGACACCGGAGTCAGTCCCGGTCAGCAGAACGCGATCGTGTACATCGACGGCACGTGGCCTGAAGATAGCGATTTCAAGCTGGTCTTCGAGGGTCACGGCAGCGCGCAGCTTTGGCTGCAAGGCGTCGGTGATTTGGACCCCTCGCTCGCGCTCGGCGCACTCTTTCCGCGTGGCGAGAAGGAGGGCACGATCAATGTGCCAGCCAGCGCGTCCGGTTTGATCGCGGTCGGCGCCACGCTCAATCGCACGACTTGGACCGACGTCGCGGGCAACGCCATCGAGCTGCCCGATCTGGGTTCATTGCAAAAGGCGCCGCTCGATAGCATCGCTTATTTCAGCGCCGCTGGGCCCAATGCCCTCGGCGCAGTGAAGCCCGACATCGTGGCTCCTGGCGTGTACCTCGCCGGGGCCATGGCGCGCTCAGCGGATCCGCGGCGCACGGACAATGATCTGTTTGCCAGCCTGGGTCGCTGCCCGAAAGGCGACGAGTGCTTCGTGGTCGACGAAACGCACGCCATCACCAGCGGCACGTCGATGTCGGCGCCGATCGTGTCGGGCGCGATCGCACTGCTCTTCGAGCTCGACCCGACGCTCAGCCAGGATGCCGCGCGCGCCATCTTGCAAGCCGGGGCGCGTCCACTCGAGGGCGTCGTGATCGACCCGCGCCAGATCGGGCCCGGCGCGCTCGATCTCTCCGGCGCGCTGCGGGTCGCCAGCGCGGGCGAGTCGCCCGCGCTGCGCACCCCGACCGCGCACAGTTGGCTCACGTTGTCGAGTTCGTTTGCGCACCCCGATCCGAACTGGCTGCTCACGGGTTTCGTCGATCTGCGCGATGACGCGGACCAGATCGCAGACGGCTTCGATTCGCAACGCCTACAGTTGACGGCGGAGCCGGCACTGATTCAGGAGGGCCTGACCCGCGTGGCGCCGGGATTCTTCCGCTTCGTGTTGAGCGCGCCGCTGAACAGCGGTGGCGACGATTTGCGCGTCGCAGTCAGCTTCGATGGACGCCTGATCGCGTCGAAGACATTGCGCATCGCGGTGGATCGCTGGGTGGCCGGTGATGGCGTGTCCGCGCGCGGCGGGTGCAGCCTGGGGAGTGCGCACTCGGCCCTGGGCGCGGCGTGGCTCAGCGTGATCTTGTTGGCAGGCGTCTTCGGGCGCCGCTACATGCGCGCGAAGTACGCCGTGCAAGACTGCGCTTCGAACGGGTCTTGATCCGGATCGAAGGGGTGGCCCAGATCGACGCCGCCCATGTTGATGCCGATCGCCAGCACCGCGCGCACGCCGGTGAGATTGACCACGCGGCCTTCCGACGAACGGCCGCGCTCCTGGAAGGGCACGTCGACGCGTGCCATCTCGCGCCCCTGATCGTCCACGCTGATCAGTCGCCATTTGAAGCTGACGGGCGCTTCCCACTCGCTCTCGAAGCCGAGTGAGACGCCAATCGGTACCTCATCCAGATCGACCCAGATCAATTCGATACCGGTCGGTTCGATCGGGCGCGACGCGCGGACTCGGCGCGGCAGCGAAGAAAACTTGATCGTCCAATCGTAGCGTGGCCGCGCAAACGCGCCCGCCCATTCCAAAAATGGCGGGTGCGTGCCGTCGTCGCGATCACCCAAAAAAGCGCGCGAAACGGCGTAGTCACTGAGCAGCGTGGCCGTCTTGGCGGTGTTCTCGTCCAAGCTGTGGCGAAGCACGTCGAACACGTCGGGTTCGTTGTGCCACTCGAACGAGCCCGCGGGCGTGCTGCTGGCGGCGGCGGAGAGCAAGGAAGTGACGAGCCCGCCAGAGGCTTGTGACGAGCGCGCGCTCTCCAGGAACTCGAACAGTAGCGCGCCCGCCGCGCCGGCCGCCGCAGACCGAGCGACGATTGCGCGCTCGGGGTGCGCCTGTGCGTCGTCGACGGCTTGCACATCGAGTGCACCGATGCTGCCGGTCAACCACCACAGCTCGTTGGCAAACGCGCGCTGCACGGCTGGCGCTTCGCCGGGATCCAAGCGCTTGGCGAGCGCTTCGCCGACGCACAGCGTGGCGCTGCGCTCGAGCCACTCTGGGTCGTCGCTCACTCCAGAGGTGCAAAACGCCGCCGCGCGGTCCAGCGGGCCCGATTCGAATACATCGCGTTCGCTGACGAGCTCGCCGGGCTCGGCGGTCAGGTACCAATCGAGGGCGTCGCTCCCGCCGTGACAGTCGTCCGGCAGCGGAGCCGGCAAATCGAGCACGCCGACGACCCGATCGTAAGCCAACTCGAGCGCTTGCAGTGCGCCCAACGCTTGAGCCCCCGAGCTACCGTCGCTGTGTTGCACACACACGGGTCGCCTCGCCGAGCACGCCGCGCCCATGCTGTGCGGACGTTCACGCTGTGCGGCAAATGGGGCGCCTTTGGGCAGCAGGGGATCCATCTCGATCGGCGGCCGGATCGTGTGCGGCCCTCCGCCGAACAAAAGCGGCGGGTCTCGACGGATTCGGTTGTCGGCCTGCGCGCTTTCCGGAGCCAATAGCGCGCCCAGTGCCCCCGCCAGAGCGAGGCCGATCGAGATCCTGGTGCGCATTGCCCGAGCGACTTTAACCCGGAACGCGCGTTCGAGCGGCCGATCGCCGCGGCCGGCGCGGCGTCCGGAGATCTCCGGATTGGCAGGGGAATTGACAGAATTTACCCAAGCGACCCTATACTTGCGGAATGCCCCTGGCTCTGCGCCGGCGGTGAGCCACCCATGAGCCTCAACTTCGATCCGTCGTACGCTCTGGAGTTCGATTTCGGCCGCGGTCAGATCCGCATGGCCAACGCCAGTGAGCGCGTGATTGTCCCGTGTGACGCGCTGCTCGCCTTGTGCCAGGGCGCGAGCGAAGACGCAGTGCGTGACTTCGGTCGGCGTCTGGGCACCGAAGCCGGGCGCGTGATGAACGATCGCCTGGGTGAAGCCTGGCAGGCCTCGCTCGAAACCGTGCTCGAGCATCTGGGCGGGGAGCTGGCGTTGATGGGTCTCGGCTCACTCGGTCTCGAGCGTTGGGGTCAGGCCTTGGTGCTTTCGTTCAGCCATTCGCCGCTCGGTTGGGCGGGCGATCTATTGCTCGGCTCGGTGCTCGAAGGCGCCATGCAACGCAGCTTCGGCCGCGACACGGTGGCCATCAAGTTGATGCGCGACGATCAGAAGGTGCGCTTTCTGCTGGCGGGCCACGCAGGTGCAAGCAAGGCCAGTAATTGGCTGGCCGAGGGCGTGCCCTGGGGTGATGTCTTGAGCCGCCTGGCCACACGAGGTGTGTCGTGAACCAAGAGGTCAATAAACTTCAGGAGTTACTCGCGCGAGTCCAGCGCAACGCGGCGTTGCCGCGCACGCTGGTGTCGGCGCCGGAACCTGTGGTCCCGGTACACGCGGAGCCTCCGGTCGCTTTTTCGGCTCCCGCTTACATCGCACCGGTCGCGGAATTCACGGCCGAAGAAGTCTTTTTCGAGTCGGAGCCGCCGCCGCCCCCCGTGTACGCACGCACCTTCACGCCCGAGCCGCCCGCTCCGCCCGTGCAGGCCGGCGCCTCGCTCGATGCTTCCGTCGACGAGCTGTTGCTCGAAGATCCGTTCCCCTCGGTTCCGCCTCGCCCCTCGTACAACGAGGTCCTGGAAGAAGAGCCGCCACGGCCCGTCTCGGTGCCTACCGCGCGTCCTTTGGACCGCGACGAGGACGTGTCGGGCGTGGTCGCGATCTCCGAGTTCTCCGAGGAGCAACCGGAAGAGTTGTTGGAAGACGACATCGTGGAGATGACGGCGACCGAAGCGGCCGCGCTGCCCACGGCCAACAACGCGCTCGACGAGCTCGACTTCGACGACGACGAGCTGGACGGGAAGCGCTCCGCGCCGCCGAGCGACGAAGAGCCACCCGCGTCTTCCTCCCGCAGCAGGATCGCCGGCACCATGGACGAAGCGTTGGCGCGCGCCGCCGAGCAGATCCAATTGCAGGAAGGCCGCGAGGTTCCCCTCAAAACTCCGCCGCCGGAGTCCGGTCCGCAAGCAGCCGTGGCCCTGCCCGCGGGCATGCACGCGCCGCTCTCGCCGGACATCGAAGAGCTGCTGGAAGCCGACATTTTGCCCACCGGTGGCGTGCGCGCGGCCGTGCCCACCGCCGAGCAGCTGGGCCAAACCATCGAGTTGGAAGAGGCGCGCGGGCCGTCGCTCGAGCTCGACCACCCAGCGGCCTTCAAGCAAGAAGCCCTGCAAGAGGATCTGCCCAACGAGGAGCTCGAGGTCACGCTGCCCGGTCGCGAATTCGGCGGCGGCTACCAAGAAGATTTGATGCCCCCGCCCGAGGCGCGGCAAGATCTCGACGCACATCGGCAGCGCCTGGGGGATGATTCCGTACCTCCGCCCCCCGAATCGCTCGCTCAGTATCCATCGCAGCAGCCGGCCGCGTACGCGGGCGGCTTCGCGCCCGCGATCGTGCCCGCGAACGTGAGCACGGACTCGTACAGCGAGAGCGTCTCCACCGTCACCGTCGACGCGCCTGCGAACGCCGAGTTTGCGCCGGAGCTGTTGGCTCGCCCCGACATCGGCCCGAGCCCGGTCGCAAAATTCATCCGCGTGGAAGCGCCACGCCCCAAGACGTTCATGGAGCTGCTCGACAGTTCCCTGGCGCTCGGCAGCGACTGATCCAGACTGGTTGGTTTGGATAGCGGGCGCGGCTGGCCCAGATCGTCATGAAGCTCGCAAGTCGGCGACAGGGACGCGATGGCGCGCTGCTGGTAGTCAGTCGCGACGGCAAACGCGTCGCACCTGCTCACCACATCGCGCCGCATCTACAGGCCGCGTTGGACGATTGGCCGCGCGTCGAGCCCGAGCTTCGGCGCCGCTTCGAGGCGCTCGAGAGTGGTTTGCTCCCGGGCCAGCCGATCGCCAAAGTGGAGCTCGGCGCGCCTCTGCCGCGGGCCTACGAGTGGATCGACGGTTCCGCTTTCATCAACCACATCGTGCTCGTGCGGCGAGCGCGCGGTGTCGAGCCGCCGCAAACCCTGCGCAGCGAACCACTCGTGTACCAAGGAGCGTCGGGTTGCCTGCTGGGGCCGACCGACGACTTCAGCCTTGGTGAAGAGCGCTTCGGTTTGGACTTCGAGGCCGAGGTTTGCGCGGTGCTGGGCGACACGCCGCGCGGTACCAGCGCAGCCGATGCGGCGCCGTTCGTCCGGCTGTTGATGCTGGCCAATGATTGGACCTTTCGCAACTTGGTCTCGCCCGAGCTCGCCAAAGGCTTCGGCTTTTTCGTCTCCAAGCCGGCCACCGCGTTCTCGCCCTTCGTCGTGACGCCGGATGAGCTGGGCGGCGCGTTCCGCGACGGGCGCCTGCATTTGAAGCTACAAACGCGGCTCAACGGAGAACTCTTGGGCGATCCCGACGCGGGCGAGATGCATTTTTCGTTCTACGACTTGCTCGCCCACGTCACCCAAACCCGCGCGCTGACCGCGGGCACGATCCTCGGTAGCGGCACCGTATCGAACGCCGACCCGACGCGTGGCGTGTCCTGCCTCGCGGAGCTGCGCGCACGCGAGATGATCGCGAGCGGCACCGCCACGACGCCCTTTCTGCGTGTTGGAGACCAGGTCGAGATCACCATGTGCGATGACGCGGGCAAGAGCGTATTCGGCTCGATCAAGGAGCGCGTCACGGCTTGAGCGTGCCTTGAAGGGCGAGCGGGCGCGCTGCTAGGCTGGCGCCATGAAGCTGTTCACCTTTTGGCGGAGTTCATCGGCGTATCGGGTGCGCATTGCCCTGGCGCTGAAGGGCGTGGCCTACGAACCGGTGTTCGTGCATTTGACGCGCGCGGGCGGCGATCAGCAGAAGGCCGAGTTTCGGAGCAAGAACCCGCTCGGCCAAATCCCCGTGCTGGAAGTCCCCACTGAACAGGGCCCGGTGTTTCTCAGCCAATCGCTGGCGATCATCGAATACCTCGAGCAGCGCTTTCCGACGCCTCCCCTTCTGCCGCCAGAGGCGCTGGCGCGTGCTCGAGTGCGTGAACTTGCGGAGCTGATGAACTCCGGCATTCAGCCGTTTCAGAACCTGACCACGACTAGCTATCTCGCTGAAGTTGCGCCCGAGCTCGATAAACAGCGTTGGTTCCAGAAGTTCATTGCCGGCGGTTTGCAGATCCTGGAGGGCCGCGCAGAAAAGCTCGCCGGGCGCTTCTTGGTTGCGGATGAAGTCTCGATCGCCGACGTCTTACTCGTGCCGCAGCTTTACGCAGCGCGTCGTCTGGGCCTCTCGTTGGACGCTTATCCGACTTTGCTGCGCGTCGAAGCCGAGAGCCTGAAGCTGGACGGATTCGCCTCAGCCCACCCGGACCGACAAGCAGACCGCGAGTGAGCCTGGCGCAGCCGCTAAATTGGCGTACTTTGAGCAGATGGCAGAGCTCGAATCGCTCGGGATCCTCGGCCTGGAAGGTGTGCACTATTACGTGCGCGATTTGGAGCGCAGCACCCGCTTCTACGTCGATCGCATGGACTTCGCGGAGATCGCGGAGAGCAGGGAGGCGCTCAGCGAAGGCGGGCGCCAGCGCTCGCGCGCGTTTCGCGCCGGCGACTACGTCGTGGTCTGCTCGACGCCCGTCGGCGAAGGCGGGCGCGCGGATCGCTTCTTGAAGAAGCACCCAGACGGCGTCGGCACGCTGGCCTTTCGCGTCGCCGATGCGCAGCGCGCGTTCACGTTGCTCGACGGACGAGGCGCGACTCCAATCAGTGACATCGAGACGCACAAAGACGACGGCGGCACGTTGAAGACATTTTCGATCACCACGCCCTTTGGCGACACCACCTTTCGCTTCGTGGAGCGCCGCGGATACCGCGGATTTTTCCCCGGCTTCAGCGATATGGCGCGGGCGCGCGCGGGCCAGAACCTGTGTACCATCACGGGCGTCGATCACATCACTTCCAACTTTCAGACCATGTCGCCCGCGTTGCTGTGGATGGAGCACGTGCTCGGCTTCGAGCGCTATTGGGACGTGGAGTTTCACACGCGTGATGTGGGCCGCGTGAAAATGCGCGATGGTTCTGGGCTGCGTTCGGTCGTGATGTGGGATCGGAAATCCGGTTTGAAGTTCGCCAACAACGAACCGTATCGCCCAAATTTCAAAGCCTCGCAGATCAATCTATTCAATGAAGACCACCGCGGAGACGGCGTTCAGCACATCGCGCTCGCGGTAGAGGACGTGATCGGCGCCGTGCGTGCGCTGCGCGCCCGTGGCGTCGAGTTCATGCGCACCCCTGCCACCTATTACGACGCGCTCCCCGAGCGGCTGCGCGCGCTCTCGGTGGACGCGATCGACGAGGACATCAGCACCCTGCGCGAACTCGAGCTCTTGGTCGACGGCCACGGGCTGAAGTCCTATTTGCTGCAAATCTTCCTCAAGGATTCGGCCGGGATGTACGGCGCTAGAGAGGCCGGCCCGTTTTTCTACGAGTTGATCCAACGCAAAGGTGACAGCGGCTTTGGCGCGGGGAATTTCCGGGCCCTGTTCGAGAGCATCGAGCGCGAGCAGAACGAAAAAGGGCGCGCCTAGTGCTGGAGCGTAAAAGCTTCGGCGATCTGCCGGCCAAGGCCCACACGGCCCTATACGGCATCGGCACGAACGCCCTGCGCTACGAAGAGTGCATCACCCGCGCTGGCTTCGATGGCCCGTACAGCATCGTGTATCACGAGCGAAGGCCGCACGAAGCCAAACCGATCAGCGCTGAGCCGCACGGCTGGGCGCTCCTCGGCGGGCGGCCGCAGCGCGCGCTCGAGCGCCGTCACTTTCGCAGCTTTGCCCAGCGTCAGCGCGGCGGCTCGGCGCTCGACGCGCGCGTGCCGCTGCTCGAAAATGACGACTTGGTGATCTCGGTGCTCGCGCCCGATGCCGAAGATGCGACCTACTTCGTCAACGCGGACGGCGATCAGCTGCTGTTCGTTCGCGAGGGGGGCGGCCTACTCAAGACGCAGCTGGGAGAGCTGCCCTTTCGAGCCAACGACTATGTGTGTCTGCCGCGCGGGCTCTTGCATCGCTTCGTGCCGGATCCGGCCCTCGGGCAAGAGTGGCTGTTGATCGAAAGCCGGGGGCCGATCGCGGTTCCCCGCCAATATCGCAATGAAATCGGCCAATTGCGGATGGATGCGCCGTACTCTCATCGCGACTTTCGCGCGCCGGAATTCGGCGGCCCGAGCGACGAAGGCATCCGCAAATTGTTGGTCAAGCGCGGCGGCACATTCTTTGGCTTCGAGTACGCGCACTCACCGCTTGATGTGGTGGGCTGGGATGGCACGTACTACCCAGTCGCGTTTTCGATTTTGGATTTTCAAGCCAAGGTGGGGATGGTGCATTTGCCGCCCACCGTGCACGCCACGTTCTCGTTCCCGGGCGCGCTCGTGTGCAGCTTCGTGCCCCGCCCGCTCGACTACCACCCACGAGCGATCGCCTGCCCGTACCCGCATTCATCGGTCGATATCGACGAAGTCATCTATTACGTGCGCGGTAACTTCACGTCTCGCAAAGGCATCAGCCCGGGCAGCATCTCGCTGCATCCCGCCGGTGTTCCGCACGGTCCGCATCCCGGTGCGTACGAAGCCAGCCTGGGCGGTGGGTGGACCGAAGAGCTCGCCGTAATGCTCGATTGCACTCGCCCGCTGCGAGTGACGAGCGCCGCGCTAGCGATCGACGATCCGAGTTACCATCACAGTTTCGTCGACGCGGGCAGCCACTCGATCGGCTGATCGCGCAGCCAAGTGCGCTGACGGCGCGCAAAAACCCGCGTTGCGCGAAAGATCGACAGCTCGAGCTCGGCCAGGTCGACCGCGCTGCCCTGGTGCAATGCCAGCGCGACTTGCTTGTAACCGACGGAGGCGAACGGGCGCGTTTCGAGGTAGCCGCGAGTCACGAGCTCGCGCGCTTCATCGAGCCAGCCGGCGGCGAGCATCGCCTGGCAGCGCGCGCGTATGCGTAGGTCCAGCTCGTCTTTCTCGCGCCGCACGCCGAGCAGCCGCGCGGCGTGGCGCGCGGTCTTGAAGCCGTGCTGCGCTTGCCATTCGCTCATGCGCACGCCGGTGAGCTCGTAAACCTCGAGGGCGCGACTGACGCGCACGAAGTCGTTGGGCGCCAGGCGCCGAGCCGCTTCGGCATCGACGCGCGCGAGATCTTCGTGCAGGCCAGCGCGGCCGACCTCGGCCACTCGCGCTCGATGTCGCGCGCGCAGCTCCGAATCCGCGGGCGGCGCTGGCACGAGACCGTGAATCAATGCGCGCACCCACAAAAACGTGCCTCCGCACACGATCGGCCGCTTGCCGCGCGCGCGGATCTCGGCGATCGCCAGCTCCGCCAGCTCGGCAAAGCGTGCGGCGTCCATCGGCTCACTCGGTTCGATCACGTCGATCAGGTGGTGCCGCGCGCGGGCTCGTTCTTCGCGGCTCGGTTTGCCGGTCCCGACTTCGAAATGGCGATACACCTGCACGCTGTCCGCGCTCACGATCTCGCCGTCGTACTTTTCGCATAGCTCGATCGCGAGCATGGTTTTGCCCGATGCAGTGGGGCCAACCACGACCCACAAGCGGTCGTCCGCGTGAGCATCGAAGAGCATGGCTCGACTAACGCCGCCCTACTTTGCGCTCGAGCTCGGTCCAACTCAGAAAGGTGACCACGGGGCGCCCGTGCGGGCAGTGGCCCGCGAAGTCGGCCTCGTCCAAGGCTTCGAGTAGGGCTTTGACCTCGCCCGGGGCGAGTGGATCGCCCGCGCGGACCGAGCCGTGACAGGCCATGGTGGCGAGCGCGAGGTCCACCGCGTCGGAGAAGCCACGCCCGCCTTTGCGCGACACTTCAGCCAGCAAATCGCGGAGCAGGCGCTCGGCGCTGGCGCGTTGGAGCAACTTCGGCACCGCATGAATGCTGATGCTCTCCGGGCCACGCACGCGCACGTCGAGCCCCACTTCGGCCATCTCTTGGCTGCGTTGCTCGACCAGCTCGGCTTCTGCGGGTGAAACCTCGAGCGTGACTGGGAACAGCAACGATTGCGAAGGAACGGCGCGACCTTGATACTGCTTGCGTAAACGCGTGAACGTAACGCGCTCGGCGGCCGCGTGCTGATCGAGCAGGTAGATCCCTTCGCGGCTCTCACACAACAGGTACGTTTGACGGAGCTGCGCCACGAACGTCAGGCTCGACCACACGACTTCTGGCTGAGGGCGGTGGGGCACGCCAGCCGAATCGCGCACGGCGAGCGCACTCGGATCGAGCGCCAAGAGCACAGCCGCGCTCGAGTCAACGATCTCGCCGAGGGGTGTGACCGGAGTCAACGGAGTCAATGGAGCTTGCGCTGAAGGTCGCGTATCCAGCAGCGGTTCGGAAGATTTCGGCGAAGTGGGCGCCGACCAAGTGCGCTCGCCCGGCGAAATGTGGGGCGCTACCAGCGGTGCGACGATCGGCGCGTCTGAGCGCGGTTTGGCCCAGGCATTGCGGTTCGGGGTCGGCAGGGAGAAGGCGCCGGCCAAGGCCCGCGACAAGGTGCCGTACACGGCATCCGCCGTCGCGCGCTGATCGGCGAAGCGCACTTCGGCTTTTTGCGGGTGCACGTTGACGTCCAAAAATTCTGGTGGCAAATCCAAATACACGACGCCGCGTGGATAGCGCCCGCGTTCCAGCACACTGCCGTACGCTTGCGCGATCGTCACGGCTAGCGCGCGGTCTCGCACCGAGCGGCCATTGACGAACAAGCGCAGCCCACCCGCGCCCGTGCGCGCGTGTTCGGGTCGCGACAAGTAGGCTTCGATCCGTAGTGGTCCGCGCGTCCCCTCACAGTGCGTCAGCTCTTCGCCGTCGCTGATCTGCGCCACGCGCTCGGCACGGCCGCTCGCGCGCAGGAACTCACGCACCTGCCGACCGTCACGGCTGAGCGTGAACGTCACTTCGGGTCGGGTAAGTGCGGCCGCCTCCACGACCTCCGTGACGTGCCCGGACTCTGTGCCCGTGGAACGCAAGAATTTGCGGCGCGCGGGGATATTGAAGAACAATTCACGCACCTCCACGCGCGTGCCGACTGCCATGCCCGCTTCGCGCAGCACGGGCTCGGCGGTGCCGTCGATCAGGACCTCGACGCCCGCGTCGCTGTTGGCCGGCCGAGAGCGCAGCGTGAAGCGACTCACCGAAGCGATGCTGGGCAATGCCTCGCCGCGAAAGCCGTAGCTGGAGAGATGGTTCAAGTCGCTGATTGCCGTAAGCTTGCTGGTCGCGTGGCGCTCCACGCTCAGGCGCGCGTTCTCCGCGCTCATGCCCACGCCGTCGTCACTGACGCTCAAGCGCGTGACGCCTCCACCTTCGATCTCCACGTCGACGCGTTGCGCGCCTGCGTCGAGCGCATTTTCGATCAGTTCTTTGACCGCGCTCGCGGGGCGCTCCACGACTTCGCCAGCCGCAATTTGGCTGGCGAGGGCGGGCGGTAAAACGACGATTCGGGTTTCCAAGGGCAGACGCCGTGAGCATTGCACCAGCGCGGGCCGTGCTCAATCGTCGTCGACGGGTTTCGGTGCGCGACCGAGCCAGTGCGTGAGCTCGTCCGGGTGCAAGAACGCCGGATAGAGCGCGATCATCCCGAACGGGAACATGCCGATCTTCATCGTGAGCGCGATACCCGCGTGAAGCGAGATACCCACGCCGAGCCACAGCCAACGCACCCGCCAGCGGCGCACGAAATCGCCGAACCGACCGCCACGCGCGGGTCGGTATTCGAGCCAGGTCCACAATAAGACGAGCGGAGCACTGAGCTCGAACAGCATGGTCACGAGCGTCGCCGAGCGCAGGAATAGCTGAAAGGGCGCGAGCGAGCCCGGCGCGAAGCGCGCGAAATGTGGATCGCCGAGCACGTTACCGATCGCGCTGAAGCCACTCAGCGGCCCCCAGGTGACCGCGTTCCGCTGGGACCCGGCAGAGAGGTAGAGCCAGACCAGCTGCAGGAACAAAAGGTAGCGCGGCCACGCCGAAACCGTGGGCGGAACGGGCATTTTACGCCGCTTGCGTAGCCAAGCATCGACCGACCAGACTGAGCCTGCTCCCGACACGGCCATCACCGGCAGCACGATTCGGAGCAGCATGTCGATGCCGTCGCCCACGGGTTGGCACGCGGCGAGCTCGACCATGGCGAACACCAGCCCGATGCTCGCGGCGCGATAGGCGGCGCCGAGCACGAACAGCACCGAGCAGCCGACCGCGAGCGCCCATAGCGACCACCCGGTAGCGGGCGACGCGCCGAGGACGCGCACCGCGATCGGTAGCGGCGACGCGAGCGCGCCGAGCGCCGAGCCGTGCGGCGGAGCTGCCCACAGCAGCTCGACCACGCCGAACCAGCCGGCCAGCAAGAGATCGACGAGCAGCACGCTGCCGACCAGGATACGCACCAGCGCCAGAGAATGGGGCGCTTCGCGTTGATCCCAGAAGCAGACCCAGCGCTCGATCATGGCCGTACCTCAGTGCGCCGAACCGTTTCTTCGTACACGAACTGATCGGTCGGCTCGAAGCCCTGGGCGCCGCTCCGGATCAACACCTCTTCCATCCGCACCCGCACTTCGAAATAGCTGGCAAAATCGCGAAAGATCCGGGCCGCGAGCCAATGCACGAAGTCGGGGTAGCCGCTCGAGATCCAATCGTGGTGAGGGTTCCAGAGATTCAGCACGCGCCGGTACTCCAGCGCGCCGGCCAGGTATTCGTGCTGCTCGTCGTGAGCGCGGTACAGCAGCGTGTAGCCGCCTCGCTTCTTGCGCGCCTCCACCCACATGCGGTAGCGCTTGCCCCCGGTCCCCGGGAACAGCGGCCAATCTTCGGAGGCGATGCCCAGCAGCCCCGCCACCGGCGCGGCGGGTGCCAGCACTTTCGGCTGCAGCCGGGTCAACTCGAGCGCGAGCGAGGCCAGCGGACGAGGCCAGCTCTGCACCATCTTGGGCATGTGCGCCGGCCAGCCCGCAATCAACCCGAGCGCCAGCACGAGCGCGATCAAGAAAGCCCTCAGCTGCCGCCAGCGCCCACGCACGCCGCGGACTCTATCACCGCCCAACCGCCGAGGGCGGGGAACGCTAAAGCAAACCAGCGCGCAGCGCGGCTTCGGCCAAACCACCACCGCTCGTGTGGTTCGCTTTCAAGATGTCGGTGGCAGCTGCCTTTACGGCGCTCGGCGCCTGCGCCATGGCGAAGGAACGGCCCGCCCGGCGCAGCATGGGGATGTCGTTCAGCCAATCACCGACGGCGACCACATCTGCGGCGGTGACCCCGTGGTGCTGCGCGACCCAATCGATGGCCGTGCCTTTGTCTACCCCTGCTGCGCGTACGACCAAGCCCCACGTGCCCGAGTAGCCGGGGCGACCGACCTCGAAGGTCACGCATTGCAGGTGCCGATCGTTCTTCTTGATGAACATCTCGGCGGTGCGGATCTGATCCGGAGTGCCCAGCGCGACCAACGCGGAGAGCGTTGCCCCTGGCTCCCGCCAAGCTTCGATGTCCGTCAAACGGTCGACTTCCTGCGTGCGCTCGCTCCAGGTGCTCACGTAGTCGAGGTATTGCGCGCCGTGTGCGTCGTGGAACAGCCGGTCACCCGAGAACGCGAACGCAGCGGGCCGAATGCGGCCCAGCGCCTCGAAGAGCAGCTCACTGGCGACGTCCGAGAGCGGCGTACTGTGCAGCTCCAAGTGGTTCGTCGAGTCGACGATGTGACTGCCGTCGATGCACGCCACGGGACCCAAAATGCGCATCGCCTCGGCGATCTCGCGGGTTCCGGAGTACATGCGTCCGGTGCACAGTGTGACGGGGACACCGCGTGCTATCAGTGCAGCGATCGCTTCCGCGTCGCTCGGGTGCACGTCCCCGTCCGCGCCCAACAGGGTCCCGTCGATATCAGTGACGAAGACCCTGGAAACGCTTCCCATGAGCGGACTGAACTGGCGCAAGGGAGCCGCGCAAGCGCGAGACCCCCAAGAAATCAGTTCGATTGCGGAGCCGGCACGCTGCCGACCGGATACACCGAGACGCGCTTCTTGGTGCGCGAATCGTGCTCGTAGGTCACCAGACCGTCGACCAAAGAGTAGAGCGTGTAGTCACGACCGACGCCGACGTTACGGCCGGGGTTGATGGTCTGACCTACCTGGCGCACCAGGATGCCACCGGCGCGAACTTCTTCGCCGCCGTAGACTTTGACACCACGGTACTGGGCGTTCGAGCCACGACCGTTGCGCGTAGAGCCGCCGCCTTTTTTGTGTGCCATTACGCGCTCACCCCGGTGAGGCCCGTGATCTTCACGGCCGTGTAGTTTTGACGATGGCCCGCCTTCTTGCGCGAGCGCTTACGCTTGCGAAACTTGAAGACGATCAGCTTCGGACCACGGAGCTGGCGAACGATCTCGCCCTCTACCGAAGCGCCGGAGACGAGCGGCTTGCCAAACTGCGGCGAATCGCCGGAGACCATGAGAACCTGGTCGAATTTGATCTTAGTGCCCGGATCGCCCTTGAGGAGCTCAACCTGAACGGTTTCGCCCTCAGCGACTCGGTACTGCTTGCCGCCGGTGCGGATAACTGCGTAGGCCATGGGAATGGGGCGCGGAACCTAATTCATACCCAGCAGCCAAGCAAGCACTCAGCACGAATTCTCTCACTATAAATGCTGAACCGGTGCACAGGGAAGGGGAGAGTGGGCGTAAATCCGCCGAATTTCCGCCCACAGCCACCCCCGCGCTGGAGCTCAGGGAGGTGACTCGAGCCGTCGGAGAGGAGGCGGCCGAGACTCAGGGGTCGGGGACTGGAACACGGCGTCACCGCGGTAGGTGAGCCGCCGCAGGGGCCGACTCCACTGGAGAAGTCTCTAGAAGCTCAGATGCGGCCGATGATGGCGCTTGCGGCTGACTTCGTGTCGCTCTGAATTCCTTGCAGCAAGTCGAGCACCTTGTCCCCGAGTCGATCGGCTCTGTCAGCCGAGGCGCTGGCGTCGCTCGCTTGCCACTTTGCCTGTTCGCCAAGAGCCTCGAAGCGCTTGGCTTCGGCCTGAAAGTCTTCGGCTGTGCTGTCTCCGATGAATGACTTCACCGGCGCGGCCAGGTCGCCGCTGGCTTTGGCAGCCGCACCAAAGACCTTTGCATCCAACTCGTCCGAGGCGACTGCGAGCGAATTTCCGCACGTTGCCTTGCCTACTTCCGCGTCGAACTGCGACGCCGCCGAAGCGATTGAAAGTCCCCCACTGGCAACGGTGAGTGCCGCACTCAGGTACGCGCCGGTCCGGGTCGCGTCCGCGGCGGCGTGTAGGGCATCTACTTGTTGCTGTGCATCGTCGAGATACGTTTGTCGCGCGGCATCCCGCTCCAGACGAGACGATTCCGACTGGTTGGTTTCGATCTGTATCAATAGCGTGGCGAGCTCACCTACGTAGCTCGTCGCATTGTTACCAGAGATTGCTTGGGTCATGAGGCTCAAATCCTATTGGAAAGCGCGCTGTTCGCGTCGGAGTTATTTTGAATGATCGCGCTGACGGTGCTCGTCTCGCGCTGTTGTGTGCGGAGCGCGTTCTGCAGCAACGCAAATGAGTCTTGCAGCGTGAGGTCCACGGCTCCGTGTTCGGCTTGATAGCGTGTCGCGTCGGCCTGTCTGTCGAGTTGCTGCGCATGATACTTACCGGAAATTCCATGGAGCACCCCGCCAGTTGCCGTGGCGCCGCCTTGGACGACGTTTGCTACAAGCTCCACCTTGCGCGCTCCGTCAGCCAAAGCGCCCGCGGCCTGTACAGAGCCCACGCCGCTGCAAAGGCCGACTGCAACAGAGGCGAGGCTGAGCGCCACGCAGAGCTCGGGTGCCAACCCGAGTTCAGCGCCAAGTTTTGCTCCTGCCTGTAGCGCCGCCGAAAGGGTAATGAGCAGCAACGGAGCCGCTGCACCACCGGTTGCGACGGTCGCCGCAATCGAAGCAACGGCTCCCGCAATTTGTGCAATATCGCTGCCGAAGATGTCACCAAGGAAGCCAAAAAATCCGGATTGGTCAGCGGCCTCCTCGGCATGGTGAATGGCATCCGCCAACTGCTTTTTCAGCTCCTCGAGCTTTTGCGCGCCAAGCTCGATGTCTGTCTTTGCGCCGGCCTGACTGACGCTTTGGGTCTGCACCAAAATGGAGAGCAACGCGCATGCGCCGCTCAGGTTCGTTTGAAAGGACTCGTTCGGGCACGCTGCGCTCTGCCACGCACCGGCCGAGCTGACGTTGCTTGCGACGGCTAGCATGATCGGTACGCGTTCAGGAGATGTGGCTGATGATTGAGTTGGCGGCCTTGTCGGCCGCGTCCATCAACGCCGACGCGGTTTGCTTGGCCTGGTTGAGTTGCGCGTTGAACTCTTGAATGTTGATCAACCCCAGCTGATCTTGTTTGCCGAGTCCATCGACCTTGTCCCCGATGGCTTTGGCCCAATCGTCGATTTGCTTTTCATCCAGAGTGACCGGATCGGGATTCCGACCAACGACCTCGACGTGGGATCCTCCTCTAAGATTGCCCGGAATGTTAAGCACCATAGTTCTTTGGGTTGTGCCCTTGGCCGCTTCTTCGGCAAAGCGGCTGTCCAGATCGTCGGCGAAGCCCTGCAGGCACTTGCTGATCTCGGGGAACTCTTCACCATATTTGGCGATCGCATCGTGGATTGCTGCGTTCACCTCGGTTGCGTCCTTGCCGTTGGTCTTCATCTGGAGCAGTTGGTTCTTGATGTCGTTCAGCGCATCCTCCGCGTGAGCACGGTTGTTGGATGTGTCCATGGCGTCACGCATGTGTCCGTAGATGCCGTCGGTTTTCTCCTGCATCCAGGTCAGGATCTCGCTGTTGCTGATGAAGTTGCTTCCGCTGACGTTGTTCGACATGTGAGTCCTTCTTTTCTGAGCGCCGAATTGGCGTGTGAGTTCCCTTCGGACAGCACCCCGGCAGAGTTGCGGAAATTGTGGGTACATGTGATCTCCCCTCCGTAACGACCTCGAACGCCGGGCCGAGCGCGGCGGGATATGGATCTCGCCCGACGAGGCGCGTATGCTTTTGGACGATCATGAGTCGTCGGAATTCCGCGCTAGGGGCGTGCGCGCTGTACTTGGCGTTGGGCGGACTCGTGCTGCCGGGCACGGCCGAGGCCGCGCCGAAGGCCAAGCCGCGGCCGGCCGTGCAGAGCAAAAACCCCAAGAAGAATCCGAAGAAGGTCGAGCCAGAGGCGGATGGGACGAGCACGGACGCCAAGGCGGACGACGACCAGACCGACACCAAGCCGGACAAGGGCGAGCCGAGCGGGGTGAAGGCGGCGGGCACGAGCGCGACCAAGGCCGCCCCTAACGCTTCCTCGGCGGCGGCCGTCAAAGAGACCAAGGAAAGCAAAGAGGGCGTGAAGACCTACAAGTTCGGCACGATCGAGGTCGAGGGTCGCTTGAAGTCACCCCAGATCATCTACTTCCTGCGTCGCGTGCGGGCCGAGTTCGATGCCGGGCTGTTGGGTCATCGCTCCTTCATGCGTGAGCTTTCTGACACACGGAATAATCCCGCGTTGCGATGAGTACACCCCAGCAGTTACCGATCGTGCTTCGTACCGCTGCCGTGTGGGGCACGACCGTGCTCGCGGTGCAGAACCTCAACGCGGGACAGTCGCTCAAGTTGAGCGATGGTGACGGCAACCTGGTCGCGAAGCCCGATGGCTCGCAGGTAGCCGATTTCCCGGTGCGCGCGGTGGGTACGGGTTGGGAGCTCGACGCGCGTGGCTGCTCGGGTGGCGAGCTCGTGCTGCGCGGTCGGCGTGAGAACCCGGTGGAGCTCGGCCGCTCGGGCGCGCCGATCCCGATCGTGGCGGGCGACCACGGGCTGATTCAGTACGGCAATTTTTCGGTCTTCTTCCAGTTCACGCATGCCGCGCCGATCATCAAGCGCCGGCGGCGGCCGGATTGGGCGTTGTTCCTGTCGTTCATCTTCGCGATGGTGGCCGTGGGTGGTGGGTTGGCGCTGATCTGGGCGATCACCACGCCGCAAGGCATTCCCAAGCCGCTCGAGTTGACGAGTCAGCAAGAGCTCGAGCTGCAGTTCAATCTGAAAGAAGACGACACGCCGCCCCCTCCGGCAACCGCGGGTAAAGAGGAGGACAAGGGCTCGGGCATCAAAGATCCGGGCGCCAAGGACAAGAAAGAGCAAGGCGGCGGCAAGAAGATCGCCGGCACCGAAGGCAAACTCGGGCGGAACGGTAAAGAGACGAATACCAAGCAGACGGGCGATATCCGCTCCGGCTTGGGCGGCATGTCCGAAGCATTATCGAGCGACGTAGGCGACGAAGTGAAAAAGACACTGGGCACGATCAGCTCGGTGGCGGACGCACTCGGCGGGCTGCGCTCGGACCAGATCGTGCTCGGATCGGGCAGCGGCACGGGGCTCAAGGGCTCAGGCAAAGGCGGTGGCGGAGACGCGCCGGGCGGCGTGCCGTTCGGCTCGGGCACGCTCGACACCGGTTGGGGGCCCGGCAAGGGCGGCGGCTACGGTTCCGGCTCGGGCGGTCCCGGTGGTCGCGGTTTGGGCGGCAACGGCAAAGGCGGCCCCGGCGGCGGTGATGGCTCGGGTAGCGGCAATGGCACTGGCGACGGTGAGCACAAAGTGGCTGGCAAAGCCGCGGTCGCGGCGGGCCAAGGCCTGTCGGCAGAGCAAATCCGGCGCGTGGTCATGTCCCGCATGGGCGCGTTCCAAGCCTGCTACGAGATCGCTTCGGCACACGATCCGACGCTCAAAGGCAGTGTCGGTGTGGCGTTCAGCGTGAGTCCCGGTGGTTCGGTCTCCAGCGCGAGCATCACTGGCTCTTCGTTGAACAATCCGCGGGTCGAGGGCTGCATCCTGCGCCAGTTCAATCGCTTGCAGTTTCCGACGGCCGACAAGGCCTCGGGCGCGAGTTTCCCGTTCGCTTTTAGACCCGGAAAAAAGTAGTACTGCGCGCTGTCGTCGCGGCGCGTGGCACGCCCTTGGCATAGTTCAAAGTACTCGCCGAACGAGTCCTCAAATGATGCGAAAATTAGGGCAATCCATGCGGGTTTGGGCGGGGGCGAAGCGCCCCGCGCCGCGGGCGCCGAGCCCCCAACTGCTGTCGGTGTTTGTCGTCTTGGGCTGCGCGCTGTCGAGCACGGCTTGTGGCTCGCAAGAAGAGGCGCGCAACTTGGAGCCGGAACAAGTCGGCCTCACGCCGGACGTGCCGCCGATCTTCGAAGACGATGAATCGCAGCTGTTCGAGGTCAAGCGCGGGCTTCAATTTCCGATTCTGGATCCCACGCCCGCCGAGGCCGGCGCGCTGAATCAGCAAGTGGTCGAGCCCTACGGGCGAAAGCCGTGGATCACGAACGCCGACGTCAAGGTGCAGCTCACCTGGACACTCAGCAATCTCGATCAGGACCCGCACGTCGTCGAGATGTTGATCGACCCTTGGAACGAGTTCGGGCGCTACTACCCCGGTATGACGCTGACTGACGCCGAAGAGCAGACCTTCAAGCCCAACTTCTCCGGTATCGATCGCTACTACATCCTCGAAGGCAAGGGCTCGGGCGCGTCATCGCGGCGTCACGGAACGTGCACCTTCGACGACATGAACGAGATGGCGATCGATTTTGCCACCGTGCAGAACATGATCAAATTCCCGCCGCCGTTGCCGAACGGCGTGCAGTCAGATCCGGACATGATGGTCGATCCGTTGCCCATCTACGCCAATCACGCGTTCAATTTCATCAATCTCTCGACGGATGACCTGTTGGTTATGCCCTACATCCCCCAGGTGATCGCTGGCCTCACCGGCGTGGACTTTGGTTTCCGCACCACGGAAAAGGCGACAATCGCGCTCGACGTTCAAATCGAAGTCGTCGACTTGGGTCAGGGGCGCGTCCAGGAAGCGGGCAGCAACAAGAAGCTGCTGGCGAAGACCACCGAGGTCGTGACCGTCGGCACCGCCGTTCCTTAGCCGCGGAAGCGCGCGCCCGTCTGTTCGCCCGCGGCGGCTCGTGCTAGGCAGGGCGCGCCATGAGCCGCATTTATCGTACGCTTCCGCCTGAGGGCACTCGTCTCGGGATCGCATTCTCTGGTGGTTTGGACACGCGTTGTGCCGTCGCTTGGTTGAGCGAAAAGGGCATGAAGGTGTTCGCCTACACCGCCGATCTGGCGCAGCCGGACGAAACCGACCCGGCCACGATTCCGCCCGTCGCGCGCGAACACGGCGCGGTCGAAGCGCGCTTGATCGATTGTCGTGAGGCGATGGCGCGGGAGGGCATAGTGGCCATTCAGTGCGGCGCGTTCCACCTCTCGAGCGGCGGCAAGAAATACTTCAACACCACGCCGCTCGGGCGCGCGGTGACCACGACCTCCATCATCCGCGCCATGCGTGAAGACGACGTGCACGTGTTCGGCGATGGCAGCACCCACAAAGGGAACGACATCCAGCGCTTCTATCGCTACGGCATTCTGACCAACCCGAATCTGAAGATCTACAAGCCGTGGCTGGATCAACAGTTCGTGGACGCCTTCGGTGGCCGCACCGAAATGAGCGAGTACCTGAAGAAAATCGGCCGCCCGTACACGATGAGCACGGAGAAGGCGTACAGCACGGATGCCAACGTGCTCGGCGCCACCCACGAGGCCAAAGACCTCGAGCACTTGAACAAGGGCATGCACATCGTGCAGCCGATCATGGGCGTAGCCCATTGGAAGGCCGAAACCGCGATCGCCGCGGAAGACGTCACGGTCGATTTCGAAGCCGGCTTCCCGGTGGCCATCAACGGCCAGCGTTTCACTACCTTGATCGACCTGGTGCTCGAGGCCAATCGCATCGGCGGTCGGCACGGCTTGGGCATGAGCGATCAGATCGAAAATCGCGTAATCGACGCCAAGAGCCGCGGCATCTACGAAGCGCCGGGCATGGCGCTGCTCCACATCGTGTACGAGCGCCTGCTGTCGGCCGTGCACAACGAAAACACGCTCGATCTGTACTTCACGCTCGGCCGTCGCTTGGGCCGCACCCTGTACGAGGGTAAATGGTTCGATCCGGAGGCAATGATGCTCAAAGACGGCCTCACGCGCTGGATCGCGCCGAGTGTCACGGGCACCGTCAAAGTGCAGCTGCGCCGCGGTGACGACTACTCGATCTTGGAGACCTCCGCCGAGTACATGGCGTACGCGCCGGAGAAGCTATCGATGGAGCGCGTCGAAGATCCAGCCTTCTCGCCCGCCGATCGCATCGGTGCGCTCGAGATGCAAAATCTGTCGATCACGGACAACCGCAATTTCTTGATCCATCACTTGGACAGCGTGGCGCGCCTCAGCGCCGCGGCCACGGCGAGCCCCTTGCCCGAGCTGCTCGGGAAGACCGAGAAATAGCAGTCGCCGATGGGCGAGCGGGCCGTCAGCGCGTTCGGAATGCTCGTCATGATGGCGCTAGCATTCGCGCTCTGCCCGCCTGACCGTCGCCGCTTGGTGAAGCTGCGCACGGTGGGCGGTGGCCTCCTGATGCTGATCGTGTTCGCCGTGATCGTGCTGCGCACGCCGGCGAGCCGCTTGTTCTTGCTCGGTAACGACGCGGTCGATCGCTTGCTCGCCTTCAGCCGTGATGGCGCAAGCTTTTTGTTCGGCCGTTTGACCACCGATCCCGCTTCGTTCGGCTTCATCCTCGCTTTTCAGGTGCTGCCCACGATCCTATTCTTCTCCGCGTTGATGTCCCTGCTCTATCACCTGAGGGTGATGCCCTTGATCATCGAGGGCTTGGGGCGGCTGTTGATGCGCGTCTTGGGTACGAGCGGCGCGGAGAGCTTCTCCACGGTGGCCGACATCTTCGTCGGTCAGACCGAGGCGCCCTTGGCGATCAAGCCGTATTTGGCCAAAATGTCGGTCTCCGAGCTCAATGCCTGCATGGTCGCGGGCTTTGCCACGACGGCGGGCGGCGTGCTCGCCGCCTACGTGGCCATGCTCAGCGGCGCTGTGCCCGGCATCGCTGGCCATTTGATCGCTTGCAGCGTGATGTGCGCGCCGGCCTCTTTGGTGATTTCCAAATTGATGCTGCCCGAGCAAGCGGGGCGCGACTACGAACACGAAGCGCGCATCAACATCCCGCGCGCGAGCGAGAACGTGCTCGACGCGATCACCCAGGGCACGGGTGACGGCATCCGCTTGGCCGTCAACGTGGGCGGCATGCTGGTCGTGTTCTTGGCGCTCACGGCCATGCTCAACGCCGCCCTCGGTTACGTCGGCAGCGCGCTGTTCGGACGCACGATCAGCTTGGAGCTGGTGTTCGGCTGGGTGTTCTCACCACTCGCTTGGCTGATGGGGGTGCCCAACGCGGACGTACTCAAAGTCGGCCAACTCCTCGGCCAAAAGACGGTCCTGAACGAATTCGTCGCCTACTCACACATGGCCGAAATGCTGGCCAAAGACCCGCACTGGCTCAGCGAGCGCGGCCGAGTGATCACGGCTTACGCGTTGTGCGGTTTCGCCAATTTCGGCAGCATCGGTATCCAAATCGGCGGCTACTCCGGCCTCGCTCCCGAACGCCGCACCGACATCTCGCGCCTCGCGCTCAAAGCCATGTTCGGCGGACTGCTCGCAACCTGCCTCGTAGCGTGCGTGGCCGGCGTGATGCTCTAACTCGACCACACGCGCGCTCGAAATGACGTCTGCATGGTGGTTGATGGTCACGCAATACAACCGAGTACGTCACAGCCTTCGGCGTCGCGGACGAGTGAGACAGCATTCCTCAGCTCAGGCCATCCTCGATACGAAACGTGCTGTGCGAGCAGCAATGCCGTTCAGTCGAGAGCTTCGCGCCAATTTTGCAGGGAGTGCACCTTCACGGCTAGAAAATCGAGTTCGAATTCGAACTCGGTTTTTCGCGAGTCGATCCCACCACGCCAGATGTGAGCGGGAGTGATTCTCGGCGCCGACAAAAGACGTCGCGAGCCATGCTCGCCCCGAAGGGACGATGCGAACACATCTCCTTCTGCGCTGCGAGCGCCAGGCCGGGAGCGTTCGAATCAGCGCGATGGGTCGCGAGGGACCTTACCCAGGGGGACCGGTCGCGGGTTACGGCTTGGCGGGGGCGGGAGCTTTGGCGGCGGGATGAGCCAAGGCGTAGCGGATGATGCGTTTGAAGGCTTTGAGTGGCTGGGCGCCGGACAGGTAGTAGCCGTTGATGATGAAGGCGGGGGTGCCGCGAATGCCGGCGTCGTCGGCGAGGGCTTTGTCTTTTGCGAGCAGGCTGTCGAAGCGGCCGTCGCTTTGAGCGGCGGTTAGACGCGCTCCATCCAAGCCCAGCTTTGCCGCCACTTTGGCCAGGGTTTCGTCGCTCAGCGCGTCGTCACTGGCGAACAGCAGATCGTGCATTTTCCAGAAGCCAGGGTCGCCTTTTTGGGCGCGGGCTTCGCGCGCGGCGATCGCGGCCGGGCGCGCGAAGTCGTGGAACGACAGCGGGTAGTCGTGCCAGACGAAGCGCAGTTTGTTCGGGTAGACCTTGGCAAGCTCGACCAGAGTCTTGTCGACCTTCTGGCAAAATGGACACTGAAAGTCGGCAAACTCGTGAATCACGATCGGCGCGTTGAGCGGGCCGCGGCTGGGGTTGTCGGCCGTCGGCGCGGGGACTTCTTTGCGCTCGGGTTCATCCGGATCCTGCGCGTGCTTCATGATCTCGTCGTAGACCGCTGCGCGCGGCGTGCCCGCGGCGACCAACGCGCTCGCGACTTTGAGCTGCGCGTCGACCACGGTGACGAAGTTTTCGAGCGGTTGCGCGCCGGACAAGCGCAGCCCGTTGATGAAGAAGTGCGGTGTGCCCGAGGCCTTGAAGTCACTGGCCAGATCTTGGTCGGCCTCGATTTCGGCGGCGTGGGTGTTGTTGGCGAGCGCGTTTTTCAGCCGCTTTTCGTCGAGCTTCAGCTCTTTGCCCAGCGCCAGCAGATCGCTGTCTTCCAGCTTGCCCTCGAACAGCCGGCGGTTGGCTTCGACGAAGGCGGCTTCGCCCTTTTGTGCGCGAGCCTCGAGCGCGAGGTTCGCAGCCGGTAGCGCGCGTGGATGAAACGGCAGTGGGTTTTGACGCAGCACGAGGCGCACGTCTTTCGGGTAACGCGCCAAGAGCTCGTTCATGGTGCCCTCGGCGCGCCGACAATAGGGGCACTGGTAGTCCGAGAACTGCACGATGGTGACCAACGCGTCGCTCGGGCCAATGCTCGGCGCGCCCTTCACGGGCAGCTTCCAGATCACCAGATCTTGCTCGGGTTCGTCGGCATCGGGTTCGGGCTTCGGGGCGACGAAGTTGGCGGCGACGCGCGTTCGGTAGACGGCGTTGGCAGGGGTGCCTTTACGGACCAGATCGGCTGCCGCGAGCAGCTCGGCATCGATGATGCTGGTGAACGCGTCGAGCGGTTGCGCGCCGGTCAAGGTCGCGCCATTGATGCGAAACGCGGGCGTGCCATTGGCGCCGACTTTGGCCGCCAGCGCGATGTCGCGCTCGATTTTCTGGTCGGTTTCCGGCAATTCTGCGCGGCGCAACACGACCGCGGGGTCGAGCCCGACGCGCGCGACCCAAGCGCCGAGCGCTTCATCGCCGAGCTTCAGTTGCTCTGCGAATGCCAGATCCAAGAACGCGAAGAACGCGGGCGACCCGCCTTGGCGCAGCACCGCGTCGGCCACTTTGGCTGCCGGGCGCGCGTTTTCGTGGAAGGGCAGCGGGTTGTGCTTGAACACGACGCGCAGCTGGTTTGGTCCGTACTTGGCCTGCAGCCTCTTGACCGTGGGCTGGACGCGCGAGCAAAACGGACACTGCAGATCCGAAAACTCGACCAACGTGACGGGTGCGTTGGGCGCGCCCCACACCGGGTCGTCACTGCCGACCGGCAGTGCCTCGGAGCTGGCTTGCGCGCCGCCGCTGGTGGCGAGCGGGGCTGCAGCGGGGGCCGCGGAAACGCTTGGACCCGCGACGGGCTGCTGCGCGGGAGGGGGCGGGTTGCAGCTCGCGAGCAGAAGCGAAAGAAGCACGGCCGACGTGACTCGCCCGAGGCGATGAATCCACATGATTCACCGGTCATAGCGCCCGGCCGAGGCTGCGTCTACGGGCCGAGGCCGCGTCTACGGGGCGAAGGCCTCGAGCACGGGCGCTAGGTCGTCTTCATTCAGTTCGAGTGCCAGCTTCAAGCGCGCCCCGCTTTGGCTGACTTTGATTCGCGCAGCGATGCCGGAGAGTCTGGGGTCCAACGGGATCGCCTTGAGAGACGTAGACAACTCGCCGAGCAGGCTCGACATGCGCGTGGCACCCTCGCTGTCCGCACAGTCGAGCAACACGAGCAGCTGCGCTGTGTGCCCGACTTCGATGCGGGCGCCGAAGGTTTTCAGTGTGCTGAGCGGTGATAGCCGCGCGTTGATCTCACCGCCGGTGGCGCGCTCGAACCAACCCTCGCCCAGTAGCCAAGTTGCGATCAGCGGACCCGGCCCGAGTGCAGCGCGGAGCTCGGCGTGTCGGGCATCCTGAACTTGCGGCCCGCCCGCGCGGGGAGTCGTCTCTGCCGAGCCGAGTAAGTCGCGAAAATAGCTTCCACCGCTCACGATGAGGAGGCCGTCTTTGGCGGCGATCGAACCGCTGCCGGCCCTGCGTTCACGCACCCACTCGAAGCTGCCGAGCTTGGCGCGGACCATTTCGCCGCCGCGTGCCGAGATCGCTGCGCTCGCGCAGCGCAAGATTTCCTCCGCGCTGAACCGTCCGGAGACGACGACGCCGAAATCTCGGAGCTCTTCGTATGCGGCAAGGTTCGCGCTGGGTGCGGCGAGTGCCAACTGATCGAGGCGCGCGAGTGGATCGAAGCCGCACGATTGACTGAGCTTGCTCACGCCGGCAGTGTGACCGATGGCTTCGGCCAAATGGGCACCGAGCGGAGCGCGGGCCAGAGCGCGCAGATCCGCACTGAACAAGAACGCGGAACCGGGAGGCACGATCGACAGCGGTGACCGCTCCGTCGCTGGCGAACGCGTGTCGCTTCGAGTTGCCGGTCCGGCTGCGCGCGGCTGCGCGCCAAATACCCAAACGGTCAGCGCAAGCGAAGCGCCGAGCACCCCCAAGTGAATGTTGCGTTCGGTCGTGGTCACCGGCTGCGGTCGCTAGCGCGGCGGCCATCCGAAGCGCGCCGACCCTCGGGGCGCGCCGGAAACGCGCGGCGATCGAGGGGCGCGCGTCGTTCGAGCAGTGAGCGCTGCCCACGGCGCTCTTTGAAGGCCTGCCGTAGCGCGGCCAGCGACGCGGGCGCGTGCTGCTTCACCTTTTCCGCGTGCGCGCTGCACAGTGCGACCACGCGATCTTCGACCAGGATCCGCCGCAACTTGGCCGGCTGGTGCTCGGCCGGGGAAAGACGAGTCTTGAGCGTCGCGCACAGCTCACATTTCCTGGTCATGCCCCTGGCCTAGCGGATCGCGCGTCGCGGGGCCAAATTTTCGTCAGCGTTTGATCGCGTGCTTTTCCGCCCAGGCGATCACGTCTTGCTCAGGGGTCTTGCCTTGGTGGCGGCCGAGTTCTTGGATGCCCGTCGGGCTGGTGACGTTTACTTCGATCAGCTTTTCGCCGATCACGTCCAAGCCGACGAACCACAAGCCGTGTTCGCGCAATTTGGGGCCCACGGCCGCGACCATGTCGCGCTCACGCGGGGTGAGCTCGGTCGCGTGCACTTGGCCGCCCGCATGGATGTTGGCGCGCACGTCGTCTTCGCGCGGGACGCGCAGGATGGCGCCCAGTGGCTCGCCATCCAGCAGCAAGATGCGTTTGTCACCCTGGCGGATTGCGGGTTGGTACTCTTGGACCATGGCCAGGCGCTTGCCCTCCATGGTCATGATGTCGACCATCGAGCGCACGTTGCGATCACCCGAGGTGAGCACGACGACGCCCGCGCCACCGGCGCCGTCGAGTGGCTTGAGCACGGCCGTGCCGCCGACCTTGTCGACGAAGGCGATGATCTGAGCGGGCTCCGCGCTGACCAGCGAGCGGGGCATGAACTCCAGGAACTGAAAGGTGAACAGCTTCTCGTTCGCGTCGCGCAGGCCGCGTGGGTCGTTCATGATCAGCACGCGATCTTTGACCAGATCCAACACCTGGGTGAGGTACAGGTAACCTGCGTCGAAGGGCGGATCTTTGCGGATGAAGACCGCGTCGAGCTTGGCCAGCTCGACCCGCTCATCAGCGCCCAGCGTGACGTGCGGCTTTTGGGCGCTCACCTGCACGGAGCGCGCGCGCGCAAAAACATCGCGACCCTCGTTGGAAAGCTCGCGCGGCAGGCAATGCAGGCACTCGTGCCCGCGCGCCATGGCGCCGCGAATGAACGCGAAGGTGGTATCTTTGTCGGCCGTCATCGTTTCGGCCGGGTCCATGACGAAGAGGATGCGCACTGGGGTTGCGGCAAATCTCACACGGCGCGAGCGCCCCGGCAAATGCTCCGACGCGAATTTGCTAGGCTGCCGGCCATGGACAGACCCTGGCTGATACCGCTGAGCGGTGGCCTGTGCGCGTTCGCCTTGCTCTTGGCGGCACCGGGTGGGCACGCCGCGAATAAGCCGGCGCGCGTCGCGGTGGCGACCGAAAACGCGACCTCGACGCGCGAAGGCTTGGCCGAGCTGGCCGCAGGTGGCAACGCGATCGATGCCATCGTGCGCGCCGCGCTGGTCGCGGGGATCGTGAGCCCAAGCTCGAGCGGTCTCGGTGGTGGCGGCTTTGCCATGGTTTGGCGCGCATCCACGCGCGAGCCCTATGTGTTGGATTTTCGTGAGCGCGCGCCGGCTGCGATCGACGCGGCTTCGTTCGAAGCGCGGCCATTCAAAGCGGAGGAGCGCGCGCGGGCTACCGGCGTGCCGGGTGAGCTGGCTGGCTTGTGGCAGCTGCAACACGAGCTGGGCAAGCGCAAATGGAGTGACGTGGTGCTGCCGGCCGCGCGCGTGGCCGAAGCGGGCTTTGCCGTGAGCCAGCACCTGAGCAACGCCGCTGCCTCGCCGTGGTCCAAGTTGGCGTGGACCGACGCCGGTCTGGCCGGGCTGTTTTTTCCCGCGGGCAAGCCGGTTCCAGCCGGCAAATCAGTAAAAAATCCCAAGCTCGCGCGCACTCTGCGCGCGCTCGCACAGAGTGGCAAAGCACCGTTTTACGACGGCGAGCTCGGCCGCCAACTGATCGCGACCGCGCAGGCCAAGGGCGGTGCGCTGAGCGCGAACGATCTGCGGGATTATCGCCCGCTCACGCGGCAAGCCATCCACGTGAGCTGGGAAGGCTACGACGTGTACACCATGCCTCCGCCCTCCGCGGGCGGGCTGATGGTGGCAGAGGCGCTGAGCATGTATTCGAAGGCCGAGCTCCAGCGCTGGGGTCAAGGCACGGCCGTGTTTCAGCACACCCTCGCCGAGGCCATGCGCGGCGCACTCGCGGATCGCATGCGCTTTCTGGGCGATCCGGATTTCGAACACGTTGACCTTCCGGCGTTGCTCGACCCCCAGCGGCTCGCAGCGCGCAAACGCTCGATCTCGGCCGAACGCACGCAGGCTTTGCCACGCTTCTCCGAAAACGAGCATGGCACGCACCATTTGCTGGCGATCGACGCCGAGGGCAACGTGGCCTCGCTCACGACGACAGTGAACAACGCCTTCGGCGCCAAGCTCGCCGTGCCGGAGAGTGGCATCGTGCTCAACGACGAGTTGGACGATTTCACGAAGCAAAAGGACGTGGCGGCGTTTGGCCTGAGTCAGAGCCCGAATCGTCCGCGCGCGGGCGCGCGCCCGGTGTCGAGCATGACGCCGACGCTGGTCGTGAAGGACGGCAAAGTGGTGTTCGCCCTCGGCGGCTCGGGCGGCCAACTGATCGCGACCAATGTCACGCAGTTGCTGCTGCAGCGCCTGGCGTTCGGTCTCACGCCGGCCGCGTTGGTCAAGTTGCCGCGCTTCGCGGTGCCCACCTCGGGCCCGAGCTTGCTGCTCGAGGCAGGCGCCGAAAAATCGTTGCTCGACGATTTGGCATGGCGCGGCGAAGTGACGGAGCTGATGAAGCAGAACGCGACCGCGGTGCAGATCATCGCCGTCGACGATGGCGTGGTGAGCACGGCCGCCGATCCGCGCAAATTCGGCGAGGCGATCGCGAAGTGAGATTTGCAGCGGCGATCGTCGCCGCGAATTCCAACACGCCTTCACTGTGCCAGACCAGCCGGGCACCGTCGCGGACGTAGCTGACCCCTGGCGACGACACCTGCCGGTGTCGGTCGTCAGTGACTCGCCCTCCCCGGAAGTGAGCGCTTAGCGCGTGAACAGGCACGCACAAGACAGACCCAGCACGCCCACGCCAGCGAGCAAGAGCCAAGTGAAGCGATTGCGTCCGCTGGGGTCTAAACCAGCCTCAGACGATGGCGCTGCTGCGGTAGATCTCGTCGACGAAGAGCTCGGCGGGCAGGCTCGACAATGCAACCTTGCCGCCGCTGATTGCGACTCGCGATAGCCAAGTTCCGTCTGCGGCGCGCGAGTAAAGCGTCAGCCGTCGCTCGCGATGGGAAACGACGAGGTAGTCTCGAAGGCTCGGGATAGTCTGATAGCTCTCGAGCTTGGTGGTCGTATCGTACTCTTCTGAAGAATCGCTGGTGACCTCGAGCAAGAGCATCGGATTGAGCGCGGTCGCGCGCGGGCTCGGCGGATGTTGCTCGAGCTTGCCGCAGATCAGCGTGCCGTCTGGAAATGTGGCCATGCCCGTGGCCTCGACGTAGATGCGCAGATCCGAGGTGTGAACGCGACACGGGCGTTCACCCACCGCGTTGCCGAGCGCGCGCAACACTTCGGCGGCGAGCGCTGAGTGCTCCTCGGAGCCCCCTGCCATCGCGTAGATCTCCCCGGCCAGATACTCGTGCTTCGTCGAGCTCGAGTCTTCGAGCGCCACGTAGTCCGCGTAGGTGTAGCGGTGGAGTCGGCCGGATTGCACCATGCCGCTCAAGGTTAGACTATCTCGGTGCGAGCCGCGAGGCGGGCTGTGGCGTCAGTAAACCGCGGCGACCAGCTCGGCGCTTTCGTCGTCGTTGAAGTCGGAGGCGAGCGCGTAGCCGACGCCGCGATGTTCGGCGGCGGCGATCGAGACGCCGCGGCGGGTGCCGACGTAAACATGCTCGTTGCGCACGGTGCGGGCGGTCAGGCGGCTTTCGATCGGCACGCGCGTGGAGTTGTAGACGTAGAGTGTGACGTGGCGGCCGCCCATGGTGTAGCGCAGCGACGCGGCATGCTGATTGTTGACCGGAACCACGTTGGCGCCTTCCCAGCGCGCGCCGTAGGCCTTGAGGCTGGGTAAGGTCAAGGGCACGCCCACCTCCGGCTCGAGCTGGCTGAGCAAGGCGGGCTCGGTGACTTGCGGACCGCGCGCGCTCATGTGGTGGTCGACCAGCTCTTCCAACAATTGATCGGCGGTGTTCAGGCGAGCCTCGGTGGCGCTGCCATCATTTTGGGCCTGCTGCTTACTGGTGGAGGCAGCCCAGACCAAGGTCAGCGCGGCGGCGGCGGCCACGGGCACCACGCTGCGCCAAGAGAGCATGCGCGAGTGCTGCGCTTCACGCTCGACCACGGTATCGACCGCTTCCTCGCGCAGCGCTTCGGCGCGTAGGGCCTGGGCAATGCGCTCTTCGAAGCCGGGCATCACCGGGGCAGCCGCGCGCACTGCGCTGCGCACGCTGACGTGGAGGGCTTGGTTCAGCCGAACGCGCTCACCACAGGTGTCGCAATCGACCAGGTGCTGCTCGACCTCGAGCAGCTTGTCAGCGGCGAGCTCTTCGTCTCCGAAGGCTTCGAGCAGGGGCGAGATTTGGCGGCAAGAGCTGGTCATGAGCGGGCAACTCGCTTTTCGCGGTATTGGGACAGATCAATCACCGGTTCTTGTTTCTCGGACGTATCCCCCACGAGAGCTTCCGGACCGACGATGCCGAGGGCCCGGGCGTGTTCGTACAAGCGGCCTTTGAGCAAGCGACGACCGCGGTGTAGGCGCGACATCACGGTGCCGATCGGGCAGCCCATGATGTCGGCGATTTCCTTGTAGGAGAGCTCTTCGACGTCGGACAGGACGACGGCCAAGCGAAACTCTTCTGGTAGCTCGTCCAAGATGCGCTTGATCTCTTTTTCGAGCATGGGGCGCAGCGCTTGCGATTCCGGATCGCGCATCGACTCCATGGTCGAGGCGCTGATCCAACCGTCGGCCAGCGGATCGGCATCCGGCCCATCCAACACGCTGCGCTCGAGACCGCCACGGCGGTAGCGATTGATGAACGTATTGGTCAGGATGCGCAGCAGCCAAGCGCGCATGTTGGTGCCGGCCTCGAACTGGTCACGCGCGCGCATGGCCTTGAGCAAGGTGTCTTGCACGAGGTCTTGCGCGTCCGCGGGGTTCCGGGTCAGGCGCGAAGCGACCCCCAGCAGCGCGCTCAATTGAGCGATCGCCTGGGTCTCGAATTCTCGCGCCGAAATGCTGACTTTGCGGCTCATGGGGTTCCCTTAGCCAACCGGACCCAAGCCCCAGCTATTCCCGATTTTCGGGCGGTTTTGCCTGGTTCTTTTCCAGGTTTTCAAGCCGTTCGGAAAGCCGCTTTACTTCCTGCTCGAGGTCCCGGAAAGCCGCAAAATTGGGCAGAACTGCTCGAATTCGTTCGTCAATCGTGCTTTGCCACTGTTCCAGCGTGGCGCGAAAACCCTTACCCTCTTTACCTTGGGACATCTCGTCCTCCTCTCGGGGCGGTATCGAAGATGCCGATGCCCCAGGTGACGCTGATGATACGGAAGCCGGCGGGACCGAGCCCGGCGGCACTGACGTCGGCGCCTCTTCCCCGTCTTTGACCGGCATCAGCTTGCCGATGGGGCCCTCCCGAAGCTGGGTCAGGATCCGCTCACCCTTGTTCCGGATCAGGGCCTTCAGCGTGGAGAGCGGAATACCGCGCGGCTTGGTGCGAAGTTCCTCGGAAATGATCAGCGCCAGCGTGACGTCGGTTTTGTCTTCCTTCGTCGCGTTGTCGATGATTTGCACTTCCTCGCCCTCGCGGATCATCTCCGCGATTTGCAGCAGCGTGACGTAGCTCGAACCTTTGGTGTCGTAGAGCTTGCGGTTCGAGTAGCGCTTGATGATCCGCCGGTTTGCCGAAGGGGGTGCGCTGTCCGAGATTTCACCGCTGACCATGTTTGTTCACCAGCCTGAGCTCTACAAGCATGGCGCACAGCGTCAACCAGGTCAAAGGGTTGCGTATAGGTTTCGCCGCGCGCGCCGCCGAGTCGCCGCGCAGAGCACGCGCCTCACCCGATACCTACAGTGTCCCCTCACACTCTCGCCGGTCCTTTTGATGGTCACACACGCCGGCCGATTCGCGTCCCAGCCTTCGGCGTCGCGAACGGCTTCCGAGAGCCAGGGCTTTGGGCGACTCAACGCTACCCGACCGCACGCCGCATTGAGGCCTTAGGCGGCTCCCGAACTTTTAACCGCCAAGCCGCAAAGTCCTCAAAGCGGCGGAGCACGCGCGCTGTCCACCGCAGAGCTCGCGGAAAGATTTGGGTTTGCTCGAGGCGACGATTCCGCGCTCTGAGCGAGCAGGTGTCGGCGCTGCGCGGCTCCCAGAGATTTTGACCGCAGAGCCACAGAGCCGCAGAGATCAGAAAAGAGGAGGGGAGATTTGGGTTTGCTCGAGGCGACGATTCTGCGCTGTGAACGAGCAGGTGTCGGCGCTGCGCGGCTCCCAGAGATTTTGACCGCAGAGCCACAGAGCCGCAGAGATCAGAAAAGAGGAGGGGAGATTTGGGTTTGCTCGAAGCGACGATTCCGCGCTCTGAACGAGCAGGTGTCGGCGCTGCGCGGCTCCCAGAGATTTTGACGGCAGAGCCACAGAGCCGCAGAGATCAGAAAGAGGAGGGGAGATTTGGGCTTGCTCGCGGCGACGATTTCGCGCTGTGAACAAAAGCGCTCGGAGACTCGAATCACTAACCCAAAAACTCTCCCCCTTCTCTCTTCCCTCTCTGTGTCCTCTGCGGCTCTGCGGTCAAAAAATCTGGGATTCGTACAGCGCGCCGACGGCCATCAATAACGCGAGCAAACCCCGCACCCAGCGACCCCCAAACTCTTTTTGCCGCTCGAGGTGGGCAGCTCGAGTGATGTGCCGCGATGAGGACTTTGCGGCTTGGCGGTTAAAAAATCCGGGAGCGCGTCCGCGTCGGGATCAGACGTCGGGTGCGCGTGATGGGTGCGCTGCGTGAGGGCGCGACGCGCGGGTACAAAGCGGAGCTGAGAGGTGCGCTGCGGGAGCGCGAGCGCCCCCTCATCTCAGGCCGATTGGCGTTACGCGGATTGGCGGAAGGTGTGGCGGGGGGCGAGGTAGCCTTCGAGTTCGGACTCGCACATCTCGAGCACGAACTCGAGGAAGCCGCTGAAGGAGTCGCGGCGGACGCCGATTTCATTTACCCAGGCCACTACTTCGCATTCGCCGTCGGCGCGGATCACACTCGGATTGAACGCGAATAGCGTGGTGCCTTGCAGATCGATGCCGAAGGGCACGATCGGCGGGCGCTGCGCGCGGGACGGCGGGGCCAGGTGCGGCACGGGCGTTTCAGCGGCTTCGAAGACCGCACGCGCCATGTCGTCATACATGCGCTTGCCCAGGTTGGCAGTGCCGAGCAATGTCGCGCCTTCGAAGAAGCGCGGCCAGCCGTCGTGCTGGGCCAAGAACTCTTTGTACGAGGGCGGCAGCCGGTGGGTGATGCGCGCTTCCACGGCGGCAATGGCGTGGGCCGAGGCGCTGGGGTTCGCCACCAGGCTGATGTCGCGGTACGGCGCGAGGCGCAGAATCTCGGTTTGAACTGCCTTGATACGCGTCAAAAGACTCGAAAAATTCGCCATTTTGTCCTCGTCAGACCCGCGCTGGGTCGAGCTGGGGGCCACCAAAGCACAGCGCGCTGCTTCGACCCAAAATTTTGGCGGAAGGCACCGCTTGTTGGTCCTGCGCGCGGCACTCAGGCTAAGGGGCAGGGGGTGCGTCTCTCCGTTTTCGATGCCGCGCTGCGCGGGGTTCGGCCACTCATTTTGCTCGCCTTCGCAGCGAGCGCAGGTTGCGACGCACGGGATAGCTCACCCAATCTGCTCGAGGTGAACGACCTGAACCCGCATGTGTTGGAGGTGGGCGATCGGCTGACGTTGATCGGTTCCGGCTTTCCGGAGGGCCGCGCGGCGAAGGTCAGCTTCCAGGGCGACGTCTTTCGCGCGGGCCAGTCGCCACTGCGTGAGGTGACGATCGTGGCCACCGCCGCCGCCAGCGATCCGCACTCGATCGCCGTCACTTTGAACGCGGAACTCGCGCGTGAGTTTTGCGGCGTGGGTGACTCGGTGCACGCCACGTTCCGCGGCGCGACCACGGCCGCGTTTCCGGCGCGCGAGTCGGGCGCGCCGCCCGTGCGAGGGACGTTGGAGGGCGTCGTGCTGGACGTGAATCCGGCTTCGATTTCCAAGTCCGCCCTGGCCGCGCACGAGGCCGAGGCCGAGCGCTTCGCCGGCTACGCGGGCATGGCGGTGGTGCACTCCGAAGAGCGCGACGTGCTGCTGATCGATACCGTCGATCCGGACGGCCGCGCTGCGCGCGCCGGGCTATTGCCGGGAGATGCGCTGCTCGAATTGGACGGTGTTCGCCTGGCCAGCCTTTCGGATCTGATCCCCCCGCCGCGTGCGCGCCTGTCGCATCTCTCGGTGCGGCGAGGCGACGAGCAGCGGCCCTCGAATTTCGCGCTCGACGTTTCCGGATTTCAGCCGGGCTCGCCCTCGGAGTTGGCGCCCGCGGCCACTTTGCTCGGCTTTGCCGTCGCGCTGCTGCTGCTGTTCGCCTCGCCGCTGGGGCGCGCGCTGTCGTGGCTCGAAGGGCGCTTGGCTTCGCAGATCCGCGACCGTGGACGCCCTTCGGCTTGGGCGCGGGCGCGGGGCGACTGGAAACCACTGGGCTTCGTCAGCGTTGCCCTGAGCGAGCTGCCGACTTCGCCGCTGCCCTACTTCGTGTTCATCATGGATAGCGCGTGGCTCACGTTGCTCGCGATGAACCGCACGATTTGGGCGCGCGAGCTCGATCTGCCCGTGTTGTTCCTCGGCTCACTCACTGCGTTGTGCGCCACCGCGTTGGTCGTCGGGGGCCGCCAGCCGGGGCGACGGTTCTCGCTGATCCGCGGCTTGCGTCACGTGCTGCTCACGCTGGTGTTTCAGGTGCCCGTGATCGCGGCCATGGCCTGCGCGGTGCTCCTCTCCGGCAGCCTGCGTTCGGATGACATCTTGTCCGCCCAGGGTGGTTGGCCCTGGCAATGGTTCGCGTTCGCGAGCCCCGTCGCGCTGGGCATCTTCGTGCTGCTCGTGCTCGGTCTGGTGCCCGTCGTTTCGCGTGCTCCGAGTGCGCTCGAGGCAGCGGTGAGCGACGCCAACCCTGGGCGCTCTCGCCGCCCGAGCACCACGCTGCCCGAGTGGAGTCACTTGATCCTGACCAGCGGCGTGATCTCCTTGGTCTTCCTGGGTGGGCCGCGCTTGCCGGGGTTGGCTGTGGCGGATTCGGCCATGGGGATCTGGTTGCAGGTGTGCGGCGCTCTGCTGTTTCAGGCCAAGGCGGTGCTGGTGCTCAGCTCGGTGCTGCTGCTCCGCTTCGCGACCAACCAAGTTCGCCTCTCGGAAGTGGCACAGTTAGGGGTCCGCTACCTGCTTCCCGGCGCTTTGCTGCTGTTGGTGGCCAGCTATTTCTGGGCCTTTGGTAGTCAGAGCCCGCTGTTTCTGGCCGCACGCGTCCCACTCAGTCACGGCTTGTTTTTTCTGTGTGCGCTGTGTGCCGCGCATGTCGTACTTCGTGTCACCACGCAGCTCAGCGGTGAACGCCCGCGCTCGCCGGTGAACCCCTGGTTGTAGCCGAGCCGCTTTTTTGGAGTTTCTCTGCGGCAGTGTTGCAAGAATGACGCGGCTTAAGCTTCGGCCCTACACGCCGTTGGGACTCGAGTGGCACAGGCCGTTCAGTCTCGGGCAATGAAAGAAAACGAGTCGCCGGTGACCGAATCAGGCGATGTCTCGGCGAAGCCGGGTGTCGAGAGCCCCGCGCCCGACGCCGTGCGCCGCGAGCACGAGCGCTTCGAGATCGACCTGCAGGTGAGCGTGCTCAGCGAGCACAATCTGTACGCGGGCTTAGCGGAGAACATCTCTGCGGGTGGGCTGTTCATCGCCACCCATCAGCTGCAGTCGGTCGGTTCGAGAATCGAACTCGCTTTACGCATGCCCGACAGCGAAGAAGTGTTCCAAATCGTGGGCGAGGTCCGTTGGGTGCGGCTGTACAACGAGCTCAGCGATACTTCGCCCGGGTTCGGCGTGCGCTTCACCGAGCTACCGAAGGGCGCCGCGGCCGCCATCGAAAGCTTCTTGGGCCAGCGCGAACCGCTATTTTTCGACGACGAATGAACCGCCGTTGCGCGCTGCGCGCAGCTTCTGCTCTTCCTGCCCCAGCTCTCCGACCGCTCGCATGACGCGGTCCGAGATCGCTTGGTGCACCTTCGGGCTCTTGCCCTGATCGAGCAAATCGCCGAACTCGATCGGCGCGCCGAAGACCACGAAGATGTCCTGCCCCGTGCGGTCGAAATTGCCCCGCACTTGCTTGCTCAGATCGTTGAGCAGGCCATTGATGAAGACCGGGATCACCGGCACGCGCGCGTCCTGAATCACCTTGCCCACGCCGCGTTGGGCAGGCAGAAAAGTGTAGGGATCGTCGTCGCGCTTGCGGGTGCCCTCGGGGTGAATGCCCGCGCACATGCCGCCACGGCGCAGCAAAAAAGCCAGCTCTTCCAGCGAGAGCGGGTTCATCAAGGCCTTCTTTCGGTCGCGAAACAGCGGGGGATACATGGCAAAGAAGCTCATCAGCCCGTTCACCAATAACCCCAGTGGGTTATCGTAGAAAAACTTCGAGCGAACCGGGAACACGATCCGGTGCTCGAGCCCACGGTGCACCAAATCCCCGAATACCACGTACAAATCGAAGAAGCTGCGGTGGTTGGCGATCAAGATGTAGCTCTGATCCGGCGCGAACGCGGGCAGGCGCTCGTAGCCGTGCACGTGGCGCAGGTGCTTCGTGCACAGGTGGATCCAGCCGCAGCCGATCGTGCGCTGTCCAAAGTGCACGGCGCGACTGAAAAGCCCGGGCTCGAACGAGCGCCGCACGATCGCGATCAGGGTCCGCTCCAACCAGCTCAGCCGCTTTTGACCCGCCGCCACCAAGTCCGGGCGCGCGTTGGGCAAAGCGGTCAGCGCCGCGGAAGTTACCGCGTTTGGCTCGATTTCGGCGGTGTTCGACTCAGTCATCGATTCGGTCGAAGACGATGTCGATGTAGCCGGGTGGCGGCAAGTGCTTCCCGATGGCGTCGATCATTTTGCCGGCAATGGCCGAAAGCTCGCTCTCTGCGACGCGCGTGGCCAGCTTGAGCGTGGGGTGCGGCTCGAGATCGCGCTCGGCATTGAACGTGCGCAAGAGCGCGTAACCCTCGACCTGCGGCAACTCCGCTAAGCAGGCCTCGATGGCGCCCGTCAGGGCCGGGGAGGGCGGTTCACCGCCCTCGGCGATCAGCGTGGTCTCGCCTTCGTCCGGTTCCAAATTGGCGACGTAACCGACCAGCGGGATGGCCTTACCGTTGGTCAAGCTGGCCAGTTCCGCCCGGCGCAGCGCGAGCTCGTACTCCGTGCCGGCGTTCAACACCAGGCCCAGGACGTGCTCGTCGTCGACCACTTCCAGCGCCATGTCGAGCGCAAACAGCGCGGGCACGGTGCAGAACTTCAGGTCTTCGCCGTCGGTTTTCCAGCCGAGCTGCTGCTCCATCGACGCCATCAGCCCGGGGCTACTGAAAAGAGCGGCGTAATGATTGCCCTCTTCGTCCAGGAGCATGTGCGGCACGAGTTTCACCTCGCCGTCGTCGATGTCCAAGCGCTGGCCATCTGTGACGCCTTCGATGTTTCGGACCAGCGGGATAAACAGCTCGCCTTGCGGGAGCTGGTCCAATAACGCCTGCACATCGCGGCGTAGGCCACGCTGCGCGGTCTTGATCAGTGGGGTGAGGTCTGGGGCGTCTGTCGCGCCTGTCGCGCCAGACGTCGCGTCTGCGCCGGTGTCTTCGGTCACCGCCGTGCCCTATCATGTGTCGGCACCCGCCGCAGCTTGTGACCTTGCGGCGACTCTCGTACCCTGACCAACCCATGTCACGCCGGACCTTTTACCCGGAAATCCAGCCGTACCGGGCGGGCTACCTCGAGGTATCGCCGGAACACTCGCTCTACTTCGAGGAGTCGGGCAACCCGCGCGGCAAGCCGGCCGTGTTTCTGCACGGCGGTCCGGGGGGCGGTACCAGCCCGCGGCAGCGCCGGTTCTTCGACCCGGAGCGCTATCGCATCGTGCTCTTCGACCAGCGCGGTTGCGGCAAGAGCAAGCCGCACGCTTCGCTGGTCGACAACACGACCTGGCACTTGGTCTCCGACATCGAAGCGCTGCGCGTGCACTTGGGCATCGACAGCTGGCTCGTATTTGGTGGTTCGTGGGGCAGTTCGCTCGCGCTGGCCTACGCGGAGACGCACCCCACGCGGGTGACCGAGCTGGTGCTGCGCGGCATTTTCTTGCTGCGACGCTGGGAGCTGGAATGGTTTTACCAGCACGGCACGAGCTTGCTCTTCCCGGATGCCTGGCAAAAATATTTGGCGGTCATCCCGCTCGCCGAGCGTGGCGATCTGATCGCGGCCTATCATCGCCGGCTCACCTCCGAGAACGCGTTCGTGCGTCAAGAAGCCGCGCGCGCGTGGAGTGTGTGGGAAGCGAGCACGAGTAACCTATTGCAAGACGAAGACTACATCCGGAGCTGCGCGGGTGATGAATTCAGCCTCGCGTTCGCTCGTATCGAGTGTCACTACTTTGTAAATAGAGGCTTTCTCGCCCATGAGAATCAATTGATCGACGACGTGACTCGGCTGCGCCATATCCCGACCGTGATCATTCAAGGCCGGTATGACGTGGTGTGCCCGCTGAAGAGCGCTTGGGAGCTGTCGCGTGCCTTTCCCGAAGCCGACTTTCGCGTCGTGCCCGACTCGGGGCACTCCGCCTATGAAGTAGGGACCGTGCACGAATTGATCTCGGCGACTGACCGCTTCGCGGGGAGTTGATGAAAAAACAAGCCATCGCGCTAGTCGGCTCGCTCAAGAAGCTGTTCTCGCAACGTTCGCGGCGCACCTGGATTGGCCGCACCCGCGCTCACATCGAGTTCCGCGAGTTGTCGGAGGCCGAGCTTTCGACCTTCGCGCGTCAGGCGCAGCTCGGCTTCAAGGCGCTGTCGCGCATCGAGTGGGTCGAGATCAATCCGCACACGCGTCGCATCGTGGTCTCCTTCGAGCAGGACGCCTACGGTCTCGAAGAGTTGACCACCGTGGTGGCCGACGCGGAGCGCACCGCGGGCCTGCACGAGGCGCCCTTTCGCGACGAAATTTGGGAACACCCGAGCGATAGCGAGAGCGTGGAGCGGCTCAAGGTCGGGCTGCTCGCCGACACCGTGGGCGTGGTGGTCGGGCTCGGGCTCAGGTTCTCGCCCGTCCCCGCCTCGCGCGTGGCAGGCACGGTGGCGGCGCTGGTCGCGATCGTACAATCGACGGATCGCTTGCGGCGTGTGGCCGAAGATCGCCTCGGCCCGATGCGCGCGGACCTGACCTTGGACGTCACCGCGGCGCTCGCGCATGGCTTTGCACAACGGCCAGGCAGCGCATTCGTGGAAGCGGCGCACAAGCTCTCGCTGCTCGGCGAGGCCGAAGCGCGTCGGCGCGTGTGGGAGCAGCGTGAGAACGAGCTGTGTCAGGCGCAAGCCGAGCACCGGCTGGCAGACGTGACGCGTGAAGCGCGTCCACGCGCGCTGCCGCGGGGGCCGATCGAGGAATACGCGGATCGCGCCTGGATCGTCTCCCTGGGCGGCTTCGCGGTCAGCTTCCTGACCACGCGCAGCGTGCAGCGCGCAGTGGCCGCCCTGTTCGGTGGTCTGCCCACCCCCGCGCGCCTCGGCCGCGACGCGTTCGCGGCGGACTTGGGTCGCGCGCTCGCCAAACGGCAAACTTTGGTCCTCGATCCAGAGGTCCTACGCAAACTCGATCGCATCGATTGCTTGGTCTTGCAGGCCGATCTGGTCGCGCGCGATCGTTTCGAAATCCGCAAGCTGGTGGTGACCGGCGAGGGCGACGAAGCCGAAGCGAGGCGCGTGATTCAGCAGCTGCTCGACGTCGAGCGTCCAATAGACATCAAGCGCAAGGGCGAGTACACGCTCGCCCCGCTCGGCTTATTGGACGTGGCAGTGCCGGCCGAGCTTTCCCTGCATACGCCCGGCCTCGGTGCGCGCGGTGGCTTGGTCTTCGGCTTGATGCTCGGCAGTGCGCTGATTGCCGCCGCCGAGGTGGACTTGATCCCGCAAACGGGCATCGACGAGCTGATCGCGGCCGCCCACGAAGCGCAGATGCGGGTCGTGATCGCCTCCAACAACGAGGCCATTTTGCAGGGTATTGCCGCAGACGACACGATTCCGGAGGGGGAAGGCTTCGAGCGCGGCGTTCGCCGTCTGCAACGCGAAGGCCGCACCGTGTGCGTGGTGGTGACGGGCGCGTCGCCCGGGATCGCTGCCGCTGATTGCGCCATCGGCCTGACGCGCGAAGGGGAGGCGACACCCTGGGGCGCGCACATCATCTGTAAAGACGACCTGAGCGACGTCCGTTTCTTGATTCACTCCTGCGTGGTGGCCCGTCAGGTCTCCAAACAGAGCGTGAACATCGCGCTCGGCGCGGCCACGCTGGGCGCCTTGGTTTCCGCGGGCGGTGTGCTGCCTCTGACGGGGCGGCGCGTGATCGCCGTGGTCAACGCGGCCTCGGTGGTGTCCATGCTGAACGGCGTGCGTGGCTCGCTGAAGCTCGCGCGGCGTGCGTTGCCGGCGCCACGCGATCGCACGCCTTGGCACGCGCTGGAAGCGGACGGCGTGCTGAAGAAGCTCGATACCTCGCGTGAGGGCCTGATCCGCCGGGACGCGCTGCGCCGTCGGCGTCGCGCGCCGGATCAGCGTTCGGCCTTGACCGAGCTGGCCGAGAACATCACCGACGAGCTGTTCAATCCGCTCGCGCCCCTGCTCGCGGCCGGTGCGGGCTTGTCAGCCGCGGTGGGTTCGTTCGGTGACGCGACCATGGTCGGCGGAGTGGTCGTGCTCAACGCCGTGATCGGCGGCGTACAGCGCTTTCGCACCGAGCGGCGCATCCGCGAGCTGTCTCGCACGGCGCGTCGGCGCGCACTCGTTCGCCGCGGCAGCGACGTCAACCAAGTCGACGCCACGGAGCTGGTGCGCGGCGACGTGATCGTGCTGGAGGCAGGGGACGTGGTGCCCGCCGATTGCCGGATTATCGACGCGGAGTCGCTGGAGGTCGACGCCTCGAGTTTGACCGGTGAATCGCTGCCGGTGAGAAAGAGCGTCGCGGCTTCGTTCGAGCGGCAGGTGGCCGATCGCAGCTCGATGTTGTTCGAAGGCACCGCGCTCGCTGCCGGCCGCGCCTTGGCGGTCGTGGTCGCTACGGGGGACGAGACCGAAGCGCGCCGCGGTGCGGCCGCCTCGAAGCGCGACCCCAGCCGCGGTGGCGTCGAAAGACGCATGAAATCGTTGATTAATCTGACGGGGCCGGTGGCTTTGGCGGCGGGCGTGGGGGTGATCGGCGCGGGCTTGATCCGAGGGCGCAAGCTGGAAGATTTGGTGGGCGCGGGCGTGAGCCTCGCGGTCGCCTCGGTGCCCGAAGGCTTACCCTTGCTCGCGACTGCCGCGCAGCTCGCGGCGGCCGATCGTTTGTCCAAGCAGGGCGCACTGGTGCGCAACGCGCGCAGCATCGAGGCGCTTGGCCGTGTCGACGTGCTGTGCATCGACAAGACCGGCACGCTGACCGAGGGCCGCGCGGAGCTCAGCTTCGTCTCCGACGGCGAAGACACGACGCCCATCGCGGAGCTGTCCGAGATCGGGAAAAGCGTACTCGCCGCAGCGCTGCGCGCCGCACCCGACCTGCGCGCCGGGCCCTCCACGCAAGATCCGATGGACGCCGCGCTCGGCCGCGCCGGCAGCGCACGGAGTGTGGAGGCCGGCGACAGCGGGCTCACGCGCGGCGCCGAGCTGGCATTCGAGGCGGGCCGCGCCTACCAAGCGGTGAGTTATCACTCCGCCGAGAAGCTGCTGGTGGCGGTCAAGGGCTCTCCAGAAGCCGTGTTGCCGCACGCCGATTATTGGCAGCGCGGCGCGGAGCGGTTGCCACTCGATCGCGCGCTGCGCGCAGAATTGTTGGCAAAGGCCCGCGAATTCGGACGCCGCGGGCTGCGGGTGTTGGCCGTCGCGGAGCGTGGCCTGCCGAGCACGGAGAGCTTGGATCTGTCTCGCCTGCAGGGCCTGAGCTTCTGCGGTTTCATCGCCTTCAGCGATCCGGTGCGTCCGACATCAGCGCAGGCCGTGGCCGACCTGCGGGCGGCGGGCGTGGAAGTAGTGATGTTGACGGGTGATCACCCGAGCACGGCCGAAGCGGTGGCGCGTGACGTGGATCTGTTGCGCGGCCGCGCCGTGATCACCGGCACCGAGCTCAGTGAGTTGAGCGACGAAGAGCTGGATCGCAAGCTGAAGGGCTTCGGAGTATTTGCGCGTGTAACGCCTGCGCAAAAGGTGCGTGTGGTGCGCGCGCTGCAGCGCGCTGGGCGCGTGGTGGCGATGGTAGGAGACGGCGCGAACGACGCGCCTGCCATTCGCCTTTCGAACGTGGGCATCGCCATCGGTGAGGGCAGCACTTCGGCGGCGCGCGCCGCCGCAGACATCGTGCTCACCGACGAACGGATCGAAACCTTGGTCTTGGCGGTCGTCGAAGGCCGCGCCATGTGGGCCTCCGTGCGCGACGCGGTTTCGATCCTGATCGGCGGAAATCTGGGCGAAATTGGCTTCACCCTCGGGGCTGGCCTGGTCGATGGTCGGCCGCCGCTCAACGCTCGCCAACTGCTGCTCGTGAACCTGCTGACCGACGTCGCTCCCGCGATGGCGATCGCGCTCCGCCCGCCCTCCGCCGCCACCATGGAGTCCTTGGCACAAGAGGGACCAGAGGTCTCCTTGGGCAGAGCGCTCAACCGCGACATCGCGGCGCGCGCGATCGTCACCAGCGTGGGTGCCGGCACGGCCTGGGTGATCGGGCGCTTCACGGGCCGGCGCGAGACCGCCAACACGATCGGTCTCTTGGCGCTCGTCGGCTCGCAGCTCGGGCAAACCTTGGTCTCGGGTCGCTTCAGTCGCCCGGTCTTGGTCACCAGCATCACCTCGGCTGCGCTGCTCGCGGGCATCGTGCAAACACCCGGGCTAAGCCACTTGTTCGGTTGCCGTCCCCTCGGTCCGATCGGTTGGGCCACGGCCGTCGGCGCTTCCACCGCGGCCACCTACGCGGCCATGCGCTTCCCCGCGTTGATCAACGAGATCATGCGCCGGACCAAGCTGGACACGCCGGTGCTCGTCGAAGATCCCGAGGCGCTACCCGAATAATCCCTGGTCGTGGCGCTACTCCACGGGCACGCGCTGCGCTACCAAGCGCCGCAGCGTGCGGCGCAAACGGTCGAAATCGAACGGCTTTTCGAAGGTGAGATTGAGCGTCGTCGCGAGGAACTCGCGCGCGCGGTCCATCGATACGCCACCGGTCATGAATACGATGCGCGATTCCAACCCGGGCTGCTCTTGGCGAATGCGCTCGTATAGCTCCATGCCACTCATTCCCGGCATCATCAGATCACACATGATCACATCGAAGCCGCCGTGCGGTCCTTCGGCAATGGCTTTGAGTGCCTGCGTGCCGTCACTGGTGAGCACGACGTCGTGTTCGCTTTGAAGTAGGGCACGGAGCGTGCGCGAGACCGAGATCTCGTCGTCGACGATCAAGATTTGACCGCGCTTCTGGGGGGGCGGCGAGGGCGAGCGCGGAGGGATCGATTTCGGCGGCAGCCGCCCTTTGGACGCCGGCAGGCTGACGGTGAACTGTGAGCCTTCACCGAGCGTGCTACTGACGCTGATTTCACCACCCAGGCCACGCACGATGCTGCGGCAAATGGACAAGCCGAGGCCGGTGCCCACCCCGACCGGCTTGGTGGTGAAGAAAGGATCGAAGATTTTGCCGAGTAGCTCTTCCGGTATGCCCGAACCGGTATCTTCGATGATGATCGAGACTTCGTTGCCGCTGCTGCGCAGCCGAGCGCGCACCTCATGGCCCGGCGCTTCCCGGCTCGGCAGTGACTGCGCCGCATTCAACAGCAGGTTGAGCAGCACTTGCTCGATGCGGTTCGGGTTCGCATCTACCGGAGGCACCGGCTCGTAGTCGCGGACCAAGATCGCCTTTTGCTTGATCTCGCTGCCGGCGATGTTGAGCGCCGATTCGAGCGCGGCCTGTACGTCGACCGGGCCGCGGATGCCTTCGTCGGCGCGGGCGAAGGTGCGCAAATCGCGGACGATGCTCGCCACGCGCTCTGCGCCATGAAAAGCGTCGCGCACGCGCACCATCAGCGCGTCGAGCTTGCTCGGATCGCTCGGCAGCGTGGGCAGCTCGCGGGACAGAAATTCCAAGTTCAGCAAGAGGTACGCCAGCGGATTGTTGATTTCGTGCGCGATGCCCGCCGAGAGCACGCCGAGGGCGGCCAAGCGATCGGCTTCGACCAAGCGGGCTTGGATGGCTTTGCGCTCGGTGACATCCCGGGCGAAGGCCAGCACCGCGGGTTTTCCCTGGTACTCGGTGGGAATCGCCGAAATCTCCAGGGACAGCTCTTGGCCATCGCGAGAGCGGGAGCGATACTCTGCCGGGTCGGGGTGACGCGCGCCGGTGCGGTACAGCTCGGCGATGCGCGCAGCCGCGAGCTTCGCGTCTTCGGGGTGCAAGAAATCCGTGATCGGCACGCCCAGCGCGGCTTCCAGGCTCTGTGCGCCGAGCATGCGCGCCGCGGCCGCATTCAGGAACGCAATCTGCGGACCACGCAAGATGGCGATGCCATCCGGAGCTCCGTCGATCAAAGCGCGAAAGCGCTCTTCGGACTGGCGAAGCGCGAGCTCACTGCGCTTGCGTGCGCTGATGTCGAACAAGAACGCAACATTGAGCGCGCGGCCGTTCAACGAGGTCCGGCTTTGCAGCACTTCGACGTCGATGCGTTGCCCGGAGCCGCTCAAAACGGTGGTTTCGAACGGTTTGGGTAGCTCCTCCCCCCGCAGGTAGCGTTCGTGCAGGGCCCACACACGCGGTAGCTCTTCGGGCGCCAGCCAATCCCACGCGGACATACTTTGGAATTGGGCGACGGAGTAGCCGAGCAGCTGCTCGGCGCCCGGGTTCAGGAACAGATTCTGCGGCGGATCGCGATCCGACGCGGTGATCACGACCGCGAGATCTGCGCCGTTACAGGCGGCGGCGATGATCTCGAATAGCTGCGCCTGTTCGAAGCCCGCCAGCTGGTTCGAGTCCGTACCCATCGCTGGCAATTATATATCCGTCGCCGCTTTGGGCGTACGCGAAACTTGGCCGGTGCGCGGGCTTCATGAAAACAGTCGAACCCATGAAGAGCGCGTCATCCCCCTTCGCACTGATCGTTCTCGGATTCGTTGCACCGGCCTGCGGTCTGTTTACGTCCGCGCAAACCCAGCCGACAGTCGCGTCGAGCGTGCCCAGTGTGGCGTCGCGCGAGCCGCTCGCCATCGAAGTGGCACCCCCCGATACGCGCAAGGTCGGTGATTTTCGCGTGCATCGCTTCAGCGGCAGCTACCAGAAAACACCGCTCACCTTGACCGAAGAAGTGGTCGCTCACGAAAACGGCTTGTGGGTCATCGACTACACCTTCGAAGAAGGAAGCGGCACGACCAAGTTGCGCGTGCGCTTCGACCCGCGCACCGACTCCGTGTCGAGGGTGTCGAAATTCGACGGTTCCCAAGAGCTCAGTGTGCCGATCACGACCTACGAGAAGCTGATCGAGCGCACGAGTTTCGCCGCTGATTCCAACGATGGCATGCTCGAGTCGAAGCACGGCACGTGCTTGGTCGGACCGAACGAGCTCGATTGTGAAATCAAGAGCTACAAAGTCGCGGTCGGGGACAAGGCCGCGATCTTGAATGTTTCACGAAGTGGCAGCGTGCCCGGCGGAGACGTGGCAGGCGACATCATTGCGAGCGATGGCGCGGTCATCTACCGCAGCGAGCTGCTCGAAATGGGCAACGTTTCCGCGCCGAAGCGCGGCGTCGCCAGCCGCTGAGGCTCACGCCACGCGCGTCAGCCAGTGGGCGCGGGATTCGTCTTTGCCCGTAACCGCGCGTAAATATGCGCGTTGGAAAAATGCGCCCAGTGTTTTCTTCCCGGTCCTGAATTCGGTGCCGTCCAGCTCGCGCACGGGCGTGACCTCGGCGGCGGTGCCGGTGAAAAAGACTTCGTCCGCGCGCATCAGGTCTTCGCGCGTGAAGGCGCGAATCGTGATCGGGACTTGGTGTTCGCGCGCTAGATCCAAAATGCAATCGCGGGTAATGCCAGGCACGATCGACGACGTTTCGTCGTTCGTAAACAGCATGCCGCCTTTGACGAAGAACACGTTCTGACCGGTAGCGCTGGCCACTGTGCCGTCTTGATTGAGCAAGATCGCATCGTCGAAGCCGTGGTCCATGGCTTCGTGCGCGGCGAGCACGCTGTTGGCGTAGTGGCCGCTGGCTTTGGCCATGGTCGGCAGCATGGTGTGATGGAACTTACGCCAGCTCGAGATCATCACCCGTACGCCGTTGCGCAGCGCATCTTCACCCAAAAAAGTGCCGAGCTCGCGCACCGCGATGAACGCACGCACCTGGCACTCTTTCTTGGGTCGCAAATCGATCGGACCCTCGCCGAAGTAGGCGAGCGGACGCAAATAGCCGTTCTGCGTCGCGTTCCGCCGCGTGACCTCGATCGCGCCGCGCGTCAGCTCATCCGCGCTGAACGGCACCTTCATCCCGTACAGGCGCGCCGAAGACAGCAGCCGCTCGATGTGCTCGCGCAGGCGAACCAACACGGCTCCATTCGCGGTCGGATAACAGCGGATGCCCTCGAACACCGCGGTGCCGTAGTGCAGGGCGTTCGCATAGTAGTGCACGCTGAGCGCATCGGATTCGCGAATGTCGCCGTTCCACCACAGGTAACGAGCTAGCTTTTGTCCGCGTGGACGCGCGGCCGTCAGCGAGTCATCGTCGGGGACGCCGTCGAAGTTGGGCCATTCTTGATCGAGTGCCATTTGCGGCATTCGACACAGGATGCTGGGACCACGTCAAGCGTCGCGCGCATTTCCGCACCCGGCGCATTTCCGCACCCGGCGCATTTCCGCACCCGGGGTGAGGTCACTGGCGACCCAGTGTTGCTTAGCGAGAGTGGGCGCTCGCGATCCAGCAATGCACCTCTCAGCGCCCTCGATACCCGCGCGGCCCGTTGCACTCGCTCAGCCTCATCGCTATGGGTGCAGGATGCTGGGCAAGTTTCGGGGCCGGGTTTGCGCCTGGCTGGCTGTGATTGCAGTGGCTTCAATCAGCTGCTCGTGCAGCTCCACGTCCTCGTGTTCGCACCCCGAGGAGGACGTGACGGTCGAGTTCTCGCCGGAAATGCTGACGGACGGTGTGTACTACTCGGCACCGTACGGCGGTCCGTATCAATTCTTTCCGGGCGGACGCACGCTTCACTTCAAGCACGGCTTGGCCAAGGTGCCGCTGCCACCGACGTTCTTTCTCGCGTTCACGGCCGATGGCAAGGGCGGCGATAACCCGTTAGCGCAGGCGGCGGGCAACTCGGCCGAGCTCGTGGGGCTCGATGAGCAAGAGATCGCGGTCAAGAATGACACTTGCAGCGAGTTTTATCTTTGGTTTTATGCGCTCGCGCCGCCCTAGCTGCGCATTCGAGCCCGCGAGTTTGCGAGGCCATCGGCAGCCCAAATAGGGTTCGAATACCAATGCCGTTCAGTTGAGAGCCTTTGCGCCCAATTTTGCGCGGAGTGCACCTTCACGGCCATGAAATCGAGTTCGAATACCAATGCCGTTCAGTTAAGAGCTTTCGCGCCGAATTTTGCGCGGAGTGCACCTTCACGGCTAGAAAATCGAGTTCGAATTCGAACCAATGCCGTTCAGTCAAGAGCTTTCGCGCCACAATTTTGCGCGGAGTGCACCTTCACGGCTAGAAATTCGAATTCGAATTCGAACTCGATTTTTTCGCGAGTCTACCCCTCCACGCCAAATGTGAGTGTGAGTGATTCTCGGCGCCATGAAAGGAGCGGCCTGCTTTCCCAACGATTTCGATCCCTTGAACTGCTAACCGATCGGCATTGGAATTCGAACTCGATTTTTTCGCGAGTCTACCCGACCACGCCACATGCGAGTGTGGGTGATTCTCGGCGCCAACAAAGAGCGGCCTGCTTTCCCAAACGATTTCGATCCCTTGAACTGCTAAACGAACGGCATTGGTTCGAATGCGTTCGAATACGAACTCGATTTTTGAAGTGGGAGGGGCGACCGTCGCGGCAGAGCACCCTTTCCAAACCGGGCAGGCGCGGCTGCCGCGACGCCGGGCGGCGCCAAATGGTACCGAGGGCCGAGCCATGCGCGCAGCGCGCCCGTTCAAGAGTTGCCCCACCAATGCCCGTCTTGCTTGCTTGGGTTAGGCTCGCCGCGATGAGTTTTTCTCGGCGAACGCAGCATGAATCGGAGCCCAATGCGCTCAGTTTGGCCTTGCGCGCGCGGCGGGCCGCGGGGCTCCCGGTGTGCGATCTCACGCAGTCGAATCCGACTCTGACCGATTTGCCGTACGACCGTGCGCGGTTGCTCGCTGCGCTGGGCGATGCGCGCAGTTTGGTTTATGAACCGGCCTCGTTTGGCCTGCAGAGCGCGCGCGGGGCGGTGCAAGAGCTGCAGCGCGCGGCGGGCTTCGAGATTTCGACCGAGCAGATCGTGCTCACGTCGAGCACGAGTGAAGCGTACGGCTTCCTGTTCAAGCTCTTGTGCGACGCAGGCGACGAGGTGCTGATTCCGCGGCCGAGTTATCCGTTGTTCGAGCACTTGGCGGCGTTGGAGCAGGTGCAGGTCGCAAACTACGAGCTCGCTTACGACGGTGCGTGGCACATCGATTTCGACTCGCTGGCCCGGGCGCGCAGCGCGCACACGCGGGCGATCGTGGTCGTGAACCCCAACAATCCGACGGGCTCTTTTCTGAAGCGCGACGAACTCGGGCGCTTGCTCGAGCTCGGTTTGCCGATCATCTCGGACGAAGTTTTTTCGAGCTTCGCGCGGGGGGCCGATGCGCAGCGCGTGAACTCCGTGCTCGAGACCGACGGCGCTTTGGTGTTCGCGCTGGGCGGTTTGTCGAAGCTGGCCGCGTTGCCACAGCTCAAGCTGGCGTGGCTGTGCGCCGGGGGGCCGAAGCCGCTGCTCGGCGAAGCGCTCTCGCGTTTGGAATTGATCGCTGACACGTTTTTGTCGCCGAATATGCCCGCGCAGCACGCCTTGCCCGAAATTTTGGGTGCGCGCGGCCCCGTGGAGCGCGCGTTGAACACGCGCATCGCCCAGAACTTCGCGCTGCTGGTTCAGGCGCTCGAGGGCACGGCGGCCACGCCGCTGTTTCTCGAGGGCGGCTGGTACGCCGTGGTGCGCTTGCCCGCGCTGTTCAGCGAGGCAGAGTGGGTGCTCGGGCTACTCGAGCAAGAGGGCGTGCTCACGCAGCCGGGTTTTTTTTACGACTTCTCGCAGGGCGCTCAGCTCGTGCTCAGCTTAATCACCGAGGAAGCGCCGTTCGCGCTCGGCGTGTCTCGCATCGCCGAGCGCGTGAGGCAGGTAACGCGTTAGTCAGGCCGCGCGCTTGCGGCGACGCAGCAGCACGCCCGAGACGGCAAGAGCCGCGAAAGCCAGGCCGACTTCGCGCTCGTGCGCGCCGCCCGTCGCGGGGCGGAAGCTGCAACCGCCCGGCTTCTCTTTGATCGTCTGCGGTTGCTCGCTGGGCGCTTCGTCCTTGGTTTTTTCGGAGTCGGTGGGCGCTGCTTCGCTGTCCGCGGCGGGCTTGTCGCCGTCCTTGGCGCTGTCTTCCTTGGGCTTGTCCTCGGTCTTGGCTTTCTTCTTTTCGCCCTTGAATTCCATCGGTTCGCGATGGATGACCGTGTTCTTGCCTTCGAAAACCAGGGTCACCGGCGCGCCGACTTTTTGGTCGTTGCGGCCGTCGTGCACGGTCACCTTGTACTCGCCCGCTTTGTAGCCCTGGCCGCGCGTGACCTTGAACGAGAAGCGCGTGCGCGATTCGATTTTACCCGTGCCGGAGTCGAGGAACTCGACATCGGTGCTTTCGATCGAGGCTTGCTGATTGACCAGCGGCACCTTGCGGTCGACGACCTTGCCGCTCGAGTCGAGGATCGTGCGTTCGTATTCGACCTCCGGTTGGAACTCGAACTTCATGGGTACGTGCGGCACGTCCGGCGCCTTGGGCAGGTAGATGGCGACCTCCACCTTCCAGTAGCCATTCTTGTCTTCGAACTCGTCGCCGTTCGGCTGGTCTTCGCGCCGCTCCTTGAGCACTTTGCTCTTCCACTCCGTGCGACCCGCCGCGCTGGCGACGTGGCTGGCGGTGAGGCTGAGCAAGGTCAGCGCGATGACGAACAACGAGCGAATGGACACGGAAATTCGAATCGACAACGGCGTTACCTCCAGGTCGGAGCGGCACGCTAACATTGCTCTATCGCTCGTACAGCCGCGGATCGGCGCGCAGCGTCAGCGCGCGGGCAATAGCGGTGCTTCCAGTGCGTCGAGTGGCTCATCGAGCCACGGTGGTGCTGGAATTGTGTCGTGAAAGTCGAAGCCCTCGTCTGTTTCGAGCTCGAACTCCGACTCGAACTCTGGCTCCAGCGCAGGCTCCCACGCGCCGAACGCATCGAATGATAGAGCAGGGGGCGCATGCCACGGCTGAGTGGGCCGCGAAGGCTCGCTGGCATCGTCGCTCGCTTCGGATACCGCTTGTAGGGCGCTGTCTGATAGTGGGTTTGCAGCTGACATCCGTAACTCCCTCTCTCGCCCAGCGAACGACTCTTTTGCTCGTTTCAGCGAGCAACTGACTGGCTTCCCGTTAATCCCGATCCGCCGCTACGAACAAGGGTTATTTGTGCGAAATGCCCGTGAAACCAGCTATGGGGCCGGGGAAAATCGTCTACTGCTCTGCAGTTAGCGTGCGGCCTTCAGGTCACGGATGAGCGCAAAAAACGTGGCGGCTTTGCGCTGCGCGCCGCTGGCGTGGGCTGCCAAAGCGGGCAATCCTTGTGAGGACGATGAATCGATTCCTGTTCGGGGGCTGCTTGTTCGCGTTGCTCGGTTGCGGCGCTCGAACGGAGTATTTCGAGGACGTCGACGGTAGCGGTGGTCAGTTGGGGGCAGGTGGTGGCGCGGCGAGCGCCGGAGCACCAAACGCCGCGGGCGCTCCGCAGTTCGCGGGCGCACCCGGGATGGGTGGCGCTCCGCAGTTCGCAGGCGGACCCGGGATGGGCGGGGCTCCGCAGTTTGCAGGCGCACCTGGAATTGGCGGGAACCCGCATTTCGGGGGCGCGCCCAGCGTAGCCGGTGCGCCGAACGTCGCGGGCGCACCCAACGTGGGTGGCGCGCCGAACGTCGCGGGCGCACCCGGCACTGGTGCGACCGCCGGTGTGATCGAAGCCTGTCAGGTGATCGCCGGTAGCTCGTGCGAACAATGCCTGTGCAAGACTTGCTCGTCGCAGATCGTAGAGTGCTTCTCCAATTTTGGCTGCGCGCTGATCTTGGCCTGTGCGCAACAGTCGGGCTGCCAGGGTGTCAGTTGTTACAGTGCCCAAACTTGTCGGCCCGTGATCGATCAATTTGGCGGTCTCGGCGGCAAATCGATGAGGGACGTGCTGTCGCTCTTGACCTGTTCGGCCAGTTCGCAAAACAGCTGCAGTTGCAACTGATTAGTGCGTAATGGCCGGGCGCGCTTCGGCGAGCGCGACGACCAAGGGCCAAGCCAGCGGGTCGCGCGTCCAATCCTCGCTGCCGACGGCGCGGACATCGACGCGCAGCTGATAATTGTCGGCGATGGGCGGGATGGGCGTGCCCATCGTGCGCGTGCGAAAGCGCAGGGTGGCCGACTTGTGCGGGAACGCATCGCTGGAAGTCTCCAGCCCGCTGCTGGCGACGAGCACGAAGCGCATCTCGAAGCGTTGGTTCAACTCTGCCGGCTCGAGCAAGAAATAGGCATGGATTTCGATCGGCAAGAGCGCGCCCGGCGGTGGTTCGACGCCGCGCGGAAGGTTCAGCTGTTCGACGATGTTGAACAGCGACACATTGTTCGACTGCTGATCGAGGCTCGACGAGCTGGCCAGGGTCAGCAAATAGCAGCGCGGCATGGGCCGCCCAATAGCATGTACGGGCACGTGCGCGAAATCCGCCCACGCGCGTTCCGGATTCGAATTGGGCTCAGGGCAGAAGAGAACCAGAGGCGCAGCGGATCACGGCGTAGCTTCCGAGCAGGTAGCCGAGCACGGCTAGGCTCACCACCGCCCGTGCTAGCGCGGGCCGCGCTCCGGGCAACAGCGCGAGCGCCAACCGCGCCGCAGAAAACGAGGCCGCGCCGACCGCGCCCAGGTAGACGATGGCGTGCACCGGCAAGCCGCGCCAAGTGCTGGACAGGTCGGCCACGAGCTCTGGCCTGAGGTCGCTGGCTTCGAGCGAGCCGCTGAGCAGGGGCCAAGCCATCAGCAGCCCGTGCACCGATCCGAACAAGAGCACGATGGCCAACGAGATCGGCTCGAATACGGCCAGCGCGCGCTCTTGCCCACTCTTTGCCGACAACCGCCCCCGCGCCGATGCCCGGCTCAACTGACACACGCCAAAGACCGTGAACGGCAGCCAGAGCAGCAGCAAAAGCGCGCCCACGAAGCCAGGCGTTCGCTCGAAGCCTGATTCCGGCAGCGCGTCGTCGCTAAAGGCACGGTAGGCTTGGCCGGCGAAGTGCAAGAGCACGAAGCCCACAAAGCCGAGTTGCACTGGGCGTGCCGAAACGGCCAGCCATTCGCGCCCTCCACGCCGCGAGCGCAGCCAACTTGACTGGCGCTCGGTGCGCGCATCACGCTTTGCGGAGACGCCGGTCACGAGCTCCAGCATATGCCAAAGGCCCCTAGGACTTTTCGAGATTCGACCGCTGCCCGGTCGCTCGTGCTCGCGTTCGTCGGGGGATGCCTGGGCTTTTCCGGCGTGCTCGGTTGTCGCCCGTCGCAGAGTGAGGTGGGGCGACCCGAGGCCCGCCTTTCGGCCAGCGCGGAGGCGCAAGCGAACTTTCGCACGCTGCGCTCGGCCTGGTTCGCAGGCAGCACCAACGAGCGGCGCCGGCTCGAGCCCGATCTGCGCCGCTTCCTTGCCCGCTTTCCGAGCGAAGAGCCGAGTGACATGGTGCGCGTGCTGCTGGCCTTCGATTGCGTGAGCCGCGGCTCGTTGCAAGAAGCGCGCGTGTTGATCGCCCAGGTGCGCGTCTCGGTCGGCGCCGTGCATGATTTCTCACGAGTGGCGGAGGCTTACGCATTGCTCCGCGAGAGCAAGCCGGACGCGGCTTGGAGCGTGCTCGAACCCCTGGCAGGAAAAATCGTCGATAGCGACGAGCGGCTGTTGTTCAGCGAGCTGCGCGTGCGCGCGGCGTCTTCTGCACGGCTCTACACCCACGCCGTGAAAGCGGCGGAAGAGCTCTTGATCGAGGCACCGAGCGACGGCCGCGCGGGTCTGGAAGAGCTCGTGCGCGAGCAATTTCAAGCCGCGCAGAAGGCCGATCTGGTCGATGCGCTGGCCAGTCTCGAGCGCTCCTCCGCGGACGAAGGGCAGGCCGCGGCGGCGCGCGAATGGCTGCGAAAGTTGCTGCGCGAGCGCTTGGTTGCGATTGCGGTGCGCGAAAAAGACGCTGCGCTGGCGCGCAGTTTGCTCGATACGGCGCCCGCGGCGCTGCGGGCGGGCGCGGCGGGTTCTGCCTTGATCGGCATCGCCAGTGGCGTGCAAAGTCGGCCTCTGATCTCGGGTCGAGCGATTGGCGTCGCCCTCTCGCTGGGCAACGCCGAGGTGCGCCGGCGTTCGGCGAGCTTGGCCGCAGGTCTCACGCGCGCTTTGCGCTCGTCCGCTGCGTCGAGCGCGTCCGACACCGTGCAGCTGATCACGCAAGACGACGGCGGCAACGTCGCCGGCACGCTCGAGGCCCTGCGCGAACTGGCCGCCCAAGGCGCGACAATTTTGGTGGCCGGGCTCGACGGCGCGTCCGCCGACGTGGCCGTACACTTTGCCGAAGAGAACGCGATCCCGGTGCTGCTCGTGCAGCCGCCCGAGACGTGGGTCGGCCCGCTCTCGAGCGCATTCGTACTCGGAGAGAGCTCGAGTAGCGAGCAAGCCGCGATCGATGCCGAGCTTTCCCGGCGCGGTCTGCTGCGCATCGCGCGCATTGGGCGCATGGGCGAGTCGTGCGACGGAGTGGCGGAAACTGCGGGCGGTCCGCGCTTCTCGGTTCAGCAATGGCGTCACAATCGCGTCTCGGCGGTGCTCGTCTTGGGTTCTGCGGCCTGTGCCAGCGAGGTCACCCGCGATTTGCGGCGCGTCGCCGGCTTCGCACCGGAGCTCGCGCTGGGCCTGGAGGCTGCCGAGTACGTGTTCGCGAGCGACGCGCCAAGTGTTCGCTTCGCGCTCGGCGCGGGCAGCTTTCCCAACGCAACGCGCCCTGGCTCCGAAGAAAACCTGGCCTTGCCCGCACTCGATTGGTACGAAGCGCTCGGTCACGACGCGGCGCTGCTCGCGAAGGGCGCCCTCGAGGGCTTCCCGAACGGCCGCGTCGACGAAGAGCACGCCGTGCACGAGCTGCACGCCCGCGCTCAGGGCGCCCTGGCCAGCGTTCAGGTACCGCTCTGGACCAGCGAAGCGCGCGGTTTTTCCCAGGGACATTCGCTGAGCCGAACGCTTACGATAGTGTCCCCTTCGTCAGCCAAGAAATCGCCGTGACTTCACCCGCATTGGAACGACAATTCGACCTCCCCACGCGTCGTTCGACGCAACAGCTGGCCCAGCTGATCGCGCCGCTCTTGGCCGAGAGTGATTTGGTCATTCTCAGCGGGCCGCTCGGCTCGGGCAAAACATTCTTCGTGCGCGCGCTGTGCCGTGCGCTCGGCTTGCCGCGAGCGCAGCGCGTGACCAGCCCCACGTTCACATTGGTGCAGGAGTACGACACGGTTCCGCCGCTCGCCCACGCCGACCTGTACCGCTTGACGGGGCCAGAGCAGCTGCGCGAGCTCGGTCTCGACGCCCAGCGCGACGACGGGCGCGTGCTGCTGGTCGAATGGGGCGAGCCATACGTCGCAGCGCTCGGCGGTGATGCCCTGCTCCTGACTTTTGGCCTCGATCCGCGGCGTGTGACTGTTTCTGCTACGGGGCGTCGTTCGCACGCCATCCTCGCCGAGCTCAGTGCTAAGAGTTGACCGTGGCTGATCCCGCCGAACTGAGCGAAGCCGAGGCCAAGAGCCCATGGGCTGCCCTCAGCAAGCCGGTGATCTCGGTCTTGGAGCTGGTCGGCTCGGTGCTGGCGTTGACGGGCGAATCGCTGGTCTGGCTGATTCGTCCACCGTATCGCTTCGGGCAGCTGCTCTTGGCCATGGAATTCATCGGCGTGGGCTCGGTGTTCATCGTGGCCCTGACCGGCGTGTTCAGCGGCATGGTGCTGGCCTTGCAGACCACCTACAGCTTGCGCGCCTTTGGCGCGGAGGGCGTGGTCGGTCAGGTCGTCGCGGTCGGGCTCACGCGCGAAATCGCGCCTGTGTTCGCCGCGCTGATGGTTGCGGCGCGCGCCGGCAGCGCGATGGCGGCCGAGCTCGGCAATATGCGCATCACCGAGCAGATCGACGCGCTGGTGACCATGGCCGTCAGCCCGGTGCAGTACCTGCTCTCGCCCCGCTTGCTGGCAGCCGTGTTGACCGTGCCGCTGCTCTGCATCTTGTACAGCTGCGTTGGCATGGCCGGCGCTTGGTTGGTCGCGGTGCGTTGGCTGGGGGTCGACCCAGGCATTTTCATTTCCAATATCGAGCACCACTTGCTGCCCAGCGATTTCTTCATGGGCATCATCAAAGCCGCCGTGTTCGGCTTCTTGATCGCTGCCATTTCCTGCACTCGCGGCTACTACGCTTCGGGCGGGGCGCGCGGCGTCGGCGAGGCCACCACGCAAGCAGTGGTGCACAGCGCGGTCTCGATCCTGATCGCCAACTACATGCTGACGTCGTTGCTCTTGGGCAACCCCGGCTGAGTCCAGCAGTACGCGCCGGCGCGGCTCAGTCGACGTGCCCGGCGTTGGCCGAGTCGTTCGAGGCCGAAGCCACTTCGCGGGTGATGATGCCCTTCACCTGCTCCAACGAACGGATCGCTTCTTCGGGCGCCAGTGCCTCTCGCTTGCCGGATTTCTTGCCGTTCTTGCCGGCCTGCGGACCTTCGTTGACGGCGGCCATGAAGGCCTCCATGCGCTCGGATTCGCCGTTGCCATTCACGTCCACGATCATGAATTTGCCGGCGCCTTGACCCAAGTCGTCACGGAAGTCGAACACCGCACCGATCACCGTCAACGAGCCGCTCTGCACACGCTTCCCGTACTTTTTCAGGGCCAGATTGACCTGATTGTGCACGTTCGCGATCACACCCTGAGCCCAAGCTTGGTTCTCGTTCTTGGCCCCGGTGGCCTTCGGGATCTGCAGACCCTTGAGCTGCGCCTGCATGGCCTTACTGAGCTTCGAAGTATCACCGCTCGCGGCCTTCACCGCGCCGCAGCCGGTGTGACCGATGATCAGCAAGAGCGGCGTGTTCAAGTGTTCCACGCCGTACTCGATCGAACCTTCGTCACCCGTTAGCGTGTTACCGAAGTTGCGAACCGTGTAGTCGTCGTTCTCGCTGGTCTCGTCCCAAGCTTGCGGCTGCACGCGCGAGTCGGAACAAGTGACGACGGTCGCCCGAGGCAGCTCGGCGTCGGCGAAGGCCGAGAAGAACTTCGGTCCGTGCTCCATGTACGTCTTGTTGTCCTCGAAGGACTCTTTGAGGAACGCGCGCGTCAGCGCCAGCGGCTCGGCCTTGGAGGTCTCCCAGGCAAAGGGCACGGTGTACTTCTGCGGCGCGTCGTCGCTCTTTTCGTCGCCCTTTCCGTCCTCGCTGCTGGCCTTGGCCTCCCGCCCCTTGCCCTCTTTGGCCCTGTGCGGCCGGGTTTCCTTCTCGGGCGTAACGGTCGCCGCCGGCTGCTTGCAGGCTGAAGCCAGCAGCAGCAAAGTGGCGGTCCATTTCAGCAGGCGCAGCGATCCCATGCCGAGAAAGAACGGACGCTGGGCCAGAAGCTTGAGCGGGCAGTGCGGCCCGCGGTTGGAATCAAAGAAGTGCGCTCTCCGTGACGTTTGGACTACAGTGCGCCGCTCGCCGTGCAGGGAGCCCCTAAAACCGAGCTCGATCCAGCCGCACTGACCGTGCCGCTGCTCGCTTCCAGTCGTTTTGCACGTTTGCGTCGCCTGGCCCGGCAACGCCGCCGGCTGTCGCCCTTGCTGCTACTCGTGCCCACCTTGGTAGTGCTCGGGATGGACCTCACGCGCCGCAGCGCGCGTCTCTCCAGTTTGGACTTCTGGCACAAGGGCTACTACCTCGCGTCGCTGACGGAGGGAGCCGTGCTGTGGTGCGCGCTCTTGCACGCCGCGTCACGGCGGCGCGGCGCGCTGCGCTGGGTTTCAGCGGTGCTGTTCGTGATCGGTTTCACCTTCGCGGTCGGCGGTCAAACCTACTTTTACAGCCAGTACAACGCGTACCTGAACCTCGATGTGTCGCTGTTCGCGTCGAATTTCAAGGATAGCGTCGTCAATCAGCTGCTGGCTGACTACGGCAATTACCTGCGCGCCAAGCTGCCCCCGCTGTGCATCGCGCTGAGCCTGATTTGGCTCGTGCGCCGCTGGCTGCGAGCACCGCGTCGCCGATTGCAGAATACCGGCTTTTTGGGGCCAGCGCTGGTCGTGGCAAGCTTCGTGATCCCGGCGCAGCACCGGCACCTGCAAGCGGCGCCACCGGACGTTTTGTACCTCAACGCGGTGGGCGGCCTGCTCGCGACCCAGCTCGGCTTGAGCGAACAGGCGAACCAAATGCGGCCCCGCGCACGCGAGTCGCTGCCCGTCCCGACCCTGCACCCCGCGCCCACGCCGAAGCGAAACGTGCTGTTCGTGATCTTGGAGAGCGTGCGCGCCGACGCTACTTGTATCGACTACGAGCCGGGCTGCCGCCGCACAGAAGCCACCAATCGCCTGTTCCCCGAGCGCTTCGCGTTCCCGCAAATGCGCTCGATGGACTCCACCACGGCCGTCTCGCTGGCCGTGCTCTGGTCGGGCCTCGGCCCCGCCGAATCACGCGACAATCTGCACACCTGGCCGCTGATCTTCGACTACGCGCACGCGGCCGGCTTCGATACGGCGTTTTGGACCAGCCAGAACATGCTCTTTGGCAACGCTCGGCTGTGGGTGAAAAACCTGGGCGTGAAGAAGTTCGTTAGCGCGACCGATCTCGATCCCACTTCCGACTTGGACATGGGGGCGCCCGAGGGCTTGCTCGCCGACCGCGTGATTCACGAGTTCGGCACGCTCCGTGAACCGTTCATGGCCGTCGTCCAGCTGTCGAACGTGCATTACCCGTACTACCTCGAGCCCACGGGCCCGCAGCCGTTTCAACCGTCGACCACCAGCAAAGCGCCGGAAGACAACCCCTACTTCAAGAACTTCTACCAGAACGCGGTCTACCAGCAAGATCAGCACCTGGCGAAAATGCTGAGCTACGTGCGTTCGACCGAAGCCGGCAAACACACCGTGATCGTGTACACGAGTGACCACGCCGAAGCCTTCCGCGAACACAACCAGATGGGCCACACGTTCAGCATCTTCGACGAAGAGATCCATGTCCCGGGTTGGATCGACGCGCCGCCCGGCACGCTCACCGCCGAAGAAACGCAGGCTTTGCGCAGCAAGCAACACGAGTTCGTGTTTCACGTCGATCTCGCGCCCACGATTTTGGACCTGATGGGCGTCGACCAAGACCCCAGCATCGCGCATTACAAAACGCGCATGCCAGGCCACAGCCTGCTCCGCCCCGGCCTGAGCGAGCAGCCGCTGTTGATGAGCAACTGCACCGGGGTCTGGAGCTGCGCGTTCGAGAATTGGGGCATCATGCAAAAGAACTTCAAGCTCGAATCGCGCGCCTGGGACACGGGCTGGAAGTGCCACGACCTCGCCAAAGACCCGCTCGAGCTCGAAAATCTCGAGCTCAGCAAGTGCGGTAACCTAGCCCAACTCGCCGACGCTGCCTACGGGCGCTTGCCCGGTCAAGGCATCCCGAAGAAGTAGAGTGGGGCGCTCGCGAGCCAGCCACGCACCTCGCGGGTATGCTGAGTAGCCGCGCGCCGAACACCACTCTCGCCTGCTCGCTTCCGATCGGAGTCCATTGTCCAATCCGCGCGATCGCCTGTCGAAGTTTCTCGAGCACTTGGATGCGATTTTCCAAACCGAGCCCGAGTTCTTTCCGATCGAGTCGCAGCTCGCTGGCGCGCCCCAACTCGCGTGCATGGTGTATCGCGATATCCCCGAGGCCGGTCACGTGACGGGCGTGACCTACGGCTTGTCGGAGGTGACTCACCCGAGCTGGAGTTCCGCCCGGCCAGAGCTGATGATCTCGGTTCTATCCACGGACCTTGCTTGGCCGCTCGCGGTCGCCGAGCTCGCCAACCTACTGCGCGGCAAATGCCCGTTCGGTTACGGCGACGTCATCGACTACGGCGAGAAGATCAGTGAAGAGTCGGAGATGTCGGCCTTCTTGGTGTTCACGCCCTCCATTTTGGCGCCAGATGCCGCGCTCGGCATCGACGTGGGTGGGGCGCAGCCGCTGAACCTGATGGGCACGTACCCAATCTACGATGGTGAGCGAGCCGCGCTCGCGGAGCTAGGACTCGAGCGCTTCTGGAAGCACCCCAACTTCGATCGCTACGACGTTCGTCGCGCCGCCGTACCCGTGAGGACTCGCTGAGCGAAGCCTCTGGGCTCAGCCCGGGGTCCGCGCCGCTTCCTCGCGCAGCATCGCGAACAGATCGGTGACCCCGGGATCATGCCCTTCTTGCATGAGTAGGGTCGTGATCTGACCGCGATGATGGGTCTGATGGTTGAAGACGTGCGCAACCGTGCCCCACAGCGGCGATTCGAGCCGGTGACCGCGCCGGATGAAGACGAGCGGAGCGGCGAGACGCTCCTGCGTGAGCTCCGAGATCCAGGTCGAGAGTTCGTCGTCGGTGAGCGTTCGCTCGCGGCGAAGCTCCTCGAAATCGGCGTACAGCTCATGGTCGAGCGAGGGGATACCAGGAGCCATGAAGCCGTCCGGAGCGGGCACGCCCTTGAAGCGTGCCAGCCAGATCCGGTCTGCGGCCAAGATGTGGTTGAGCGTACCGTGGATCGACTTGAAGAATGCGCCGCTATCGCGCTTCCGCGCTTCGTCGCTCAGCGTGCCGATCAGGGCGTATAGCCGATCGTTCATCCAGCGGTTGTAGCGCGCCGAAGCAGCCAGCCACTCGGGACTCATCATGGTCAGGACTCAGCTCAGGGCGAGCATGCGATCGATCGGGATTTGCGCGCGGGCGCGCAGCTCTTCCGCCATCTCCAAGCGCGGCTCCAAATCACGCAGGGCGAGGTAGACCTTCTCGGGCGTGTTGAGGCGCATGAAAGGGCACTCGTTGCAGGCGCAGTTGGCCAGCGGCGGCGCGGGGATCAACAGCTTGTCCGGGGCGCGCTTTTGCATCTGATGCAAAATTCCCGATTCGGTGACGACGATGAACTCACGCGCGTTGTCGTTTTCGACGTAGCGCAGCAGCGCGGCGGTGGAGCCAATGAAATCCGCGCGATCGAGCAGCGGCTCTTCACACTCCGGATGGGCGATCACCTTGGCTTCCGGGTGCGCGATGCGAATGTCCTCCAGCTTTCGCAAGCTGAACGTCTCGTGCACGATGCAGCTACCCTGCCAAAGCACCAGATCATCCCGCCCCGTCTGCTTGGCCACCCAGCGCCCCAGGTTCTTGTCGGGCGCGAACAGGATCTTCTGGTCACGCGGGATCGCGTTCACGATCTTGACCGCGTTACTGGAGGTAACGATGTAGTCACTCTCCGCCTTCACCGCGGCGGAGCAGTTGATGTAACTGACCACGATTGCGCCGGGATGACGGGCCTTCCAGGCTTTGAAACGATCCACCGGGCAGCCGTCGGACAGTGAGCAGCCGGCCTTCATGTCCGGCACGAGCACGATCCGCTCTGGATTCAAGATCTTGGCCGTTTCTGCCATGAAATGCACGCCCGCGAACAAGATCACGTCCGCGGTGGTCTTTTGCGCGGCTTGCGCCAGCTGCAGCGAATCCCCGATCACGTCGGCAAGATCCTGGATCTCACTCTCTTGGTAATAGTGAGCCAAAATCACGGCGTTGCGCTCGCGCTTCAGGCGGCGAATTTCTTCGTCCAAATCGAGCGTGGAAAGATCGGGAGTCAGGCTCTGAGCAGGCGAGGCCATGGGCTAGCCTCGTTATAAGTCGCGATTGGCTTCACCGCCAGCCGGCCGCTCCGATCTGCGCCTCACTCGGCTGCACCGCCCTTCAATGCCGAGCGCGCGGACCCGTCAAACCGTAACCCGCGCCGGGCCGGCGTGGCTGCTCCGCTGCTTCGTGCGCGCCGGGCAGCTCACTCGGTCGGCGAGTGCGTCGGAGCGCGCCCGTCCCCGCGTGTGCCCCCCAAAAATACTTTACGCGGGCTTCTTGTCGACCTTGGGCACGGCTTGCGAGAAGCGCTCCGCGAACACTTCCGCCGAGCTGGCCGTCGAGAGATCGAGCTCGAAATCCGGCACGCTCTTCGGCTGCAACTTAGCGAGCAGCTCGGCCGCTTCGCGCTTGGCGAGGCCGCCCTCGGCGAGCGCGGCCGAATCCAGGCTCACGCCGTCGCGCGCGCGCAGCGTCTCAGCTTCGGCGCTGATCAGCTTGCGCAATACGTCGAGCTCCATCCGGCTCACGCGGTCGCCGCACACGTCGTAGTCGATCCAGGCTTCGTAGCTGAGTGGCGCCACGCGCTTCAACATGCCGGCCATCACGCGGCCGTATTCTTGGATTTCCCACTGCGCGTGGTGATCGACGCGCAGCTTCAAGAAGTGCAGCAAGTTGTGGAGATCGATCTTCCAGTACCATTGCGTGTACGTGGAGAGCGGGAGATCGATGCGCGCGAGTTCGCGAGCCATGTCTTCGAGCGTCATCCACTCGTAGGCTTCGCGGCTCTTTTCGCGGATCTCGTTCCAGCGGCGGACGGCCTCGCCGTACTTCGAAGCCTCCACCGCGGTGCCGCTGCGGCCTTGGTTGTTCTGTTTGCTCTGAGTCTGTAGCTGCTGTTCGCTCGGCGTGTAGAAGAGCATGGGCATCAGCGAGTAGCGGCCGCTGTATTCGTTCACGTTCGCAGAGCGATGGCGGATCCACTGACGCGCGATGAACATTGGCATCGAGCAATGGAACTTGAATTCGATCATCTCGCTGGGCGTGGTGTGCATGTGCCGGCGCAGGTAGCGGAGTAGCCCGCGCGTTTGGCTGGTCTGCCGCGTGCCGTAGCCGTAGCTCACGCGCGCCGCGCGCTCGATGCACTCGTCGGTGCCCATGTAGTCGACCAACGACACGAAGCCGTGGTCCAGCACAGGGAAGTACAGCCCGAGGATCTCTTCGGCCAAGGGCGAGGTGGGGCGCCGCGTTTCGCTCATTTGGGCTTATCACTACGCGGGCGCCCGCCGAGGCGCTACGCTAAAAACGATGGCTCTCGGCGCGCGGTATTTCTGCCTTCTAGGCGGCGTTTTGGTCTCCGCAGCGGCCGTCGCGTGCGCTGCGGGCGGTGTCGCCAAAGCTCCGCCCGCAGCGGCGGCGCCCGCCCAAGCCAGCGCTTCGTCGACATCCGCGAGGCCGTCTCCGAGAACGCCACCGAGCGACGAGCAAGGTCCGCGGCTGTTCCCTCCGCTGGACGGTCCGGCCGTGAGCGTCGTGGGTGAAGAGAAAGACGGCAGTCAACGCATCGTCAGCTACGGGCTGCGTGTGCTCGCGCGCCCGAGCGGCGCGATCGAGCTGTCGCGCGAGTACCTGCCGACCGCGCGCAGCGTGCGCTCGCTCGAACTGCCCGCGCGGCTGGGCGGCGGCTTCTTGTTTTACGTGCAGTCGTCGAGCACGACTTTGTTCTTCCGTGCACGCTCGTTCACGGGCGAGCTCGAACCCTTTGCGCGCTTGGATTTCGAAGCCGAGCAGGTGATTGCCGGCTTCGATCGGCTGTACGTGGTCGCCCACCACCCGGAGCGGATCGTTGCGCTCGGCGCCGAAGCGGGCACGGCGCTAAGCCTCGGCAGTTTGCCGGCTTCGCCCAGCTACGGGAAAATGGCCTTCGTCGATGGCTGGTTCGGCGCGCTTTCGGTGCCATTACGCGGCGCGCTGGTCAGCTTCGATGCGGGCGTTTCCTGGCACCCACTCGGCCTGACGCCGAGCAGCATCGAGGCGCAGGATGGCGCGCTGCGCTTGACGAGTCCGGAGGGGGTGCTCGATTTGGACAGCACGGGCACGTTCACGCGCCGGGATCAGCCGAGCGGAGTCGTGCCCGAGAACCCGGTCGCGCAAGCCTTGCGGGGCGGTGCGCGCGCAAGCGACCCCCGCGCGCGCGAACACCTGGGCAGTGACGCGCTCAAGCTGGCCGTGCTGCGCGGCTTTCGCGCCCCGGACGGCTCGCTGTTGGTCGCCAACGCCGGGCAGTTACAGCGCATCAGCGCCAGCGACGGCAAGCTGCTCGAAAGTGACGAGCACGCGTACCCGGGCGGCGGCGAGTGCAACGCCCTGAACTACGGTTCGAACGGAGGCTTCGTGTGCAACGAGGGCCCGAACCAAACGGCGCTGTACGCCTTCGAACCACCGCTGCACCTGAGGCGCGTGCGAAGCTTCGTCGGTGCACGCTATGTCGCGGCCAGCGGCAATGGTGCGTTGGTGATTCGGGGCTCCTGCGCCGCCGCGGGACCCAACCTGCCCGGGAGCTACTGCATTGCCAGAAAAACTGGACAATTCGACGAGATCCGCGTGCGCGGTGATCAAGGGGTCGAACGCGTGGTGGCACTCGCCGACGGGCGCGTCGCGGTGATCGTTCCCCCGCGGCTCGGCGCGGCTGGGTTCTTGTCCTTGATCGATGCGGGCGGCCGCGAGCAGCGCGTCGCGCTCAAGCTGCCGACCTCGGGGGCGGTCTCGCTGCTCGAAAAGGGACTCTGGCTCGACGGCTTCGTGGAAGCTCCGAAATCGGCGCTCGCGACGTTGGCAACCACGAACGAGAGTGCCGTGCTCACGGGCTGGGTGGTGGGCTCCGAGCCATTCGCTGGCGTACGCGTGGGGCTCGACGGCAACGTGGCTCTCGGTCACGCCGAAAATGGCATCGATCGCGCATTGCTCTCCGCCAATCACGCGCTCTTGGTGGGCCGCACGGGGCGCACCCGAGAAACCAGCG